>OOIG01000081.1_pt1 | contig 84688 bp, 75 predicted proteins | sample 1692091 | NCBI WGS metagenome assembly OOIG01 (sample SAMN06348188, study PRJEB24527) | human gut metagenome | biome: human gut; feature: ankylosing spondylitis patient; material: feces | host: Homo sapiens | place: China | collected 2015-10 | reverse complement strand
GTTCTCCTTTTGCCGTATAATGGCGGTAAAAGGAGGATTACAAATGACAACAGGAAAGTATACAGAGGGTTATGAAATTTTGGAAAATGATACCGTGTTGCACACACTTTTAATTTAACAATTGATGCCCGTAAGTTTTTAGATGATAATTGATGTTTATGCTGAAAAATACAAATTACCTATTATTGCGTGTTTTTGCCGTTGTCTTTTTACTGTTTGCTTCAGTGAGTTCTTCTTATGGTAAAGAACGAGTTTTTACATTCTACTTTGCGCAGGAGAAAGCGCAGTTGGATCTGCATTTTCTCAATAATAAAGAAGCCGTGGATTCGCTTGCCGCATGTTTGCGGGAGCTTGATGGAAATGGAAAATGGAAGGTTGACAGTGTGCGGGTAAAGGCTTATGCTTCGCCTGATGGGCCGACACGGATGAATGACAGCATCGCCAATCTGCGAGGAGAAAATTTATGTCGGTTTATTTCGGAATATATGGAGGTGGCCGATTCGTTGGTTGCCTACCGCAGCGAGGGTGTGGCCTGGGAACGTTTTGCGTCAATGGTAAAGGCGTCGAATTATGCCGATAAAGACGAGATAGTCCGCATTATAGAAATGCCGATAGACCGCCCATATCGCCGGATTCTGTTGCTTGAGCGCCTTGATTATGGCTGGACTTATCAGAAATTACGCGATGCGTTTTTCCCGTTGCTGCGATTCGCCGATGTTACGGTGTCAAGTTCAGAAGTCAAACAGCCGGAGGTAGTCGTTGTCGAGCCTGTTGTGCCGTCGGAAGTTGTCGACACATTACCTGCATCGGAACCTACTGCCGTTGTCGAACCGACACCGGTTAAACGAATTTCTCGCTTTGCTTTGAAAACGAATATTGCCGCTTTAGGAGCGGGTGTCGCCAATTTGGGAGCAGAATTCCGTATCGGGCGTAACATGTCGTTTGAGTTACCGGTGATGTTTTCTCCTTATACCATCAAATCGGACTACAGAATACGTGTGTTTTCCGTACAGCCTGAATACCGTTTCTGGTTCTCAGAAACGTTTTCAAAACATTTTATCGGTATTCACGGCAGCGGCGCATTTTTCAATGTGGCGCTTGATAAAACCAACCGCTATCAGAACACTTATGAGCGTCCGTTGTGGGGTGCGGGGTTGTCATACGGATATTTCCTTCAACTTGGTTCACATTGCGGGTTTGAATTTACATTAGGCGCAGGCTATGCTCACATCGACTATAATGTGTACCATAACACGCCGAATGGTGAAATGTACGATAGCGGCACAAAAGAATATTGGGGACTGACCAAGCTTGGCATTAATTTTGTCTATCGCTTTTGACGGTTTCAGGTTTTTCTGAATATGGGTATCCGTTCAAGGTTTGTTTGGGGCATTTTTCCGCTACGATTTCACTACGTTTTTAGCGTGTTGCCTTTACCGGGCATAGCAATCGGTGTATATTTGTAGTGTAATAGCCGATGCCTTGCATTTCGGCTTTGAATTTGCATTACCTAACAAAATCCAATAAAATGATGAAAAAACTATTCTTTGTACTACTCAGTATTCTTTTTTGCGGGCAGTTCGCTTTTGCAAAATCTCCGAAGACAATGAATGTAATGACGTTCAACGTGCGTCTGGTGTCAACATCCGATGGCGTGAACGAATGGAAATATCGTAAGAACGATGCTGTCGGCCTGCTGAAATACCATTGTCCCGACATTTGGGGCGGCCAGGAAGTGACACATCCGCAGTTGACCGACATTCTTAATGATATGCCTGAATTCGGCTATATCGGTGTAGGCCGTGCCGACGGGAAAACTCAGGGCGAATATGCTCCGATTTTCTATCGTAAGGACCGTTTCGAAGTGGTTGACCACGGTGACTTCTGGTTGGCTGAAAAGGACAAGATGTACACTCCCGGTGTCAAAGGATGGGATGCTGCCTGTGAACGTGTCGCAACGTGGGGTATTTTCAAAGATAAGAATACCGGCAAGAAATTCTTTATGCTGAACACGCACCTCGACCATATGGGACCTCAAGCCCGTCATAACGGTGCTGCCTTGGTGGTGGAGCAGGCCGCAAAACTTTCAAAGGGTCTGCCAGTAATTGTGACCGGCGACTTTAATGCGCAGCCTGACGACGAGCCGATTCAAGTATTGCTCGACAAGAACAATCCGAATGCCCTCCAGCATACGCGCGATTTGGCTCCGTTCACTTATGGACCAAAATGGACTTATCATGATTTCGGACGCCTTCCCATTGCATCGCGTACGTTTATTGATTATGTAATGGTGCGCGGCAACTGGAACGTGCTGTCGCATGCTGTCCTTTCCGACTATATGGGCGAGATTTTCCCGTCTGACCACTGCCCTGTAATCGTGAAGATGGAAATGAAATAAATTCGTTAATCGTAAAATAATAAAGCCGCAGGCAGGTTTGGTGACCGGTCTGCGGCTTTTCTTATGTCTGTATGTTTACTGTCGGTTGGGTTGGGCGAGGAAGTCGAAGGTGTCGACGTAGATTTCCGTCACGCTGCGCTTGATGGCGTTTTTGTCTTCCCAGATGCGTGTGCGGATTTTTCCTTCGATATAGAGCTTCGCTCCCTTGCGGATATACTTTTCCGCATATTCGGCATTTTTCCCCCACATGACGATGTTGTGCCATTCCGTTTTTTCCGGAATGTTGACGCCTGTGGCCGTCGTAAATGCCCGTTCTGTGGTGGCAAGCGAAAAGGAGGCTACCGGCTTTCCTTCCACATAGCGGATGTCCGGGTCTTTTCCCACGTTGCCTACGAGTATGGCTCTGTTGACTGACATATTCTTAAAGTTTGAGTGTTTACTTTACGCTTGCCTTGTGGGCTTCGATAACGGCATTCGTGAATCCGCAGGCTTCCATGCGGTTCAGTCCTTTGATGGTGATGCCGCCTGGTGTTGTCACCTTGTCGATTTCCGCTTCCGGATGTGTGCCGTTGGCAAGCAGCAGTTCTGCCGCTCCTTTCACGGTCTGTGCGACGATTGTTTTTGCTTGTTCGGGATAGAGTCCGAGTTCGATGCCGGCTTCCATTGCCGCGCGGATATAGCGCAAGGCAAAAGCAGTTCCGCACGAGCCTAATGATGTGGCGGCTCCCATGAGACGCTCTTCCAACAGCAGCGTTTTTCCCAAACGGTCGAATATTCCGGTGACGGTTGCTATCTGGCTGTCGTCGGCATTTTCTGCGGCTACGACTGTCATGCTTTCTCCCAGGGCGATTGCCGTGTTGGGGATGACGCGGAACATGGCAGGAACGCTGTCAGTGGTAAGAATTTCTGCCAGGTGTTCAAATGGAACGCCTGCCACGACGGAAACCATCAGTTGGCGGCTGTTCAACGCCGGTTTCATTTCTGCCACAACGGCATCCAACAGCCAGGGCTTAACGGCAAAAATCACGATGTCGGCATCTGCGGCAACCGTCTTGTTGTCGGTCGAAATTTCTACTGACGGAAATTCTGCTTTCAACTTTTCCAGTTTTCCGTTCGAGCGATTGGACACGGCCAGTTTGTTGTTGGCTGCAAAACTATTGTCGGCCGCCAGTCCGCGGGCGATGGCTCCGCCCATATTTCCACATCCGATGATGGCTATTTTCATTGTCAAAATGTTTTTAGTAAGACAAAATGTCCCGTCGTTGCGACTGTCGGTGACAGCCGTACCGGCGGGACAATGTTAATATTTTGCCAGAGGCGCTTATTCTTCCGTTTCGAACAAAGCGTCGCCCATTGGAGGCAATTCCTCGTCGGCATCCTTTGCAAACAGTTTTGCCTTGATTTTTGCTTCCAGTTCTTCGGCGAGTTCCGGATTGTCGTCGATAAGGCGTTTCACGGCGTCGCGTCCCTGTCCGAGTTTCGTGTCTTCGTAAGAGAACCATGAGCCGCTCTTCTTGATAAGACCGAGTTCCACGCCGAGGTCGATGATTTCGCCGCTGTGCGATACACCTTCGCCGAAAGTCATTTCAAATTCTGCCTTCTTGAAAGGAGGTGCCACCTTGTTTTTGATAACTTTTACCTTTGTCTGGTAGCCCAACACTTCTTCACCGTTCTTGATAGCACTTGCGCGACGGATGTCAAGACGTACGGAAGCGTAGAACTTCAGCGCGTTACCGCCTGTTGTCGTTTCCGGTGAACCCCACATTACGCCGATTTTGTCACGCAACTGGTTGATGAAGATACAGGTGGTCTTTGTTTTTGAGATAGTGGCCGTGAGCTTGCGGAGAGCCTGTGACATGAGGCGTGCCTGCAATCCCATCTGCTTTTCACCCATAACCCCTTCGATTTCCGCTTTCGGCGTGAGGGCCGCAACGGAGTCGATTACGATGATGTCGATGGCCGACGAGCGAATCAGCTGTTCGGCAATTTCCAACGCCTGTTCGCCGTTGTCGGGCTGTGCAATCCAGAGGTTGTTCACGTCTACGCCCAATTTTTCAGCATAGAAGCGGTCGAAAGCGTGTTCCGCATCGATGATGGCTGCGATGCCGCCCTGCTTCTGTGCTTCGGCAATGGCAAGAATGGCAAGCGTGGTCTTACCTGACGATTCCGGACCGTAGATTTCAATGATACGTCCGCGCGGATAGCCGCCCACGCCAAGTGCATAGTCAAGGCCGATGATACCCGACGGAATCACCTCGATGTTCTCGATGCTTTCGTCGCCGAGCTTCATGATAGCTCCCTTGCCGTAGTCCTTTTCTATTTTCGACATTGCGTTCTGCAATGCTTTCAGTTTTTCGTTTGATACAGGCATGTGTTCGCCTGCGCCTTTCTTCGCGTTCATATTTCGTGTCTTTATTTTTTCAAATCCAAAATCTGGCGGGCGCTGTCCTTAGTGTTCACCTTGTTGATGATGTCGGTGATTACGCCGTTCTCATCCGTAAGGAATGTGGTGCGCACTGTGCCCATGCTTTCGCGGCCGCACATTTTTTTCAACTGCCATACGCCGAAGGCTTCGTTCATGCGCAGGTCAGTGTCGGCGATGAGTGTGAACGGTAGTTCGTGTTTGGCAGCAAACTTCTGGTGTGAAGCTGCGCTGTCTTTGCTGATGCCGATGACTTCAAAGCCGGCGGCACGGAGTTCGGCATAGCCGTCACGAAGACTGCATGCTTCTGCCGTACATCCCGGAGTGTTGTCCTTCGGGTAGAAATAGATGGCAAGTTTCTTTCCGGCAAAGTCGGAAGCTTTTACCTCTGCACCTTCTGCATTGATGCCTAATATTTCGGGTATTTTGTCTCCAATTTTCATAGTCGTGTTGTTTTTTTCTGTTACAAAATTCCTTATTTATTGGGCGTGTATTATGCCCAATAAATATAAAAAGTATTTTTATTTGTTCATTTCTACCTTATGGGTAGGAGGTAAAGTTGCGTTTCTGCGGTTGACTGATTCTACCACTTTTTGTGCCAGTTCGTTGAATGCCAGTCCGGAAACACTGTTCTGCAAAGCCGCCGGTGTTCCGTTGTCGCCGCCGTCGCAGATGCTTGCCACCAGCGGAATCTGTGCAAGCAGTTCCACGTTCAGCTTTTCAGCCAGGCGCTTGCCGCCACCGTTTCCGAAGATATAGTATTTTTCATCCGGGTGTTCAGCCGGTGTAAACCATGCCATGTTTTCCACGATGCCCAATACCGGAACGTTCACCTTGTCGCTTTGGAACATGCTGATGCCCTTGCGTGCGTCGGCCAGAGCCACTTCCTGTGGCGTTGTCACTACGATGGCACCCGTGATGGCGAGTGTCTGTACCAGTGTCAGGTGGATATCGCTGGTGCCCGGAGGCATGTCGATTACAAAATAGTCGAGTTCGCCCCAGTTAGCATCGCTGATAAGCTGTTTCAATGCGTTGCTTGCCATGCCGCCGCGCCAGAGCACTGCACTGTCCTTTTCAACCAAGAAGCCGATGGAAAGAATCTTCACTCCGTATTTCTCAACCGGAGCAATCAGGTGGCGTCCTTCCACTTCGTCCATATATACCGGCTCGTCTTCCACGCCGAACATTTTAGGAGCCGACGGTCCGAAAATATCGGCATCGAGCAGACCGACCTTATATCCCTGTGCGGCCAGTGCCACTGCAAGGTTGGATGCAACGGTTGACTTTCCTACGCCGCCCTTGCCCGACGAAACGCCGATGATGTTTTTCACACCCGGCAGGAGTTTTACCGGTTTCGGTGCTTCCTGGCGGAACTTCACGGCAATGTTGCCCTTGATTTCCGCATTCGGACTTGCGTAGGTGTTGACAGCCGCTTCGGCCGCTTTTACCACCGATTTGATGAACGGGTCGGTAGACTTGTCGAAGATGAGTGAGAATGTCACTTTCATTCCGTCGATGCGGATATCGTCCTCGACCATATCGTTTTCAACCAAATTCTTTCCGTTTCCCGGGTATCTTACATTCTTGAGCGCGTCAAGAATCAGCGCCGGATATAATCTTTCTTCCATAGTGATGAATGATAATTTAAAATCAGTTTTTTGTCGTCGTCAACATTCTAACAATCCTACTCGTCCGAAGGTTTTGCCGCTGCGAATTTAGGGTCGGTTTCCAGATATCCGCGCGAGAAACTGCGGTAGGTGTCGAATTCGATGTCGATGTCAGGCTCTTCCAGTTCGCTTGTCGCGTCGAGATGCCATTTGATGTATTTGATAGTCAGTCCGCGTGCCAGCCACTGCTGTTCGTAGAACGTGCGGATTTCGAGAATGTCGTCGGCAAGCCCCGAATGGTAGAGGTCGTCGGTGTTCACTTCCACGTCGAACTCGTTCAGCTTTACGAGCGCGTCCGTGTAAGTGTAGAGGAACGGACTGTCGGTTTTCAGGTGGATGAGTCCGCCGTCTTCCAGTATTTCACGATAGAGCTTCAGGAAGCGGGTCGACGTCAGGCGCTTGTTCACCTTTTTCATTTGCGGGTCGGGGAAAGTAATCCAGATTTCCGAAACCTCGCCCGGCGCGAAGAAGTTGGCAATCAGTTCGATATTGGTGCGGAGAAATGCCACGTTCGTCATTCCTTCCTGTACCGACTGCTTCGCTCCCGTCCACATGCGGGCTCCCTTGATGTCCACGCCGATAAAGTTGCGGTCGTTGAATTTTTTTGCCATACCTACGGCATATTCTCCCTTTCCGCAACCCAGTTCAAGGACAATCGGGTTGTCGTTTTTAAAGAACTCCTGTTTCCATTTGCCTTTTAATGGAAACCCTTTTTCCTTCAGTGTCGCAAATGGGAATTGGAACACGTTGTGGAACGTTTCCATTTCGCCGAATTTTTTCAGTTTGTTTTTACCCATTCTGTTATTGTCGTGCTATTTTCAAAAATTCAGTTCGGTTGTTTTCCATCATACAGCGGACGATGTAGATTTTTCCGGAGTATGAACTCAAGTCGAAGTCCGTCTGCAGGCCGTTGACCTGTTTGGCGGAGAGCATCACCCCGTTAATGTCGTAGAGCGAGGCTTCCCGGATGCTTACAGACGAGTCGATATATACGATATCGTTGATGACTTTGGTTTTCAATACCGTTTTTACGTTGGAAATGGCTGATGCCGATGAAAAGAATTCTTTCCATTGTTCTGCCGCCTTGTAGAGCGATTCGGATGCAGCAGGTACGTTCAGCGTGACATTTTCCTGAAATACGCCTTCCCATACGGCTTTGCCTAATTCCGGAGGAGTGAGCGCATCGCTTGTAAGCACAATCAGGCTCTCCCAGTTGCGGAAAGCACCGTCGCCGATGCGTGTCACAGTTGACGGGATGAGAAATTCTTCAATTGTCGTCCATTCGGCAAGCGCAAAGTTGCCGATTTCTTTCAGAGATTCCGGCAGCAGTTGCGGATCGGTGATTTGTCCACCCATAAACGTAAAGTCGTTGATGCGTGTCAGCTTCGACGGAAGATTGACTTGATGCAGCGATGTGCTATAGAAAAATGCACCGTCGCCGATGGCTTCAACGGAAGAGGGAAGCTGTACGTCGGTCAGGTTCGGTGTGTCGGCAAAAGCCCATGCGCCTACGGCAGTCAGTTGACCGCAATTCGAAAGGTTTGCGGAATGCAGAGCGGTACCCTGAAAAGCGCCTTCTTCAAGGACGGAAAGTGACGAATTGAAGTCAAAATCCGAGAGTTGCGAGCAGTTGAGAAATGCGTATGCTCCAATGGCCTTGGCGGCATTGCCGGAAACGTTTTGCAGTGCGGAACACTGGCTGAAAGCATAGTCGCCGATGCTTGTCACATTATTGCCGCCTGTAATGTCGGTTAGTGCGTTGCATCCGGAGAAAGCATAGTTGCCGACGGTTGTCACGTTGGCCGGTATTTCTATGGTTTCCAACTTTGTGCAGCCGGCAAACGCACCTTCACCGATGGTTGTAATGCTGTTGGGCAAAACTACGTTTTTGAGATTAGTGCCCATCAATGAAAGCTGCGGAAGAACGTTTTTTTCGTAAAGGATATAGTTCGCAAAAACGGCCTTGTTGGCAGAATATTCCACGATGGTGGCATTTGCCAGGTTCAGTGTCTGAAGTGCCGGGAGTTCGTCGGCTATGAATTTGAAGTCGCGTGCATCCATTGTGCCGTTGACAGTCAGGTTGTTTAATTGTGATAGGTTTTCGTTTTCAAGTACCTGTTCCAGATTGCCCGCCGTAGTCGTGACCGTGACGGCTTGTATTTGCTGGAAAGCTGCCAGAAAAACGAACAGGAATAAATGTCTAAATATCTTCATTTTTATCGTCTTAGTATATTGCAAAGTTATTAAAAATCTGTTCCATTGATACCGATAGTCGGCAGAGAAATCACTTGTTTAGTTTATCTTTGAGAGATTCCGGTGCCAATAGATGAAAAATCGGATGCCGGTAGCAATCAGCGCCACAGCCAATCCTGTGTAAAAAATGGCTATCGCTGTGTCGTTCATCAGATGCAGACTGCGGATGACAATGCCCATTGTTATCATTATGGCCATGATGATCCAGCTTTTTGCATCGAAGAATGAAAAGGGGCAATGTTTCCCCTGTTTTTTGGAGATGCGTTTTGTGTGTTTCTTGTACAGCTTCTGAAAAATGAAACCAAAAAACAGAAAGAACACGAGCGTGGCACCTCCGGCCTTTATCATCCAGCTGTGATTGTCGCCGTTCCAGCAGGAAATGCCGATATGCAGTATGTTGGCACCGGCTATTGTCCAAACAGTCCCGGCAGTAAACAGCAGCGTGTGTTGCGAAACCTTGTAGTTCATTACATTCGGGTGTCGATATGAATGATGTTATTGACAAAAAGCAGACCTCGAATTGCTGTTTTCGGCAGCTCGATGTCGTCGTAGTCCTTATTGGCACTGCGGAGAATTACCATGTCTTCATCCGTATGGCGGCGGAGGTATTTCACCATGCGGTAATCATCCAACATAATCACATAGATTTGTCCCCAGAAGATGACCGACGTGTCGTGGATTTCGCGCACAGCGATATAGTCGCCATTATTGATGACCGGTTCCATGCTGTTGCCGCTGACACGGACAATCTTGCAGTCGGAGCTGACTCCCGGAACATTGACATGGCCTATGATGCGGTCGTCGGCAAACATCATTTCGCGGGATGCCGTCCCTGCCGTCACGTCGATGTCGTAGACCGGCGAACCGGAATCCTTTTCAGCCAACTGGCCTACCGTGACGGTTTCCGGCTCCGTGCTTTTGGGGAAAGGAACGTCGTTGCCGTTTTTCAGCCAATTTTTTGAGACGCCCAAATTTACCACAATCTTATTGATGAGCGACTCGTTGATGGGTAATTTGCCATTCAAATGTTTCGAAAGGTTCGACGGGTCCGTGTCGATTCTTTTTGCGAAATTGAATTGGTTGAGACGCATTTCGTTCATTATAAACCGAATACGTTCTATTATGCCCTGGTTGTCCATATATCTGTCAGAATTTGTTGGCAAGTTACCAAAAAAATGGAAAACAACCAAGTTTTTGCCAATAAAAAAAGCGGAGAAAGCAATTTTGCTTTCTCCGCCTTGCAGATTGAGGTTGTGCTATCGTTTGATGATTTTAGCTGTTTTCATATTGCCTTGTTCGGTTTGCACAGTCAGAATGTATGTGCCACGTTGCAAGGATGTCATGTCGATGGAGTTGATATTTTCTCCGGTGAATACAGTTTGTCCGTAAACGTTTGTCAACATTGCTTTCTTTACGTTTCCGCTGATGTAGACTGTCGAAACTACCGGGTTAGGGTAGACGGCAATATAGCTGCTTGCCACGGATTCTACATTTCCTCCGTCATTAGGAGTAAACAACATCTTGATGTCTGGTCTCATCGGAGAAGCTGAGTAGCCGAAATTCGCTTCCGGATCAAGTGATTCATCCGGACTCCATGTGCTTTCGAAGCGTCCCCAGTTCGGATCGTTTTGATAGTCACCGTATGTACCATAGAATTCAATGCCTTCGGCAGATGTTCCAGGAGCTTTCTTGTAGACCATGACCAATAGGTTGCCACCGTTGTATTCAAATGGAGTGTTGAATGGCAAGATCCATTCATCGTCTCCTGATTTGATTGGGCAATTTCCGTCCATTACAAGAGTCATCTGGCTTGCCGGTACAGAAGAGTCGTCAAGGTTGTCTTTGTCGATTGTCGATACCCAAACTTTCATTGGTACATTTGAATAGTTTGTCGTTGCTACCATTGGGAATGAAATCATTTGCAATAATCCTTTTTCGACATTTATCTCGCTTTCAAGATAGATGTTCTGGCTGATGGATTCATCAGACATGAAGGAAATAGGATTGACAGCTAAAAGGTCGGTATGCTTACCTACTCGTACAAATTTGCTTCCTTCTTCAATAACGGATACGGCAATCGGGTTGGACTTGTTGTTTTCGGTATCATTGTCGGCTGAAGCTTCGATGACGGCATAAACTTCCGTCTTTTCGACAGTTGTCGGTGTCCATTCCAAACTGATTTCGGCTGTTTCCATTGAATTGAGTGCAACGCCTTGGCTTTCGGCAAGCGTGTTGCCGGCAGCATTCAAGAGTTTTACTTTGTAGCTGTTGGCTTCGGCTTTTTTGATACCATTGTTCATGATATGGAAAGTGAAAACGGCCGGTTCGTTGACAGCTGGATAATTATTCCCATAGAGAGCAACAGCTTTCAGGTCATTTTCTTTTCTTTCAACTACGGTAACATCAGCTTCCCAACCTTGTTCACGCATCATAATGTCGGAAACGAAGCGGAAAGTCAAAGCTCCGTCTGTATTTGTTGCCTGAAGGTCAATCAGGTCGGCCGGAACGGCAGTTGCACTGTATTTTCCAATCAGCGGAGCTTCTGTGTTCAGTCCATTATAAACGTAAAGCGTGTCGCTGTATGTGTCCATCACGAATGTGTTAAACTTCATGCATACGGCGGTGTTGGGTTCTGCCGGCCGTATGGTCAAAACTTCGTTTTGTGAGTTTGGATAGTAGTCGGTACCTCCGGCATCGTAGAATTTATAGGTTTTTCCGGCTTCGACTACTGTTTCGCCTGTCATCATGACAATCCAGTTGGCTGGTTTGACAAGCACCGGATTAGCTGAAACTTCTGCTCCTTCACCGATGTTGTTGACCGCTTTGATTTTATAGGTATAGGTGCCGAATTCTGGAGCGTCAGAGTAGGATGTAGCGTTGGGGTCGTTTACTTCAATAGTTTTGGAAGTGGTGCCGACAATTCTTGTGATGATGTATTTTGTGATGCTATTCGGATCAAATTCTCCTCCGTACATGCCTTCAGTCGGCTTTGTCCATGAAAGTTCAGCCGTGTTGTCGCCTTGTTCTGCCTTGAAATTTCCAGGTGCAGCAGGAGCATTCGGACCGATAATAATGTTCAAATTGTCGGTATCAACGCCGCCTTCTCCTTTGCTGTTTGTCGGAACAATTCGGTAGGAGTAGTTGCCGTCGGCAAGGTTCTTGTCTGTGTACGATGAAATGGTTCCTATTTCAGTTGAAGTAAGAGCTATTGTTGTCAATTCTTCGCCATTGCGGAAAATTTTGACACCTGTATATTCAGTCAAAGTCTCTCCCTGCGCTGTAATTTCAGGATTTTTCCAGCTGATGGTCACGTCTTTGTTGCTGATGGTGAAATTACGTTCCGTTACACGGTCGGGAGCGCCTTTCGGTGCGTGAATGTAGGGGACGAATACGCTGGTTACGCTGTCGTCACCGTTTGCTCCTACCGCTCCAAGGTCGGTAGCTTCACCGGTTTCTGTGTTTACGCTATAAAGATGATAGTCGCCGGCATTTACCCAATATAGCACGCCGTTGTTGTGGTCGAATCCCATAGATTGGGTGAACGATGCATTGACACCGGTTTCTCCGACAGGAGTACAGGCGGCTGTCGCTTTGTCGATAGTGTAAAGTATGTCGTTTGAGGCGATACCATATAGCGTTCCGTCGAGGTCGCAAGCCAAGGCCAGCATATAAATAGCCTCGTCCAGTTCGTTTTTAAATACGGCAATGTTGGTAACTTCACCTGTTTCAATGTTTAATGTCGACAAATATTCAGCGCCGTTTTTAATGGCAAACATGGTGTTTGTCGTATAATCGTAAGTCAGGTCAGTCAGCTGTGAGCCTTTGTTGGAAATAAGTGTACGAGTTCCGTCGTTGAGGTCTATGGTATAAAGGCCTTCTACAGACGACTGTGTGCCGATTTTTGTGATTTGTGCATACCATTTGTAGTTGTAATAGGTGCCGGCATAGGTGACACCCATTTTCGATTGGTCGGCAATCAGCGTTACGTTTGACGGATCGTCGGATGAAAACTTGATAGGGCCTTTTTGGCAATTGGTCGGATCACTGGGTTGCCATGTTTTGTAGGCATAGATTGTCGTTTGTGCTTGCAGTGAGGCAAGTCCGCAAAGAAGCATTGCGACGAATGAATAAAATTTTTTCATACTCTTATAGTTTATTGGTTTCTCTGCTATGTTTGTTCTGTTTTTAAGGCAAAGGTAGCTTTTAGGTTTTAAAATATCAAAAAAACACCGTTACATCTTTAATTCTATTATGTCGCTGATATGATGTGCGTTACGGTTGTTACGCGTTACAAAGACAAGAATTAAGCTTAAAGTTTGATGCGGTTGAGGGCTGATTCGTTGGTAATGAATTTTTTCATTTTGTCGTTAATCCGTTTCCGGGAAACACGGATAGCAGAGTCTGACACATTGCGGCATGCAGCACATTCCTTCGTGTTTAAGTCTAATGACGCAAGACAATATAGGTTGAATTCTTCATCGGAAAACGAAAAGTGGGAGGACAGTAGTTTGTACAACAGGGCGTACTCTGTTTTCAGTGTTTCCGAAAGTTGTGTGCGTTCCGGTTGCGGGAGGAAGACTTTTCCGCCCTCGATTCGTTCTTTTAGGAGTTTGTAGGTGGAACTTTTGACGAATGTGCGTTTTTTTGATTTAAGAATGGTGCAAATTTGGTCAGCCAATTCTGTTTGAACGTCTTCTGTAGTTTTGTTTATTGGGGAAACGGGTGTAGAAAAAGCTTGTTTGTTTTGTTTTTTACGCCATTGCCATAAAATGACCGACAGTATTAAAAGTATAATGAGAATGGCCGCAACGGTCATTATACGTTGGAAACGCAGTTCACGGTTGAAGTTTTCTGTGAGCTCTTCCTGAAAGCGGGAATAGAGAGCTGAATTTATTTTGTCGGTTTTTTCCAGTTGGCCGATGGAATCGTTCAGGGTGATGGCGAGTGTGTTGTAAGCCGTATCGCCTGTAATGCGGTATAAATTTTCGGCCGCCGACGCTTTTGTGAATATATAGTTGCTTTGTAGGGCAGTTTGGATATAAAACAGGGCAGAGTCGGCATTTCCCAACTGTTCGAAAATTTCCCCTCTTACCAGATAGTTTTTATAAATGCTTGTCGAATCACCGCTAAGCAAGTAGCCTTGTGTATTGTAGGCAAGTGCTTTCTGGTAGTTGCCGTTTAGATAATAGTGGTAGGCAAGTGCGTTGTTGGCAAGCAGAAGTTCGTTATGATCCTCTATTTGTGCCAGCAATCCAACAGTGAGTTCTATGATTGAGTCGGCTTTCGCTTCTTTTTGCGAAACGTAGTTTTTCCATAGGCCACGATAGGATTCTGACAGTTGACTTTTGTCTTTTAAGCGAGTGTTGAAAGAAACGGCTTGACCGAACATTTTTGTGGACTGGTTGTAAACCTGGCTCTTAAATAGCATGATGCCTAACCGGTTGCAGTACATTCCTAATTTCTGGTAGTTCTCGGAATCGGTTGAATCGAGTTCGTTGATGGCTTGGAGGTAGAGTATTGCAGCCGAGTCGAAATTTTCATGTGCCTCTTGTTTTTCCGCTTCTTGAAAAAAGAAGTCGGAGCGACTGCTGTCATTTTCTGTGCAGGAACAGACAATCGTCAATACGATAGATATATATAGTATGTGAAGTAGTCGGCGCATTTTATGTGTCATTGGAATGAACTATGCAAAAATAAGAAGGATGCAGTCATATTCCAAATTTTCCTTTATGAGTGGCGGTTGTATTTTATACGACAATAGCCATATCCTGTCCGAATAGATGGAGTAGGTATGGCTAAATGTCTGTTTTTGAAAGATGGGTGTGTCCAGTCTTTCAAAATGACTGCAAGGCAGTCGTGTTATCTTCAACCTGTCTATTTCCCCGTTGGGGTCGTTGGCAAGTACCTGTCAAAAGTCGCGGTTTCCCTTTGCCGCCGATTGTTTGTGTAGATTGGATAGTCAGGGCAGAAACAGTGTGTTTTCCGGGATTCTGCCCTATGATATTTAACCCAAAACGGTCATTAGATCGCCAAACAAGATTAAGCTTTTGACAGGGTACTTTAGTTGGCTCTTTAGTCGTCTTCCGTACTGTTGTCGGCATCTTGCTTCCTGCTTTTTCTCGATGTAGCCCGCTACATCTTCGATAAAGGCAGAAATCAATCTGCCTGACAGCAGCGCGAAATCCGCCATAAAGTCGAATGGCCGATTTGGGTTTTAGGATGGACTGTGTACATGAAAAAGTGTTCCGAAAGATATTTTCCGGAATACCGTGTAGGCGATTATGTGTGAATGCGAATGTTATCATCTGTCAAATCAAAAACTGCAGGCTATTTTTTTAATAGTCTGACACGGATTCTGATAGACGGGATACAGATGATACTAATAAAATTCAAAGAAGAAGAGCCGTCCCATTACTTTCTCAAAAAAGAGAATTGCCAAGATAATGTAATCTTCTGTTAGGTGTTACCCTAATTTGCATCGCAAAAATAGACAAATATTTTAATACGGAGCAAGTAATTTCGGGGTTTTAACAAATTTATAGGCTTGAAACCAGTAAGTTAGCGGGTTAGTGTGATAAATAAAGAACGCGGCAGGGATATCCTGCCGCGTTCGGATTATTGAAAAAGTTGTAATTACTTGAATGATTATTCTTCAGTATCGTCGTCTTCCTTCATGTTGTGGAATACGTTTTGAACGTCGTCGTCTTCCTCGAATTTTTCAAGAAGTTTTTCGAGTTGTTCGCGCTGTTCCGGAGTAACTTCCTTATAGTCGTTCGGAATGCGTTCGAATTCTGCGCTCTGGATTTCGAAACCGTTCTCTTCAAGATAGCGTTGGATGTTGGCAAATTCGTCGAATGCACCGTAAAGAACGATTGAATCGCCTTCGTCTTCCAATTCGTCTACACCGTAGTCGATGAGTTCGAGTTCGAGGTCTTCAAGAGAAACACCTTCTTTTGCAGCAATTTTAAATACGCATTTGTGGTCGAAAAGGAATGAAAGGCTGCCTGAAGTACCGAGTGAGCCGCCGAATTTGTTGAAGTAGCTACGTACGTTGGCTACTGTACGGGTGTTGTTGTCGGTTGCTGTTTCAACAACGATAGCGATACCGTAAGGGCCATATCCTTCGTAAACGATTTCCTTGTAGTCGCTTGAATCCTTGTCGGTAGCTTTTTTGATGGCACGTTCTACTGTGTCCTTCGGCATGTTGGCTGCCTTAGCATTTTGTAGGAGCATACGCAGACGCGAGTTTCCTGCAGGGTCCGGTCCGGCTGCTTTTACAGCAATAGTGATTTCCTTACCGATTTTTGTAAATGTGCGGGACATGTTACCCCAGCGTTTCAGTTTTCTCGCTTTGCGATATTCAAAAGCTCTTCCCATATTGTTGTTCTTTTATATTTTTATGATGTATATTGATTATCGTAGTTTAGCATCCAGCTGTTTCTGGAGGTTGGCGATGATTTTGTTCATCACGGCGTCAATCTGCTTGTCGTTGAGTGTCTTTTCGTCGTCTTGCAGAATCATTGTTACGGCATACGATTTCTTGCCGGCTTCAAGGTTCTTGCCTTCGTAGACGTCGAACAGGCTGACGCTCTTCAACAGACGTTTTTCAGAGTTGCGGATTACGCTTTCTACTTCAGCGAATGTGATGTCTGCATTCAACAGGAGTGCGAGGTCGCGTTTTACCGGCATTGATTTCGGAAGGTCGGTGTATTCCACCTTCTTCTTCAGTGCCATCTTCACGAGCAGGTTCCAGTTGAGTTCTGCGAAATAGGCTTCCTGTGAAACTTCAGTTGCTTTCAGCAGTTTTTTGCTGACGATACCGGCATAGCCGATGAGCTTGCCGCCGCGGTTCTTGTATTCGATAGCAGCAGAGAACAGTTCGTTGCTTACCTGTGTTGCCACCACTTCGTTCTGTTCGATGCCGAGGCGTGCGAACACGTTTTCAACTGTAGCTTTCAGGTCGTAGACTGTAGACTTGCGTGCCGGGGCCGCCCAGTTGGCCTGGTAGAGGTCGCCGGTCATCCAGATGCCGAGGTGCTGTTCCTCGCTGAACGGTGCCAACGGCTTTTCTGCTGTCACTTCTTTCGTGTCGTCGTTGAAATAGCAGTTGCCGAATTCATACATCAGCAAGTTGGAGTTCTTGCGGTTGATGTTGTGAGCAAGGCTTTCCAAACCGCCGAAGATGAGCGTCTGGCGCATGACTGCGAGGTCGTTGCTCAACGGGTTCATCAGGCGAACGCAGTGGTTGAGCGGATACATTTCGCTGAGCTGTTCGTAGTAGGAAACGGCAGAGAGCGAATTGTTCATGATTTCGTAGTATCCGGCTGCTGTCAGCTGTTCGGAGATGATGTTCTGCAAGTGGTTGGAATCGTCGGTAGTCTGGCGATAGGAAAGGCTTGAGCGGAGGCTGTCGCCGAATTCCACATTGTTGTAGCCATATACGCGGAGAATGTCTTCCACCACGTCGCACGGACGAGTGACGTCGACACGGTAAGTCGGAACGCGGAGTTCGAGAGTGCCGTCGTGTTCGCCGGTGATTTCTATTTCAAGTGAGTTGAGGATTTCCTTAATGATTTCCGGCTCGATGGTCTTGCCGATAAGCGTATTCACATAATCGTAGGCAAGTGAAACGGCCGGACGTTCGATAGCAACAGGGTAGTTGTCGTAGATTTCACCGCAGATTTCACCTCCGGCGATTTCTTTAACGAGCATGGCAGCCAATTTCAGCACATATACAGTGTTGTTCGGGTCAACGCCACGTTCGAAACGGAACGAAGAATCGGTGTTGAGGCCCTGACGGCGCGCTGTTTTGCGTACCCATGTCGGGTTGAAGTAGGCTGATTCAAGGAATACATCGGTAGTGGCTTCCGTTACGCCTGAGTCCAGACCTCCGAATACACCGGCGATACACATCGGTTCTTCGGCGTTGCAAATCATCAGGTCGTGGTCAGTCATTGTGCGTTCCACTTCGTCGAGAGTCGTGAATTTTGTGCCTTCTGCAACGGTGCGTACCACAATCTTGCCGCCTTTCACTTTGGCAAGGTCAAAGCAGTGGAGCGGCTGGCCCATTGCATGAAGAAGGAAGTTGGTGATGTCGACTACATTGTTGATAGGACGCTGGCCGATGGCACTGAGGTAGTTGCGAAGCCATTCCGGACTTTCGGTTACCTTGACATTGCGGACAGTGAGACCGCAGTAGCGCGGGCAGGCTGTAGTGTTTTCCACTGTTACCTCGATAGCTCCTTCTGCCTTGTCGCTCTTGAATCCGTCGACCGACGGACGGCGGAGATTCGGGTTGGCATATCCGTTACGGGTGAGCCATGCAGCGAGGTCGCGTGCCACGCCGTAGTGTGAGGCTGCGTCGATACGGTTTGGAGTCAGGTCGACTTCCAATACATAGTCGTCCTTTACATTATAATAATCTTTGGCAAGTGTGCCCGGTTTTACGTCTTCCGGCAGAACGATGATACCTTCGTGTGAAGAACCGACACCGATTTCATCTTCCGCGCAAATCATTCCGAACGATTCAACGCCGCGGATTTTTGATTTCTTGATGGTGAATTCGTTGTCGCCGTCGTAAAGTTTTGTTCCCACTGTAGCTACAACAACATGTTGGCCGGCTGCCACGTTGGCTGCACCGCATACGATTTGTGTCGGTACGCCGTCGCCGAGGTCAACGGTTGTGATATGCAGGTGGTCGCTGTTCGGATGGTCTTCGCAAGTGAGGACTTTTCCCACAACAAGGCCTTCGAGTCCGCCTTTGATGGTTTCTACTTTTTCCACACCGCCTGTTTCCAGACCGAGTGACGTCAACGCTGCCGATACTTCATCGGGTGTAAGGCTGAAGTCGACATATTCTTTCAGCCAATTATAAGATATATTCATAGCTTATTATAATGTTCTATAAAATGTAGTCTGTGTATTTGATGCGCAAATTTACAAATAAAATCCTGAAAACAAGCCGAAACCGACAAAAAGGTTTATTTTAGCATTCCGGCGAAGCGCGTCGGGATAGGCGTTTCAAACCGCATTTCCTGTTTCGTTATCGGGTGGGCGAAATGTAGCGTCTGCGCATGCAGGGCAAGCCGGTGGATAGGGCTTGATTTTGCACCGTATTTGCGGTCGCCTGCAATGGGGTGTCCGAGGTCCTTCATGTGGACACGTATCTGGTTCTTGCGTCCCGTGTCGAGTGAAAGTTCCATCAGCGAGTATCCGTTGTTGGTTTTCAGTCGTTTGTAGCGGGTCACGGCCAACTGTCCTTCTTCCGGGTTCTGTGTGGAATAGACTTCAAATTGCGATGTCTCGGCAAGATAGCTTTTGATGGTGCCTTCTTCCTGCTCCACTTTCCCTTCTACGACAGCTACATACTTGCGGCCCAGTACCATGTTGTTCCAGTTGTGCTGCATGGCTTCCTTGGCTTCCACGTTCTTGGCGAACATCATCAGTCCGGAAGTGTCGCGGTCGAGACGGTGTACGATGAACAGCATGGTACGCGGATCTTTCTTTTTCAGATAGTCGCGCAGGATGCTGTAGGCGGTTCCGTCCTTGATGTTGTCGGTCGAAACGGAGAGAATTCCGCTGCCTTTGTTGATGACAATGATGTCGTTGTCCTCATAGACGAGCTTGATGCGCGGATGTGAGAAAACAACAAACGGGCGGGTGAAGTTCACTTCCAGCAGGTCGCCCTTGCGTACAGGCGTGTCGAACTGTGATACGGGCATCGTGTTGATAGCCACCTGTCCGTATTTCAGAAACGCTTTTATGGCAGTGCGTTTGTGGTCTTTCAGCTTTTCTATCAGGCATTCCAATAGCTGTCCGTCGTTTTCAGCCTTCCATCTCAGTACACTGTCGGGTTTCCATGCGTTGCGCTCCGAACCCGGTTTTTGCTTTCTCATCATATAGTTCGTGCAATTTCGTTGTTTCAAACTGCAAATTTACGCAATTTTTTATATTAATGTGGCGTTTCTTGAGTGAGAGTGTGTTTTTTAACGGATTGCGATAGCGGAAGGCGGCATTTGGCGCATTTTCAGGGATGCCGGTTTTGTGCGGCGATATGTTTTAAATCATGTGTTTTGATTTCTTGTTTTGAGTAATTTATTATATTTTTGTAAAATAAACTTTACGAAAAATAATTTTCGAGTGTTAATTTGGGTTTAAAACTTGAATTGTATTATCTTTGTATGATAATTACCGGATTATGGGTGTGAAAATACATAAAGAAGGAACAAACATAATTGCAGCATTGTTTTTGATACTGGCAGTAATTTGTCTGCCGGTTTATCTCTTTGTGCGTCCGCTGTTTGTCGCTGTTGCGCTGACAGTGGTATGTGTTGTTATCTTTCTGCTTGTCGTTAATTTTTTCCGTTCCCCTATCAGGTATTACAAGGGGAAACGAGAAAATGTAGTGGTGTCGTCGGTTGACGGTACTGTAGTTGCATTGGAAGAAGTTTTCGAAGACGAGTTCCTGCACGCGAAAGCCATTCAGCTGTCGGTGTTCATGACCGTGTTCAATGTGCACGCCAACTGGTTTCCGGTCGACGGTAAAGTGGAAAAGGTGGTCTATCATCCGGGACGCTTCCGTGCGGCTTATCTTCCGAAATCGAGTACGGAAAATGAGCATTCCTCTATTTTAATCCGTGCCAAGTCGGGAGAGCAAATCCTTGTACGCCAGATTGCCGGGGCATTGGCCCGCCGTATTGTGACGTATGCCGCCGCAGGCGACGAAGCGGATATCTCTACCCATCTGGGATTTATCAAATTCGGTTCGCGAGTCGACATCTTCTTGCCGTTGGATGCTGACATCAAGGTGAAGATTGGCGACAAGACGACCGGAGGCATAACTGAAATTGCTTACTTGAAAAACAAATCTAACTGAATCGACAATGAAACTTCTGCGCTTTGTCAAGCGAAATATACCTAATTCAATCACTTGTCTGAATTTGCTGAGCGGCTGCTTGGCCTGTGTGTTCTCTTTTAGCTATGATGCTGATTTCGGTCCGTTGAAGGGCTATGAAATGGCTTTCCTTTTTATCGGTCTGGCTACATTGTTTGACTTTTGCGACGGGCTGTCGGCACGCTTGCTGCATGCCTATTCTGCATTGGGCAAGGAATTGGATTCGCTTTCCGATCTGGTGAGCTTCGGGTTGGCACCTGCCATGCTTGTTTTCAATACGATGATGAGACACGATGCCGGCTGGCTGTCATATCTGGCATTCTTCATTACCATTTGCGGTGCGCTCCGCCTTGCCAAATTCAACATTGACGACCGTCAGACAACGACTTTTATCGGACTTCCCATACCGGCTAATGCCATTTTCTGGATTGGTATCATTGCCTGGAACATGCAGTTCGGCTATATGGGCAACGGGCTGATGGCAGTCCTTTCCATTTTGTTCCCTTTGCTGATGCTCAGCCGGATGCGTATGTTCTCGCTGAAGGTGCACAACTTTGCATTCCAGAACAATGTGCGTCGCTATGCGCTTGTGTTGGGAGCTGTGCTGTTCCTTGTTTTCCAGCACTTGTCAGGGTTGGCTTGGACCATTGTCCTCTATATTTTTCTTTCGGCTACAGCCCGAAAAAATGAACAAGTTTAGTTTGGCATTGTTATTGCTATATCTAACGATAGAAACTAAATAGATTTTTATAGTGGGAACATTTTTCGGTTTCATTCTATTATTCCTCTTGTTGCTTGTCATGGTTCCTGTATTGTGGATTGTGTCAAGCGTGTTCAAGATGCGCCGTCGCTTCAAGCGGACGGTCAATGAGGCGACTGGCAGGCAGAACGAATATGCTGCCCGCGAAACGCAGTTTGAGAGTTCACGAAAAGTTTATTCGAAGGATGTCGGCGAGTATGTGAGCTATGAAGAAATCATCGTCGACCGTGAGCAGGAAGAAAGACCGCCTCACCGGAAAAATGTAAGGCCGGAACCTCAGATTTCTGATGTGGAATTTGAGGAGATTGTGCAAAAATAAAGTCCTTAAATATTTAAAAATGTTAAAACAAGCGGAATTTATAGATAAAATTCGCCAAAATATCTATTTCGCTTGTAAAAATGGATTTTTTTTAATTCCTTTGCATCGTAAAAATTTACGAAACATTAACAAAGATACTATTATCTATCCATACATAGAAACATTATTTTTTTCATTAGTTGTCAGTGGTAAATAACCACAAAAAAGCTACCCACCGTGATGGTGTGTAGCTTTTTTATTTGCCCTAAAACCGTTCGGAGACAGACGGTTTGGGCGTAAAAAACGCCTCCGTCCGGAAGGGCAGAGGCGTGATGGGATATTCAGAACAAATCCTATATGCGTTGCAGATATTCTACCAAATTGACATCGCGGCTGAGTTCCATTTTCTTCCGCAGGCGGTAGCGGTTCATTTCGACGCTGCGGTACGACATGTTGAGCAATGGAGCGATTTCCTTCGAACTGAGCCCCATTTTCAGGTAGGCACACAGACGCTGGTCGTTGGCGTTCAGCTGCGGATAGAGCTGAACCAACCGTTTCAGATAGTTTTCATAGACGACGTCGAAGTTCTGTGCGAATTTCTGCCAGTCGTCGTCATGGCTGATGTTCTCCTTGATGAGCTTCTGTATTTTCATCAGCTGTTTGTTGGCTCCCGGTGTCAATGCAGAGCTTTCCTCGCTTTCCTGTATTTTGCTGATTTGGTTGGAAATGTCGATAAGAATTTCATTTTTACGGATGACGTTCATTGTTGCGTTCGACAGTTCCTGCGACTTGTGGCGCACGTCATGTTCCAGTTGCTCACTCTTCAGGTGGGCAATTTCGTTCTCCTTTCTCAGTGTTTCTTCTTCAGCCTTGCGCTTGAATTCCTGCATCTCGGCTTCTTTACGTTTGGCAACGGCAAGGGCGGCCTTGTGCGACTTCATTTTGATAAAGCGGAAAGCGAAATAAATGGCACTTGCTGCGGCTATCAGATAGACACAGATGGCCCAAATGTTTCTGTACCAAGGCGGAGAAATGTGGAACACGAATTTGCATTCGGATTTTGAGTCGTCGTAGTGGTTAAGCGACCGGATATGAAGAATGTAGGTGCCCTCGTGGAGCTGCGTGTATTCCTTGGTGTTGGCCTGTGAAAATGCACTCCAGCTCTTGTCGTAGTTTTCCAGATAATAGCTGTATTCTATCGTTCCTTGTTCGCGATATTCCGGGCAGATGAATTCAAATCTCAAAGAATTAAGCTTGTAGGGCAGCCGCAGTTCCTTCTGCTGTATTCCTCCTGCCGTGTAGAGCAGGGTGTCGGGGTTGCCCGTAGCATAGATGTTGTTGATGAAGAGGTTGCTTTTCCAGTTGACCGTGTGTTCGCGGTCGATGTCAATTTCATAGAAACCGTCCTCATTCGACACAATCAGCCGTCGCGGTGCTGTGAAGTTGAAATTTTCAAAGCCTACAATCAGCTTGTCGAGCAGCGGTTTGTAGGTAATGGAGTCGATGTCGTAGGTGCCGGTTGTGTTGTAGTATGCCGCACAGATGAATTTCCCCGAAACTCCCCATACGTCCCGATTCGGCGACTGATAGAGGCGGACCGAGGTATGGGCACCGAATATGCTGTTCATGTTTACGTTCGGTATCATGCTGTCGGTCTGCGGATTATAGCGGAAGAAGCCGCCTTCGGTTGAGAAGGCCAGCTCGTCGTTTATTTCATACAATGTGTTGTTGCGGTCTGTAGGGAATCCCTTTTTGTGGTCGTAGAGCTTTATTTCTTCAAAGCGTTTCAGGTCTTTGCTCAGCCGCAGGCGGAAAACGCCTTTCATCCAGTGACTCAGCCAGATATTTTCAAATTTGTCTTCAAAAATATGTCCGCCGGCATCGGTATAGCCTGTTACCTTGTTGGCGTATTCCCATATTCCGTTGTTGTTTTTAATAAGGAAAAAACTTTCGTAGGTCGATACGAGCGCATAGTCCTTATGCTTTCTCAGTTGCAGGCAGGACCATGTGCCGGGAATTCCTGCCACTTGTTTCGGCACACCGTTGATGATTTGGAAAAGACCCAGGTCGTTGCCTACAAGAATCGTGTTGGCAATCGTGTCAATGCTCCAAACCTGGCTTTTCATCAACTGTTTCAGCTCTACCGGTTCCGGAGTCGCCGAGATAGGGTAGGAGGTGGAATACAGACCTTGGTTTGTACCCATATATAAGGTATTGTTTTTCAACAGTGACGCGTAGCCTGCACCGTATTTATTGGAAGTTCCGAACAATGTCGTGATGGGAGAGTTGTAGAGCACATAGTCGATACCGTTGTCAAGTCCCAGCCAGATGTTGTCGAGCTTGTCGAAATAGATGCTCAGTACGGTGTTGTTCTGCATTCCTGTAGAATTGTTTACATAAGTGTTGGTTTTGTTTGACAAGTCCTTGATGATGATACCTTTATTTACCGTTCCGAAAACGATGGCACGCTCGTTGGTGGCAGCGCAGAACACCTGATTCTCTTTCAGGAAGTGGTCGATATCGGTTTGCAGCGGAGTGATGGTAATGCCGTCGTACACGAAAAGTCCGTCGAATGCCGTTACGAGCAGAATTTTTCCCTGTGTATAGGGCAGAATCGAGCACACCTTCTTACCTATAATCTTTTCGTTGCCGGGCAGGGGAGTGTAGTCCACGCCGTTGAGAATGCTTACACCTCCGTCGATGGAAGCGACAAACATTCGTCCCTTAATCAGTGCGGAGGTGGTAATCTTGTGTTTGTGAGGGATGGCGATGGTTTTCTCGCCGTCATAACGGAGGATGCAGAAGTCGCCTTGAAACCAGACATATTTTTCTGCCTGATGAATGTTCCAGATTTCCGAAAAGTGGCGGTCTTTTGCCGGAAGCGTGTTCATAAGGCTGAAATATTTCATTCTGCCTGTTTCCTCTTCGTTGGCAAAATATCCGAATTCTTCCGAGCCTCCGGCATAGACACGCTCTGCCTTGCCGTCGTACAGCAGTGAGCGCACTGTCGTGTAGTTGCTGATCTGGTGGGTGTTCCAAAGGTGGCTGTCATAGGTCAGCATACCGGTGTTGTTGGCAAAAAGCATCCTGCCGTGCGAGTCCTGGCAGATGTCCCAGTTTTGTGTGCCTGCCGAATATATGGAGCGGAAATAATTGCGCACGAGCGGGTATGCCGCATCAGCTGTCCCCGGCGATAGCCAGGTCAGCAGAAACAGAGTGAACAGGGCACCTGCCCAGTTCTGATGCAAAACATTTTTAAGTGAATTGTACGTCATGCTATGTTGTTTGAGTCAATTATATCAAGGTGGAAATCGAGGAAAAGAATTCAAGCCATGTTTCTCACACTCAAAGTTCTTAATTTTTTCTTAGTTGAGTTGTGTTGCGAAATATGTTTTATAACATATTTTCTATAATTAATTGATATACAGATTTGTGTGTTTCTGTTGCTGAATAAATGTTGAGTTTTGTAGTGGCGAATGTTGAGTTTTTGCGAAAGGCTTTTTTGAAGGTTTATTTATATCATTTGTACCTTTGCATTGTCGACGAGCGGAATTTTTTTGATTCCATTCCCTTAAAATCGGAAAAACTCGAAAGCGTAGTAAAAAGAAACAAACTTAAAATTAAATACCTCTTTTAATTATGAAGAAACAAATTCTTTTCTTTTGTTTTTTGATTCTTGCGGCAGTTGCTTACGCGCAAGATTTGAAAGTGACGGGAGTTGTTACTTCTGCAGAGGATGGTTATCCTTTGCCCGGCGTTCCGGTGCAGGTGAAGGAGAACCCTTCGGCAAGCGTGGCGACTGACATCGACGGTAATTATACCATCACAGTTTCGCGCGGACAGACTCTTGTCTTCTCATATGTTGGTTGCGAATCTCAAAGTCACAAGATTCAGTCATCGACAACGTTGAATGTCGCTCTGAAATCGGAGGCTAACGTACTTCAGGAAGTAGTAGCCATCGGTTACGGTACGATGAAAAAAAGCGACTTGACCGGTTCCGTGACAACCGTAGCCGCCGATAAGTTGAAGAAAACCCCGGCCGCCAACTTGGCAAACGCCCTTCAGGGGCAGGCAGCTGGTGTGACTGTCAATTCCAACAGCGGTCAGCCGGGTGCAGCTCCGGAAGTTCGAATCCGTGGTGTCGGAACCGTCAACGGTGCTTCTCCTATATATGTAGTCGACGGTATCATTGTTGACGATATCTCATTCCTTAGCCCGAACGACATTCAGTCAACGGAAATTCTTAAAGATGCCTCTGCAACAGCTATTTATGGTTCTCGTGGTGCCAACGGTGTCATCATCGTGACAACTAAAGGCGGTAAGGTAAACCAGAAAACTACCGTAACATTGGATGCCTATGCCGGTATTCAGCAGCGTTGGCGCAAGCTCGACGTGATGAACGCTCAGGAATTTGCCGATGCTCTTGTTGCCATCAACGGTTCTGCTTCTGAAAAGAAGTACTATGAAACTTACGGCTTCAACAAATGGCTTTCTACATTCCGTTTGGGTAGCTCCAAGTATTATCCTACTGTCTATGATCCCGAAACAAATCCGACTGGCCTTGATTATTCGGCTATCGATACCGACTGGCAGGATGAAGTGTTCCAGGATGCATTGATTCAGAACTATCACCTTTCTATCGACGGCGGTAGCGAAAAGACAACTTATTCGTTGAGCACCAGCTGGTATTCACAGGAAGGTACCATTATCGGTTCAAACTACGAACGTCTGACTGTTCGTTTGAACACTTCACACAAGGTGAACAACTGGTTGAAAGTCGGTGAAAACGTTTCATTTATGAGTTCTACAAGCCGTACGGCAATGAACAACAGCGAAAGTGCCGGTTCTTCCATCCTTTCAGCAGCCTTTGCCATGGCTCCTTGGGATCCGACTCACTATCCTGCTGGTTCTGTCAACAAACAGGGTACGGACTTGAGCGGACAAATCAGTGCCGGTTCCAACTTCAAGAACGTGACAAACCCGTTCAGCATGGTGGAAAACAGCCATCCGAAAGACCGCAACGAACGTTTTGTCGGAAATGTCTTTGCTGAAATCACTCCACTCAAAGGTTTGACATTCCGTTCAAGCTACAGCTTTGACTATAACATCGCTACAAGCAAGCTCTTCAAAGATGCTTACGAATATTCCGACTATGACAAGAACTCCAAGAACTTCTTGAGCTCAAGCATCGGACGTACTTACAACTGGACTGTTGACAACATTTTGACTTATGCGCGCACTATCAATGCACACGATTTCTCGGTGATGGTAGGTCAGACAACAGAAGAATACAACTACTATTCTATCGGAAGTTCAGGTTCAAGCATTCTGAATCCGAAAGAAAACAACTGGTATCTGTCGCAGGTGACTGACGATTTCGGACGTCCTTCCGACTCTGTTAGCCGTAACCGCCGTATTTCAATGCTCGGTCGTGTTCATTATAGCTACCTTGACCGTTATTTGATTACTGTCAACTTCCGTGCCGACGGTAGTAGCAAGTTCCCTGAAAAGCCTTGGGGCTATTTCCCTTCAACGGCTTTGGCATGGAAAATCAGCGAAGAAGGCTTCATGAAAGACTATACAAACCTCGACCTTTTGAAAATCCGTGCAGGATGGGGTCGTGTGGGTAACGACAATATCGGCAACGATGCGTTCATGCTCTCTGTGTTCAATACAGGTCCAACATTCGTTGACTACGTATTCGGCAAGAACCAGGCATTGGCAAACGGTGCAACTGTTCTTACCTGGATTAACAACGGCGGACACTGGGAAAACACTGAACAATGGAGTTTGGGTGTTGACTTCGGAATGTGGCGCGGCATGCTGACAGGTTCTGTCGACTTCTTCATCCGCAATACTCAGGACATGTTGATGTCGGTTAAAGCTCCGGCACACGTAGGTAACCGTTACGACGGTACAAGCAACGTAGGTACAGTTCGTAACCGCGGTGCTGAAATCACTTTGGAACACCGCAATACAATCGGTGACTTCTCTTACTCTATCGGCGGTAACGTTTCGTTTATCGACAACGAACTGACCGGCTTGAACGGTGGTGCCGTTATCTACAGCGGATATAACAACTTGACAGTCGTTGACGAAGGCTATCCTTTGTACTACTTCTGGGGTTACCAGTACGACGGTATCTACAAGACTGACGAAGAAGCTTTGGAATATCTCAAAGGCTATACAGCTACCGACATTCCTTTCCATGCAGGCGACGCCAAATATAAAGACCTTAACGGCGACGGTAAAATTGACGACAACGACCGTACAGACCTCGGCTCAAGCATTCCTTGGTTGAACTATGGTTTGAACCTGGGTGCAAGCTGGAAGAATTTCGACGTTCAACTGTTCTTCCAAGGTGTTGCCGGCAACAAGATCTACAACCAGATGCGTCATCGTCTGGAAGGAAACGGAACAACTTCCGTTATGAGCCCGGTAATGGCAAATGCCTGGACTTCAACCAATACAGAAGGAACAATTCCTAATCCGAAAAACTCGGTGAACTACTACGTTTCCGACCGATTCCTTGAAAACGGCTCTTATTTCCGTTTGAAGAATCTGCAAATCGGTTATACGATACCTGAAAAGGCCATCCGTAAGGTAGGCTTGCAGAACTGCCGTATTTATTTGCAGGGCAGCAACCTCCTGACATTGACACAATACACAGGATTCGACCCAGAAGTGGGCGGCAGCATTGACTACGGTAACTATCCGCAAGCCCGTTCCTTCATCTTAGGTGCTAACATTTCCTTCTAATCAATTAAAAGTCAATAAAAATGAAAACGACACATATATTGAAAGCGTTTTGCGGACTGGCGCTGCTTGCTACCGCTACTTCATGTAATGACTGGCTCTTGGAAGAGTCGCCGGGCAAAACAGGACTGGACGATTTCTTTACATCAGGAAACACTGCCATTCAGGTAGTGAATGCCTGCTACACTCCGTTGGCATGGGAGTTCAATTCAACTTATTTCTCTGAATGGTTTATCGGCGACGTTGTTTCGGACGATGCCTTGAAAGGCGGTCAGAACATCACGGATATGGCCGATGTCTACGACTTGGAGAACTTCAAGACAAATGCCAACAACACAATGCTTCTGGATTTCTACCGTGCGCAGTATCAGGGTATTGCCCGTTGTAATCTGGCTATTCAGGAAGTGGCGAAGGTGGATGCCGATACGACAATGACCGAGAGCCGTAAAAACTGCCTGTTGGGCGAAGCTCACTTCATGCGCGCCTACTATTATTTCCGCCTTGTGCGTGTGTTCGGCGGTGTGCCTTATGTGGATTTCGTAATCGACAGTTCTTCAAAATGGCAGCAACCGCGTGCCAGCGAAGCAACCGTTTATGAAAATATCGTAAAAGACCTTGAAATTGCAGAACCGTTGTTGTGGAACAAGAGCGAGTATGCTGACGAAGATCTCGGACGTGCTACTAAGGGTGCTGCACAGGCCATGCTGTTGAAGACTTATCTTTATATGGGCGGACATATTGACCCTGCATATTTTGCAAAGGCTTACGAATGGGGTCAGAAATTCCGTACCGAACAATATGAAACGGGCGAATACAGCTTGAATCCGAATTATGCCGACAACTTTACGATGGCAGGCGAAAACGGTCCGGAATCTGTATTTGAAATCCAGTATATGGCTGAACCGACCAGCGACTATGGTGAAGGCTTTGGCTTTACCCGCGGTACGTTCACAACTATCCTTACTCGTTGTCGTGCCACTGCTCTCGGTGCTGGCTGGGGATTCAATCACCCGACACAAAACTTGTATGACGAGTTTGAAGCCGGTGACCCTCGTCGCGACGCTACAATCATCAATCCTACCGATGACCAGCTTGACAACCCTGAACAGGAAATCTATCTGGGCAGCCGCTATTACAACCGCAAGTCAGCCTATATCGAAGACGGTATCTATGTTACGCTTGACCACGCAACCCGCAGCCCGGTCAACTATCGTCTGATTCGTGCTTCCGATGTGCTGTTGATGTATGCCGAAGCTGCTCTTGAAAGCGGCAAGGACATTGCCGGTGCCAAATGGGCGTTGGAAGAAGTGCGCAAGCGTGCTCGTGGAGGAAATGACGCTATTCTTCCGGCATTCCCTAACTATAACGGCTATAGCGACAATACGGACGACTTGCGCAAGGCAATCCGCCACGAACGCCGTGTGGAACTTGCTATGGAAGGCCACCGCTGGTTTGACCTTTGCCGTTGGGGTATCGCTTATGAAGTGATGGACAAGGACAACGGTTCGTACGGCAAGAACGAAACTCCGGAGGCACGTGCTGAAATGGCTTCGTTTATTAAAGGCAAACACGAACTCTTCCCGATTCCTTCTCAGGAAATCAACTTGAACCCGATGGATCAAAATCCTGGATACTAATTTAACAAAAACAATAAAAATAACCCGATGGCGGGTTCTAACGCCCGCCATCTTAAAAAATTACAAACTCTCAAAAAAATTTAGCTATGAAAAGAATGACTCTTTTGGCTGCTATGGCAGTATGTGGATTGGGTTTTGCAAATGCTCAGTTCGTTGGTGACCCTTCTTTGGAACAAACAAAGAACAAAGGTGAAGTTTTTGATATCCTTCAATTGGATGCAGCTTCTGTTGAAATTTTGAAAAACGCAGGAAAGACAGTTCACGAATACACTCTGGACAACGTAACACGTTGCTTCTATATTTGGGATAACACATTTGTTGCCGGTGACGGTTCTTATCCTGGTGTTGACTTCCAGATGGAAGGCTATACTTCACTTGAAGTAGGTACTGTAGGTTGGTCAGGTGCCGGCTTTACTGTTGTAGAAGACGGTGGCAACAACTATATTGACTTGAACCACATTTCTGACGATACTCGTTTCCACATGGGCTTGCGCAGCTCTAACCCTGCATCTGCTATTGCTGTGATTTTCGGTGACGGTCAGCTCGCTGGTAAAACAAATATGAAATGGTCTCCGGCCAAGTTGTCTGTTGGTAACACAGCATTCGTTGACGGTGGCGCTACTTATCCTCTTGTTGGTGACTTCGACCGTGAAGGTGGCGACTGGGTGGCTATCGATATGTCATTGGCTGACATGAAGAAATTCTATCCTTCATTCGACTATACTCCTTGTAATTTCACTGGTAACATCTACTCTGTACTCGGTGGCGGTGTAACTGGTACAACTATCAGCATCGACGCTGTTTATTTGTATGGTCCTCAAGGTCAGGGCAGCGTTGAAGGTGTGGCAACTGACGATGTTCAGGTAATCGTTTCTAACCGTACAATCAACGTTCTTGGCAACGAAAACAACGGTTTCGAACTTTACAACATCTCTGGACAACTGGTTAAGAAATCAACAACTTCAATCATGGGTGTTGAAGATTTGAACGCTGGTCTTTACATCGTAAAAGCAGGCAACGCAGTTGAAAAAGTTGTAGTGAAATAATTGTTCTTTTATTCGACATTTTGAATACATGGAGAGCGGACGGATTTGTTCCGCCGCTCTCTTTTTATCCTTTTTAAAACGATTTACAGGTGGTGACGTCCTGAGAAACGGCACGAAAAAACAATACTAACATAGAATAAAGAATGAATTATGAAGAAATCTAACTTTTTGATTGCTACAGCGTTGCTTGTTTCTCCATTGGCAATGGCGGCTTCTTCGCAGGACGGGACTGGCGAGACTGACGGATATAAATTGGTTTGGCAGGACCTGTTCGATGCCAATGAGCTGAATTCTCAACGTTGGAACATTGAAGTGAACGGTGACGGCGGTGGAAACAACGAATTGCAGTACTATACGGACCGTGCGGAAAACGTGCGTCTGGGTGATGACGGAAAAGGAAACGGCTGTCTGATTCTGACAGCAAAAAAAGAGGTGTATGGCGGACGTCAGGCAACTTCCGGCCGAATCACTTCCAAAAACAAGATAGCATTCAAACACGGTAAGATTGAGGCTGCCATCAAATTGCCGAAAACTGCCAACGGACTTTGGCCGGCATTCTGGATGATGGGCAACGATTACGACCAGGTGGGCTGGCCGCGTTGCGGAGAAACCGATATCATGGAGTTCGGCAATGCTACGGGAATCAAGAACGGAACTCAAGACCGTTATTTCAACGGTGCATGTCACTGGGGACAATCATGGGAAAACCATCCGAACTATGCACGTGCGGTGACTTATCAATACAGCCTTCAGGACGATGAGTTCCATATCTATACTCTTATTTGGGATGAAGAGAAGGTGGCCATGTATGTCGACCTTGACAAATATCCGGATGCCGAACCCTATTATATAATGACTATTCCGGCAACCAACGACACCAATTCTCCCGGCTACTATTTCCACAAGGAGAATTTCATTCTGTTCAATCTCGCTGTAGGCGGCAATTTCCCGGGAATCTGGGATATCAATCAGATTACAGCATTGAACGAATCGAATGACTATCAGGCAAGCATGTATGTCAACTATGTGAAAATCTATCAGAAGGGAACAGCCGACGAGTCTTCTTCTTTCCTTGATAAAGGTGACATGGGCGATGCCGGTGTAGAGACTGTTGCAGCGGGACTGGATATGAACTATAATGGCAAGATGCTGAATTTCTCTGACAAGGCTGATGTGGTAGTCTATGATATTGCCGGAAAAATGGTGGCTTCACACAAGGCGGTTGACGCAGTGTCGGTAGCCGGTTTCGTTCCGGGCATTTATGTCGTTAAGGCTGTATGCAACGGCAAGCAGCTGGTTGAAAAAATTGTATGTAAATAATGAATAAACAGTGGTTAGGTGTGGCTTTGGTCTGCATGTCCGTATGGAATATGTCGGCCGAGTCACCAATGAGTGAAAAAGCGTCCGGCTACACGTTGGTCTGGAGCGATGAATTCAACGGTTCGTCGCTCGACCGCGACAGCTGGAATGTAGAAATTAACGGTACCGGCTGCGGAAATGCCGAATTGCAGTATTATCTGGACAAGCCGACTAATGTATGTGTCCGCGACGGTAATCTCGTGATTACGGCACGCAAGGAGAAATATCAGGACAAGAATTTTACTTCCGGTCGTATCAACACGATGAACAAGGTTTGTTTTACCTATGGTGTCGTGGAAGCGCGCATCAAGTTGCCGAAAACTGCCAACGGACTTTGGCCGGCGTTCTGGATGATGGGCAATGATATTTCTACTGTAAGTTGGCCGCGTTGCGGTGAAACCGACATTTTGGAAATGGGACACTCCAACGGTATTAAGGACGGAGTGACTGACCGCCTTTTCAACGGTGCGCTGCATTGGGGTGTGGCTTCGTCGGAACATCGCATTTTGACGGGCGACCATGTGAGCGACTATAGTTTGCAAGACGGAGAATATCATATTTTCCGTGTCGTTTGGACACCCAATGAGATAGCCATGTTTCTCGACGACAACAAGGAGCCCTATATGAGAGTGGACATTTCCGACAGAAGCAGTGAGGACGGTGTGGGATACTATTTCCACAAGGACAATTTCCTGTTGCTGAATATGGCCGTCGGAGGAAATTTCCCCGGCATACACGATGCGGAAGGCATAACGGCTTTGCCGCAGGGCAGTGCGGAAATGCTGGTTGACTATGTGAGAATTTATCAGAAGGACGATGCGAAAAGCACGCTGACTCTTTTGAAATAATAAAACGAGCTGTAGACGATGAATAGATTTATGAGCCTTTGTGCGTTGGCTGTAGCCGCTGTTTTTTCGGCAGTGGCCGCCGACGATGCACAGATTGAAAAGAAAATTGACGCGTTGTTGGAAAAGATGACGCTCAGCGAGAAAATCGGGCAGTTGAACCAGCAGACCGGTCAGGGTTATTCTGACGGTATGGTAGGTCAGCTGCGCGGCGGATCAGTCGGTTCCATTCTGAATGAAGTGGACCCGGTTGTTGTTAACAAATTGCAGAAGGAAGCTGTGGAAAACAGCCGTCTGGGTATACCTGTGATTTTTGCCCGCGACGTGATTCACGGGTTCAAGACCATTTTCCCTATTCCCTTGGGACAGGCTGCCACATGGAATCCGGAACTGGTGAAAGAGGGGGCGCATGTTGCCGCCGTTGAGGCTTCTTCGGTGGGTATCCGCTGGACTTTCTCGCCGATGGTCGATGTGTCGCGTGACCCGCGTTGGGGACGTATTGCCGAATCCTCCGGTGAGGATACTTATCTGAATACGGTGATGGGTGTAGCCATGATTGAAGGCTATCAGGGCGACGACTTGTCGAAACCCGGTACGATGGCTGCCTGTGCAAAACACTTTGCCGGCTACGGTGCGGCCGAAGGCGGTAAGGACTACAATACGACATGGATTCCCGAAACTCAACTGCGCGACGTTTATTTGCCGCCGTTTGAAGCGGCTGTAAAGGCCGGTGCGGCAACATTCATGTGCTCGTTCAACGATATCAACGGTGTGCCTTCGTCGGGCAATGTTCATCTGAACCGCGACATTCTTCGCAATGAATGGGGATACGACGGCATGCTGGTGAGCGACTGGGCTTCCATTCAGCAGATGATTCCTCACGGATTCTGTGCCGACCTTTCCGATGCCGCTCAGAAAGCCGCAGCGGCAGGGGTAGACATGGATATGGAAAGCTATGCCTATATCCAGCATCTGGAAAAACTGGTGAAGGAAGGAAAAGTGGACGAAAAGGTAATCGACGAAATGGTGCGCAACGTGTTGCGCCTGAAATTCCGTTTGGGACTGTTTGATAATCCTTATGTTGACATGTCAACGGCGCGCAACTTCTACTCTGCCGATGCATTGGCAAAGGCACAGCGTACGGCTGAGGAAAGTGCCGTGTTGCTGAAGAACAGCGGCGTGCTTCCGTTGGCGGCTTCTGCCAAGAAAATTGCGGTAGTCGGTCCGATGGCAAATGCTCCTTATGAGCAGGCCGGAACATGGAGTTTTGATTTGGAAAAGGAACACTGCGTAACTCCGCTTGCTGCATTGCTGGAAATGTACGGAAAGAAAAATATTATCTTTGCACCGGGTTTGGCTTATAGCCGCGACAAGGACAGCAAAGGCATCGCTGCCGCTGTCGATGCAGCCAAGAAGGCGGACGTGGTGGTGATGTTTGCCGGTGAGGAAGCTGTGCTTTCGGGCGAGGCCCACTGCCGTGCCAACATTTCGCTGCCCGGCGCACAGACCGAAATGATTGAAGCTCTGAAAGCTACAGGTAAGCCGCTTGTGCTGGTAGTGATGACAGGCCGTCCGATGACAATCGGTTATGAATGTTCGCTTGCCGACGCTGTCCTCTATGCTTTCCATGGCGGAACAATGGCCGGCCCGGCGATTGCCAACCTGCTTTCAGGAAAGGCAGTGCCTTCTGGAAAACTTCCGGCAACAATGCCTAAAATGGTGGGTCAGGTACCGGTTTACTATGCTCACAAGAATACCGGCCGTCCGGCTGAAAACATCGTGCTGATCGACGATATTCCTGTTGAGGCTGGTCAGACATCCACGGGCTGCACAAGCTATCACCTTGATGCCGGCGACCGTCCGGAATTCCCCTTCGGGTTCGGCTTGTCGTATACGACTTTTGAATATGGCGATGTTCGCCTTTCTTCTGATTCAATGGGTGTCGACGGTCAGATTGAAGTGACTTGCACGGTGAAGAATACGGGTAAGGTGGAAGCTGCCGAAGTGGTACAGCTGTATGTGCGCGACCTGGTGGCATCGCTTGTCCGTCCGGTGAGAGAGCTGAAAGGCTTCGAAAAAATTACGTTGAAACCGGGAGAGAGCCGCGACGTGAAATTCACGCTGAAGGCTTCCGACCTTGCGTTCTGGAATCTGGACATGAAGAAAATTGTGGAACCGGGCGAATTTATGGTATGGGTGTCGAAAGACAGTGCCAGCGGCAGTCCGGTCAAGTTTAACGTGAAATAAAAAACGATAATAATATGCGTAGCCGTAATTTGTTGATTGTTCCGGTGCTTGCTGCTGTCATAGCTGCCGGATTTACCGCTTCCGCCAGAAGCTACAAGCGTGGTGTGAGCGAAAACAACTTTATGTTGAAGGAGGAAATGGAAGTGCTTACTCCCGGTGTTTGTTGGTTCTACAACTGGGGCAACACTCCTAATTCCGGAATAGCCGACTATGTCGGCGACGAAACGATGGTTTTCCTGCCGATGTGCTGGAATGCCAACTACAATGCCGACAATATCCGCAACTATTGCAAGGCACATCCGGAGGTGAAATACCTGATGGGCTTCAATGAACCTAATTTCGTGTCACAGGCCAACATGACTCCGCAGGCTGCTGCAGAAGCATGGCCGAAAGTGAAGGCTCTTGCCGACGAGTTGGGACTGAAACTTGTCGGACCTGCCGTGAACTATTCTCCCGACGGTCCTGAAAATGACCCTTATACGTGGTATGCCAATTTTGTGAACCTTGTCGGTAAGGATGCATTCGACTTTATTGCCATCCATAACTATTCCGGCGGTGCCGGCGGTATGAAGGACATGATTGACCGATTCTATGAACTTTATGGCAAACAGATATGGGTAACGGAATTCTGCAGCTGGGGTGCTGACAACGTAACCGCTGAAATGCAGATTGCTTCCATGATTGAACAGCTGGAATATCTTGAAAAGAGCGAAAAGGTGTACCGCTATTCATGGTTCAAGGCAAAAGGCAGCACATCTTCCCATCCGTGCTACGGACTGATTGTGCCGAAGAACGGTTATGGCGAACGTGAACTGTCGGAACAGGGCATGGTGTATGTCTATATGACTGACTTCGACAAGACTGTCTACCATTCAGTTGACGAGATTGTTCCGGCAACGGAATACATCAGTTCGCAGTCGTTGATGTTGGGTTCGAACAAGGACAGCCGCAATCCGGGCAAACTGGAAATTACACGTTTCAACTCAGGCGCTTATGCCGACTATCAGTTTGACATACCGTCAGACGGCGAATACACGTTGACGATGCGCGTTTCCGGCGAAGGCGAGCCGACTCGTTTCGATCCGACAATCGGTATCAGCATCGTTGATGAAAACGGCGAAGAGCAGGAAGTACTGGTCAAGTCGTCGTCATTTGAGCTTTCGGGCAAGGACGAAGAGTTTGCTCCGGTTCAGTTCAAACTGAATCTGAAAGCCGGACAGCAGATTATCCGTATCAAAGATGCGTCACCTTATATGCCGAGCGGATTGCACATCAGCTGTATTTCCTTCAATGATGAGTTGGCAGGCGTTTCTGTTTTGCCGGTAACTGAAGTGGAATTTGATTGCAAATCAGTTGACGGTCAGCTTTGTTTTACATCCAACGAAGAAATTACAGACTGTGAGGTTTACAGCCTGAATGGTGCTCTTGTATTTGCAGGAGCGGTTTCCAACAATGCTGTCCGTGTGTCAGCTTTGAATGCAGGTTTGTATATTGTGAAAGCCGGTACGGTTTCCGGAAAAACGGTAACCGCAAAAGTAGTCGTTTATTGATTGGGAGTGTTAGGTAGCTCCAAAAGGTAAAGAGGTTGTCAATATGCTGAACGCGGCTGTCGGGATTCCGGCAGCCGCGTTTGTTTACGGTATATTGGTTTACAGTTTACAGTTTATGGGGGGCTCTCTTTTTTTATTAAGCTCTAATGCGTAGGGACACACCACGGTGTGTCCGAAAAATCCCCCTGGTTGATATTTCAGTTCTTCTTTTCGATGTCCTGAAGGTGTTCCATCTTTTTGATGGCGAGGAATTCGTTGATGCCGCAGAGGTGTTCGCGTACGCGCTGGTTGCCGAATTCGTAGACTTTCGTGACGAGTCCGTCGAGGAAGTCACGGTCGTGGGAAACGACAATCAGTGTGCCGTCGAAGTCCTGAAGGGCCTGTTTCAGAATGTCCTTTGTCTTGAGGTCGAGGTGGTTGGTCGGCTCGTCGAGGATGAGCAGGTTGACTGGGTCGAGCAGCAGCTTCATCAGTGCCAGACGGGTGCGTTCGCCTCCCGACAGAACTTTTACTTTCTTCGCGCTTTCTTCACCTCCGAACATGAAGGCTCCGAGTAGGTCGCGGATTTTGTTGCGGATGTCGCCTACGGCCACGTCGTCGATGGTCTGGAAAACGGTCAGATTCTCGTCGAGCAGCGATGCCTGGTTTTGGGCAAAATAGCCTATCTGCACGTTGTGGCCGAGTGTGAGCGTGCCTTCGTGTTCGATTTCCTTCATGATACATTTTACGAGCGTTGACTTACCCTCGCCGTTACGTCCCACGAAAGCCACCTTGTCGCCGCGCTCAATGGTCAGCGTTGCGTTGCTGAACACACGGTGTCCGTCGTACTCCTTGCCCACGCCTTCCATGATGACCGGATAGTTGCCGCTTCGTGGCGACGGCGGGAATTTCAGACGGAGTGCCGAAGTGTCTTCCTCGTCCACCTCGATGATTTGCAGTTTTTCCAGCATTTTCACGCGGCTCTGTACCTGAAGTGTCTTGCTGTAGGTGCCTTTGAAACGAGTGATGAAATCTTTCGTTTCCTGAATCATTTTCTGCTGGTCCTCGTATTGCTTCATCTGCTGTTCGCGGCGTTCGCGGCGCAGTTCGAGATATTTCGAGTAGTTCACCTTATAGTCGTAGATACGGCCCATTGTCACTTCGATGGTGCGTGTCGTGATATTGTCGACGAAGCGGCGGTCGTGGCTGATAACCACTACTGCCTTGCCGTTGTTGATAAGGAAGTCCTCCAGCCATTGGATTGACTCGATGTCGAGGTGGTTGGTCGGCTCGTCGAGCAGCAGCACGTCGGGATTTTTCAGTAACAGTTTTGCCAGCTCGATACGCATGCGCCAACCGCCGCTGAACTCGCTTGTCGGGCGGTTGAAGTCGGAGCGTTCGAAGCCCAGACCGAGCAATGTCTTTTCCACATCCTCCTCAAAGTGAGTCAGGTCGATGGCATAGAACTTTTCGCTCATGGCCGCCACCTTTTCAATCAGCTGCATGTAGGAGTCGCTTTCGTAGTCGGTGCGTTCCGTCAGTTCCTGGTTCATGCGGTTGATTTCCTCCTCCATTTCGTGGAGATGGGAGAAAGCCTGCGAAGCCTCTTCGAAAACCGTACGGCCGTCTTCCGTCATCAGGTGTTGCGGAAGGTAGGCCACCACGCAGTCCTTCGGTGCGGAGATAGAGCCGCGTGTTGGTTTGCGCACGCCTGCAAGAATTTTCAATAGCGTACTTTTTCCGGCTCCGTTTTTACCCATCAGGGCGATGCGGTCCTTTTCATTAATGACAAAAGAAATATCGCTAAAAAGCGTTTTGCCGTCAAATTCCACGGCAAGAGCGTCGATTGAAATCATATAAAAAATCTGTGCAGTTGGAAAATTCAGGAACATCCGTTCCATTTCGTTTGCAAAGATAGTGAAAGGCGAGTGCAGCGGCAAACGAAAACGGAGTTTTCAGGTTTGCTACTGCCGCCTGTCTTTTTTGCTACATTTTTTGAATTGTGATGTTTTGAAATAAAATTAAACCGTTTTTTGTTTTTTTGATATATAATGTTTATTTTTGTATAGTTCCAGTTTCGCACATTAAAGTCTAATAATTACGCGTTTAAATAAGATTTTTATAACCATGATAGAATCTATTTTTAGCTTACCATAAACGGAGAACTTATGAAAACAACATTCTTACGGCTGATATTGCCGGTACTGCTGCTTGTTTGCTTTACAAGCTGTGATGAAGAAAAAGGGCAAGAACAAATGGAATCGTCATCTTCCTTGAAATGGGAATCTTGTGCAGGTATTCAATTGGGCAAAGGATACAGTTTTGTTGATGTCCCGGCTGAAGGTGCGTCGTACGCGTTGGTTTGCACAAATGCAATGGTAGAATGGAGTGGCATTTGGCTTCATGATGTGCAGATTGACGGACAATATCTTACTCTTGACGAAGAACAGCACATCGCTGAAGGCGAATGGGGAAGAATTGTGTGTAAAGACAAGTATCTGAACATGGATATAGCTCCCAATACCACTGATAAGACAAGGGTTATTAGAGTTAAACCAACACAAATCGGTTATTTCTACGATTTTATCCTTACCCAGCAACCTGCCACAAAATAAAGTCAAATATATGTTGACTTTGCATATCCTTGCTTTTCGTTTATGTTGAATCTATTTTTAACTTACCATAAACTGAGAGCTTATGAAAACAACATTTTTGCGGCTGATAGTGCCGGTTTTACTGCTTGTTTGCTTTACCGGTTGTGACAAAGAAAAGGAACTGAAGTCATCTTCATTGACATGGGAGCCTTGTTCAGGCATTCAGTTGGGCGAAGCATACAGTTTGGTCGATGTACCGGCTGAAGGAACGTCGTATGCGCTGGTCTGCACCAATGCACATGTGGATTGGAGTGGTATTTGGCTTAATAGTGTGCAGGTTGACGGACAAAATCTTGCGCTTGACGAAGAAAAGCATATTGCCGAGGGCGAATGGGGAAGAATCGTGTGCGAGGACAAGTATCTGAACATGGATATAGCCCCCAACACTACAGGCAAAGAGCGAGTGATAGAAGTTACCCCGACACAAATTGGTTATTTCTATTATTTTAAACTTACGCAACAACCGTTGACTGTTAAACAAAATCCATAAAATGATTGTTTCTTTATCAAACAAGGAAAATGATATTCATAAAACGATATGACACCTCCGGCAATTGAACAGTCAACTCGGGAACAGCGGCGGGCATTTGTGGCCGACGCGTGGAAGTGTCTGAACGATTGCGAATCGTGTGGCAAGTGCCGCATTTTAAGAGGCAGAGTAGCCGAAGTGCTGTATGCCGACTATATCGAGGGCAAGCGGTCGTATATGGATGTTACGTTCGACATTAGAAACAATCATTATTAAAAATAAAAACTATGGACGCAAAAGAAAAAGTATTGGCTACAATGAAAGAAGCCGGAGAACCATTGAACGCAGGTAAGATTGCAGAACTCAGCGGACTTGACCGCAAGGAAGTGGACAAGGCCATGAAGCAGTTGAAGGAAGAAGGAGCTATCTTTTCTCCTGTTCGCTGCAAATGGGCTCCTGCCGAATAATTGGTACAGCTAGAAAAAACGGAAACGGACGGAAATCCCGAAGCAAAGGGCTTGCCGTCCGTTTTTTACAGTTTATTGGTTTACGGTTTACTGTTTACAGAGAGTCTCACTGACCGCTAAGCTTTTGATGGGTTCTATATCCTTCAGCCGCTTTGCGAAAGGCATTAGCGGCAGATTTTGAACATTAGCGACTTGTCGAGGTTGATGAGCTGGCTGAGCTCGATGTGCGTGCAGGCTTCGTCGCGGAGTGTTTTTGACGATGACGACTGGTCGGAAATTTTCCAGGTGAGCAGCACGACATGGATTTTCAGCGATTTCAGTTTTTTGATGAGCATTTCGTGGTCGGCATCGCCCGTTATCAGCACTACGAAGTCGAATTTTCTCAACAACGCCAGTTCATAGGCTTCGAGGGCAAACCACACGTCTACGCCTTTTTCGATGACCGTCATTTTGCCGTCCTTTTCCACCTCGCGAAGGTGCTTGTAGTGGAAAATGACATCATTTTCGATGAGCGAGTCCTCAAACTTGCGTTCCGAAAAGAGCAGATGCTTGTCCGAAGCGTCGCCCACGCGGTAGCGGCCGCGGAAATAGTGGCTTTCCGTGATATAGCAGTCTTCCTTTCTCAATCCGTTTTTGTCGGCGAGGTATTCGCTGATGAAGTCGAACAGCGAACTGAGGTGGATGTTGAGGTTCAGGTTTTCATTAAGTGCCTCGTTTATTTTTGCATAATATCCTCCGTCGATAAATACGCCGATAGATTTTTCCTGTGGTGTCATAGTATTTTCAAATTTCTAAGTTTGTGGTATTGAGTTATCTCGCGTCAGTACCCCACATCAGTTTGGAGCGGAGCGTTTTTGCAAAATCGTGTCCGGTGCGCTGCATCACCTTTATTTCGTGAGGCGCCTTTTTCAGCAGAAGCGTTGTTCCGATGGGGAACGAAACCGACTGGCCGTCGATGCTGACGCGGAACGACTGTGTGCGGCTCGAACGTGTCGTGACCGTAATTTGCGAATTGTCGGGCAGGACGAGCGGGCGCATGGTCAGCGAGTGGGCGGCAATGGGCGAGATTACCCAGTTGTTGCAGTTCGGTTGGAGTATGGGCCCGCCAACGGAAAGGTTGTAGGCGGTGCTGCCAGTCGGAGTGGAAATGACAAGGCCGTCGCCGAGATAGGATGTCAGTTCTATGCCGTTGACCTTTGTGTCGAGGCAGAGCATGGATGCCGAGTCGTTTTTAAGAATCGCCACTTCGTTGAGGGCGAACCGGTTGGGCAGTACATTCGGAGAGTCGGCCGTTACTTCGATAAGCGAGCGCGACTCTATCTGGAAGTTTCCGTTATGAATGTCCTCTATCGCCTGCTCCGCATCGTTCATCGAAACATCGGCCAGATAGCCCAAATGGCCCGTGTTGATACCCATGATGGGAATGCTCTTGTTGCCAATCCAGGCGGCTGTTTTCAGAAACGTGCCGTCGCCGCCGATGCTGAGTGCCGCATCCGCTGCAAAGTCGTTGGTGGTCAGTATGCATGCCGTTTCCGGCAGCTGAATGTGCCGGGTCAGATATTCATGAAATCGCTGTTCGATATATGTCCGCATTCCCAATCTGGTGAGCGTTGCAAACATTCGGTCGAGCGCTTCGATATGCTTGTCCTGATAAAGGTTTCCGTAGATGGCTATTCTCATGTCTGTAGTTTTCTGTCAAATCGGCTGTCATTCGGGGGTGGTTAACTTTCTAATTGCCACTAAACCCACGACTTACAGCAATTTTTGTATCGGAGTTTCCCGCCGGAGGCTACTTTTCGACATATTTCCTGCGAAATTGCGGCTATCTGTTGCAATTTTGTATTACCTTTGCAACCGATATGCCTGCTTGAAGGCTTGCACGAAAAAGTGCCCGTCTCGCGGATCTTCTCCTATCTTTTACAAAGATACGAAAAGGTGAGCGGAGAATAAAATAATGAAACTTGTTTCAATTATTTTTTATCCCGAACCGCATCCTATCTTATCTAAAGATACGAATTTTAGAAGAAACGGAGCGGTTGAGCAGGAAGAATCGAGAATAAGTCTATTTATTTGGTTGAAATGACAAACTTAAGTGTAAATATCAACAAGGTTGCAACCATCCGTAATGCCCGCGGCGGAAATGTGCCGAATGTGGAGAAGGTTGCTCTTGACTGCGAACGTTTCGGTGCCGACGGCATCACGGTTCATCCCCGTCCGGATGAACGCCATATCCGTCAGTCAGATGTGTTCGGTCTGCGTCCGCTGCTGCGCACGGAATTCAATATCGAAGGCTATCCGTCGGAAGCTTTTATCGATATGGTGCTAAAGGTTAAGCCTGCACAGGTGACACTCGTTCCCGATGCGCCGAACGTGCTGACTTCCAACAGCGGCTGGGATGTGGAAGCCAATCTGGAATTTCTCACACAGATAGTCGACCGTCTGAAAGAAGCCGGAATCCGCACCAGCATTTTTGTCGGAACTGATGAAAAGAACATCCAGTTGGCGGCGCGTACCGGTGCCGACCGTGTGGAACTCTATACCGGTCCGTTTGCAGAAATGTATCCGAAAGACCCGGAAGCTGCCGTCGCTCCCTATGTGGCCGCTTCGAATGCCGCCCACAAGGTCGGCCTGGGCGTGAATGCCGGTCACGACCTGAGTTTGGAAAATCTGGCGTTCTTCAGCAAAAAGATGCCGTATCTGAATGAAGTGTCGATTGGACATGCGCTAATTTCCGATGCTTTGTATCTGGGACTGGAAGAAACTATAAAACAGTATAAAAATTGTTTGAAATAAATTATTCCGATTATCTTTGTAGCTGTCTTTGTAGAAGATAGGATGCGTCTCAGCATAAAACTCAAACAAGTTTGGTTTTCTGCCTTCGACTTTTGCTATTTTTGTAGAAAATAGGATGCGGCTCGGCATAGCCAAATTTGAAAACTGTGTTTTCATTTGTCTCTGCACTCACCTTTCACTATCTTTGTGACAATACAAACCGGACAAAAATTAAAAAAAGAATTATTCAAACAGAAAAAACAAAAGAATATGATTTCAAATGCAATTCTTTCCGCAATCACGTTGCAGACATATGCGGCAGTCGACACAGCCGCTAACGTAATGGCAGCAGCTCCGGCTGCCGCTCCAGCTCCGGCTCCCGCCCCAGAACTGTCGGTGTGGGACTTGTGCATGAAAGGCGGTATTATCATGATTCCGCTGTTGATTTTGTCGCTGGTGAGCATCTACATTTTTGTTGAACGCTGGTTTGCCCTCCGCAAGGCAGCTGCCGACGATGCAACTTTCATGCAGCGCATCAAGGACTATATCCATGACGGAGAAATCGAAAGTGCGGAAATGCTTTGCAAAAAGACTGACACTCCTTATGCCCGTCTGATTCAGAAAGGTATTTCCCGCATCGGCCGTCCGATGAACGATGTGCTTGTTGCCATTGAAAACGTGGGCAATATCGAAGTGGCTCGTCTTGGAAAAGGTTTTACCTGGCTGGCTACGACAGCTGCCGGTGCTCCGATGCTCGGTTTCTTGGGTACGGTTACCGGTATGGTGCGCGCCTTCTTCTCTTTGGCAAGTGCCGGCAACAATGCCAACATCAGCATCCTTGCCAACGGTATCTATGAAGCGCTTGTCACTACGGTTGCCGGTCTGATTGTAGGTATCATCGCATTGTTTGCCTACAACTATCTGTCGGCACGCGTCAACCACGTGATGAACCAGCTCGAAAGCAAGACAATGGAATTTATGGACCTGCTCAATGAGCCGGCTTCCAAATAAGACAAATTAATCCGGAGGAATTATGGCATTAAAACGACAGAACGAACTGCTTGCCACTTACAGCATGGCGTCGATGACCGACGTCATCTTCCTGCTGCTCATCTTCTTTATGGTGACCTCCACTTTCGTGTTCCCGACGGCGCTCGAAGTGAACTTGCCGCAAAGTTCGGAGCAGACGGTAATCAAGCCCGGCACGCGCGTATATATAGACAAGGATATGAACCTGTATGCTTCGTTCGGCGAAACCGAACCGCAAGCCATACCGGAGGAACAGCTCCTTACGTTTCTGCAACTGACACAGCAACAGGATTCGACTCAGTTCATTGCCCTGTATGCCGATGAGTCGGTGCCTTACGGTAAGATTGTGGAAGTGCTTGACCTTACAGCCCGCCACAACCTGAAAATGGTGCTTGCCACGAAACCGGCAAGCGTGAACGACGGACGCATGAACGCGGTTGCGCAAGAGGCTGCAGCTGCTGAAATGGCATCCGAACAGTAATAACGAACCCACTTTGGATAAAAACAATATATGACAGGAGAGGATAAGAAAAACAGACTGTTGGCCGCTGCCATTGCCCTGATATTCCATGTCGGGGTAGGCGTGCTCATGTATATGAGCTACCTCTCTTATATTAATCCGGAAGAAGTAGAACCGCAGCCGGCAAAGACCGACATTACGTTCGGCGGCGAGTATGTCATGCTCGGCGACATTCCATTGCCTGACCGTACGGGCGATGCGGCTCCCGACTTGAATATGGGCGACGACGCTCCGACTGGCGACGACGTGGCCGATGAGGGAGTGGCAGGCGACGGTGCGGCTTTGGTATCGACGAAGGCGGAATCAGCCATGACGACAGAGAAGAAGCAGCACGGTCCGACAAAGGAAGAACTGGCGGAACAGCAGCGCATCAAGCGTGAACGCGAGAAAAAGGCTCAGGAAAGCAAGAAAATCAGCAGCAGCGTGAAGAATGCTTTCGGAAAGACCGGCAAATCGAGCGGTCAGAGCGGTTCGCCTGACGGCAACTCCAAGCAGGGAGCGCTGGCAGGTCAGCCGGGACATACGCTGGGCGGCTATACGCTGGCTCATTGGGGACGTCCGTCAAGCGGTTATGACGGCGAAATCACTATCCGTGTGCGTGTCGACGCTCAGGGTAAAGTAATCGAAGCCAAATATTTGCGAGGAACGGGGGCGGCTGCATCCATGCAGTCTGTCCGACGATCTTGTGAACAGGCTTCTCTTCAGTCACGTTTTTCAGTACCCAAAAACACGACTGGCGAGAAAGTCGGTACAATTGTTTGGCGGTTCGAATAAAAGCAGACTCTTCTACGTAGAAGCAATAATATAAAAATACGCTGGTTGCAAGAGGACGAATCGTTTCCGACTGCAGCCGGCGTATTTTTTTGCCGTTTTCCGGCGTCCGGTTGCGTTTGCGGAAGTGTCTGTGTATATGTTGTTTTGAAACTATAAATGTGGATTGCGTATCTGATTGTTATAAAAGAATGGCATTTTGGAGATATTTTTCATTGAAAAGGTGTGATTTTCTTCAAATTAACTATTTTGATACGAAAAATTTTTTACATTTGCATAAAAATTCGGAGAGAGTGTGTAACTCTTAGATGTTGCGTAAATAAAAAAATAGAAGTGTTATGAAGAATAAGAAATCTCGATTACAGTTAATTCTTGACATTATCCATACCCAAAGTGTAGGAAGTCAGGAGGAGCTGGTAGGACTACTGGCTGAAAAGGGTTACAAGGTAACACAGGCTACATTGTCGCGCGACTTGAAAAAATTGCGCGTGACGAAAGTTGCGACCGATAAAGGAAACTACATCTATATCGTTCCGAACAGCAACGACGTGAAAGATACGATGTTGACTGTCAATCAGGGACCGACGAATCCCAACAGCTCTGTCGGCTTCGTGTCGCTTAGCTTTTCCGGTCCGATGGCTGTCATCAAGACACGCAACGGCTATGCCAGCGGTTTGGCGTATGACATCGACATGAGCCGTCCGCCGGAAATTCTGGGAACGATTGCCGGTGCCGATACAGTGTTTGCCGTATTGCGTGAGGACGTTACCCACGACCAGGCTATGAAGGTGCTTCAGCGCTTCATTCCGATTAACAGTGTGATACTTTAGTATTAGCATATTTATAAAAATAATTTTTTAAGGTGTTCTGAGTAAGAAATGATTGAACCAGATGAGATTGAAGTTGTGGTGGCTGGTGAGGACCATGTTCGCTATGTCGACGAGATTCTCGACACCATAACTCGCGCCGCAAAAGTACGCGGAACGGGTATCGCCAAGCGTTCGCCCGAGTATGTCAAGCAGAAGATGCTTGAACATAAAGCTGTAGTTGCGCTCTATCACGGGCGCTTTGCCGGATTCAGCTATATTGAAAGCTGGAGCAACAAGCAGTTTGTGGCTAATTCCGGACTTATCGTTGCCGATGAGTTTCGAGGTATTGGACTGGCTATGCGCATCAAGCGACGAATATTCAGCCTTTCGCGTGAAATGTTCCCGTCGGCAAAGATTTTCAGTCTGACTACGGGTGCGGCTGTGATGAAGATGAACAACGAACTGGGTTACCGTCCGGTAACGTTCAGCCAGCTGACCGACGACGAGGCTTTCTGGAAAGGCTGCGAAAGCTGTGTGAATTTCGACATTCTCCAACGAAACGGCCGTAGAATGTGCCTTTGCACGGGCATGCTCTATGATCCGGAAGAACATAAAGAAAACAATAATATTGACAAACCTGATAATAAATAAAGATGGGAGCAAAAAAGAAAGTTGTAGTAGCTTATAGCGGTGGACTTGACACTTCATACACCGTAATGTATCTTGCCAAAGAAAAAGGCTACGAGGTATATGCCGCTTGTGCCAATACCGGAGGTTTCAGCGACGAACAGCTGAAGACAAACGAGGAAAACGCCTACAAGCTGGGAGCTACAAAATATGTGACGCTTGACGTGACACAGGAATATTACCAGAAGAGCTTGCGCTATATGATATATGGCAACGTGCTCCGCAACGGTACATATCCTATTTCTGTAAGTTCGGAACGTATTTTCCAGGCACTCGCCATTGCGCGCTATGCCAACGAAATCGGTGCCGATGCCATCGCCCACGGTTCGACCGGTGCGGGCAACGACCAGGTGCGTTTCGACATGACTTTCCTTGTCATGGCTCCTGATGTGGAAATCATCACGCTTACCCGTGACAATGCTCTCTCGCGCGACGAGGAAATTGAATATCTGCGCAAGAACGGCTTCGTGGCTGATTTTGCGAAAATGAAATATTCCTACAACGTAGGTATTTGGGGTACGTCGATTTGCGGCGGCGAAATTCTCGACTCTACAAAAGGTCTGCCCGAAAGTGCCTATCTGAAGCAGGTGGAAAAGACCGGCAGCGAGGAGCTGCGCCTTGAGTTTGAAAAAGGCGAGATTGTGGCTGTCAACGGCGAACGTTTTTCCGACAAGATTGCCGCTATCAAGCGTGTGGAAGAAATTGCCGCTCCTTACGGCATCGGACGCGACATGCACGTGGGCGACACGATTATCGGCATCAAGGGACGTGTAGGCTTCGAGGCTGCCGCACCGATGGTCATCATCAACGCGCACAAATTCCTTGAAAAATATACGCTCAGCAAGTGGCAGCAGTACTGGAAGGACCAGGTGGCCAACTGGTACGGAATGTTCCTTCACGAAAGCCAGTATCTTGAACCGGTGATGCGCGACATCGAAGCCATGCTCGAAACCTCGCAGCGAAATGTCAACGGTACGGTTATCGTTGAGCTTCGTCCGCTGTCCTTCTTCATGGTCGGCGTTGACTCTGTCGACGATTTGGTAAAGACCAAGTTCGGGGAATACGGAGAAATGCAGAAAGGCTGGACGGCTGAAGATGCCAAAGGCTTCATCAAGGTGCTTTCTACACCGCTCCGTGTGTATTACGCAAACCACAAGGACGACGCTGAACTGTAGTCCTTGAATTGAGAAAGGAGGGAAGACATGTATTTCCGAGGTCTGGTTCGTCCGGTGGAAGGGCGTATGATAGCCGGAGTGTGTGCCGGCATTGCCGATTTCTATGGTTTGAGCCGTACAGGCGTACGCCTGGCATGGCTGCTGCTTTCGGGCGGCTCGTTCGCCTTCTACGTTGTGCTTTGGATGCTGATTCCTTCAGAATATTAATTAACTGATACAACAACTATGATAAAAGCTGGAATAATTGGTGGGGCAGGCTATACTGCCGGTGAACTGATACGGTTGCTGCTGAACCATCCCGACGTGGAACTGGTGTGGGTCAACAGTACGAGCAACGCCGGAAACGCTGTCAGCAGCGTGCATCAGGGACTGGTGGGCGAAACTGACTTGCATTTTACTTCGGAAACGGATTTCGAAGCCATTGACGTAGTGTTTTTCTGCACGCCTCACGGTGAGTCGCGCAAGTTTATGGAGTCGCACGATATTCCCGAGGATTTGAAAATCGTCGACCTGTCGCAGGATTACCGCATTGCCGGCGACCATGATTTCGTATACGGTCTTCCGGAAGTGAACCGCAAATATCTCAACCGCGGCAAGCGCGTGGCCAATCCGGGCTGTTTCGCCACTGCCATACAGCTGGCACTGCTGCCGTTGGCGAAGAACTTGCTGCTTAACAGCGACATTCATGTAACGGCCATTACGGGCAGTACCGGTGCAGGAGTGAAGCCGTCGGCTTCTTCACATTTCTCCTGGCGCAACGACAACGTGTCGATTTACAAGCCGTTCAAGCATCAGCACCTGGCAGAAATCCGTCAGACGCTCAGTACGCTGCAACACAGCTTCAACAGCGAAATCAATTTCATTCCCGTGAGAGGCTGTTTCTCGCGCGGCATCTATGCGACCGTCTATATGGACTGTCCGGTGGAACTCGATGAAATCAAAAAGCTGTATGAAGAATACTATGCCGACCACAATTTTACCTTCATTGTCGACCGTATTCCGGATTTGAAGGATGTTGTCAACACTAACAAGTGTCTGCTCTATCTGACAAAGGAAAACGGCAAGCTGCTCATCGTGTCGGTTATCGACAATCTGTTGAAAGGAGCTTCCGGTCAGGCAGTCCACAATATGAACCTTCTGTTCGGACTTCATGAGCGCGTTGGCCTGCAGTTGAAGGCATCGGCTTTTTAACCATAAGAAAGGAAACAAAAGAGATGAAACTATTTGATGTATATCCTCTTTTCGACATCGAGATTGTGAGCGGAAAGGGCTGCCACGTCTATGATGCCGAGGGAACTGAATATATCGACCTGTACGGAGGTCATGCGGTGATTTCCGTAGGCCACAGCCATCCGCATTATGTGGAGGCGTTGAAACGTCAGGCTGAAAAGCTGGTGTTCTATTCCAATTCCGTTCAGAACTCTCTGCAAGTGAAACTTGCCGAGAAATTGGGACGGTTGAGCGGCTACGACGATTATCAGTTGTTTCTTGTCAACTCCGGAGCGGAAGCCAACGAAAACGCGATGAAGCTCGCTTCGTTCCACACCGGAAAGGCACGGGTGATTTCGTTCAGCAAGGCTTTCCATGGCCGCACGTCGCTTGCCGTAGAGGCTACTGACAATCCGAAGATTGTGGCGCCTATCAACGCCAACGACCGTATCACATTTGTGCCTTTCGGCGACATTGCTGCCGTTGAGGCGGAACTGGCGAAGGGCGATGTGGCGGCTGTGATTATCGAAGGCATCCAGGGCGTGGGCGGTGTCAACATTCCGTCCGTTGAATTCTGGAAGGCCTTGCGTGCTGCCTGCGACAAATACGACGTTGTGATGATTGCCGACGAAATTCAGTCGGGTTATGGCCGTAGCGGCAAGTTCTTCGCGCATCAGCACAGCGGGGTGCGTCCCGACATGATAACCGTGGCCAAGGGTATTGCCAACGGATTCCCGATGAGCGGCGTGCTGATTTCTCCGAAATTCAAGCCGGTCTACGGAATGCTCGGAACTACATTCGGGGGCAACCATCTGGCTTGTGCGGCAGCCATTGCCGTACTCGACATTTTCGAACAGGAAAATCTGGTGGAAAATGCCCGTCGCGTAGGCGAACATCTTTTGGAAAAACTCCGTGAAATTCCCGGTATCAAGGAAGTCAGAGGACAGGGTCTGATGATAGGACTTGAATTCGATTATCCGGTCAAGGACCTTCGCCGCAAACTGCTGTTCGAGCAGAAAGTGTTCACGGGTGCGTCGGGAACGAATGTCATCCGCCTGCTGCCGCCGCTGGTGCTCACTGAAGCGCTCGCCGACGAGTTTGTGGTACGCTTGAAAAAGGCAATGGCATAAGGAATGAAGCATTAAGGTATGTACAGATATCTCCCTGTCGGAACCGGAACGGAATCGGACAGGGAGTTTTTTGTTGACATTATGCCAGTAGATGTTCTTATCGTTAAATGGTGAAATCAATTTGAATCATGTCCAAATATCCTCAGCACAGAATTTCTGAAATTTCCGATATTGGAATCGGTTTCCTGCAAATTTCGTCGGGGCAGGCTATAAAGGTGCCGGTTACATATAAGCATCAGGATGACTATTATATGTTTGGCTTTGTGGAAAGCGGCACATGCAGGCTCCATGTCGATTTTCAGGATTATGAACTGAAAGGTGGCGAGGCGATGTTTCTGCTTCCGGGGCAGGTCCATGCTTTTGATGAGCAGTCACAGCTGAACGCCTGTGTACTGTTGGTCGACAGCGTGTTTGTAAAAGAAGAAATTCAGCAGTCGCTTGTCAAATACATGTTTTCGCATCGCTTGCCGTTGGTTTTGGATTCGGTTCACGGTCAGGAATTGAAACAGCTGTATTCCATGTTGGCCAACCGTATGAAAAATTCCGGCGAGTCGTTTTCCCGATATGTCAAGGTGGATTTGGCACTGGCCATCGTGCATGTCTTTGCGGAGGCAGCCTCTTTGGGCTGTCACGACGGAACTGTGCGGGATTGCTATGTTGCCCATACCTTGCATTTTCTGAAACTGCTGGATGAGAATCTGGCGGAAAGCCATAGTCCGAGTTACTATGCCGACAAACTGTGTATTTCTCCTGTCTATCTGAATGAGTCGGTAAAGGCGACAACTGGCTTGAGCGTGAGTCGGATGATTCAGTATGAAATCGTGCTGAGAGCCAAAAGAATGCTGGCCTATACGGATTGCAATGTAAAAGAAATAGCTCTGGAACTTGGATTTGACGACTGTTCCTATTTCATAAAAATATTTACGAAGCAGACCGGTATAAGTCCGGTACAATTCAGGAAAAACCATAAATATTCCAATACAGACTATGAATAGTCCAATCTCTGTATGACTGTCGGTCATTACTTTTGCGGCAGTTAACAATCAAGTATGAAAACAGAGATGAGAACGAAAAAAAGATGCGTACTGAGAGAGGATGAACCGTGTGTCGGGTGCATGCAGTGTATGAACATATTCAGTAAAAAATTCCTTTCTGCGGGAAAAGCAAAAGCCAAGGCGCTGATATATACGGATATGGCTCTGTCGCTGCTGTTGCCGCTCACGTTGATTAGCGGGCTGCTGCTCCACGCTGCCGGACATGGATTCCCCGTATGGAAAGGTTGGTTTGGACTGCATGGATTATTCGGCTCCCTTTTTCTTTTGTTTTCTGCAATTCATGTAAAATTGCATTGGGGCTGGTTCCGTAGTATGAAGCAGGGACTCAAGCGGAAAAGTCGGATAACGGTATTTCTGTCGTTGCTGTTTCTTGCTGTGTCCGTTTCCGGTATTGCCTTGACTGCACATTTGGGCGGCTTCCATTTAGGCTTGTTCCACTACCAGGCCGGTTTGATTTTTGGTGTACTGGGTATTTGGCATATGGTTCGCAGATTCCCGGTGCTGATGAACATGCGCCGAAATAAAACTGCCCGTTAGTTGGCCGCAAACTGTTTGAGGCTGCTCCCAATGTGCTTGGGGCAGCCTCTGTTGCATAGCGGTTACCAGGGTCTTACAGTTGTGCTGTTTCTTCTATGATTTTCAAGGCTATTTCAAAAGTTCCGTACATGTCCTCAAGAACGGAATATTCGTAGATGGAATGGACGGCGTTTTGTCCGGAGAACAGGCATACACCGCCTTTCAGTCCGTTGGCGCAGAACATGGCGGCTGTTGTTCCGGCTCTGACGGCAATGAATTTCGGCGTTCTGCCTACGGCTTCCATTGCGCGGGTGATGACTTTCTTTGAGTCGGCATCCATGTTGTATTCCACATTCTCATAGGTCATGCTGTTGCTTGCCAGTTCTACCTTAACATTCGGGAAATTGGCGGCGGTGTTTTTCAGAATGCGGTCGAGCGTGCGTTCAAACAGGTTGCCTTCTTCTTTCGAGAAATAACGGAGGCGCACATAAACGAGATATTCGTCGGTGTTGACCTTGTCCATGTTCCACGGATGCAGATAGCCTGATGTGCCTTCCGAGTTTTCCGGTCGCATTTCCACAGGAATCTGTCCGATATAATAGGCGGCAGCTCCGAGTGCATCGCCGTATTTCAGCCGTTTCGCTTCGCTGGGGTGTACGCTGTGCCCCGTAAAGCGCACAATCTGTTCGCTGGCAGTGAAATTGGAAGCCAGTATGTCCTCGTTTCCTTCGCCGTCAATGTCAATCAGAATGTCGGGATTGAAGCGGGTAGAGTCAATCCGCATGGCGGCTTTGCCCACATCCTCGTTCGGGCAGAACACGATTTGGACTTTTCCGTGTTTGATTTTGTTGCCGCTTCTCGACAGTGTTTCGATGACGGACATGGCGATGGCGCAGCCGTTCTTGTCGTCGCCGCCGAGTACGGTGGTTCCGTCGGTATGGATGATGGTTTTGCCGATACATTCTTTCAGATAGGCACCGATTTCGCTGTCGACACGGATGCTTGTGCTGTCGTTCAAGCGGATGTCGCCGCCTTTATAGTTGCGGATGACGCGAGGATGCACGTCGCCTCCCGTCACGTCGGGCGTTACGTCAAGGTGACAGGAAAATCCGAGCGTCTTTACGTTTTTGTCGGGGATGTTGGAGGCTATTTCTACATAGACATAGGCATCGTCGGAGCGGTAGCAGGTGATGTTTTTGTCGTTCAGCTGCATCACTTCCTTTTCAAGGAGCTTGGCCATTTCAATCTGTCCCTCGGTCATCGGGAATTCGTTGGGGTCTTGCGGAACGTAGGACTGGGAATTGATTTTTACATAATTGACAAAGCGTTCCAGCATTTCGTCGGGAGTCGTAATCGTTGCCGCAAATGTCGTGCCTGCAAATGTGAGCAGGGCGGCGGAAATGATTGTGGAAATTTTCATAGTAGTATTTGTTTTAGTCTGTTGCAAATATAAAGGTAAAAGATGTCGGAAAAAATTAAAATGAGGGGGAAATGCGGTAAGAAGTGAAAATTTTTTTGAAGGGAATAAATTGCGTTTTTATTTACAATCTGTTCATTATCAGAAATAAAATTTATAGTTTTGTGAAAATGTAAAAGTGTAAAACAAGATTCCTGATGTTGTACGTTCGTTTACTCCTGTTGTTCTTTTGTCTGTGTGCTGTTTCCGCCTGCAGTTCCCGTCAGGGAAAGGAAACAATGGATACGCAGCCGGTTGTGTTTGAGAGTGAGTTGTCGTGTGTCTGTCCTGATTCCGCGGGAAATTTTCTGATTGGTACGGAGGAAGGCATCATTTATCGCTATGCTCCGGGAAGTTTGGAGCAGTACCGTGTCACCAATCCCTCCAACCGCATTTACTATATTGAGGACCTCGGTCATGCGGGAGGTACAGACAATATGCTGGTTTCGGTGCGCAACCGCGGACTGCATCTGATGCGTCTGCGCGACGGCGTACTGGTGCAGGATGTCGTTTTCCGTTGTGTGGCCGATTCTGCCGTTCTTCCTCAAAAAGGCGATTCCTATTCGGCCTATCACTGGGTGAAAGGCGATGACGGCTGCCGTTATCTTGCCACCAGCAACGGGTTGTGGATGCTTCGTCGGGAAGCGGTGGAGCGTTATGTGTCCATGCCGCCCGACAAGGCGGTGGAGGTCGATTCCGTCGCGCTGTTTTCAACGAAGGCGCTGATGGAGAAAGTGGATAGAAAATACCAGTACACGATAGAGTCCATCGAACTGCGTGGCAATGACCTCTATTTTGCCAGTCAGGACGGGCTGTGGTATTCCGATATGTCGGCTGCCGCTCCGAAACTCCAACGCATCAGCGATGACGGCGGGCATTATCTTCATACGGAGGTGTGGGGTGACACGCTGTATGCCTTGAGCGCCGACCGTATGCTGAAATTCGACATGGCAAACCGCCGGATGATCGCTTCTTCGCCGAATGTGGAGGAGGCGCAGGCGATATTCTTTCATGTTGACGAGGAAACGGGCCGCCGGTTCCGTTATTCGATATGCGCTTCCGATGAATTGCACGTTGAGGGAAAAACCTATCGAGGGCTGCAGTTGACAAAATCGTGGAAGTCGTCGTTTCAGATGAGCGACGAAGGAGTCTATCTGATTTCCGGAAGACGGCTGATGTATCTGGATTTCGACTGGCTTCAACTGAATTTTGGCGAGCAGGCTACCGTTGGCGGCTGTTGCCTTTCCGATGACGGTCGGATTTATGTGGTGGACAGCTACCGCCGGCTTTTCCGTTGCAATGCCGACGGAACGGGCATGAAATGTCTTGGCGAGGTGGAAGGTGCCGATTTGTCGCCTGTTGTGGGGCTGGAGTATGCGGAAGGCCGCCTGTTGATGGCTACCCGGAAAAATATATATGAAGTGTCGGCTGCCGACTATTTGTTCAGTGTCGGCCGTAAGGCTCGTCCGCTGTTTGCGGACGACTTTTCACAGGAGAATGACCACGAGATAACGGCGTTTGTTGCCGGTGAAGGCGACGGGCTGTGGGTAGGTACAAGAAAATGCCTGTACAGATGTGAGAACGGCAGCCGTCAGGAAATCCCGTTCCGGCTGACGGACGGAAGAACATTGGCAGAACTGTATGAAAGTGCCTATATCACTGATATTTGTCATTATGGCAGTGGGGTGGAAGTCGGTACGCTGAACTGGCTGACAGGCTATTGCGACGGCACGGAAATTCGTCAGAACCGGTTGGAAGGAGTCGGCGGAAAGTCGGATGTATATAAAAATGTCCGTTCGGTGGCGTTTTCACCCGACGGGCGGATGATGCTTGCCGCCGCTCAGGATTCCGTCTATCTTTACCGTGCGGAAGCCGACGGAACGTGTCGGGCTTTGGCTGCCCCGTTGGGGCTTTATGCCAACAGCCTATCGTTTTTGTCCGATTCGCTGATGGTTGCTACGACGGGCAAAGGCGTGTCGCTGCTGCATTATTCCGATGCCGACAGCCTGTTGGAGGTTCGCCGCGATTTCGGGAAAAACCTGTATTTCCAGTCGGCAATCAAAGTCGGGGATGCCGTTTTTTGCAGTTCCCGTTACGGACTTTTCCTGCTTTCGCCGGAGAACGGAAGCTATTCGCTCCGCCAATTGGATTTGGATGCCGGAACGCTTTCGCTGTCAACGGTTGTGTGGAGTGTCCTATCTGTGATTCTGCTGTTGGCTCTGTTACTCCTGCTGGCAAGATGTCACAAGCGGGCGGAACTCCTGCGGCGTTTCCGTCGCGATGTGCTGCGCTATTCCGAATTGCCGTTGCAGCGGTTTGAACGGCTTGTCGGCCTGCGTCTGCTCTTTGTCCGAAAATTCAGGACACGGCTGAACGAAACGGAAGCGCGTTGGAACGAGTGGGTGGCGCATTGCCGTGACTGGCGGCGGTTGATGAAAGGAAGCGAATACAGTCTGACAGCGGAAAAAGAGGCTGTCAAGCAGGCGGTGTCGCGTGCCGATGAGGCCGGATTTCAGGCGGCATTGTCCGTGCTTGAGCGTGTCTTGAGGCTGACCTCGTTTGAATCGGAACTCCGTCAGGCTTCCCTGCCGCCGGCATTTGCCGACACCGTGCAGCGGTTTGTGGAGCAGGCGAGGGCACTGGATGCTTCGTTAGATGATTTTGAACGGCAGTTTGCCGCGTTGAGGCAGGAGTGGAATCTGATTGCCGCTCGTAGAGTGATGCTCGAATCCTATGGCCGTACGGTCGACGAACTGGAAGAATCGCCGCTGCGCACGCTGCTGGCAGCCGATCGCGAACTGCTCGAACGCCGGATTGCACAGGGCGGGCTGCAGGAAGATGCCACGTTCGAAAAATGGGTGTTTGCCATCAAGACCTACCGCAAGCTGAACCTGCTGACATTCGATGCCGACAACTACGCCGCGCATAAGGCGAAATTCCTTGCCATGACGGGTTATGGGCATGTGCGGGAAATGGAAGAATCGATTGAGGCGGAATGTCGCTACCGGTTTATCCCGACACAGCAGGAGCGCGAGCTGCTCGATTTTATCCGTCGTGCAGGAGTGGTGGAAATGGTGGACGACAAGGAAAAATATCTGGAATGGACCTTGGAAGAGTACAAGGAACATTTCAAATTGATTGATACCGACAAGTCGCACAAGATTGTCTACTTGAAACAGAAAGAACGGTTGAAAACACTGGTGGCCGACCGCCTGAAACTTGTCGATTGGATGAACGGCTTCCTGACGGCATTGGGCGAAATCCGATGCAGCGTTGAAGGACGGCAGGGGTTGCTGTATGAAAGACAGCAGGAGGAATATGAACAGAGCCGACGGCTGCTTTCGAGCCTGTATGACTGTCTGACAAACGCCGTCATCTATTCGGATGACCTTTTCCATGAGTCGGATTCCGGTATTTTGCGCCGTTATGTGGCCAACTTTACTGCATCGGCGGAAGAATATCTGCAAGGCGTGCGTTTCATTCTTGAAAACGGCGACGAACTTGACCGCAAAATCGGCATTGTTGAAAATGTGGTGGAACGCCGTGTCAAGTCGGGAAGTCGGAAAACGGAACTGCCTTCCAATTCTATCCGCCTGCTGAAGGAGACGATTGCCGCCAATCCGTTCCTGCAGGGACGACTGCTCGACAACACGGTGGAGAAACTGTGCGGAAACACGGATTTGACCGACAATGCGGAAATGCTTGATTTGGACGGGTTGAAACAGTGTCTTGCTGAGCTGGAAAAGGAGCGCGATGCACTCCGCACGATTGGCAGCAGCTATCGTACCCTTTTGGGTGAAGAAAAGAACAATCGTTTCTTCAATGCCTTTTTCGGCAGTTTGCCGGAGCTTCAAGACCCGATTTTCCGGACAGGTTGCCGGCAGATTCTGTTCTCGGCCATGCTTGTGGGACTGAAGGCAAGAACTCCGAAAGCCCTTTCGGCCTTCTTTGAGAACAGTCGCTTGCTGTTCTTCTCGGAGTTTGACCGCGGCGATGCCCGGGCACAGTCGTTCCCCTACTATCTGTGGCAGAAACGCCGTCACCCTGTCGTGAGGGCATGGTTTACACTGCTTCCGACTCCCGGCAGCCGGATGTCGCGCCTTTACGACGACGTGCGCAAGTCGCTTCTGTCCGATGTCGGCAAAACGGCGTAGCAGCAGCCCGCAGGCTGTTTCCGTCCGGCAGAAAGGAGGAAAACACGGCAAAAAATGAGCCCGCCATTTATTTGTTTTTTGCGGAGAAAATTCGTAACTTTGCCGTGGGAAAATCAGTCAATGCGATTGATTGACAACAAGAAATATCTTTTAATAGAACTTAAATATTTACGCGTTATGATTTACACTCATGAAGTGCAGCAAATGTGCTGTGTAAAGAAAGGTGCGAACCACCCTTCAGCTCCAATTCCAGAAGAAGGAAAATGGGTACGCTCTAAAGAAATCAAAGACATCAGCGGCCTTACTCACGGTATCGGTTGGTGTGCTCCTCAACAAGGTGCCTGCAAATTGACACTGAACGTGAAGGAAGGTATCATCCAAGAAGCTTTGGTTGAAACAATCGGTTGCTCTGGTATGACTCACTCAGCTGCTATGGCATCTGAAATCCTCCCGGGCAAGACTTTGCTTGAAGCTTTGAACACTGACTTGGTTTGCGACGCTATCAACACAGCAATGCGCGAATTGTTCTTGCAAATCGTTTACGGCCGTACACAATCTGCTTTCTCTGAAGGCGGTTTGGCTATCGGTGCTTCTTTGGAAGACCTTGGTAAGGGTCTCCGTAGCCAGGTAGGTACAATGTTCGGTACTATCAAGACTGGTACTCGTTACCTCGAAATGGCAGAAGGCTACTGTACTCGTATGGCTCTTGATGCAGAAGATCAGGTAATCGGCTACGAATTCATCCACCTCGGTAAGATGATGGAAATGATCAAGAACGGCGTAGCTCCTGAAGAAGCCCTCGAAAAAGCAAAAGGTACTTATGGCCGTTTTGCTGATGCAGTTAAATATATTGACCCACGTAAAGAATAATAGGAGGACCTCACAATGATTAGAGAAGTAAAATTTGAAAGTCAAGACCGTCGTATCAAACAGATCCTTGCTGTTTTGAACCAATACGGAATTAAAGATATTGAAGAAGCTAACGCTATTTGCGACGCTGCTGGTATTGACCCTTACAAGGCTTGTGAGGAAACTCAGCCAATCTGTTTCGAAAACGCTAAGTGGGCTTACGTTGTAGGTTGCGCTATCGCTCTTAAGAAACAATGCAAGACTGCTGCTGAAGCAGCTGAAGCTATCGGCGAAGGTTTGCAGGCATTCTGTATTCCGGGTTCAGTTGCTGACGACCGTAAAGTAGGTCTCGGCCACGGTAACCTCGCAGCTCGTCTGCTCCGCGAAGAAACTAAATGTTTTGCATTCTTGGCAGGTCACGAATCTTTCGCTGCTGCTGAAGGTGCAATCAAGATTGCTGCTAAGGCTGACAAAGTACGTAAAGAACCGTTGCGCGTAATCCTTAACGGTCTTGGTAAGGATGCCGCTATGATCATCTCTCGTATCAACGGCTTTACTTACGTTCAAACTGAATTCGACTACTTCACTGGCGAATTGAAAGTTGTTCGTGAAATTCCTTACTCTGACGGTCCTCGTGCAAAAGTAAAATGCTACGGTGCTGACGACGTTCGCGAAGGTGTAGCTGTAATGTGGAAAGAAGGCGTTGACGTTTCTATCACAGGTAACTCAACTAACCCGACTCGTTTCCAACACCCGGTTGCTGGTACATACAAGAAAGAACGTACACTCGCTGGTAAGCCTTACTTCTCAGTAGCTTCTGGTGGTGGTACAGGTCGTACACTTCACCCGGATAACATGGCTGCCGGTCCTGCTTCTTACGGTATGACTGACACTATGGGCCGTATGCACTCTGACGCTCAGTTCGCTGGTTCTTCATCAGTTCCTGCTCACGTAGAAATGATGGGCTTCCTCGGTATCGGTAACAACCCGATGGTAGGATGTACAGTAGCTTGCGCCGTTGACGTTGCTCAGGCTTTGAACAAGTAATCAATACTTATAGATAAAGAATCCCCGTAGCTCCATGAGTTATGGGGATTTTTGTTTTATATTTGCCATAGAAAGTTATGATACTATGAAATTACCTATACGACACCTTAACGAGGATGGAAGATTGGCTGATGATGAAAAGTCACAGTTGAGATATGTTTTCGACATCATGTATGGAGAGGGAAAACCCTATTGCAATGATGATTGGTCGGTTGTCATTTATCCGAGCGAAGTTAAGATAGTGGATATTCCTTCTGCGGTGGAAATCTTTGCAGAACGGTACAATACGGGGCAAATATCATGTGCGTATAAATATGAGGATTACAAAAACAATAGTGATTTACAGGATACGATAAAAGGATTGGGGCTTGACTCAGACGCCTTTTGGCTGTTAGTGATGTTTTGTTTGGATTATGCTTGTAGTATGTGTTTTGATTGTGTTTCTATTGCCCCTACTCGTGGAGATAATATAGAAACTCTTGTCGATTTATTGTCGGATGTAAATGATTCAGAAGTTGAGTTAAGTTTAAAAACGGATAAAGGTAAAATTAAGATTAATAGTAAAAAGACCATATCTCTTATATTGGAATGGATAAAGCGTGGCTATGAACATGACAAGGATTTAATCAACAGGGATGTGATAGATGTGAACAAAGGGACATCTATATTTCTAAAAAAGAAGGACGAGTCTGATTCTGTTCTTATATGGTACTTTGCGTATCTTGTGAGATACTTTTTTCGATTAAAACCGCATATTAAAGGCAAGCGTAAAAAGGGAGACACAGCGTCTCTTAGCAAGGGGCTTCTTATTTCGAAATTGGTGTACTATCTGCAACTTTCAAGAAATAGAAATTTCTTGAATGACACAGACACACTAAAAAGCTTTTTCAAGCAGTATAAAGATAAAGACATGACAGCTTTTTCTAATGTATATCCAACTTGAAAGTTGTGATTGTTTTTGTGTCTATTCTGTGAGTTTGGAGTTCATTTTGTAGGGGGAGTAAAATTGTTGGTCCATTTTATTCCCTAAATAATCTCATAAACCTATATATCTTTGTAACGTAATCGAAAGCTAAGTGTACACAGGAGAGATTATGAATGTAAAAATTCGGTGTTTAAAACAAGTGTTATAAAAATATTTGCATGTACTGTAAGTTTTTATAATTTTGTAAATCAATAAAAATAATTGCCTATGTAACATTACAAATAAAGACATAAAGATAGAAAAGCGTTAGCTTCTATTCTTGTTCTCTAAAAATCGCCAATTTGAAGAAGTACACAAGGGTAAAAGTTGATGCTCACGTCATATACATATGGCGTGGGCTTTTACTCGTATATGTGTACAGGGTGTTTGGCGATACCTTAGAGAACGTAGACGAAGTTTAAGTCCACGTTTTTTTATTGTCTAAATTTCGGAAATTTTGGACTTGTAGAGATAATTGAATTTTAATTAGCAAAGTATATTAGTAAAATATGTATAACCATTTAAACAAAGATAGTTTACAACGGATAAACAATATTGTAAACGGATTTCGTAATTATCCTGCTTATTCAGCATATTCCATTAATTCATATGCTTATGATGTTCGTACAGGTGCACATGCGCTTGAAATTTTTTATAAAGGTCAGTTTGTAAATTTGTGGCTTTTTATGCCAGGAATAGGTGGAAATATTGAATCCATTGCTGTTTATGGAAGTAATCTTCAAAAACATCTTGATGCAATTCTTTCTTCAATGACTGTTTTTGGAATGAAAGTGTCTTCTGCTGAAATGGATTGTTCAGGAAATACAGATTATGTGGATATTTATTTAGAAAATTATTAATTATGATTTGCAAAGAATTTGGAAACCTTAACGATGGGCAAATTAAAGCTGTTCTGCAATTGACATTTCAGTTGATAGCGAGTGCAAATTATGGCGTTTTTTCAGAGAAAGATGACCCATCTATTGATGTTATGATGAATGCCCTTGGCTTTTCAGGGACTCTTTTTTCTAATTTAGGAAATGCTTATTGGAATGATGCGATGAATATGTCTCCTTTTGAAGCTTTTCGCATAGTTTCGATGTTTGATGATTGTAAAAAAAATGCTTTTAAAAAAGCAATTATTGCAGTTGCGGATAAGGATAATTCCGTTCTTAGACATGATATTGCTCGTCAAATTTTTACAAAGACAAACATTTCCTATTAAACAACAATATTTAATTTGAAACTATTATGTTGGATTCAAGCAACTATTTATCCGTGCAAGCATCAATAACAGGTAATTTCAGTAAATATATACCAAAAATGATACTGTTCAAGTCGTCTATACAGAAAGCGATTATTCCAATGTTATCTGTAGAGGAGTTACAGGATATCAAAGATTGTCGTCTTAATATAGGGGTTATAGATAAGTTAGGCAATATAGGCAAAGAACAATATCGGCAATCCATGGAACATGATAATGAAACCCTTTATTGTCTTTGCATGGCAATAGGCACAATAATCAAGGAATATGATTGGGGAATAAAATATGTGCAATTAGATGGCATGTGTGAAATGGCAGCTAAAATTATAGGTTAGAATTTATTTAATGTTTAAATCTATCATGAGAGAAGTTTTAAAACCAATATTTAGCATCCTTTTTATGCAAATGGTTCTTTTTCGATTAAAATCACAAATAAAGGCAACTGTAAAAAGGTGTACTATTTATTTCCTGTCATTAGACTTATAAAAAGACAATGATAGGAAATGGCGAGATCGAGAAATACTTGTGTGTGACAAATGAATAAGCAATAGGATTATTAACATAACAATAAAAAACAAACAGTAATATGACAAGTCTAATAAGCAAAGAAGTAATCTGTCCAAATTGTGGGACAGAGGGTAATATTACCTTATATTCTTCCATTAATGTAACCTTGAACCCTGAACTACAAAAGAAAATGGACAATGGAGAATTATTTATTTGGAAATGCCCAAATTGTGAAAAGAAGTACATTTGCATTTATCCATTTATATATCACGACATGGAAAAAGGCATTTTGCAATGTTTGTCCCTGAACATTTCAGAAGAAAGATTAAAGGAGTTTGGATTAAGTGGAATTATCAAAATAAATTGGTAGAAAGAAATACGAGATAGTTTAGTTCATTTACCAAGTTCCTTTAATCGAACGATATTTCGATATGAAAGGACGTATCGTTGGAAATTTTAGTCAGGGAATCTGGGAAACACTCTTTATATTTGCAATTGAAAATAATAGAGGTTAGAATAAAGATGAAACAGAAAGTGTTTACAACAATATTGCAGTGGCTGGTCAGCTTGTTTTGTTGGCTGACGGTATCCCCGTTGTTCTGTTATCTGGCAGGACGATGGAAGCTGATGGGTAAAAAGTTGAGAGTGTGTCTGATGTTGATTTCTCCACTTTTCCTGATTGTATATTTTATTTTATACTTGTTGGTGTGGGGTGAATATTCTGATTATCGCCGTGAGCATCGGTTTGCTGATAAAGATGTATTGACAGAAATGACAGGTGTGGCATATCCCGACTATAAAGTCGTAGAATATACTAAATACCAGCGTCATTTTTTAGGGGATTATAATGATAAATGGATTATAGTATTTGAAGAAACGCCGTCCGCCGTTTTCTATCAATCGTTAGACAGTCTGATAGCAACCGGAAATTCCGATTGGTCCAGAAATGATAATGGCTATTCTTTTAGTAGATACGACTATAGCGATGATTATGAAGAAGGCTCGTCGCTATATGTCTGTTTTAAAAAAGGAAGCAAACATGCGACTATTAGTTATGCTGTTTGGTGATACTGAATAGATACTCACTTTATTGAAATATGCGCGGGTGGTCCTTTGGGTTGCCCGCGTTGTTTTTATTGTGATTACGGTGGGAAGTGTTGAAATAGACAGTATGATATTGATGTCAAAACAGTTTAAATTTATGTAAACAAATATTAAATTAATCTTATTCTGCTTGGGTGGTTTTGGTTATTTCCTATTTTTGTAAAAAAATCATACAAACCAAAACATAACCTTAAAACGATATGTCAAAAATGCTTAGGTGTGCCATCGTGCTGTTGAGTTTGCTGATGGCTGCTCCGTCAATGTTTGCCGACACTTATGTGAAGCGCGAGGTGCGCTCGGTGTGGATGGCAACGGTGTGGGCGCTCGACTGGCCTACACAATCAGGAACTTCGGCTTCTGTTCAAAATGCCCAAAAACAGGAAATGATACGTTATCTTGACGTATTGAAGGCCGACAATTTCAATGCAGTTTATTTTCAGGTACGTTCCATGTGCGACGCCATGTACCGTTCGAGCTACGAACCGTGGTCGAGTTACCTTGTCGGTACCCGTGGCTCTGATCCGGGCTGGGACCCGTTGGCATTTGTTGTAGAAGAGTGCCACAAGCGCGGTATGGAGTGTCATGCGTGGGTGAATCCGTACCGTTTTACTACCGGTTCAAACTGGAATACGCCGCAAGATCAGGAATTGAAGAACAAAAATATGCTGCTGTCGCACGAAAGTACGGTTATTCTCAATCCGGGTTTGCCGGCAACGCGCGAACATATCGTAAAGGTATGCCGTGAAATTACGAAAAACTACGATATTGACGGCATCATTTTCGATGACTATTTTTATCCGAACGGAATCCCGTCGACAAGTGAAGCGGGCGACTATACGTTGTGGAAATCGTCGGGTACATCCATGAGTTTCGGCGACTGGCGCCGCGACAATGTGAACCAAATGGTGCGCGATGTCTACAATATGATTCAGGAAGAAAAACCGTATGTGAAATTCGGTATCAGCCCGGCAGGTGCAGCCTGTACCTCGCCTTCGGTAGCTGCCGGTCACGGTGTAGAGCCGTGCCCTGTGGCATCCGATTGGCAGTACAACGGTATTTTTTCCGACCCTGTTGCTTGGATAAAAGAAGGAACAATCGACTATATCTCTCCGCAGCTGTATTGGGATACGGACCATGCTACAAATCCGTTTGGTCCTATGACCGACTGGTGGTCGTATGTAGCCAATAAATTTGGCCGTCACCATTATGCCAGCCATTCCATTTCTGCTCTTAGCAGCAACAATACAGAAACACGTTGGAAGGAATACGGCAAACAGATTGATTTTTCACGTGAATATACCGAAAACAATGCGCCGGGAGCTGTGCTTTATTCTGCGGCGTATGTGACCGGCAAGAAGAAAAAAGGACTTGGCGAATGGCTGCTGGCAAACCGTTTCCAGCATCCGGCTCTGACTCCGGCCATCGACTGGAAAACTACTACTATCCATGGCAAAGTGGAGGACTTGCTTCACACCGGAACAAAACTTACATGGGCTGCTGTCGACAATGTGCGCTATTCCGTATATGCTATCCCTGAAAATCTTGGCTACGACGATGTGCAGAGCGATGTGGTGAGCGGTATCAAGTCCGACTATCTGTTGGATGTGACCTATACCAATTCCTACGAACTTCCGGAAGCCTACCGTTCGGGATATTACTATGCCGTTTGTGTGCTCGACCGCTATGGTAACGAGTATGCGGCACGCTATACCAACGAGTCGAACATTCCTGCCGACAAGGTGACTTTGTTGGAACCGGTTGAAGGTGTGGAAGTGGGATTGAACGCTACATTCCGCTGGACGGAAGCTGCCGACGGTATCTTCAAGGTGGAAATCAGTACGGATGCCGACTTCTCGACGGTAGTTCTCGAAAAAGCCGACTTGACAACCAACTCTGTGGATATGGATTTGATTCCGCTTGAGCAGAGCAAGACATACTACTGGCGTGTGCGTACATCGCAGCCGGGACGCTACAGCACACTGTCGGATGTGGCAACGTTCAAGACTAAGGAGCGTGAACCGGCAGAAGCTGCAACGCTGCTGGCTCCTGCCGACAAGAGTACGCTCGAAGACTTGGAAAAAGTGGAATTTTCGTGGAGTGCAGTCGATGGATGTACTTACCGTGTGGATGTGGCTCTCGATGCCGATTTCCGTGAAACAATTTATACTGAGCAGACGGAACAGAACAGCCTGCAGGTGGCCTTGTCGTCGCTGCGTTTCTCGAAAACGCTTTACTGGCGCGTGATTACCGAAAAGCCGGGCTATAATGCCGGAACTTCCGCCGTATGGTCGTTCACCACTCCAACACGCCCGATGGCTCCGCAGACAGAACTGTATTCTCCTGCCGACAATGTGACGATTTCCGACAACTTCCTTGTGGAATTCAAGGATGTCGCAGCCGACGGCTATACGATGCAGGTTTCATCAGCTTCTGACTTCAGCGAAGGGGTAATCAATATTTCTACCGGCTGGACGGTTGCCGATGGAAAAGTGCGTGCCACAATGCCGCTCTCGCGTTTTGCCAACGGCAGCTACTATTGGCGCGTAATGACGACGAAGAAGAACTGCGAGAACGAATATTCGTCTGTCCGTCGTTTTGAAATTACTAATTCGGGCGCCGGGGCCGTAGAGCCGGGCTACGAAATCATCTGCGATGCGGCTGAATATTCTCCTGTCGGAACACACGGAATCCGTAACCTTTGGGTACGCTCTGTGAAGCCGGAATACAACAACATGACTTTCCGCAACAACGGTTCGCTGAACCGCAGTTTCGTCGTTATCGACAATGTAATTTATGTGTCAGGCCGTGAGGACAACGCTTCCGGTGCGGCTTGCTATCTTGACAAATATGATGCACTGACCGGTGCCTACATCGGTCGTCTTGACCTTGATGCAGCTGTTCAGGGTAGCTATTATCCGTGTAATACGGTGATGAAGGACGATGCCGGCAATCTGTTGGTTTCCAATCTTACGCTGAACATTGCTTCCACTCCGCTGCGTGTTCATCAGATTGACAAGGAAACCGGAGAGGCTACCTTGCGTGCCGAGTGTCTGTCTTCTCATGTGAGCAGCGGCCGTGTCGACCACTGTGCCGTGCATGGCGATGTTGAATCGGGTGATTTCTTCGTTCTTGTCGGCGTGGCCAGCGGTACGCAGGCGTTGAAATGGTACTACGAAGGCGGCAAGCAGACTGGCGACTATCAGATGCCGGCTGAAGGCTACTATCCGGTAAATGTCCGCAACTTCGGTATTGCGCCGCGCGTGTTCCCGATTAATGCCGACGAATTTTTCCTGAATGGCGGTGAGGTGGCACTTACACGCTACAATTTCCGCTACGACCGTATGGAGGACAGTTTTGCCGCCAACGAAAATCTTGCACCTGCAAGTATGTTGACGAATGGCGGTGGCTTCTTCACTTTCGACGGTGTGACTTATGTCGTATATCCTGACGGTGATTCAAAGACTGAAAACGGACATAATTTCCGTATTGTGAAAACAGATTCCGACATGAGCTTTGCTTCAATGACTCCGTGCTGGATTGTTCCGCAACAGGGTTTGGGCAGCATCTATAGCTCGACATACGACGCATTGGTCGACTATGAGGTACTGAAAGGCAATGACGGAAGCGACATTTGTGCCAATGTTTACCTTTATGTTCCGGGTAACGGTCTTGCTGCTTATGCGATTTACGGCGAAGACCCGTCGGGTGTGGCTGACGTTGAGGCCGGTTTGAACCTGAACGTCTGGTTCGCTTCAGGCCGTGTGCACATGAGCCAGACGGTGGATGTGGCCGAGGTCTACAATATGTCGGGTGCATTGGTTGCCCGCGGCGAAAATGTCAGCGAACTGGAACTGAAGGCCGGTAGCGGCATTTATGTGGTACGCTGTCAGAAGGATGGCTTGCAGACGGCAGTTAAAATTGCGATACGTTAGAATTAGATAGTTGAGATTATTGATTTTTTTTGCGGAGGGGCCCTTTAGGGCGTCTCCGCATTTTTATTAAACCCAAATCTTGTTTGGCGGTCTAATGACCGTTTGGGGTTAAATAAGTCGGGTTATTGGATATAATTGTCGATTTTGTTTGCCGGATTAAGTGGAATCTGGTCGGTGAGTGTCAGCTTTTTAACCATATGAAGTGTTCCTTGCTTGTATTTTTGGAAATGCTTTGAAGCAATATGCTGTTGGTAGGCTTTTTGGCTTGAATAGGTTTCAAGTATGGTCACCATGCAGGGATTGTCCTTTTCACGGACAGCATACATGGTCAGTACCCCCGGCTCCGTACGCAGGGAGATTTCGCCGACTTCAATGGCAAATTTCATGTATTCTTCTGCATATTCCGGATAGAGCTCGACTTTTGACAGACGGACAATGCCGTCGGACTGCATGGGGAGTTTGGCACACATGCCCGGATGTTTGTCAGAATTCATGCTTTTTCCGATTTCTTCTTGTTTCATAGTGTATTGTTTGAGCGATTTGTCTTGGGTAAGGCTTTTGCATTGCAAAACAAAAGGATGGTTGCCAATAGAAAGCGTAGGACAGATGTTTTCATTGTGATGAACATTATGGGGTGAAAAGAATGTCGTCAGCTCAGTATTGGAACTGACGTTTTCTCTTTGTAGTTGCAAAATTATCGGTTGTGGAAAACTTCTTTGTACCAATATCTCGGAGATTTCTACCTGTTTTACGGATGTTTTCGTGGATAGTTGTAGGGGATGTTGCGTATGGCATGATAAAAAATAATAAACTGAACTGTGGAAATTCGGTATGTCGCTTCTTATTAGTAAATTTGTCCATATCTTCAATAATATAGAGTGTTTAACCTTTTAAGTGTTTATAATGAGTAGAATGAAATTGCTTGCCGCGCTGTTGTCGGTTGCGGCTGTATTGTCGGCTGCCGAACCTGCGCGGCCCACATATTGTAATCCGATCAATCTGGACTATGGCTATACGCCGCTTGCCCACGCCTACGGACTGGGACACCACCGTGCTACGGCTGACCCGGTGATGCTGATGTATCGCGGTGACTATTATCTGTTCAGCACCAATCAGGGCGGATACTGGTGGAGCGAAAACTTGCAGGACTGGCATTTTGTAAAACACAGTTTCCTGACCGAAGAAACGCAGAAGGAAGAAGACCTGTGTGCTCCAGCAGCATGGGTGCAGGACGACAAACTGTATGTGTTCGGTTCGACCTATACGCCCGATTTTCCGATTTGGGTAAGCACTGACCCCAAGAGCGGCAAATGGGAAAAAGCTGTAGAAAAACTTGCCATCGGCGGTTGGGACCCGGCTTTCTTTGTCGACGATGACGGCCGGCTGTATATGTATAACGGCAGCAGCAATGTCTATCCGATATACGGTGTGGAACTCGACGCGAAAACTTTTGAGCCGAAAGGCGAGCGGAAACCGCTGCTTTCCTGCAACGGCGAACAGATTGGCTGGCACCGTTTCGGCGAATATCTCGACAATACGTTCCTCGCTCCGTTTATTGAAGGGGCGTGGATGACGAAACATAACGGAAAATATTATATGCAGTGGGGTGGTCCGGGTACGGAGTTCAGCCATTATGCCGACGGTGTGGCTGTCGGCGACAGCCCGCTGGGTGAATTCCGCCATCTGCCGTTGCCGTTGAGCATGAAGGCGGGCGGATTTATCCGGGGTGCCGGCCACGGTTCTACCTTCCAGGACAAATGGGGCAACTATTGGCATGTGAGTACGATGGCTGTCAGCGTGAAGAATAATTTTGAGCGGCGTATCGGTTTCTGGCCGGCCGGTTTTGATGCTGACGGACAGATGTATTGCAACACGGCGTTTGGCGACTATCCTCATTACCTGCCCGACGGCGAGGAAAACCATTTGGAAAGCCGTTTTACAGGCTGGATGCTGCTGAACTACAACAAGCCGGTGACGGTTTCGTCCACTTACGGTAGCTACAATGCAAACTATCTGGTGGATGAGAATGTGAAAACTTATTGGTGTGCCGCTACTGCCGACAAGGGCGAGTGGATTGTTTCCGATTTGGGCGAAGTTTCGACAGTAAGAGCCGTGCAGATTAATTATGCCGACCAGGATGCTGAAGTTATCGGACGTGTCGACGGCCTGTGTCACCAATATGTCGTCTATGCGTCGACGGATGGAAAGAAGTGGGAGAAAATCATTGACAAGAGCCGCAATAAGAAAGATGTGCCGCACGATTATGTGGAACTGGAAAAACCGGTCAAGGCACGCTACCTGAAAATGGAGAATGTGCACATGCCGACCGGCAAGTTTGCCTTGTCGGGATTCCGTGTCTTCGGTAAGGGTGCCGGCGAGAAACCCGCAAAGGTGGAGAACTTCATCGCATTGCGCGGTGCGGAAGAACGCCGTAACGCCTGGCTGAAATGGAAGCCGGTTGACGATGCCTATGCCTACAACATCTATTTCGGCACGGAAAAGGACAAGCTCTACAATTGTGTGATGGTCTGCGGTGCCAATGAATATTATTTCAAGTTTATGGACAAGGATTTGAAATATCATTTCGCCATCGAAGCTATCAACGAGAACGGCACTTCGGAATGGGTGTATACGGAAGCAAATTAATACAGATATATGGCAAAGAAAGAAGAATACAGACTGAAAAACCAGCAGTTTCTGGAGGAGATTGCGCGTGAGGAGGGGGTGGAACGCCTGCCCTCGGGCGTACTTTACAAGGTGATAACCCGAGGTGAGAGCGACAAGACTCCTACGGCGGGAAGCGTCGTTTCGGTTCACTATCGCGGAACTCTTATCAATGGCCGTGAGTTCGACAATTCGTGGAAACGGGGCTGTCCGGAAGCATTCCGCCTGCGTGATGTGATTGAAGGCTGGCAATATGCGCTGACGGCCATGCATCCCGGTGACCGCTGGATGATTTATATCCCTTACGAACTGGGCTACGGAAGCCGTACCTCCGGACCGATTCCGGCCTATTCAACCCTGATTTTTGAAGTAGAACTTTTAATGATAGCTTAATAATGAGAAAAAGAATTTTGACATGTATGGCCGTATTGCTGCTGGCCGGCGGCATGCGGGCGGAAAATCCGGCAGCCGAAACTGCGAAATATCCGAAGCGTGAATTCCGCGGAGCATGGTATCCGACTGTGACTAACACTACTTGGCGTGACATGACGACCGATGAAATAAAGGCCGACATTATCCGTGTGCTTGATGCAATGGCTTCGGTGAATGTGAATGCCGTGCTGTTTCAGGTGCGTCCGCAGGCCGATGCTTTGTTTGTGTCCGACCTTGAGCCGTGGAGCCGTTTCCTGACGGGCGAACAGGGCGTTGCTCCCGACCCGTTCTGGGATCCGACGGCCTTCGTGATTGAGGAGTGCCACAAACGCGGAATGGAGATGCACGCCTGGTTCAACCCTTATCGCGTGACATCGAACGACAAGGAAAAATTGGCACCGGACCACTTGTATTTCAAAAAACCGGAAATGTTTGTGAAGTACGGCAAGCAGTTGTATTTCGACCCCGGATTGCCTGAATCGCGTGAGCATATTTACCGAGTTATCAAGGATTTTGTAAGCCGTTACGATGTTGATGCCGTGCATTTCGACGACTATTTCTATCCCTATCGCATCGGTCGTGAAGAGTTTCCCGATGAGGCTTCGTTCCTGAAATATCACGAAAAGGACGGCTTCAGCCGTTGGGACAAGCTCAACTGGCGACGCAACAACGTGAATGTATTGGTGAAGAATCTGAACGACACTATCAAAAGCGTCAAGCCGTGGGTGAAGTTCGGTATCAGTCCGTTCGGTGTTTGGCGTAATGCTTCGGACGACGAAAACGGCTCGAATACCAGTTCTCTTCAGACAAACTATGACGACCTTTTTGCCGACGTGCGTCTATGGTGTCAGGAAGGTTGGATTGATTACAGTGCGCCGCAGGCATACCAGCGTATCGGCCATGCGCGTGCCGACTATGATGCTGTAGTGCGTTGGTGGAGCGAAAATAAGTTCAAACCGAATTTGTATATCGGACAGAATGTCGGAGCAATGTTGAACGCGAAGCTCTCCGGCGGTCGTGTCGAAAACCAGCTGTATAAGAAAATGGACATTATACGCGAGTGTGGAAATATTGACGGAAACATTTGGTGGCCGGGAACCGGATTGGTGGAAGACCAGGCGTTGATGGACAGCCTTCGTGCCGACTATCAGGCACACCCTGCGCTGATGCCTTCCTATCCGGGTATGGACTCTGTTCCGCCGGCTTCTGTCAAAGCGTTGCGCCATAAGGACGGTGTGCTTACGTGGAAAGCCCCGTCGGCCGACACTCCGCTTGATGAAGCGTTGTTTTACGCCGTATATCGCTTTGAGAAGGGCAAGCCCGTGCAGCTCGACGATGCGTCGTGCCTGGTGGCTGTCGTAGGAGAAACCTGCTATGAAATACCTGCTGATACGGAATCCGGCGCGTATGTCTATGTGGTGACGGCTCTTGACCGTCTTTGGAACGAAAGCCGCCCCGTTAAAGTCAGCGTAAGAAAACGGTAGACTTCGCTTGAATAACAGAAAAACGGCATCGGTGCTGCGTGCGCTGATGCCGTTTTTCTGTTATTGGATAGCTGTTTAAAAATCCAGCAGGGATTTTTTGACAGGAGTATTGTCGAGGCGGCCGATGGTCTTAGTGCCTTCGGTAGTGTCGGCTATCTCAATGTTCAGCTGATATTTTCCTTTGTCGAGGTCCACTTCCAGTTCCGTTTCAGGGATGAACAGATTGATTACCGTTTCTTTTCCAAATTGTTCGCGGGTTGTGAACTCGGTGGAAACGGCAACCTGGCCTTCGCTGTCGCAGTATTTTTTGTTCTTGTCCATTACTTTGCGACCCATTGCATCGAAGAGGCGGGCAGTGCAGACGGCTTTGCGGCCCTGCATGTTCATCACGTCGGCTTTGACAGAAATGGCGAGTCCGCGCACGCCTTTGTCGTCGTTTGTCACCTTTGTACGCACTTTATTGATAAGGGCTTTGCCGGGACTGGTGGCCTGTGACGGCTGCGTAAGGGCGATTTCGGCCAGCACCTTTCCGTTGGCGTCGGTCACTTTCGCTGTTCCACGGCGTTCTTTTCCTGTGTTGTTGGGGCGGGCCTTGAGGGTGAATGAAGCGGCATCTTTTGCGGCTTCCTTGCACCATTCGTTGGCTGTGACTTTCCACGAAGTCGCGTTGGTCGTTACCTTTATTGCCTGATAGTCGCCTTCGGCAGTAAATGTCACTGCCTGTCGGTCGGTGTTGAAATAGATGTCGCCGGTCGGAGCCGATGCCGTTGCTTCTATCGTGCAGGCGGCGAGCAGATGTCCGCCGTAGCGTGCTTCCAGGCGGGCTGCATTTGGAGTCAGCGGCAGACTGATGCCCGACTTGTATTGGCGCAAATTGCCGTTGGCATCATTGCGCGGATTCTCGCCGAAAATGAAGTCCTTACTGCTTAACGGCTTTCCGTTGCCGTCGGCCATGACGAACGTAACGCGGTCGTAGGCATTGCCCGGTGTATGTTTTTCCTTCAACTGATTGTAGGTGAGTGCCACTTTCAGCAAGTTGCCTTCCGTGCCTGTCACTGTCATGTCGGTGATGAATATTGGAGGAACCATTTCTGTCCACAACGCCGGCAGACTGTTTCCTGCATTGGAGAAATGAGCAAAACGGGTTGTGTTTCCGTCTGTTTCCGTGCGGATAAAGTCGCTTGCCACATGGCCTTGTTCGTTGACGGAAAGGGTGATGGCATAGGTTTTCCAGTTGCCCTCGTAGGTGCATTGAAGCCCTTCGGCAGCCGGTGTGACGGATGCTTTTTTCCAGTCAATATCCAGTGTGCCGGTTTTGCCTGTGATAGCAGTAGGATTTCCGGTTTTCAGTTCGATACTTTTGGTGGCGGTTGCGTTTTTCATCACCGTCGTGTCAGGCAGCAAAGTAATGTCCGTAGCTCTGCAAGGCATCAGGCAAAAACCTGCCATAAGAGTTGAAAGGATAAATTTGGTGTTCATTTTTCAGTCGATAAAAATACGTTGACAAAGATAGTGAAAGGCGAGAGCAGAGACAAAACGAAAATGAGATTTTCAGTTTTGGCTATGCCGAGCCGCATCCTATCTTATCCAAAGATACTGAAAGGCGAGAGCAGAGGCTAGCGAAAACGCAGTTCCCAGCCAAGACTATGCTGAGCCGTTTCCTATCTTCTGCAAAGATACGAAAAGTCGAAAGCAGAAAACCAAACTTGTCTGAGTTTTATGCTTTCGACACATCTTATATTCTTAAGCATCAAGGGGGAGATTGTGTTTGTTACTCCATAAGTTTTAAGGGTGTTGTAGCAGATAAAGGGTTTTCTGTCTTTCTATTTCGCAACGTAATTGTTCTTCTGTTGGGAGATAGAGCTTGTATTTTGTGGCAAAAATCTGTTCGTTGCCTTTTAGTATGGAGTAACGTGCAATATCTATATCTGTTTCAGAACAAAGCACAATGCCTATAGTCGGGTTGTCGCCTTCTGTGCGTTTTAACTCATCATACATTCGAACATACATGTCCATCTGCCCAATGTCTTGATGTGTAATTCTCCCTACTTTCAAATCAATAAGAACATAACATTTTAAGACCACGTTGTAGAATACGAGATCAATGAAATAGTCTTCTGCATCTGTACGGATATGCTGTTGTCGGGCTACAAAAGCAAATCCTCGTCCTAATTCCATCATGAAATCTCGCAAATGAGTGATAATGCTCGATTCTAGGTCTCGCTCAGAGAAGCTTTCGTCCTGTTTGAACCCGAGGAATTCTGCCATCATGGGGTTTTTCAGTATCTCTTCTTTTGCGGGGACCGGTTTGCTTTCCGACGGTAGTGATGGCTGTGTATAATGACGTTCGTAGTATTGTGTGGATATGTTCCGGTTGAGTGTCCTTACGCTCCACATTTGTTGAGAGGCAGCCTCTAAGTACCATCTTCTGGCGGTTTCGTCTTCAATTCGTAGTGTGGCGAGTATGTGTGACCATTTTAGATTTTGCAAACGTGTTTGCAAAATTGTCAACTCAGGCATTGTTAGATAAAACTTTCGGAAGTAGGCTAGATATCGTTGACTGTAACCGTTTCCATATAGCTGTGTTAATTCTTTTGCCAATGTTTTTATCAGTTCCATGCCGTATTGCGCGCGCTCCTGTCCATGTTGTTCCTCTTCAACAATTCGACGGCCGATATTCCAGTATGTGGTAATCATGGTGCTGTCCACGGCAGCGTATGCGGTATTTCTCCCGGTATCAATAATCTGTTTTATATCCGCGACTACTTGTGAGATGTTTCTCGATATGGCTTTATTGTTATGTTCCATGTCTTTTGTTCGTTTATCCCAATTCCTGCGACTTGTTCTTTCTACATACAAAGATACGATTATTTCAGCAGATCCGGAATATTCCTGCCTCTAATGCTTTCTCTTTATATTTTAGAAGTTCTCGTGTCAATTCGTAGTAAAGAGAACTTACACTATATGGAGCGGGATAATAAAAAATCTTAAGTAAACTTAGCTTTTTTGCTTTCGGGTTTTTATTATCTTTGTAGAAGATAAGATGCGTCTTAGCATAAAACTCAAACAAGTTTGGTTTTCTGCCTTCGACTTTCGCTATCTTTGCATAAGATAGGAGGCGGCTCGGCAAAAAATCAAGTAAACTTGGTTTTCTGCTCTCGCCTTTCGCTATCTTTGCATAAGATAGGCTGTTGTGATTTGTAACAGCGAAAAAGAATGATAAATATAAAAAGAGAATATTATGAAACAGTTCACGAATGTAAAGGATATCGGCAATCTTGACGCGGCTGTCAAGGAGGCTTTGGAAGTGAAGAAAAACCGTTTCGCTTATAAGTATCTTGGTGAAAACAAAACATTGTTGATGATATTTTTCAACTCGTCGTTGCGCACCCGATTGAGTACGCAGAAGGCGGCTATGAATCTGGGCATGAATGTGATTGTGCTGGATGTGAATCAGGGTGCATGGAAGCTGGAAACGGAACGTGGCGTGATTATGGACGGCGACAAGCCAGAACACTTGCTGGAAGCCATTCCGGTGATGGGCTGCTATTGTGATGTGATAGGCGTGCGCTCGTTTGCCCGTTTTGAAAACAAGGAGGACGATTATTCGGAAAAAATCATCAGCCAGTTTATCCGCTACTCCGGTCGTCCGGTGTTCAGCATGGAGGCGGCTACTCGCCATCCGTTGCAGAGCTTTGCCGACCTGATTACTATAGAGGAATACAAGACGAAGAAACGTCCGAAGGTGGTGCTTACATGGGCACCTCACCCGAAAGCCCTACCGCAGGCCGTGCCCAATTCGTTTGCCGAATGGATGCGCGAGGCGGACTATGATTTTGTAATTACGCATCCGAAAGGCTATGAACTGTCGGAAGAATTTACAGCCGGTGTGCCTATTATTTACGACCAAGACGAAGCATTGGCGGGTGCCGATTTCGTGTATGCAAAGAACTGGTCGGCATTTGCCGATCCGAACTACGGAAAGGTGTTGAGCACTGACCGCTCATGGACAATTACGACAGAAAAGATGGCGCTGACCAACAATGCCTATTTCATGCACTGTCTGCCGGTGCGCCGCAACATGATTGTGAGCGACGACGTGATTGAAGGTCCGCGCTCGATTGTCATTCCGGAAGCCGCCAACCGTGAGATTTCGGCACAGGTGGTGCTGAAACGCATTTTGGAATCGTTGTAGACTTAAAACGTTACCGATATGAAAATCAATAGAATAATGGCAGTATGGCTGCTGTTGCTGGTTGTTGCCGGTGTTCAGGCAGCCAATGTGCGCTACTGGAACGAAGGGCCTCTCCGTTGGAGCGACTTTTCCGGCAATCCACCAATCAAAACGGCGGATTCCTACTTCTGCGGCCGGCTGGAAATCCGCACGAATGTGGACGAACGGGACAAGCGCCTGTTCAATAATGAAACGCTCTATTCGACGGTGGCATTGGCGGTGATGGACAGGTCGCAGTCGTATGCCGACTCGACAAAATGTACCGAACGGCAGCTACGCTACTACCAGATGCTTTTCGACAAGCTGGAAGTGCTGCGCCGCCGTTTGCAGGCCGACTTGAATGCGGGAATGACCGGCATTGAGGCGGATGCACGGGTGAAATACTATCAGCAGATTTACGACGACCAGGTACGCGAAGTGGCGGAGCTGACCGAGCAAGGGGCTAACGACGAGCGGTTGCAGGAGTCGGAGTACTTCGTGCGCAAGCAGCTCGACTCGTTTTCGCTGCCTGAGGTGCCGTCGGTGAAACCCGGCAAGTTCAATTACGGATGGTTTGTCGGAACCGGTCCGCTGATACCGACGGGCGATATCGACGAGGTGTTCAAGTCGTCATGGTTGTTTAATATCGGTCTGACTTTCGGTTACGACCGCCTGAAGCTGAAGGCTGACATTTCCTACGGACAGCCACGCTTTGTGAACAGTCGTGGCACCTTTATGGGAGTGGAGAACCGTTGGGCAACCGACTTGTTTGCTTCGCAGCTTGTCGGTACCGTATCGTTGGGCTTCGAGGTACTCCATACGAAACATTTTTCGATAACGCCACATGTGGGCGGTGGTTGGAACGTGTATAGTTGGAACTATGCCGACTTTGAGAAAAAAATCGAGGACGGAGAAGAAGTATGGCGCATCGTTTCCGACTTCAAGAAGGCTTCGCAGCGCGACTTCAACTATATGGTGGGCATCGATTTCGACTGGCATTTCCACACTGTTGTGTCCGACCGTCCTTTCTTCCTGTCGGGACGTCGCGAACAGTACACGTCGAGCCTGCGTCTGACACCGTATTTCATGCGTGCCAGCTATCCGGGACTTGTGCCGGAACGCAGCGGATACCAGGTAGGCATCATGCTGAATTATGTGGGATTGGCACGTGCTCTAGGAATAGATTAGAAACAAAACAGAATAAATTGAAACTGAAAAAATGAAGAAAACAGCAACGTTTCTGATGCTCTGCCTGTTGGCAATGGTTTCGCTTGTTTCCTGCGACAAGGAGGAAGAAGGATATTTCCATACGATTCAGATTGCAGAACGCAGTTCGAACATGGCAGCGATGGAACAGATTTCATCGTTTGTCACCAACTATACGACGGCCTATTCGTCGCAACTGGGCTACATAGCCAAGCCTCATGCGGAAGCACAGGCCGATTTCGAGCAGTTTTGCAGTCATTTGAAATACAAAGTGGAGGAATATGCCAAAGAGAACAGCTACACGATACATCCGAATGCCTATGTAGTGCTGACGCTCAACTGCGAGCGCGAGGAACTGGCTCGGCAGCGTATCGACTTTGAGGCGTATGTTCCCTCGGTGGATTAAGACAGGGCAGAAAACGACTATATAACGGCGGCGGACAAGTCCAATGGGGCATGTCCGCCGCCGTTGCCTTCCGGATGTGTGAATATGCCAAATATTTCGTTTGAATTATGTCTATTTCAAAATAAAACTAAAAAATATCGAGCAAAATGATATTAAAATTTGGAATATAAGAATAAAGTGATATATTTGCACTCGAATAACAAACAATAGTTTCAATATGGGATTGATAATACCGAAAAAATATAAACTTAAACTACTGCCGGAAACCACGGAGATAGCGATTAAGCTTATCAAGGATTCCTTCCAGGAACGGTTGGCAAAAGTGTTGAACCTGCGACGCGTTACGGCGCCTCTTTTTGTGCTTTCGGGCACGGGGTTGAACGACGATTTGAACGGTGTGGAGCATGCCGTTTCGTTCAACATTAAGGCGATGAACGACAGCCGGGCGGAAGTGGTGCACTCGCTGGCCAAATGGAAGCGTACGAAGCTCGGTGCCTACTGCATCGCGCCGGGATTCGGACTTTATACGGACATGAACGCCATCCGCACGTCGGAGGACCTCGACAATATCCACTCGCTCTACGTTGACCAGTGGGACTGGGAGCAGACCATCCGTGAAGAGGACCGCAACCTCGACTATCTGGTGGCTACCGTGCGTAAAATCTATTCTGCGCTGCGCGAAACGGAGCAGATCGTCTACGAACGTTTTCCGCACATCACACCGGTGTTGCCGGAGGAAATCAAGGTGGTGCACACCGAAGAGCTTGTGCAGATGTATCCCGGCCTGACTCCGAAGGAGCGTGAACGTGAGATTACGAAGAAATACCGTGCCGTGTTCCTTGTCGGCATCGGAGCTCCTTTGTCCGACGGCGAGCCTCATGACGGCCGTGCCCCTGACTATGACGACTGGATTACCGAAAACCGTGCCGGCTATCAGGGACTGAACGGCGACATCATGCTCTGGAACGACGTACTCGACATTCCGTTTGAGTTGTCCTCAATGGGTATCCGTGTCAGTGCCGAATCGCTGATGCAGCAGCTCAAGCTGCGCGGCTGCGAAGAGCGCAAGGAACTCCAGTTCCACCGCGCACTCCTTAGTGGCGAGTTGCCGTATTCCATCGGCGGCGGTATCGGACAGAGCCGTCTGTGCATGTTCCTTCTGCAGAAAGCCCACATCGGCGAAGTGCAGGCAAGCATCTGGCCCGAAGAACAGATTGAAGAATGTGCCCGCCACAGCATCTATTTAATGTAACCAAGAGCCATATTTAGAGTTTAGATAAGAAGGGGGCAGGGATGCCCCGCAGCGTCCGCCAGCCGGAGAAACCGGCCATATCCGGACAGAAAAGGGAACAAACAAAGCCCAGAAACTACATTTTTCCGCATTTTTTTGCCGAGGAGGGCGAAAAAATGCGGAAAAATTTTGCAAATTCAAAATTATGCTCTATCTTTGCACTCGCTAACTGAAACAAGCAACTATCAATGGTGCGGTAGTTCAGCTGGTTAGAATACATGCCTGTCACGCATGGGGTCGCGGGTTCGAGTCCCGTCCGCACCGCGAAAAGCTTCGGAAAACCTCCGAAGCTTTTTTGTTTTTATACGACGGATTGGGGGGCAACATAAATTATGTTATGGGGGATTGATGTGATGGATTGTAAAGAGGGGTACTCATTTTATCTATACTTATGATATGGATGGGGCAAACGTTCGTGGTCTAATTTGTTGTGTTTAAGAATGAACTTTTATGCTCCCTAAAAAGAATTCTTCAATTTAATTTCGTAATATTGCACTTGACGATTGATCTTGGTATGAAATATGAAGGTGAATAATGCACAAATATCATGGTGACAATAGATAATAAACATAGAATAATATTTGTGAATATAAAGCACTCGTATGAAGCATGGTTGAATGATGATCGCAGCAATCCTTTATATAGACCATCCGTATATGACTGTACTGTAAAGTACTGGCGAGTGAATGATGTGAAGGCTAATAATGCCACGCATATCATTGGTTGTTATAAGGGCATCGTGAAAGAGGTGGTGAAGATAACTGAGCAGCCAAAGGCTGATCATGGACGTAAAGTCTTTATTGGTGTTGAGCAGTCTGATTCGCCTTACATGGGATTGGACATCAGAACCATCTTCAATACACTCGTAAACTTTAATACGAAATATTATAACTTGTAGAAATCTCGATAAGAATATGACTCATGATTTAACAACATCTGCGATAGAACGCCAAAATATTTTGAATAATAATATGGCTATCCCTCGCATAAAAGAAGCTCTTGATATAGAAACTTTTCAATACGAAGGTAAATACTATCTGACAAAGCAGATGGTAGCAGAGTACTATGAGGTGGATATAAGAACTATAGATAACTATTTGGCTGCAAACGAGAAGGAACTAAAATATAATGGATATTTTTTATGTAAGGGTAAAAGACTGAAAGAACTGAAGTTACAACTTGGTCACGAAAAAACTTTCATGACCAAAATAACTCAATTGGGGCTATTTGATTTTCGTGCCTTTTTGAATATTGGTATGTTGCTTGCTGAGAGCGAAAAGGCTAAGAGGGTAAGAAGTCTGATTCTTGATATAGTAATTTCAACCATCAACGAAAAAGCTGGTGGGGGAACCAAATATATAAATTGGCGTGATCGTGAATATTTGCCAGCGGCAATACAGGAGGATAACTATCGTAAGAATTTGACATCGTCAGTAAAAGCTTATGTAGATGGTCATCCTACTTACAAATATGCTGTAGTTACAGATATGATTTATAAAGCTGTATTTCGCGAAAATGCAAAAGAATATAGAGATTTGCTTAAATTGGAACCTGAGGACAATGCCCGTGCTACAATGTATGCAGAAGTATTAAGAGTTATCAGTTCGTTTGAGAATGGTGTTGGTGCTGCTATTCATGACAGATATAATGAACTGAATAGAAAACTTACAATTGCAGAGGTGCAAATACTGATAAGCAAGCAGGCAGAAAGTCCAGTAATGGCTCCTTTCTTGTATGATGCTAGGCAGAAAATGGCGTCAAGGGATTTAGGGCTTCGTGATGTTTATCATGGCAATATAGCTGAATATCTACGAGCTATGTCTCCAGAAGAATTTGACCGTTTTATCGGAACGGAGTCTATAGACTTAGAAAAACTATTGGACAACGATGAGAACCGTAAGACACTCGAACGCTTAAAGAAATAATAGAGATGAAAGATATAATTTATCTATCATTTGATGATGTCCTCAAATACTACTGTGATACTATTGAGCAAAGTGGTGGAGGTATGTCTGGTATTAGAGAGAAGAGTGGTATTGAAATGATACTTGATTTGGTACAGAATGATGTCTATTATCCTTCTTTCGAGGAAAAACTTACATACCTTGTCTATGCTTTCTGTACGGGGCATTATTTTGCAGATGGTAATAAACGCATATCACTTGTTGTTGGCGCTCATTTTCTTGTTAAGAATAGGCATGGGTGGGCAGGTTTCCATTTCTTGCCTCATATGGAAGCCTATATTTGGCATGTGGCTGCTGGTAATATAGATAAAGAGTTGCTTGGCAAAATCATACATTTTGTAATTAATGGACAGGAACTGGATGAAGAAACCAAAATCAAGGTTATTCATGCCATGGAGAAGAGTCCGCTATATTGTGAATCTTGTTCTGAAACAGATTTATAATTTATTGCAATTTGCTAAAATGTGTATATGGCTGGATTTTTAGTTTAGCGACAGAAATCTAACGAAAAAGTTGGGTTCATGTAAAATTTTTGTCGGACAGAAATAAAAGAAAAAGCCCTTACTGGGCTTCACAGCTGCGTAAGGGCACGTCCTTGTTGTAATAGTATGGTTTTTATAAAAGTGTATATTGTAGAAATATATTGATAGTGTTGTTTTGTTGTAGAATTTTTTGTCTGTCGTGTTTATTTAGTTGTTCTTTTGCTTCAAATAGTTCTGTTCGATAATTTCTCCAATGATTTTGCAGCATCCGTCCACTCCGAAAAGACTGCTGTCGAGGCAGAGGTCGTAGTGCGAAGCGTCGTTCCAAATGGCACCGGTGTATGTCCGGTAATGGTTGGCGCGACCGTGGTCGGTGTGCTTCAGCTTTTCGACTGCCTTCTCTTCCGGCTCGTGGTATTCCACGGTGGCGCGCTTTAGCTTGCTGTCGTAGTCGGCGTGGATAAACACCTTGAAGCAGTTCTTGAAATCGCGCAGCACGTAGTCGGCACAACGTCCGATAATGATGCACGACTGTTCGGATGCCAACTTGCGGATGATGCGGCTTTGTGTTACGAACAGTGCATCGTCCTTCGAAAGGCTGTTTTCCAACGGAACGGAATAGTCCTGCATAATCATTTCGTAGAGCAGGCTGCTCGATATGTTCTGTTCGCGCGACTCAACAAAATCGGGGCTTAGGCCTTCGCTTTTTGCCGCCATGTCGATGAGTTCGCGGTCGTAGAACGGAATGCCGAAATGCTGTGCCAACTGCTTTCCGATTTCCCGTCCGCCGCTGCCGTATTCGCGTGCAATGGTGATGACGAAATGTCCGTTGTCGGCTGGGACGGCTTCCGTTTCGCTTCCGGCAGGCGTATCAGCGGTCAGATAGCGGTTGACGAATGCCAGACGGCGGTTGAAATAGCGGGCAAACATTCCCACGATGACAGCCGCAACGATGGTGCCTTCGCGCACTCCCATGACTTCGCCGTAGAGCAGCAGCGACACGATGACGGCCGCTACCATCAATGACGAGTCGAAGAATATTTTCACCATGCCGAACTCCTTTTTCTTTTTTAGGCTGATAGCCTGCACAAAAGCCTCGCCCGAGAGCATGACCACGTTGGCGATAACTTCCATGCTGACACCCAGTCCGAGAATGGCGCAACCGACAACCAATACGACAAGCTGAAGGGCATAGCTGTCGGGATTTACCCAGGACAGCAGTATCATCGAGAAGTCGATGAACACGCCGAAAAGCACTGAAATCGGCAGCTGTAGCCATTCGCGCTGTTTGAAATCCTTTTTCAAAATCAGCATTTGTCCGGCAATGAGGAAAAGGTTGAGGATGAACGTGAGCGTTCCCAATGAAATAGGACAGTTAAGGCTTATTGTATAAGGAAGGCTGGATATGGGCGATGAGCCTAAATTTGCCTTGATGATGCAACAAATGCCTAAAGAGTTGACAAAAAGTCCGATAATGAACAATATGTACCTTCTAACTAATTCCTTTATTTTCATTCAAACCTAAACCTATTGAAAAAATTCTATGCAAAATTACATTCTTCTCTTTTGGGATGATTTGTCTGTAGAAGTCAATTTTTGTTGTCTGTGAGCGTCAAAAAGTGTATTTTTGTAGTCGGTGAAGGTTTGGAAATATCGTTAGTTAAGCTAAATAGTGGTTCTGAATGTGGTTCAGACAGAACCGTTTTTTCGGCCTTCGTGTTTGTTGTTTGGATGACATGAGAAAAGAGAAAGGTATAATGTTAAGTTCGGAAGCTCCCTTTTTTGCTTCGATATACGATAGTGTGACACAGCGTGAACTGTATGAACGCCATTTTAAACTGATGCGTGTTGTGTCGGGAAAAGCGGTGTTGAGAGCCGGTCGGCAAACGATTGTGTTGAGTGCCGGCGACTATGCGTTTGCCACTCCCGGTGGATTTTCGAAAATCCGTATGTCGCCCGAAGGCGGCAAGCTTTTCCGGCTGGTGGGTTTGAACTTTACAGACAAATTCCTGTCTGACTATCAACGGCGGAATGCCGTTGCCGTGCGCAGCACTTCGGGAAAGCTCCGGTGTTTTGAAAAACTGAAGTCCGAACCGTGGCTTGAGGCGCTGTTTCTCTCGCTTAATTATTGTCTTGAAGCCGCCGACTTGCCCGATAAGGAACTGGTGGAAATGAAGCTGTACGAGTGCATGCATATTCTTTCCGAACGATATCCCGAAGAATATTCCGCCTTCTTTGTCGGCACAGGCCGTCAGCGGATGGATTTGGAAACATTCTTGAACGAGAACTACATGTATAATGCGCCGCTTGTGCGCTTTGCCGAACTGTCGGGAAGAAGTCTTTCGACGTTCCGTCGCGAATGTCAGGAACGTTTCGGCATGTCGCCCGGCGAATGGATACAGCGGAAAAGGCTTGAGCGGGCCTATGCCCGTTTGCAGGCAGGCGAACGCCCGTCCGACATTTATTGGGAGCTCGGCTTCGTCACGCTTGCCCATTTCTCCCGAAAATTCAGGGAACGCTACGGATTCCCTCCCTCGCAAGTCGCGGAAAAAGAAAAGAGAGATGTGCCGTCCGACACATCTCTCGCGAAAAAGTGATTAGTAGAACAAAAAATTATTGTTCGGCTTTTATCAAGGGAATGTTACGCTTTATTATTTGCTTTATGCGGCGTATTCTTGGCAAACGTCCGCTCATGTAGCGGTTGAGGTGAGTGCCGCAGAGGATGACAAGGAGCAGAACGATTCCAACGATGCATACCCAGCCGTAGACTTCCTTTAGACTTACCAGCATTGCCTGCGTGGAAACGGCACTGAAGATGCCGCCCATGCTTGACGGATTAAGAGAGGCCGACCCAAAAGATTTTTTTGAGGTCGGCTTCGTTTTTATTGGCATAATA
>OOIG01000080.1_pt1 | contig 84957 bp, 66 predicted proteins | sample 1692091 | NCBI WGS metagenome assembly OOIG01 (sample SAMN06348188, study PRJEB24527) | human gut metagenome | biome: human gut; feature: ankylosing spondylitis patient; material: feces | host: Homo sapiens | place: China | collected 2015-10 | reverse complement strand
TAATTATAAGGCATATATAAAAATGATGTTTTTCGAGTGACGAAGTCAGGAAAAACCGACCGCCTCCGGAATCAAACGGAAGCTGTAGCCCTGCTTCTTCAAATAGTCGAGCAGGCGTCCAAGATATTTGTCATAGAATTTATCCGTTCTGTTGGCATCCGTTCCAAGGTGCAACAGCAGAATATGTCCGTTCAAGCCCTGTTTCTTTTCAACCGAAACAATTCTGTCGTAAATAGCCTTGCTGCTCTGATAGTAGGACAAGTCAGGCGTTGTATAATCCATATTGCTACCCGTTCCAGGAGTATAGTTCACCAAAGAAAGTCCCATTTTCTGCGCCCATGAAGCGACTTCCGCATTATACTCTTCAAACGGAGGCATAAAGCAGGGAGATGTTTCCGGAGTCAGTCCGTATTTCGACATCACTTCAAAACATTTGCAAATATCGTCAGTAAATTCCTTTTGGGAAATCAGTGTCGAATCCGGATTTTTCCAATCAATATAATGCAGATGTCCATAGCTGTGGCCACCCACATAATATCCGCGTTTCACCAGTTCTTCCACAATCGGCCCATTGTTTTCAAAGAAATAGCCGGTAAAAAAGAAATTGGCAGGAACATCATATTTCTTCAACAGGCGCAATACCTTTTCAGCCCCTTCACAATCCTTGTGTGCAGTAAACACCAACGAAATTTCTTTACGGGAAACATCCGTCCGCACAATGCCGCCCTGTGAATAGATGTTGGCATCTTTTTCCAATCCAGCCTGTCGCATGCCTTCGCTCTGCAACGACGAAAGGAAGTAAGTCATACTTGCCGTACCGTCCATCGTCGGCTCGTTTGTTGAATAGTCACCGATAGCATCGTGGTAAACCATATCATCCGGTTGGAACTGCTCATAATTGTCGGAAGGCAACCAAGGTAAACCCGTCAGATTCACACCTCTCAAACTATTAAAGATATTTGAATACACCGGACCGTCGACCAATCCACCGGTTGCATTTCCCATCCGTTCCTGCACATAGGCCGAGTGAGGCTGTGCCGGATAATCGCCTGAATACGGAAGTTCAACCACCATACTTGTACCCCACGGGTTACAGCCAAACAGCCAGTCGCGCAATGCAGCCTCCATTTCTACATATGTGGAATCGCCGGTCGCTTCCCTATAAAGCATACATTGTGTAACCATCGCTGTTGTCAAGTTGTTGGAACACCAGATAGCCGGAATTCCGAACAAATACGGATTCTTGACAGCCTTCTGATAGGTTCTTTCAATACCAGAACGCAGATTCCTCGCAAATTCCGCACCCAAACGGCGTTCCTTCACATTAGTCAATCGATAATGGCCGACGTTCATAAACGGATACCATTGGTAATGCTTGGCACTGTCAGCACCCATCCACGGTGTTATCGGTTCCTGACGGCCATACTCGACAGCTTCTTTCAAATAGCGGGGATTGCCGGTCATGCGATACAGTTCGGCAGCACCCAATTCCATATCATCAACCCAATTCACTTCCTCATATATATAGTTGGAAACTACAGATGCCGTCTGGCAGACACCGGTTTTTTTTACACCTTCCTCATATGCATCGGCAGCTTTTTTCCCAATCTTTTCTGCAAATTCAGGATAAAAATCTTTCAAGATTTTTGCCCCCAGAGCAAAAGAAGACGCAAACTTACCGGCAGTGCTTGCCACTCCAGTTGTAGCGTTCATAAACTTACCACGCTGTTGAGGTTCTCCCGAACAGAAATATACGGGACGCCCCAGTCCCGGACCATATCCATAGTCCACTTTATCAGTAGCCGGAGAACGAAAAGAGGCATGGTCGCGGTCGTCCGCTATCTGATTATATAGTTCGCCCTTTTCGGGGTTCATTCTGTCAAGCCAGTCCAAGCCCCATTTTATCTCATCAACAATATCGGGAATACCGTTAGCTCCTTTATTCCCATTAGCATCATAATAATCGCCAAAAGCTCCGGGATTTGCCTCATAAGCCAACATCATCTGATACATGGCATTGGCCGATGTTGTCGTATACTGCAAATAATCGCCGGCATCATGCCAACCTCCTCTGACGTCAATATGCTGTCCGCTTTTAGTTGGATGGTATTCTATGTAACCGTCATGCTGATGACAGGTATCTTTCAAAAATGGATTATATCCGCAACGTTGCTGACGCATATAGTGCAATACAAAATCAGCTGTCCCGTTATAAACATTCGTATTAATCGGAAATACAGGAGAAACGGCTTCACCGGCCTTCAGATAATAACTTCCGCTTTTCTGGAATTCGGAAAAGTCAAGCCGATATGAACTGCTCATTTTTCCATATTTACCAGTATTCCGTATCGTACTCAAATGGGCTTCCGTCTTGCCCGTGACCGCGTTGACCAATTCAAAAGATGTCAACTGTTGAGGTTCTTCACTGATAAAAACGGCTACTTTCACTGATTGGGGCAAATAACCCAACTGATTGATGCGCACCCACTGCCCAGCCGAAACCGCGAACGATGCAGCCAAGAGTGTCGCAGCTACAAGAGTTTTCTTCATTAACTTAGATATATGGTTAGATTTGTAAAAATATGGACATTCTTTCCACGCAACAGAAAAGCGTCCGGATTGATTTAGTTGTTCAAAGTTACAGAATAATCAACTTTATTTCTAATTTTCCTTAGAAAAATTTGGTTTATAATATAAACTTGTTTATATTTGCATATCCATCTTTAGATGGATATATTTTTTACGAGTATAGTTTATATTATAAACCAAATTACAAATCAAACAATGGAAACGACACAATTAAATGAAAAAGAAAGTTTGGCACTCATCACAGCGATGATACAAACGACAAGAACACAATTAGGCAAAGGTTCAGGAAACCAGTTTCTCATATACGGAGGTTGTGCCGTAATTCTTGCCAATATCGTCTACATTCTGGTTGATGCAACGCAAAATCCTGTATGGAATGCCCTATGGTTTCTTATGTTCACTCCCGGAATCATCCTCTCGCTAAAAAAGGAAAAACCCAAAGTCATCACCTATACAGACCGAATGATTAGCGACACATGGAAAGTTGTGGGTTCATTGTTTCTGCTTACAGCCATTCTCATTTTTGCCATCGGTTTTCTGCTCCTTAACATTTGTAGCTTTACTATCATGATGCCGCTTTCCATCATTTATGCCGCAATCGGCACATCGGTTACAGGAATCGTAATTAAAGACAGACCTTTGACAATCTGTCCGCTGTTCGGCTTTATTTTTTCCATCTATATGCTGATGAGTATGGTAGTTTCCGATATTTCTTTTCCCAATTACTGGAATTTGTTATGTGGGATTTCTTTCCTTATCATGATGGTAATTCCCGGCCTGCTTCTCAATAAAAAATCTCAAAAGGTATGCTCAAAGAATTAGATCCACTGCTCCATTCACAACTTCGTCTGGCTGTCATTTCCATACTGATGTCAGTAGATGAAGCCGACTTTGTCTACCTGAAGGAAAAAACAGAAGCAACAGCCGGCAATCTAAGCGTTCAGATAGACAAGCTGTCAAATGCCGGATACATTCAGGTAAAAAAAGAATTTGTCGGCAAGAAAACCCGCACCTCCTGCCGCATTACAGAATTGGGAAGAGAGGCGTTTGAAAAATATGTCGATGCTCTAAGAAGTTATATCAACATCTAAAAAATACTGAGTCCCGTCTGCTCTCATTAATTTGAAGCAAACGGGACTCAACTGTTCTCAATCCGTCACTCTAAATCTTACAGATTTTTCAGGATAGAAATATTTTTCAACGGGTCTTCCGCCTTAAACACATAATTGCCGGCCACAACAATGTCTGCACCAGCATCCTTGAGCAAACGACCGGTTTCTTCATTCACACCACCGTCAACCTCAATCAAAGCCTTTGAACCGCTGTTCTGAATCATTTCCTTCAGTTGACGAACTTTCTTTACAGCATTGCCAATAAACTTTTGTCCGCCAAAACCCGGATTAACCGACATAATCAGAACCATATCCACATCGCAAATGATATCTTCCAATACGGAAACAGGAGTTGCCGGATTAATCGTTACACCGGCCTTCATTCCGGCTTCTTTAATCTGCTGAATAACGCGCGACAGATGCAGACATGCTTCATAGTGCACATTCATATACTCTGCGCCGATTTCCTTAACTTCCTTGATAAATTTCTGCGGTTCAACAATCATCAAATGCACATCCAAAGGCTTCGTACAAACCTTTTTCAGATTCTGAATAACCGGAAAACCGAATGAAATGTTCGGAACGAACACGCCGTCCATAATATCCAAGTGAAGAAGATCAGCCTCACTGCGGTTAATCATTTCAATATCCTTCGTCAGATTCAAAAAATCTGCCGACAATAGCGATGGAGAAACTAACATTTTGCCTATATTTTAGAAAGTGATTATTTCTTTTTCTTAAATGCGTTATAAAGGATGAACAATACTACCACAACACCGATTCCATAGCCTCCATAAGTCAGATATTGGTTATAGTGTTCAATCTGTGCATAAAGCTGGTCTTTCGGAATAAACGTGCTCAACCAATAGCCAAGGCTTGCCAATACGATATTCCAAACGCCGGCTCCCAAAGATGTATAAAGAACAAACTTAGCCAAATTCATGCGGGCCAATCCGGCAGGAATGGAGATAAGCTGACGGACGGCAGGAATAAGACGACCGATAAACGTTGAGATAGCACCATGTTTGTCAAAGTACTGCTCTGCCTTTACCACTTTAGCCTCATCAATCAGACACATATGGCCGAAACGGCTGTTAGCAAATTTGTAGACCAGCGGACGACCAATCCAAACCGAAAGATAATAGTTCACCAACGCCCCTATCAAAGCGCCCAATGTAGCGAACACCACAACAAGATAGATGTTCAGATTCGAACCTTCAGTGCTGGCAAAATAGGCAGCAGGAGGAACTACCACCTCTGAAGGGAACGGAATAAATGAACTCTCAATAGCCATCAACACTGTAATCCAAAAATAATTCAGGTGAGCTTCCACCCACAAAAACAACTCTGTAATTTCCATTCTTATAATTAATGTTTCAATTAAAATTCATGTAATTTTCTGCCATTTACGGCAATACGTGTGCAAAGATAATGCAAGGTGAGCGCAGAGGCAAATGAAAAACGCAAGTTTTTCTAATTTGACTATGCCGAACCGCAGCTTATCTTATTCAAAGACAATGCATGGTGAGCGCAGAGACAAATGAAAAACACAAGTTTTTCTAATTTGACTATGCTATATCACAACAGTCCTATTTTGGAAAACAGAGCTGCATACTTCTCAGCCTTCTGCTCAACCGGCATTGGATACGCCCTTGAAGAAGACACCATACGGCAATGCCTATAAACCGAACCATTCAAAAGAAACTCAACGGTCTCCCCTGTCGCAGGTGTTTTCGTATGTGACAGTTCAGCTATTATGGAAGCTGATTTTTCACCCGCAGTCACAATTGTACGACATTGCGGCATCCTCGCCAACATCGCTTCCAATCCGATTGGCTCGACTATTTCCAGAAATTTATCAGAAGCGTTACCTTTTTGACGGATCACCCTCACAGCAGCATCATACATGGCAATCCCCTTTTCATTAAGAAAATCAATGATGGATGGCAAATCATAGCCACCGGGGCGGATAAACCGATTTTTGTCACCAAAGAAAATCAATCCCATTATCCTCCACATGTCATTAGTCTTGTTCGGGTAATAGAAATTCATTGACCAACGTTGAGACGGAGGGGGAAAAGATCCCAACATCAACACCTTTGCTCCGGCAGGAACAAACGGCTCGAAAGGATGAGATTCAACTAACTGCGATTCCATTATTCGTATCTTTTATGCTTCAACACTTCACGATAAAACATCATCAGAACAATCGTCAACACCAGACTCAAAATTGCCAACCAAGGAATAGCATTCATTTCCGTTCCTACTGCTGACAAATCTGTATCTATGATTCCATTTTTCACCAAATAGGTGCTTACCACTACCGCCGAGTTGTTCAGCGCATGTCCTATTACAGGCACCCACAGCGAACCACTCCACAAAAAAGCATAACCGAAAAATGCCCCCAAAAGCACACGAGGAACGAAACCGTAGAACTGGAAGTGCAGCAGACTGAAAATAACAGCTGCAGTCCACACAGCAAAATGCTGTCTTGCTGTTCCTTTATGCAACACGTTCTGCAATGCACCACGGAAAAACATTTCTTCACCCAAACCGGTCAACACTCCTATATATAAAATTGACAGCAACATGGCAGGTATGGATGACACATCAACCACCTGATTGGTTACCGCCAAGGCGGCTTCCTCGCTTGCCTTCAACCATTGTTCCAATGCCGCCATTGATTCCGGAAGCTTAACCGATTCATTCAAATGAACAATCATGTTCATTGCCGGTGTCATCACGCAATACAGGACAACAACACCAACAACGGCAAAGGCCGACGGCTTTTTGTTCAACTGCAGGAATCGCACCGGCTTGCCGACAACCAACGCCATCAGAAATGCCGGAAGCATAAAAGCCAAAACATTCTGAAGAGCCAACGTCAGTTTGAGATTAGCAACCGTCTCCATACCCGGAAACACCATCGGCATCAATTCCGAAAGGAACGCCGTCAAAAACAATCCAGCTATGAAAAACAGTCCCAAAAACAGCATGGCTTTCCCCATCGGGAACTGGCGAATGCCGGCAAAACGCATATTCTGTCCCTGCATCATTCTATCATCTTTAAAAATTCATCTTCACCTATGATTGGAATACCCAGCGATTTAGCCTTCTCCAATTTCGCAGGACCCATATTTGCTCCGGCAAATACGTAATCCGTCTTTTTTGAAATGGAAGAAGTGTTCTTTCCGCCGTTCTGCTCAATCATTTTTTTGTATTCATCACGGGAATGGTGCTCGAACACACCACTGATAACAAACGATTTGCCAGCCAGTTTATCAGTCATAGCCGCTTTCACATCCGCAGAAATCGCCATCTGCAATCCTGCGGCGCGCAATCGCTCGATTATTTCACGGTTACGAGGCTCTGCAAAATACTGCACGACATTTTCGGCGATAATAACGCCAATTTCGTCAATCGACGTGAGTTCGTCAACAGTTGCCGTCATCAGCTTATCCATACTGCCGGTTGCATAAGCCAATTTTTTTGCCACCGTTTCACCGACATTAGGAATAGACAACGAATAAACCACTCGTTCAAAAGGAACGTTCTTGGAATCTTCAATACCCCGAAGAATTCTCCGGGAAGTCAGTTCGCCCACACGCCCTACTATCGTCAGCTTGTCGTCAGTCAAATCATAAATGTCCGCTATATTTTTCACCAAACCGACAGCGAACAACTGTTCTGCAGTTTCTTCGCCAATCCCATCGATGTTCATCATGCGACGCCCCACGAAGTGTTCGATTTTACCCGTAATCTGAGGCCGACAACCATAGCGGTTCGGACAGTACCTTGCCGCTTCACCTTCATTACGTATCAATGTTGCACCACACACCTGACAGGTCTTTACAAATTCCACAGGCTTGCTGCCCTCAACCCGTTGCGACTCGTCTACCCCGACTATTTTCGGAATAATTTCTCCACCTTTTTCGACATAGACCATATCACCGTCGTAAATGCCCAACTGGCGGATAATATCCTCATTATGCAAAGATGCTCGTTTGACTATTGTACCCGACAACAAGACAGGTTCCAAATTGGCAACAGGTGTCACAACTCCCATACGACCAGTTTCAAACGATACAAACTTCAACTTGGTCAAAGCTCTTTCTGCCTGAAATTTATAGGCAATAGCCCAACGGGGAGATTTTGCCGTATTGCCTAAAAAACGTTGCTGCTGAAGATTGTTTACCTTAAACACAAGGCCGTCAGTGGCAACCTCCAATTTTTTACGTTCATTGTCCCAATAATCAATAAAGGCTTTCACTTCCTCAATGGAAGACATCACCTTTGTTGCATTCGACACCTTGAATCCCCATCGGCGCAAAGCCTCCAGACATTCGGAATGAGTAGAAAAAGGCAGATTTTCACCAACCAGATAATAGAAATAGGCATCCAATCCCCGGCGTGACACTTCTGCCGGATTCAATGTTTTTAATGTACCGGCTGCCGCATTCCGAGGATTTGCCAACAGAGGTTCTTCATTGTATGCACGCTCCTGATTCAACGCCTCAAACGATTTCCAAGGCATCACAATTTCTCCGCGCACCTCAAACGATTCTGGGAAATCATTGCCCTGCAACTGCATTGGCACGCTCGGAATGGTTTTCACATTAACGGTAACATCATCACCACGAACACCGTCACCACGGGTAACGGCACGTACCATGCGTCCATGTTCATACACAATGGAAATGGATGTTCCGTCGAACTTCATTTCACCGACGATTTCTACCGTATTTCCCTCTACAGCCGATTTCGTACGGCGAAGAAAATCCTCCACTTCCTCTATCGAGTATGTATTTCCCAACGACAGCATCGGACGTGCATGCTCCACCTGCACAAAGCCGGGAGTCAAGTCACTACCCACACGTTGTGTCGGCGACAACGGGTCGAACAATTCCTTATGTTCTGCCTCCAATTTCTGCAGACGGTGCATCATTTCATCATACTCTCGGTCAGAAATAACCGGAGCGTTCAATACATAATAATTATAGTTGTGCCGATGCAATTCTTCACGCAACCGGCGAATTTCAGCTTCAAATAAATCCATAAGGGTAAAAATATTTCACGAATATACAACCTTTTTGCCATATATGCACAACGACTCTACGATTTCAACTCGTCCAAAAACAAAAATTCCGTGAATTTCAAACCGATAGAGCAAATAACATTTTTAAACAATAGATTCACCCGAAAACGATAAATATTTTAAAAAACTGTCCACATTTCTCACACATTTGCACTATCTTTGCACATCAATATAGAAACGATAAAATCAATAAGCTCATTAATTCATTATATTCAAGCAAAATGGCTGATATCAAAAAAATTAAAACTGCACTCATCTCGGTTTTCCACAAAGACGGTTTGGACGAGATGCTTTCTCTATTAAACGAACATGGTGTTAAATTCCTTTCTACAGGAGGAACTAAAACATTTATCGAAAGTCTTGGATACAATTGCGAATCAGTAGAAAACTTGACTGGCTATCCTTCCATCCTTGGCGGACGCGTTAAAACGCTTCACCCGAAAGTGTTCGGCGGTATCTTGAACCGTCGTGAAAACGAAGGCGACCAGGCTCAAATCTCACAATATGAAATTCCGGAAATCGACCTCGTTGTCGTTGACCTCTATCCTTTTGAAGATACAGTTGCATCTGGCGCTCCGGAAGCCGACATCATTGAAAAAATCGACATTGGCGGTATCTCACTTATCCGTGCTGCTGCAAAGAACTTCAACGATGTTGTAATCGTTGCGTCAAAACATCAATATGCACCACTTTGCGAAGTTATCAAAAAGAACAACGATGCTGTCACTTCTCTTGAAGACCGTCGTTTCTTCGCTAAAGAAGCATTCGGCGTATCAAGCGCATACGACAGCGCTATCTTCAATTACTTCGACAAGGACAACGAATCGGCTGTACGCATTTCTTTCAATGGTGCAACTCATTTGCGCTACGGTGAGAACCCTCACCAGAAAGGTAAATTCTTCGGCAAGTTCGAAGACATGTTTACACAGCTTCACGGCAAGGAAATTTCTTACAACAACCTGCTTGACATCGATGCTGCCGTAAACTTGATTTCAGAATTTACAGAACCGACATTTGCTATTCTGAAACACAACAATGCATGCGGTATCGCTACTCGCGGCACGATTCTCGAAGCTTGGAAAGATGCCCTTGCAGGCGACCCAGTTTCTGCATTCGGCGGTGTATTGATTACAAACGGCGAAATCGACGCAGCTACTGCCGAAGAGGTTAACAAGATTTTCTTCGAAGTTGTCATCGCTCCTTCATACACAAAAGAAGCTTTGGACATTCTGGAACAGAAGAAAAACCGCATTATCCTCGTTCAAAAACAGAATACACTGCCTACAGTACAATTCCGTTCTATCCTTAACGGCGTGCTGAAACAGGACAAAGACTTATACAAGGAATCAATTGCTGACCTGAAACAAGTGACAGAAAAAGCTGTTACTCCGGAACAGGCAGAAGACTTGCTCTTTGCAAACAAAGTGGTAAAACACAGCAAGAGCAACGCTATCGTATTGGCAAAAGGCAAACAGCTCTATGCAAGCGGTATCGGACAGACATCACGCGTTGACGCATTGCGCCAAGCTATCGAAAAGGCTAAATCTTTCAACTTTGATTTGGAAGGTGCAGTAATGGCTTCTGACGCGTTCTTCCCATTTGCCGACTGTGTGGAAATCGCCCACAAGGCAGGCATTACAGCAGTTATCCAACCTGGTGGTTCTATTCGCGACAACGACAGTGTTGAATACTGCAACAAAAACGGCATTGCCATGGTCATGACCGGCATTCGTCACTTTAAACACTAATTTTCAAACTATCAGAAACAAACTATGGGATTTTTCTCATTCACCCAAGAAATAGCAATGGATTTGGGTACAGCCAACACCATCATTATCCACAATGACAAAATTGTGGTTGATGAGCCGTCGGTTGTTGCTCTCGATTCCCGCGGAAAACTTGTTGCCGTTGGCGAACAGGCAAAGCAGATGCAGGGAAAAGAGCACTCAAACATCCAAACCATACGCCCTCTCCGCGACGGTGTAATTGCCGATTTCAATGCGGCAGAATTGATGATTCGCGGTTTGATTAAAATGGTAAGTTCAAAGAGCCGTTGGTTCTCTCCGTCTTACCGTATGGTTGTCTGCATCCCTTCCGGCAGTACGGAAGTAGAAATCCGTGCCGTGCGCGACTCCAGCGAACATGCTGAAGGTCGTGACGTATATATGATTTACGAACCGATGGCAGCAGCTCTCGGTATCGGTCTTGACGTTGAAGCTCCGGAAGGCAACATGATTGTCGACATAGGTGGTGGTACAACGGAAATTGCAGTCATCTCCTTAGGCGGTATCGTTACGAACAAGAGTATCCGCATTGCCGGTGACGTATTGACGGACGATATTCAAGAACACATGCGCCGCGCACATAATGTAAAGGTGGGCGAACGTATGGCAGAACTTATCAAAATCAATGTAGGTTCTGCACTGACAGAACTCGAAAATCCGCCCGAAGACTACATTATCCACGGCCCGAATCAAATGACAGCCCTTCCAATGGAAGTTCCTGTTTCATATCAGGAAATTTCACACTGCATTGAAAAGTCTATCTCAAAAATCGAGGCAGCTATCCTCAGTGCTTTGGAAAACACTCCTCCTGAACTTTATGCCGACATTGTTCACAACGGTATCTATTTGTCAGGCGGCGGTGCATTGCTGCGTGGTTTGGACAAACGTCTTTCTGAGAAAATCGGTATCAAGTTCACAATAGCTGAAGACCCGTTGCACGCTGTAGCTAAGGGAACGGGCATCGCGTTGAAGAACATCAACCGCTTCTCTTTCTTGATTCGATAGTATAGTATATCGTATTTTATAATCCGGAAATGAAGGTAAAGTTTCTTTACCTTCTATTTCCGTTTTTATAGGCTTCGTGTTTTTACACTACGGACTCACACGGAATAACACCCTTTTAAGTTGTGAAAAACTTAATCAATTTTATTATACGCCACATCTCGTGGTTCCTGTTTTTATTCTATGTCATCATCAGCTGCCTATTGCTGTTTCAGAATAACCCCTATCAGCAATATGTATATCTGACATCGGCAAACAAAGTCAGCTCCTCTATTTATAAAGGAGTCAGCAACGTGACATCCTATTTCAACCTGCAGTCCATCAACAATGACCTGCAGCAACGCAATGCCCTGCTGGAAATGGAAGTCATCACTCTGAAAAGCCAGATTCAGGACTACAAGCTGCTTTTGTCGAACGACACCATCAATCTGCCGGACTCCGTTGCAAAAAGTTTCGAATATCATTTTGCCCATGTAATCAACAACAGCGTATCAAAACCGATGAACTACATTACACTGGACAAAGGACGTCTTGACGGAATTGAACCGGAAATGGGAGTTGTCGACCAAAACGGTGTTGTAGGTATTGTCAGCGTGGTCAGCGACCATGCCGCCCGTGTGATTTCACTGCTCAACCCGAATATCCGTCTGTCGTGCAAAGTAAAAGGTTCCGACTATTTCGGCAGTCTGATATGGGACGGTGAAAGCCCTTATTACGCTACACTTGAAGAAATGCCCCGCCACGTACAGTTCAGCAAAGGTGACACGATTGTAACCAGCGGCTACTCGTCGGTATTCCCCGAAGGACTGATAGTCGGAACAATTGAGGGCAACAGCAAGGCCAAGGACGACAATTTCTTTACACTCAAAATCAAGCTGTCGACCGACTTTACACGCCTGAGTGTAGTACGCGCCATCAAAAGCAATATCGCCAACGAACTAAAAGAACTCGAATCAAAAGACAATGACTAAACAAATCATACAGTTTTCGATTTTATTTGTCATTCTGACATTTGTTCAAGTACTGGTGTGCAACAACATCAGCATATTCAATATTGCCACACCATTCATTTTCATCTATTTTCTGGTTCGGCTTCCAATCACCATTTCAACCAACTGGATGCTGACTCTTTCTTTTCTGTCCGGACTGATTGTCGATATTTTTTCCGACACGCAAGGCATGAATGCACTTGCCTGTACTCTTCTTGCCGTTGCAAGAAATCCTATTATCCGCCTTTATGTTCCGCGACACGACGAAATAACGGACACTGTGCCATCCATCAAAAGCCTTGGCATTGCCGTATACATGAAATACCTTATTTCTATGATTCTATGCTATTGCAGCATTATCATATTAATCGAGGCATTTACGTTCCATAATCTCTTGTTTTCAGTTCTGCGAATCGTTTGCAGCACTCTGCTCACTTTTGTCCTTATACTCGGAATTGACAGTATCGTAAACACGAAACATGAAAAAAGACTATAATCTCGAAAAACGCAAATATGTCATTGCCGGTCTGCTTATTGTCATTGTCCTGATTTACCTGTTTCGCTTGCTTGAACTCCAGGTTTTTGAAGACAAGTACAAAGCAAACGCTGACTCCAACGCTTTTTTGAGAAAAACCATATATCCCTCCCGCGGACTCATATACGACCGTAACGGTGAACTGATTGTCTACAACCAGCCTGCTTACGACGTAATGGTTATTCCCCGTGAAGTAAAAGATTTCGACTCCATCGACTTTTGTCATACACTGCAACTGTCAATGGAAGAATTGCGCGGCTATTTTGCCGACATGCGCAATCCACGCAAGAATCCCGGCTATTCATCCTACACACAACAGACACTCATCACCCATATTTCTGCACAGGACTATGGTCGTCTGCAGGAAAAACTTTACAGATTTCCGGGATTTTTTGTCCAAAAAAGAATTTTGCGCCAATATAATTACATAGCGGCAGCCAACGTCATGGGAAATATCCGTGAAGTAAATGCCAACGACATCGAAAAAGACGAATACTACCGTCCCGGCGATTACACCGGCGACTTGGGTATAGAGAAAAGCTATGAAAAAGTACTGCGCGGTGTAAAAGGACAAGAAATATTGATTCGCGATGCACACGGCCGTATTAAAGGCCGATACGAAAACGGAGCGCGCGACATTGCCCCTATTTCCGGACGTAACTTGAAACTTGGCATCGACATCAAACTTCAGGAATATGGAGAACGTCTGATGCAAGGAAAAATCGGAGCAATCGTAGCCATCGAACCGGCAACCGGCGAGATTCTTGCATTAGTGTCCAGCCCAACCTACGACCCGACAATCCTCATCGGTCGTGAACGCGGGAAAAACTATCGTGCACTCGTTAACGACAAATATAAGCCGCTGTTCGACCGAGCCATCATGGCCGCCTACCCTCCGGGGTCAACATTCAAACCGACTCAAGGTCTCATTTTCCGACAGGAAGGCATTGTGACAGAAAGCACGGCTTACCCGTGTCCGGGAGGTTACAACAATGGCGGACTCCATGTGGGATGCCACGGACATGAATCACCCATCACATTGAAACCGGCTATCCGCACATCGTGCAACGCCTATTTCTGTTGGGGACTGAAAAACATGATAGACCGCCGCTCCAAATACGGAAGCTGCAGCAACGCTTTTGAGATTTGGAAAAACTATATGGTAGAAATGGGATACGGTTACAAACTTGGAATTGACCTTCCGAGTGAAAGCCGCGGATTTATACCCAACAGTAAATTCTACAACAAGATTTACGGAGAAAACCGCTGGAGTGCGAACACCATTATCTCCATTGCCATCGGACAGGGTGAAATTCTTGCCACTCCTCTGCAAATCGCCAACTTGGCCGCAACAATTGCCAACCGTGGCTATTATATAACCCCTCACGTTGTAAAGGAAATAGCCGATACCGTCATTGCAGAAGAATACAAAGTGCAACACCATCCGAGCATCAACAAGGCATACTATGAAGAAATAGCGGAAGGCATGAGAATGGCTGTTGTCGGCGGTACTTGCCGTGTGGCTCAATTCGGAGATGTGGAGGTTTGCGGTAAAACCGGTACGGCACAAAACCCCCACGGACGCGACCACTCCGCATTTATGGGTTTCGCCCCTATGAACAATCCGAAGATTGCCATCTGCGTCTATGTTGAGAATGCCGGCTTCGGTGCAACCTACGGTGTGCCAATCGGCAGTCTGATGATGGAAATGTACTTAAACGGAGAAATTTCTCCACAAAGAAAATATTTGGAAGAAAGAATGCTTAACTCCAACACCATCATATACAGTGGTGTGAAGAAGCATTGACAAACATTTTAAACTATGCTCGTAAAAGATACAGACAATCGTAAATGGGAAGTGCTGGAAAAGGAATACCTGTTCCGCCGTCCTTGGCTTACGGCACGAAAAGATGTCGTCAAACTGCCCAATGGAAACATCATTCCGGAATTTTATGTACTGGAATATCCGGATTGGGTAAACGTCATAGCCATAACTACCGATGAGAAGTTTGTCATGATTCGCCAATACCGTCACGGATTGGGAGAAACACGCTACGAATTGTGTGCCGGTGTTGTTGACCCCGGAGAAGATCCGCTGACTGCAGCAAAGAGGGAACTCTATGAAGAAACCGGATACGGGAAAGGCGAATGGGAAAAGATTTCCGTCATTTCAGGAAATCCGAGCACAACCAACAACCTTACCCACTGCTTTGTCGCAAAAGGAGTGGAAAAAATTTCCACTCAGCACTTGGAATCATCGGAAGACATCACAGTCCACATTCTCACTGCAGAAGAAGTGAAGACACTGCTGCTCAACGATGAAATCAAGCAATCGCTAATGGCGGCTCCATTGTGGAAATATTTTGCGACAAACAAACTGCTGTAATTTTTGAGTTTCGAAAAAATAAGGGTATATTTGTATAATATAGGATACGGCCCGGAGCTGTCATATAATTGCAACCAACTTATATCCCCGCTATCCTCGTTATTTTAGCCCAATTCAAATTTGACAAATATGATAACAGACACTTTAATTCAACTATATAAACAAGTAGTAGGAACTGAGCCGGCTCAAATCGTCGAACTACCGTCATCGGGTTCCAACCGCCGTTATTTTCGATTGAGTGGAGAGCAATCGCTAATCGGTGTAGTCGGCACATGCTTTGAAGAAAACCGTGCCTTCCTCTATATGGCAAACCACTTCGCCAACAAGGGACTGCCTGTTCCGAAAGTATTTGCAGCGTCCGACGACAAGATGGCTTATGTGCAGGAAGATCTTGGTGACACACTGCTGTTTAACGCTATCGAAAAAGGTCGGTTGACAAGCGTATTCAGTGAAGAAGAAAAACAACTGCTTGTCAAAACAATCCGCCTGCTGCCGGAAATCCAGTTTGCCGGAGCCGACGGAATGGATTTCAGCTACTGCTACCCTACGGCCGACTTTAATTCACGCGCCATTCTTTGGGACTTGAATTATTTCAAATATTGTTTCCTCAAGGCCATTGGTCTGGAATTTCTTGAAGACAAATTGGAAGACGATTTCCAAAAAATGACAGAAGTGCTGATGAGAAGTTCTTCAGCCACTTTCATGTACCGCGACTTCCAGTCACGTAACGTGATGATTAAGGACGGCGAACCTTGGTTCATTGATTTCCAAGGCGGACGCAAAGGACCGGTCTACTACGATGTAGCCTCTTTCCTATGGCAGGCAAAAGCAAAATTACCACACAGTCTCCGCTGCGAACTGATAAAGGAATATATCGACGCATTGCGCAAGTTCCAGCCTGTTGACGAAAACTATTTCAATGCACAACTCCGCCACTTCGTTCTGTTCCGCACACTTCAGGTACTGGGCGCATACGGCTTCCGTGGTTACTTCGAGAAAAAGCCGCATTTCATCCAAAGCGTGCCGTTCGCTATCGAAAATCTCCGTGCGCTGCTGCAAGAGCCGTTCACCGAATATCCGTATCTGAACCAGTTGCTGAACGAATTGGTCAACATGAAACAGTTTACGGACGAGTTGGAGAAAAAACGCCTGACTGTGAAAGTGATGAGTTTTGCCTACAAAAAAGGTATACCCAACGACACAACAGGCAACGGCGGCGGTTTCGTTTTCGACTGTCGAGCTGTCAATAATCCCGGAAAATACGATCGCTACAAACCGTTCACAGGACTGGACGAACCTGTCATTAAATTCCTTGAAGAAGACGGAGAAATTCTGGAATTTCTTGACCATGCCTATTCGCTTGTCGATGCTTCCGTCAAACGCTACATCGAACGCGGTTTCACACACCTGATGGTTTCGTTCGGATGTACTGGCGGACAACACCGCTCCGTATATTCAGCACAACATATGGCAGAACATATCCACAAGAAATTCAATGTCAAAGTGGAATTGGTTCACCGCGAACAGAATATAGAGCAAACGTTTAAAGTCCAATAACTCCGACAATGAAAGCAATGATATTTGCCGCCGGTCTGGGTACACGGCTACGCCCGTTGACCGACAATATGCCGAAAGCATTGGTGCCGGTCGGTGGAAAGCCTATGCTGGAGCGAGTGATTCTGAATTTGATTAAATATGGATTCGACGACATCACCATCAATATCCATCACTTTGGCGGACAGATTATAGATTTCCTCAAGGCCAACAATAATTTCGGTGTCACTATCCATATCAGTGACGAACGGGACGAACTGCTTGACACCGGCGGAGGTATTCTCAAGGCTCGGAATTTTCTGGACGGAAACGAACCGTTTCTCGTTCACAATGCCGACATCCTCACCGACCTGAATCTGAAGGAGTTTTATGACTATCATTTGGGAAACAATGCCGATGCTACCCTCCTGACAGCGAGCCGCAACACAGCCCGCTACCTTTTGTTGGATGACACCAACCGACTGCATGGCTGGATTAATAAAAATACCGGCGAACTCAAACCGCAGGGTTTTGTCTACGAAACAGACAAATACAAGGAGATGGCATTTGGAGGAATCCACATATTGTCACCGTCCATTTTCCCGGCATTGGAAAACTTTACGGACGAACACAAGTTCTCCATTATCCCATTTTATTTGTCGGTCTGCGAAAAACTCAACATTTACGGATACGCACCCGAAGGTTACAAATGGTTTGACATCGGAAAAATCGAAACATTGCATCAGGCTGAAAACTGGATAAACAATAAATAAGAAAATCGGCGTGGAACAGGAAATTCCACGCCGATTGTATTTCATATCTGTTTATTAGCGTTTATCGACATTGCCTTCATAATAATTTACGAAAGCCTGGTTGACAACCCTTACGCCACCCGGCGTAGGATAATTGCCGGAGAAATACCAGTCACCAGGACATTCGGGTATGGCTTTCCGCAAACCGTCCAACGACTGATATACAATTTCCACTTGAGCGTGAATCTTGTCGGTTACCAGCATATCCACCATCTTTGCAGAAATTTCCTCATCGGTAAACGGTGCATAAATCTGCTGAACAGCATTCACCATCTGCTCTTTCGGCAACTGCAACTGACGGATACACTCTTGATATACTTCGTCAATTACATTCTGCATTCCCCGCTCCTTCAACAATTCGATAGCTGCTTTAAATGCAATGAATTCACTCATTCTCGACATATCGATACCGTAACAATCAGGATAACGGACCTGAGGCGACGAGGATACTATCACAATTTTCTTAGGATTCAAACGGTCGAGCATCTGTATGATGGACAGCTTCAACGTAGTTCCGCGAACAATACTGTCATCAATAACGACCAAATTATCCGTAGGACGGACCACTCCATACGTCACATCGTAGACGTGTGCCGCCAAATCATTTCGGGCTGACCCTTCGGCGATAAACGTACGCAACTTGATATCCTTGATGGCTATTTTCTCTTGGCGCAACCGTCTGGAAACAATTGCCTGCAACTTTCCGTCATAATCTGATTCCGACGGATTCAACTGCTTGATTTCTTCGGCCATCTTTTTGGAAAGACAAGCTTCGAAACCTTCCATCATGCCGTAAAAAGCAACTTCAGCCGTATTGGGAATAAATGAAAAGACAGTGTTGTCCAAATCATTGCCTATAGCTTTCATCACCCGAGGAACAACATTCTGTCCCAATGCTTTCCGTTCTACATAAATATCCTTGTCGCTACCACGGGAAAAATAAATGCGTTCAAAAGAGCAACGTTGATTTCCGGTTTCACCCAAAATATCTTCAATGTGCATCTTACCGCTTTTGCTGACAATGAGTGCAGAACCGGGTGTAAGTTCCTTTACCTTTTCAACACTGACATTCATGACTGTCTGAATTACCGGCCGCTCGGAAGCCAGGACGATAATCTCATCGTCATAGTAATAGAACGCCGGACGGATACCCTTGCTGTCACGCAAAGCAAACATATCGCCCGAACCGGTCATTCCACAAATAACAAATCCGCCGTCCCACAGACCGGCTTCGCGACGAAGTATATTCCCGGGCTGAATATTGTCTTCTATTTTTGCGGCCAATTCACAACCATCCGAACACGTGTCCTTAAACTTGTCGTAAAGCTGCTGGTGTTCACCATCCAAAGCATGACCAAGCTGCTCCAGTATCATGAACGTATCCGAATAGATTCGCGGATGCTGTCCCTGTGAAACCACATAATTATAAATTTCATCGACATTCGTCATATTGAAATTTCCACAGAGCATCAAGTTTCGCGAACGCCAGTTGTTCCGCCGCAAGAAAGGATGCACGTACGACATGCCCGAACGCCCGGTCGTACTGTAACGTAGATGTCCCATATACATTTCTCCCAAGTACGGCACATTTTCCAGTTCCTCACCGGCCTGCACAGCCGCATCGATTTCGTGATTGACCCGTTCGAAAATCTCTTGAATGGCACCTGCACCCAATGCCCTGTCGCGGTTGATATACTCATTTCCGGGACGGACATTCAGCTTCACACAACCAATTCCGGCAGCTTCCTGTCCTCTGTTGTGCTGTTTTTCCATCATCAGGTAAAGTTTGTTCAAACCATAGGAATAGGCTCCATACTTTTCCCGATAATAGCTCAACGGTTTCAACAACCGGATCATAGCAACACCACATTCATGTTTCAATTGTTCCATAATATCCTTCAGACAAAAAAACGGAAAAGTTTACAACCGTATCCGGTTCATAACCTTTCCGTTTTATATTAGATTCTATAACTCATTTTCATTTATCGAATAAACAACAATTCGCGATATTTAGGAAGTGGCCACATTTCATTGTCAACCATCAGTTCCAGTTTGTCAATGTGGTAGCGAATCACTTCCATACATGGCCGAACCGTGTCGTGATATTGAATGGCTTTCTCACGTTCGCATTCGATACGGTTTGCCACCTTTCGGGCGTTGACCATTTTTTCAGTCTCTTCCTTGATGACATACATGTGTTCCGAAATCTTGCGGATTGTATCCATTTCCTGCTGAGCTATCATATTGCCTTCTTCCTTGAAAATGCTCTGAATCTTCATCACATTGTCAAGCAACAATGACTGATAGCGTGTTGCAACCGGAATAATATGATTGATAGCAAGGTCACCCAAAACACGCGCTTCAATCTGAACTTTCTTCGTATACATCTCCCACTTCACTTCATTGCGGGCCTTAAGTTCGATTTCAGAGAAGACACCTGTATTCTTGAACATCTGAACGCTTTCCGGCAACAAGTAAGAATCAAAAATCTTCGGTACAGAAGATTCGCAATCCAAACCTCTGCGGGCCGCCTCTTCACGCCATTCGTCGCTGTAGCCGTTGCCATCAAAATGAATGGCACGGGTAACAACAAATATCTTTTTAACTTCGTCCAGAATAGCTTTTTCTTTCGGAGTTCCGGCAGCTATACGGGCATCAACAACTTCCTTGAACTTCTTCAACTGGTCAGCCACAGCTGCATTCAGGGCAATCATTGCAGAAGCACAGTTTGCAGAAGAACCGATAGCACGGAATTCAAAGCGGTTTCCTGTGAACGCAAAAGGAGAAGTTCTGTTTCGGTCAGTGTTGTCAACCAACAATTCCGGAATCTGAGCCACATTCTTCAACTTCAATCCTTCCTTGCTGGCAAAATTGATATTGTCATCTACATCCGCATCAATCAAATTATTGATAACTTCCGACAACTGCTGGCCAAGGAACATGGAAATAATTGCAGGAGGCGCTTCATTCGCTCCCAGACGGTGTTCGTTGGTTGCAGAAACGATGGAAGCCTTCAGCAATCCGTTGTGACGATAAACTGCTGCCATCACATTGGCAAGGAAAGTAATGAACTGCAAATTTTCCTTCGGAGTCTTGCCCGGGCTGAACAACTGTTCTCCCGTATCCGTACCCAAGCTCCAGTTATTGTGTTTTCCGGAACCATTAATGCCGGAGAATGGTTTTTCGTGCAAAAGCACCTGGAAATTATGACGTTTTGCAACCTCGCTGATCAACGACATCAACAGCAAGTTGTGGTCATTCGCCAAATTGGTTTCCTCATAAATCGGAGCCAACTCAAACTGGTTGGGCGCAACCTCATTATGACGGGTTTTTGCCGGAATACCCAGTTTGTGACATTCAATTTCCAAATCAAGCATGAACGCTTCAACTCGTGATGGAATAGAACCGAAATAATGGTCTTCCAACTGCTGGTTCTTTGCACTTTCGTGTCCCATCAGCGTTCTGCCAGTCATTACCAAATCAGGACGGGCTGAAAAGAGAGCCTTGTCAACCAGGAAATATTCCTGTTCCCATCCCAAATATGAAATTACATGTTTTACATTTTCATCAAAGTAGCGTGCTACTGCCGCACCTGCTTCGTCTACTGCATTCAACGCGCGAAGCAACGGTGTCTTGTAGTCCAACGACTCACCCGTATAAGAGATAAAGATAGTTGGAATACAGAGAGTATGTCCGACAATAAACGCAGGAGATGAAATATCCCAGGCTGAATAACCGCGAGCTTCAAAAGTATTGCGGATACCGCCATTCGGGAAACTTGATGCATCCGGTTCCTGCTGGACAAGTAGCTTTCCTGAAAATGCTTCCAACACTCCGCCCTTTCCATCATGTTCGATGAAACCATCATGTTTCTCTGCTGTTCCGTCAGTCAACGGATGAAACCAGTGAGAATAATGGCGGGCACCGTTATCCATCGCCCATTTCTTCATTCCGGCAGCAACACTGTCCGCCAACTCACGGCTCAACGGTTCCTTGTTGTCAATGGCATATACCAAAGCCTCATACGTCTTACGTTCAAGGTACTGATACATTTTCTGACGGTTGAACACATATTTGCCATAGTAATCCGACGGACGTTCGCTCGGAATATCAACAGGCACAGCCTGACGGCTATAAGCCTCCTCTACTACTTTAAATCTTAATGTTGACATATATCTGATTCAAAAATGATGCTGCAAAGTTACTATAATAATTTCATATCTCCGCTTTACGTTCAGAGGAAAATATCCGAACAAAAAGCCGATATGCAGTGATTCAAAATGTAAAAAAGCTACCAAAGGAAGCCCTATCCGTGTCAAAACCCAAAACAAAAACATGCCCAAAGCAGACAACGATTCACATTTTGACATACATTAATCAACTTTGACAGCACAAAGATACAGAATATTTGATTTATCAAACTATTTTATATAACATTTTTTATTCCACAGGCATAATGCAATCATCAAAAAGCCTTCGCATATCTACATTGCATCGGCTTTTATATCATTATAAATTACTATCTTTACAACCGTAATTTAAACCTTATAACTATGAAATATTTTTTCTATTCACTTATCTCTCTTGTTGTACTTCTTTTGACAGGAGTATTTTGGTCATGCGCTTCATCCAACAAAAAGGAAGCGAAAGTAAAAACTAACGATGAAACTATTCTACATGCGTGGTGCTGGTCGTTCAATACGATCAAAGAAAACATGAAGGACATTGCCGAAGCAGGCTATACTTATGTACAGACATCCCCGGCAAACACCTGCTTTATCGGCGACAACGGCGGAAAACACATTTTCAGCACTGATGACTCCGGCAAATGGTATTTCCACTACCAACCGATTGACTGGAAGATCGGAAACTATCAGCTCGGCACACGTGAAGAATTCAAAGCCATGTGCGACGAAGCAAAAAAATACGGCGTAAAAGTTCTTGTTGACGTACTGCCCAACCACACGGCATTCGACACAACTGCCGTAACAGAAGATTTCATCAAAGCCGTAGGTGGCCGCGACAACCTGTATCATGCCAACGGTCTAAATGTAGTGCAAGACTACAACGACCGCTATCAATGTACAACTGGCGCCATGGGCGGACTTCCTGATGTAAACACAGAAAACCCGGAATTCCAATACTACTTCATGCAATATATCAACGATTTGATTGCCTGTGGTGCAAGCGGTTTCCGCTATGACACTGCCAAACATATCGGTTTGCCTTCTGACCCGCTTGATGAAAAGACAAAAGCAAACGGACAGCAAAACGATTTCTGGGATGTTGCCATGGGTCGCAAACCAATCAAGGATATCACTCTCGCCAACAAGGACAGCCTGTTCATCTACGGCGAAGTATTGCAGGACAAAAATGTAAAGGAACTGGAATATGCTGAATATTTCGGCATGTGTGCAAGCAATTACGGCCACGCCATCCGCACAATCATCGGCAACCGTAAAGCTACAGACAAAGAAGTTTCCGACTGGCAACACCCGGTTTCTGCCGAGAAACTGACCACATGGGTAGAATCACACGACACATACTGCAATGCCAACGAATCAGCCGGACTGACAGACACACAAATCCGTCTGGGTTGGGTTATCATTACAGCCCGTCAAAACGGAACGCCTCTCTTCTATTCCCGTCCTGCAGGAAGCACCCGTGAAAATTTCTGGGGTAACAACATCATTGGAGAAAAAGGTAATGACGAATTCAAAAATCCGGAAGTAGTGGCAGTCAACAAATTCCGTAAAGCAATGAGTGGAAAGGCTGAAAAGATTGTCATCTCCGCCGACAGTACCATTGTTGCCATCAACCGCGGCACAAGCGGTATGGCAATTGTCAACCTTTCAGAACAGCCGGCTGAAATCTCACTTGCAACAACGCTGGAAGACGGTGAATACACCGACAAGGTTCACAACAACGCATTTACAGTGAAGAACGGAACTATTACTGCAAAACTTGAACCGGAAACTTCTTATGTAATTTACTAATTCAATTCTTTATTAAATACGGAACTGCATCACTCCGGTGGTGCAGTTCTTTTTGATTGAACTGTTTCGCAACCTCAAAATTCCGTTATATGAAAAAAATCGTTTCTCTTTTAATTGCCTGTATGGTTTCTTCCATTCTGCTTTCTGCGCAAGATACCATCAGCATCAACAATCCACAATTAAAAATATTTCTTCCTAAAAAAGGAACAAGCACCGGACGTGCCGTGCTTATCCTTCCCGGCGGAGGATATGTAGGACTTGCCGTCAATCACGAAGGCTACGACTGGGCCGAGTATTTCAATGCCAAAGGAATAGCAACCGCCGTACTATCCTATACCATGCCCAACGGCGATCGCTCGCTTCCTTTCAATGATGTGGAGAAAGCCATGAAACTCATTCACCAGCATGCAGACGAATGGAACATCGACAAAAACGACATTGGCATCATGGGGTCTTCAGCCGGCGGACATTTGGCAGCCACCTATGCCACCCATTGCAAACCGGAATTGGCTCCGGCTTTCCAAATTCTGTTTTATCCGGTCATCACAATGGATAAGCGCTACACACATATCGGCTCACACGACAACCTGCTTGGCAAAAATGCGACAAAAGAACTTGAAGACAAATACTCCAACGAAAAGCAGGTAACTGAAAAAACTTCACGAGCCATTATCCTGTTTGCCGACAAGGATGACGTAGTACCGACTGAAAACGGTGTCAACTATTACCTGGCACTGACCCGACACGGGGTTCCGGCCACACTTCATATTTATCCTTCAGGCGGACACGGATTCGGATACAACAAATCATTCCCCTATCACAAGGAAATGCTACAAAACCTATCTTCATGGCTACACTGCTTCTAAAAAAGAACGGGTCTTTGCATAAACAAGGACCCGTTTGTTTTTCTATTAGACTGTTTTGAAAAAACTATTCTGCCTTCATCAACTTTTGCAAAGAATCGACCTGTGCCGAAGTCAGTTCGTTAGAAAAAGCCCGAAAAACCAAAGAAGAAAATTCGCGGTCGGTTTTCCAATTTGATTCAACTGCATCGAAAACGGCTTTATTCAACTCCACGGAAATATTCCGATATCTGCTAACCAATTCATCTTCCTTCGTCTTTGTCAAAGCGCTGTCGTCTGCCAGCTTTCGATATTGCTCCTGCAACTCTTTCTTTAAATTGATTCCCTGACGCTGCTGCATCAACAACTTTGTATACCGGACATTGTTGTCCGTACCTGTTACGGCATATCCGTTCTGCCCGATTTCCATTTTCAGTTCTGCAGGTGACAACAGAAAAGGAAGAACAACAGAATCATTATCTAACCGCAGAAAACTTTCCGATTCTTCCATGCAGATACCCGACAGGCGGAACAGTCCGTTCTCCACCTTCGCACTGTCGACAAAACGAAGCTTTCCATATTCCGGCAGATATTCATACAACGCCACGGATTTTGCCGTCCGACCGTTCACAAGCCTGCCTTCAAGATTAAACTTGTCCGACGGCTGTTGCGAACAAGCCGCCAAAAGTCCGCCAGCAAAGACAGCCCATAGCCAATATCTATTTTTCTTCATGTTTATTCTTCAAATAGGTAAATTTGTATTGATAAATATTTCTGCCCCAAACCAGTTTTCTGCCGGAACGGATGGAATCATTGTTCATTCCAATTTCCTTTTTCGTCACAATATAAGTGTCGTTGACTGTGCTGATATCAATGGCTTCCGCATTATTGATTCTATAAGTATGACCGTCGCCCGTGCAGGGTATCAATTGCACCACCTCATTCGGATTCAGCTTGTAGAATGTCACAGGATGGTCCAGTTCATGTTTCAGCTGAGCCCATCTGTAATTTTCACGAATAGGATACAACACCACAATAATCGGGAAATAAAGACACAGCAGAATTTCAAAATATCCGTTCCACGATTTTGGCACAGCAGATATTATGTGGGGCACAATCAGTGCAAACATCGGCATCAACGGATAATAGTATCTCGGCATTTTGAGAATGGAAGCATACAGAATAAACAGCATACTCAAAACGACAATTACCGGTATCCAGGCAAAATTCGGAGACTTGAAAAGTTGCTTGACGTTTTTCGAGAAAATGACAACCAGCAGCAACCCCGCCATGACAAAAAGCCCGTAACGGGTAAAAAACATGGCACCGATATCACGAATAAATACATATCGGAAAATGTTGCGCACACTGCTGAACGCACGTTCACGATGCACCGATTCATGCAACAGAAAATTAAAGAATCCCGGATACATTATCCATGCAACCACCAATGCCCCAACAGCAGAAAGCAGCAGGAACAAAACGCCCTTCCGTTCGCCATAATGCCATACGGTATACATAATACCCATACCAAACAGCAGAACATATACGGCATTGAAATATCCCAAAGAAATTACATAAGCAATTACCAACGCAAACCCGATGCCGAATTTTTGCCAGTTTATAGTCTGTTTTTCCCGTAATTTCAACACAAGGGACACACCCAACAGCGTCAATGCAACGATACCCGTCTCGGCCATCTGGTATTCACGGATTAGCAATGTATTGCGTATCGACATGAAATTTCCAAAAGCAACAGCCAAGCCGACAAACACCAGCAGACTCCGCCTTCCGAAAATGCGACGCAGTAATTTGTACATCAAGAAAAACGACAAAGAGAAAAAAATCAGATTAAGAATGCCGCCCCGCCAGGAAAATTCCTGCACATCAAACTCATCAAATCCAATCAAAGCCAACCTTAATACCATATAATACAGACTGGCATGAGGAGCATCACCATTGTTTACCCACAAGTGGCCGATATCCTCAACAGCACCCGAGAAACCGCCCTTGTCGTCGAGCGTAATCATTGTTTTCAATTCCTTTCCGGAATAGCTTCCGTCAGGAATATTATTATGGTAATATTCATTGCACGTGCTGAGCATTAAGGAAAAAACTTCATCGCTATGCAATTGATTCTTTATACGGATATCGTTGACCCGCACGAGAAGCAGCACCGCAAACATCAGCACTACAAAAAACAAATCGCAACGCAACTGATTGGCATTATAGAACGCCACAGCTTTTTCCCACCAACGGTCATAAAAAGTTTTTTTCTTCTCTTTCATCTTCATTGTTTTTCAAAGACAGAACGGCACAAATATACACTTTCCACCTTATATAATCACGTTCTGCAACGATTATTTATTCAACGGAAATCCACCGGCTATCGAGCGAGTGACAAGTTGACCGATATACCGTAATTGCTATTGGCTGTCGGGTAAGCACTGGTTGAAATCAGCGGCTTATTGATTTGGTGGTCAAAATAAGCGGCCAACGTAATGCGCTTGCTCAACACATAGCTTGCCGTAACATTAATAGCAATCGACTGCGTTCCGCTTGTAGCCTGTGTCGTATGTTCCTGAATCTTACGAATCAGCGACTGGTTATGCTGGAACGAGAAGTCGGCATTGAGCATCAAGTCGTTGCTGACTCCGGTCTGAGTGCCTTTCATCTTCAACACCGTATTGAAATTGGCTATTTTGTATCCCGCACCTACGGTTATTGCCTTTTGAGATGCTTCCACAAGCTGGCCGGCACTTGAGTTCAATGTCAATGTCCGGCTGTCGCGGTACTCGGCATTTATTGTCATATTGTTATAAAGCGTAGCCGCAACACCCAGCAACGGAGCAAATCGTTCGGTAATGGATACCGATGAAATGTTATAGGGTGACGACGGTATCGGAGCCTGTGTCAATTCATCGAGTGTAAAACCGTAATCGCCATCAACACCTTCCCAATTCAAATAAGACGTGAACGAACCGACATTATAGGTACACTGATAAGCATGCGACAGAGTGAAGCTCTTGAATATCTTCTTCATGTTACCCAATTTCACCAGACCGTCATAGGTAATGTTCCAGTTCGGCAGCATAGCCGACAACGACGGGAATGCAGACAAACTTATCTTTGACGGATCTTTTCCCGTGTATGCGGCAATGAATGCCGGAATCAGCACGTCGCTGCTTGTTTGCTTCACACCACCATTTTCCGGATTATATGGCTGTCCAGCATAAGAAGTTCCGGAAATAAATCCGCTGTTCGGGTACGACATACCACGATACTGATTTTCCAAACGTTGTGCCACTTGCGGAATATAGTCGATGAATTTGTCGAACGTTGCGTTGGCATAACCGTCGGATGCCGAAGAACCGCGCAAAGCCGAAGCAATAGCACAGCTTGTCATCGTAAAGCTACCCGAACGGGTGGTCGGAATATTTTCATACATGAACTGCATCTGATTTGTACGGTTATCCGTGCGATTGGATGTCAAACGGATTTTCAATCCCCTTACCGGTTCTAGCTGTACTTCAAAATTAAATTCTTCCGTACGTGAGAAAATCGCCGGCGAGGTTTGGTTCATATCGTTCAGCAGCCAACCTCTCGCCATGGCTTTCTGCAAATAGGACTCATCCGTAAAACCGAAAGCAAAATCCAATCCCGGCGACATTATACCGCCATTTTTCGACTGACCGAACATGTCGCCCACCTCGGGCATAAATTGCGGAATATTGGATGTTGTCGTACGGCGCCAGCGCACATTGGCATTTCTCACCGACATGGCCAAGCGTGCAGAGTAGTCTCCAATTTCTTTCCAGATGTTCTTGTCTTCCGACAAATCCTCTACTACAACCAGTTTTATACTTTCTTTTCCGGTTGTCAGAATTTGCAGGTTATTTTCATCGACAATTTTTGTTTTCAACGGGAACGGCTCTCCCTTCAACGTCGTAGCCGTAATCTTCACCTTCTTGTTACGCAAATTGTGCTTCACATCCAGTATTGTATCTTTCAGCTGATAAGTACGCTGGAATTTCTTCGGCTTTTTCATCTTCGACGTTGTACGTGCATTGGAAGAGAACCTGCGGTTCACCTCTTTCAAATATTTGTTCTTATTATACAAAGTCTCAAAATTAATACGGCCGTCAACATTCCACACTCCATTGTTTGCAATCGAATTACCGACAACCTGGTCCTCCAGCTGTGCTCCACGGTCCCATTTATAGGTTGCGTTATAGCTTGCATTCGCATTCAGGAAATCCAGTGCAGGAATACGGTTGAACGGAGCCTTATAGGACGCCGTAAAAGTCTGGTCATAATTCCAAGGAGTACCGAAGCCTTTGATGCTCTGCCATACCGTATCTTTCCAAGCCTTGTATTCGTCAGGGAACAACTGACGGTTGACAACTCCAACGGCTTCTTCAATCCGCGCCATCGTGTTGGAATTGAACGACAGCGACAAACTCTTAGTCAGATTCCAAGTCAATGCAAACTGACGGTCCCAATAGAAATTCTTGCTGACAGATACCGGAATTTCGACATCGACATCCGCTTCGTTTCTCGATTGCAATTCATAGTAATAACGTGACATATTTGTCAAGAAACTCAATGAAGTCGGCACATAGGTAAGCTCCCAGTCCTTAAAGAATTTCACGTTCTTGGATTTACTCTTTATACCTTTAAACGGAGTAAACGGTTTCACGTAAGGTGTGTAACTGTACTGGAAACTGCCCCGATAGTCATTTATATGCTCATACTCTACTGTCGGCGAAATATTCTCCTGTTTATTAAATGAGAAATTAAGCGTAAAGTTAGCCGGGTCCCAAGGCATCGGATTCTTGCTCTTTACATCGAAATTAAATCCCGACAAACTGAAGCTCTTCACCGTCGACTGTTCAATGGCATAATTCTTGATTGAGTCACGCTCCTGCTCCGTAGCCGCTTCATCCAAAGCATCTTTCAACAGAATATCCTGATCGAGCGGATTGTACTTGGGTGAATATTTTTCCTTTGTTACGGAATAGTACACCGGAGCTTTCAGTTTCGTTTTTTCCGGCAGGAAGCGACCCACATCCACCTGTGTGGCTACATTATACTGCATATAGTCATCCATACGACGGTCTGTCAGACTCTGGTCTACATTACCAAAACCGACAGTTTCTATATGTCCACCCATATTGAGTGTTGCAATATCACTCACGCCAATATTTACATTACCTTTAGCAGCCCAGCCACCATCCTCGTTAAAGTCAGTAACCTTGAGCTCGTTCACCCAAACTTCTCCGCTCTTTTCACGGCTGGAATTATTGCGCACACCAATCATCACGACACGAACGTCGCTCAACGATGGATTACCGATAACGCTGACCTTGTTGCCCTCATGCTCTGGGTCATATCCGGTATACAGTTCCGTCATCTTTACCGTACTGCCTTCTTTGTTTTTCTCCCGGTTACGTTCCTTTTTCAGGTTGGTGAACACATCGAGAGCTATGTCCAAAAAGTTTTCTTTCGGCCATACGATATACTGGTCAGCCGAGCTATAAGTATTGTACTTGCCCGGTTCCGTCAATTTCAACGGCACTTCATATTCATAGAAGTTATTTTTGATATCGGAACCCAGTCGCAGGAATACCGAAATATCACCGTCTTTCAGTTCTTCCGCCACATCGTCAATCAACCGTTCGGCATGGGTAAACATCTGCATTCGCTTGTACAGACGCAAATCCAACGAAGTGTTTTTATAAACTGCACGGGCATCACCGGCCTTCAATCCGGTAACCTTCAAAGAAACAGCCTGTTCGTTAAGCTGCGTGATTTGCGACTGTCCCGGGTCAACGATACGGTTGACACCCGGAGGCAACACATAGTTCACCGGCTCGCGGCCCGAATTTTCCTCAATGTTCACCACTGATAAATCCAAGTTTCCTTCAGCCGGGGCATCTGCACGCGAATTCAAATTGTATTCATAAGTACGCCAGTCACCGCGCACCAGTTCCAACGTAGCAAAGCGAAGATGTGTGGCCTGCTTGAAACCGGTCATGAACATACGGATAAAACGAATTGTCGAGAAGTCGGAAATAGAACCGACCACCTTTTCATACTCCTTCAATGGAATTTTAAACTGATACCATACGGCATCGGCAGTTTTACCGTTGCGCAAAGTGACCGTCTGCACCTGCTTGTCGGTAATATAGTTCTGTCCTACCTGCAAATCCTCGCGACGCAAAGAAATGTGGTACTGATAATAGCGTTCATATTCATTCAGCGTATTGTCCTGATTGATGTCCTCCACATCCGGCACACTTCTCGATGACTGATAAAGTCCGTCCTTCGTGTCGTCATCGCCCAAAGAGTTGCCTTCAACGCCATTGTATCGCTTGTAGCGTTCCAAAATTGAAGCCTGCTTCTCGTCATAGTCATAACCACGATAATAGTGGTAATTATCGCCCGACGGGTCGTTGAACGGCGAGAACTGGTCTTCTTCCATAGCCGCAATCGTTGTCGGCGAAAGTTTCAAACGCAAAGCTTCCAAATATTTCTTATATGTATCAAATATAAACTCATCGTCGTTATGCAAGCCGTCGAGACCCACATCCTGATATTTACGGGCTCCGGCCGTATTGTCGAAAGCATACGACAAGGAGGTTTCCGTTGCAACGCGTCCCCAAACGGTTTCACGCATTTTCTGCGGATTGCCGTCAATCGGATTACCGTTTTCGTAAGCCTTGTAACCGTCTTTCAAAATATCTTCGCTCACTTCACCCAAATTGAAGTACAAGTCACCACCCTCGTTTGTGTCGCCTTCAACCAGGAACGGGTCCATCAGCCAGAACTGAATGTATTCGATGTTCGACGATTCGAAATTCGTATTGTCGAGTTTTCGGGTAATACCGCCCCACCGTTTTTCCGGATTCAGCAGGTTAAAGTTTTCATCAATATTGGTAGCATCAAGGTTATACGGACCACGCTCATTCGGATAGAACGAAAGGTTCAACGTCTGAATAGCTGCCGCTTCACCATAATTCAACTCACGGTTTGGCCAGATTTCACGTGTAGTAACCTCGCGCACATAAGGACTTGACAACTGGTCCAAGTCGTTTTTGATATAAGCAGGACAGAGAGATGAATTCTTCTGCGTAAACATTCTGTCCACATAATACCACGCCAGCAATGCCCTGTTTTTACCATATTCCACATTATTCGACAATGCCGCTTCAGGGAACAAAGCTGAAGCCGACGGGTCGTACGGCGTCGAAGCCAAGAACCAGGAATACGGAGAACGGATATCAATTGAATTTTGTGAAGATTCAAAATCGTCGATATACGAGCTACCCTTGTTTGTTCCCGTCTCCTTTTTGTGAGGGACCAATTGGGCAAATTCACCCTGCGCACTGAAAGTAGAAGGAGCTGTGGCATTCACAGTCGGAATCTTGTTTACCAAATTAGTCAGCCACATGAATTGTTTGTTGTATGAAAAATTCATACCCCAAATCGTATTGTTGATAAGCTCGTCACCAATATTCACCTTTTCCGTCAACGGCTTTTCGGAGAAGTGCATGACAGTTGCTCCGACATTGAAGTCCTTATTGAAGGCATAGTTCAAATCCAAGCCGAGCAGTGTTTTTCGCTGCGTGCTGAACATGGACTGGTTTTCCAACGAAACGCTGACATTCGTTCCAGAGTCAATGATGCTTTGATTGATAATCGTGACAATACCCATGTTATAGTCAACGGTATAATCGCTGTTCTCAATCAAGGTTACACCACCGGCTGTCACGACTACCGAACCTCGAGGAATATTCATGGCATTCAAACGGATAGACGAACCCGAAGACGCCTGATATTCACCTTCCAATATGAACTTGTTCTTGTCCTGGAACTGCATGGCCACAGTCTGCGTAGAATCATACAGTTCATGGTACACATATTTCTTAGCTTCGTTTTTGTCGGTAATTTGACTTTCCAAATATGAGCCGAACGGTTCTACAACTGGGAAAATAATCTTACCTTGCGATGCAATGACAGTATAGCCTTCAATGAAGTCATAGAATCCGTCGGGATTGCTCTCGTTGTTGGAATCCAAACGGTCGAGATTCATCACCCGCAACAACGGCTTGTTGCGGATAGGATCAACCGGCAAATACTGTACGGATGTACCTGTCGAATCGCTGAGGTATTTGATGTTCAATTTGAAATTCTCTTTCTGTACCTGATAAGCACCCAACGAATAAACGTTTTTCATCATCAAGTCCCAGTTGGCAAACTTCGGAGAAACCGTCGAACCTTTCAACAGTTTCAAATAAAGCGACTGGTTGGAATCTGCTATATCACTGGAGAATTCGCCTACTTGATAAACCGTACCCTGATAGGTATATTCATAAGCCACCGCAAGAATCTCATCTGCATTCAAGGCCGAATTCAAAGAAATGTAACCCAGAGTTTCATTCAAACGATATTCGGAAGAAGAAAGCAGACGTGCACTTTCTATCTTTTCATAGTCGCGTCCACCCTCAATGCCATAAGCTGTCAGCGGGTCCAAAGCCTGTGTCACCTGGCTGATATAACGTGCATCCGGATAGTTGGTCTTGATTTCATTCAAAAGATTGTTGGACGCATTCCGGGGATTATTGGCAGTCGGGTCAGCAACCCAGTGAGAATTGGACAAAACCTTATTTTCCGCCAAGTCCATGAATCCGACAACGTTTCGCGCTTCGTCATACGTTCCCCGGCGGTTCGTAATCCACACCTCAATTCGCGTGATGTTTATACCGGAAGACACATACGGCAATTTCGAGGCAAACTTGTCATAGTTGTCCCGAAAAAAGTGAGCCAGGAAAAAGTGCCGGTTTTTATCATAATCGTCCACACCGATGGAGAACGACGTCGTTTGCGCCCCACCCTTAGTATTGACTGTCTGGGATTCTGAATTCTGCTGTGACGCCAATGCCGTCAAGGTCAGTTTTCCGAACTGAAGTTTTGTCTTGATACCAAACAAAGCCGTGCTACCTTTAATCAACGACGAACCGGTAGTCATGGACACATTACCCGCCTCGATGCTTTTAATGATTTCATCCTCTTTTCCATCATACTTGAGTTTCAGATTTTTAGAGTCAAAATCAAAGGTTGCATCCGTATTATAGGTCATGTTGAACTTCAGTTTGTCTCCGACAGATGCATCAATAGTAGCCTGGATTTTTTGGTCGAAATCAAAATAGGTTTTCCGGCGTGAGCTGGCCGGCAATGCAGGGTTGTCGGTTTTATTCGACTTCACCCCCATCTCCACAAGCACAGAACCTTGTGTTTTCAACTGCACCCCGCCCGGTCCAAACACTTTTTCCAACGGACCGAGGGCAAACTTCATATCAAAAATATCAAATTTATCCTTGTCTTTCTGCTCATAAAGTTCTGCGTTTTTCTTCCGATAATAATCCATCATGGAATTACGCAATTCCATATCATTGTATTCATCGGCAGAAAGAATGAAAGGAGTGCTGATTTCGCGGTCACCAATCTTTGTATGAATGATATAGCAACCTGTTTCACTGTCATATTCCGCCTGAGTTGTGATATTTGCGGGGTCTTTCAAGTCGACTGGCGGCTTTTTGTTGTCCAAAAGTTCGTCATAACCGGGTGTAATTGTCGGCTTCACGTCATAATGCATACGCGAAGAATCCCCATTCTCAGCACTTTTTCCGACAAATATCGTAGGAGGCGGAGGTGTCTCTGATTTTTTATATTGCGAATAGCCGATAAATTCATAGGCAGCAAGGCCTACAAAAAAAATCACCACTACCCACAAGTATTTCAATCGCTCAAAGTTTTTCATTAAGCTAATATAATCCGTTAATATCCTACTTTGAGCGTTCTACTCCTTACGGCTATAGAAGCTTCAAAGCCTTCTTGATAGCGTCTTCCACCTTCAATGTCGGATTTTCCTTCAACAAACTGCCAACCACTTTCTGGGCAGCAGCCTGCGGAAATCCCAACATGACAAGGGCCGCAACAGCTTCCTCGTAGGTTTCCGACTTACTTTCCAATTGTATTATTAACGGATTGTCACCCGTTTTTATTTTATCTTTCAGGTCAACAATTATTCGTTGCGCAGTTTTTGCTCCGATTCCCTTTACGGCCTTCAGCTGATTTACATTGCCAGTGGAAATTACTGCCTGCAAATCCTCCGTCGACAACGACGACAGAATCATGCGTGCCGTATTCGGACCGACACCGGAAACAGAGACAAGCAAAGTGAACATCTCGCGTTCACTTTTATCCTTGAAGCCATAAAGCACATACGCATCCTCACGAATGGATTCATATAAATAAACCTTGGCAGATTTCTGGTTCTGCAAAGCCGTATAAGTATTTAGCGAGATATTGACAAAATAGCCGACACCGTTGCAGTCAACCACCACATAGGCAGGAGTGATTTCATCAATATCACCTTTGACGTATTCCAACATTGTTTTTTCAATTTTTAATTGACACAAAATTACAAAAAACAGAGAGAACGACAACACCACTGCTGTCAAATCCCCCTGCTTATATTTGTGCTAATTTACAACGACATTTGAAAAATATTCTTTGAAAAGTTTTTCAGCCCGTTCCAGTTGTTCGGGTGTATTTTCCTTCACATCAGCCAATTTGTATTCCCAGCCCATTGCTTCGTATTTATGTACTCCCAAACGGTGATATGGCAGAATCTCTACCCGCTGTATTTGCTGGAATCCACCCAATGCTTCACCCAACCGCCGGATGTCGTCCTCAAAATCACTGATGCTGGGAACCAGCACATAACGCAGCCAGAACGGACGGCCATTCTTCTCCAACCATTCCGCAGTCTTCAATGTCTGCACATTGCTACGTCCGGTCAGTTCACGATGGCGGTCATCATTGAACTGTTTGATGTCGAGCAACACCAAATCTATTTCGCGAAGCAAAGCCTCCACATGCTCGTTCCACACACCACCATTTGAATCAAGGCACACATGAATTCCTACGTCCTTCAACTGTTTTACCAAAGGCAACAGCGCCTGTGCCTGCACCGTGGGCTCTCCGCCGGAAAATGTCACTCCACCCTTTTTCCCGAAAAAAGGTTTCTGACTGACGGCCATTTCCAATATTTCGGTTGCCGACGTTTCTTTTCCGCCTTTCATTTCAATTGTATCGGGATTGGCACAATAGAGACAACGGAAAGAACAGCCCTGCAAAAACACAACCAACCGCAGCCCCGGACCGTCGAAAGTGCCCATGCTCTCATACGAATGCACATTAATCTTGTCTGTCATACGCTATAAGTTAAAAATTCAAGCCGATGCCATGCCCAACAGACACGGCACCGGCCCGAATCATATATACAGTTTTCAAAATTTAAAAACGTTCATGGAAAGAACGGCTGATAACTTCAAGCTGATGCTCACGGCTAAGTTTTACGAAATTAACGGCATAGCCAGAAACACGAATCGTCAGCTGTGGATATTTTTCAGGATGCTCCATCGCATCTTCCAACATTTCACGGTTCAGCACGTTCACATTCAAATGGTGTGCACCTTTCGTAAAATAACCGTCCATCATTGTCACCAGATTTTCCACACGTTCTTCTGCTGTAGGTCCGAGCGATTTCGGAATAATCGAGAACGTATTGCTGATTCCATCCTGAGAATCACGATAGCGCAATTTCGCCACTGAACTCAAAGAAGCAATCGCACCGTTCTTGTCACGCCCGTGCATCGGGTTAGCACCCGGAGCAAAAGCTACGCCTTTCGCACGTCCGTCGGGAGTAGCACCCGTCTTCTTTCCGTACATCACATTCGACGTAATGGTCAGCAACGACAAGGTCGGACGTGCATTCTTGTATACCGGCAACTTTTTCAGTTCTTCACTAAAATAGTAAACGAGGTCAACGCCCATGTGGTCGACACGGTCATCATTATTGCCGAAACATGGGAACTCGCCTTCGATGTCGAATCCTTCCGTCAAACCGATTTCATTGCGGCGGGCAGTCACCGAAGCATACTTGATAGCCGATAAAGAGTCGATAGCAATTGAAAGACCGGCAACACCGTAGGCAAGGTTAATTCTCGGGTCAGTGTCGACAAACGCCATCTGAGCCTTCTCATAGTAATATTTGTCGTGCATGTAATGAATGATATTCATCGCCTCATTATATACACGGGCAATTTCCGTCAACACTTTCTTATAGTTGGCCATTACTTCCTCAAACTTCAGCTTGTCGCTTGTCAGCACCGGAATACCTTTTACCATTACGGTACCTGTATTTTCACAACGTCCGCCGTTGATAGCCAGCAACAAAGCTTTAGCAAGGTTGGCACGCGCACCGAAGAACTGAATCTGCTTGCCGATTGCCTGATAAGAAACACAGCAGGCAATACCATAATCGTCGCAACCGCGCACTTCTCGCATCAAATCGTCGTTCTCATATTGAATCGAGCTTGTATCCACCGAAACCTGCGCACAGAATGTCTTGAATCCTTCTGGCAGATCCGGACTCCAAAGCACAGTCAAGTTAGGTTCCGGCGACGGACCGAGGTTATAAAGTGTCTGCAAGAAACGGAACGAAGTCTTTGTCACCTTTGTACGGCCATCATTGAAACGGCCGCCGATAGCTTCCGTCACCCAAGTCGGGTCACCGGCAAAGATATCATTGTACGACTGCATGCGCAAATGACGAACCATGCGCAATTTAATGACGAACTGGTCAATCAATTCCTGCGCGAAAGTCTCGTCAATAATGCCATGAGCCAAATCATATTCAATAAAGATGTCGAGGAAGGAAGAAACGTTACCCAACGACATGGCTGCACCGTCCTGCTCTTTCACGGCAGCAAGATAAGCCATATAAACCCATTGGACAGCTTCGTGGGCGGATGTAGCCGGACGGCTCAAGTCCAATCCGTAGTACTCTCCCATTGTCTTGATATCGTTCAATGCTTTGATTTGCTCAGCCACTTCCTCACGCAAACGAATGCGGGCATCAGTCATCGGACCTGTCAAATGCCGCAAGTCATCACGTTTCGCTTCAATCAAGCGGTCAATACCGTACAAAGCCAGACGACGATAGTCACCGATAATACGGCCACGCGCATAATTGTCAGGCAGTCCTGTCAAGAAGCCCAAAGAACGGAAAGAACGAATTTCTTCTGTGTAGGCATCAAACACACCGTCATTATGCGTTTTTCGATAATGAGTAAAAATATCCTTTACCTTTTCGTCCACTTCCAGACCGTTTTCGCGACAAGCCTTAGCCACCACATTGATACCGCCAAACGGCTTGATGGCACGTTTCAGCAGTTCATCCGTCTGCAAGCCGACAATCAGTTCATTTTCCTTGTCAATGTATCCTGCCTTATGCGAGGTAATGGTCGACACCGTGACGTTATCCAACGAACGGACGCCATTGTTGTTGCGTTCCTCTTCAAGTGCTTTCAAACAGATTTCCCAAATTCGCTTGGTTCTTTCAGTCGGTCCCTGAAGGAAGGAAGCATCACCGGTATAAGGTGCAATGTTAACACTAACGAAATCACTTACGTTGATTTCTTTACTCCAAAGCCCATCAATAAAGGTTTTGTTTAATTCCATAAATAAACGATTCTTAGTAATGTGTATGCAAAGTTAACGTTTTTTACACTTTCATCCTAACCGCGCTTCTAAAAATATGTTATAAAGCACATTTTGCCATCACAAGTAAAAAAAACAAAACCGCCGGTCAGGATATCCGACCGGCGGTTCATATATTCACTAATTAATTTATTCAAAATTACTTAGCAAGTTCTTCCGGGTTTTGTCCCCATTGCTGAAGAGCAAGACGACGGTAGTTGTTGTAACGCCATTGAGCATTTTCCAAAGAAGCCTGGAACAATTCTTCAGCTTCGTTCGGATATTGCTTCATTACAGAAGCGTAGCGCACTTCACCCTTCAAGAAGTTCTTGAAGTTATCCCAGTTCGGCTCTTTGCTATCAAGAGTGAACGGATTCTTGCCTTCTTTTTCAAGTTCTGGGTTGTAACGCCACAAGTGCCAGTAACCGCATTCAACTGCAGCAGCTTCTTCTGCTTGTGATTTACCCATACCTGCTTTCAAACCGTGGTTGATACATGGAGCATAAGCAATGATCAAAGAAGGACCGTCGTAAGCTTCAGCTTCACGGATAGCCTTCAATGTCTGAGCCTGGTCAGCACCCATAGCGATTTGAGCAACGTATACATAACCATAAGTTGATGCAATCAAACCAAGGTCTTTCTTACGTACACGCTTACCAGAAGCAGCAAATTTAGCGATAGCACCGAGCGGTGTAGCCTTGGAAGCCTGACCACCAGTATTTGAATAAACTTCAGTATCAAGAACAAGGATATTTACGTTCTTGCCAGAAGCAATTACATGGTCAAGACCACCGAAACCGATATCGTAAGAAGCACCGTCACCACCGATAATCCACTGGCTGCGTTTTACGAGGTGATTCTTTACCAAGTCAAGACGTGCGCACAATTCGCATTTGTCTTTGCCGGCTTCAATCATCGGAATCAACTTGTCAGCAGCTGCACGGCTACCTTCTGCGTTATCCTTAGCAGCTACCCATTCTTCACAAGCAGCCTTGAATTCAGCAGGAGCGTCAGAAGCTGCAACTTCAGCCATGATAGCTTCGATACGGGCAACCATCTTTTCGTGAGCCAAAGTCATACCCAAGCCGAATTCACAGAAGTCTTCGAACAATGAGTTAGCCCATGCCGGACCGTGACCCTTTTCGTTAGTAGTATAAGGAGTTGAAGGTACTGAACCAGAGTAGATAGAGCTACAACCAGTTGCATTTGCTACCATTTCGCGATCGCCATACAATTGTGAAATCAACTTCACATACGGAGTTTCACCACAACCGGAGCAAGCACCAGAGAACTCAAACAACGGAGTTGCAAACTGAGAGTTCTTCACGTTTGACTTGATGTCAACAAGGTTCTGCTTAGAAGAAACCTTTTCAACACAGTAATCCCAGTTCTTCTGAACGTCAAGCTGAGTTTCAAGCGGCTTCATAACCAAAGCCTTTTCGCCCTTCTTGCCCGGACAAACATCAGCACAGTTACCGCAACCAAGACAGTCGAGAACGTCTACCTGCTGGATGAAGCGCATGCCAGTGAATGTCTTGCCGATTGCAGCCAAAGTGTTTTCTTCGCCAAACGGAGCAGCAGCCATTTCTTCGCCAGTCAAAACGAACGGACGGATAGCAGCGTGAGGACAAACATAAGCACACTTGTTACATTGGATACAGTTGTCAACCACCCATTCCGGAACGAATGTAGCAACACCACGTTTTTCGTAACGTGCTGTACCCTGTTCCCATGTACCGTCTGCGTTGTTCTTGAATGCAGAAACCGGAAGAAGGTCGCCATCCTGAGCGTTGATAGGACGAACGATTTCGTTGATGAATGCAGGATCGTTGTTTGCTTCAACTACATCATCTGGAAGTTCTGCCCATGCAGGATCAACAGCAAGTTTCTGATATTCGCCACCGCGGTCAACTGCAGCGTAGTTCTTGTTCACAACATCTTCACCCTTCTTGCCGTAAGACTTCACGATGAATTTCTTCATCTGTTCTACTGCCAAGTCAACCGGAATAACTTCTGTGATACGGAAGAATGCTGATTGAAGGATTGTGTTTGTACGGTTACCCAAACCAATTTCCTGAGCGATTTGAGTTGCGTTGATATAGTAAACAGTGATGTTGTTCTTTGCGAAGTATCTCTTCACCTTGTTTGGCAAGTGCTTAGCCAATTCTTCGCCTGTCCATACAGTATTCAAAAGGAATGTTCCGTTAGGACGCAAACCACGAGTTACATCATACATGTGGAGGTATGCCTGAACGTGGCAAGCAACGAAGTTCGGAGTTGTTACCAAATAAGTTGAACGAATCGGAGTATCACCGAAACGCAAGTGAGAGCAAGTGAAACCACCAGACTTCTTAGAGTCGTAAGAGAAGTATGCCTGGCAATACTTGTTGGTGTTGTCACCGATAATCTTAACAGAGTTCTTGTTTGCACCTACTGTACCGTCAGCACCCAAGCCATAGAATTTAGCTTCGAAAATGCCTTCACCGCCAAGAGCGATTTCTTCTTTCGGAGGAAGAGATGTAAATGTAACATCATCAACGATACCGATAGTAAACTGATTCTTTGGTTCCGGCAAAGCAAGGTTTTCATAAACAGAAAGGATTTGTGCCGGTGTAGTATCCTTAGAACCCAAACCGTAACGGCCACCTACGATAAGCGGAGCATTTTCCTTACCGTAGAAGCAGTCCTTAACATCGAGGTACAACGGTTCGCCGTTTGCACCCGGCTCTTTTGTACGGTCGAGAACAGCAATACGTTTAGCTGTAGCCGGAACTGCTGCCAAGAAATGCTTAGCAGAGAACGGACGATACAAGTGAACAGCAACCAAACCAACTTTTTCGCCCTTCGACATCAAATAGTCGATAGCTTCTTGAGCAGCTTGAGTTACAGAACCCATAGCGATAATTACGCGTTCTGCTTCAGGATCACCATAGTAGTTGAACAAACCGTATTTGCGGCCGGTGATTTCTGAAATCTTGTTCATATAGTTTTCTACAATAGCAGGAACTGCATCGTAGTAGTTGTTGCAAGCTTCACGGTGCTGGAAGAAGTGGTCAGGGTTTTCAGCCATACCACGAGCAACCGGTTTTTCCGGATTCAATGCACGAGCACGGAATTCAGCCAAAGCTTCCTGGTCGATAAGCGGAGCCAAATCATCGTTTTCGAGCATTTCGATCTTCTGGATTTCGTGAGAAGTACGGAAACCGTCGAAGAAGTTAACGAACGGAACACGAGCTGTAAGAGTAGAAAGATGAGCGACACCGGCAAGGTCCATAACTTCCTGAACAGAGCCTTCGCAAAGCATAGCGAAACCTGTCTGGCGAGTTGACATTACGTCCTGGTGGTCACCGAAAATACACAATGCATGAGAAGCCAATGTACGTGCAGATACGTGGAAAACGCATGGCAAGTTTTCACCGGCAATCTTATACATGTTAGGAATCATCAACAACAAACCTTGTGATGCTGTGTATGTAGTAGTCAAAGCACCTGCCTGCAAAGAGCCGTGAACAGCACCGGCAGCACCAGCTTCTGACTGCATTTCTTCAACAAGAACAGTTTCTCCAAAAATGTTTTTTCGGCCAGCTGCCGCCCATTCGTCCACGTATTCAGCCATTGTAGACGACGGTGTGATAGGATAAATGGCAGCTACTTCAGAGAACATATAGCTGATGTGAGCAGCAGCCTGATTACCATCACAAGTTAAGAATTTTTTTTCCTTACTCATATTTGTTAATCAATTATTTGATAAAAAATTACCTCTAATGGATTTTATCCGGTCTTCAAATCTTTACCTTAAAAAGCCTACCGGTAAAATACTAAATGCTTTAACGGTGCGAAATTAATCATTATTATTCGTTTGACAAAAAAAATAACAGTTTTTCGAAATCTTCAACACAACTCAAAACTGCACCTTTCATCGTCACCAACCAAATAAAAAACAGCAGCGACTGGAAAATCGCTACTGTTTTGTCTTGTTTCCTGTCATCCAGACTACTGAACCTGACGTTTCCGTACCTTTATGGCATGTGTCAGCCACATCTGTGATACGGTCCACAACAATACATCGATAACCAATATGATATTCGTATTGCAATGCGGAAGCAATGCCCAATTCAACACCACAAACGATGCCCCAACCAGCAAAATGGAAACCATTGCTGTTTTATGCGACAACCCCAAGTCCAGCAATTTGTGATGTATATGACAACGGTCAGGCTCAAACGGATTATGTCCTAAACGTATTCTATGGATTACGACACGCACGACATCAAAAGCCGGGACAATCAGCATGGAGAACGCAACGATAATCGCACCGTCCACATTGTGGGCCATCAACGGCTCACGCATAGCCAGTCGGACAGCCAAAAACGACAATATCAAACCGATACACTGCGAACCGGTATCTCCCATAAAAATCTTCCTACACTTGTCCGCCTTACCAAATACATTATAATAAAAGAACGGGCACAGCGTTCCAAACGTGGCAAAAGCCAATATCGCACATCCCCAAAGCTGAACATAAACAAACATCAGTCCAAAAAAGAACGAAGCTACGATACTCAATCCCGATGCCAGTCCGTCAATACCATCGATAAGATTAATGGCATTGATAAGAAATACAATTATCAATACCGTAAACGGCATTCCAAAATACGGCGACACGGAATGAACACCAAACAACCCGTAGAAATCATTCAGCCAAATGCCTGATGCCACAACGAGCAACGCGGAAAAAATTTGAAAAACGAACTTCGTGCGATAACGCAACCCGACCAAATCGTCCATAATACCTTCAAAATAAAGCAACAGCATGGCACAAATGCCAAAAGCCAACTGCTTGTCGTTGAAGAAACAATGCATGCTTTCAGGCAAAAGCAAAGCATTTATGCCAATCACAAAAGCAACAGTCACAATGATTGACGGCACAAAAGCAACACCGCCTAAACGCGGCACAATACCAGTATGCACCTTTCGTTCATCCGCATAGTCGAAAAGTTTCTTACGAAAAGAAACAATTAGCACCTGCGGAATGAAAAAAGCTGTAAAGAGTACACTCAAAAATATACTCAAAACGACATTAAAAACATCTACAATCATCATAAAAACATTTATTTATACTGACGGCTACTCTGTTTTTCAACATTTCATCGTCGCTATCATCCTATTTCATAAAACTCATAACAATGAAAGAGTCCGATTACAATCGCAAAAATACAGATTAGTTTGTAACAACAAAATAACATTTCAAAAAATTGGTCTCTATTTTTTGACGTTTTGTCGTTATATAGAAATAGGAGGTTAGGGATAGCCAAATTTGAAACCTCCGTTTTTCGTTTGTCCTTGCCCTCGACTTTCACTATCTTTTGATAAGATAAGACACGGTTCGGGATAAAAAATAACTGAAACAAGTTTCATTATTTTATTCTCCTCTCACCTTTGCATATCTTTGTACAAAAATTCAATTCAAGATGAAGGAATCCGAAATTATCAATGCTATCCGACAAAAATTTGGGATAGAATCGCTGAACCCAATGCAGAAAAAAATGGCAGAGTCAACGAACTCGAATGATGTCATACTTTTGTCGCCGACCGGTTCCGGCAAAACCATAGCATTCACCATTCCCATGCTCAAAAATCTGCGGGCATCCAACGGACGCGTGCAGGCCATTGTCATAGCTCCTTCACGCGAATTGACTATTCAGATTGCCAAAGTGGTGCAAGCCATTGCATCGGAAGTCAAAGTCACCTGTTGCTACGGCGGACATAATTTTGAGGACGAGAAAAATTCCCTTTCCGTTGTGCCCGACATTATTGTCAGCACTCCCGGCCGCCTGCTTGACCATATCAACCGCGGCAACGTGGATGTCTACCCTACCCGCATTCTGGTTCTTGACGAGTTCGACAAATCATTGGAACTCGGATTCCACGATGAACTGTCGAAAATTTTGCGCAAAATACCCAATGTTTCACGCAGAATTCTGACATCGGCAACAGCCCTTGACGAATTCCCCGATTTCCTCCGGATGAAAAATGCCGAAACCATCAGTTTCCTGCATGCCGACCAACCGGCAAAACGAATGAAGGTATATGAAGTGAAGTCGGATTTGAAAGACAAACTCGACTGTCTGCTTACGCTTCTAAAAAATTTGGACAACGGACGTACCATCGTCTTTGCCAATCATCGCGAATCGGCCGAACGCATATTCGACTATTTGCGAAATAACCGACAACCTGCAGGAATCTACCACGGCGGTCTTGACCAAATCGAACGAGAAAAGGCCATTTCAATGTTCAACAATGGTACATTTATGATTCTTGTCACTACCGACCTTGGCTCTCGCGGATTGGACATACAGGAAGTAAAACACATTATCCACTACCATCTCCCGCTTTCGGAGGAAACTTATACTCACCGAAACGGCCGTACGGCCCGTGTAGATGCAAACGGTTCCATCTATGTCATCACCGGACCGGAAGAACGCCTGCCGGAATACATTCAATTTGACGAAGAACTGCAAATAAAAAAAGAATCGGCCGGAAAAATCAGAAGTTCTTTCGAAACCCTGTTTTTCTCAGCCGGTAAAAAGGAAAAGATTTCGCGAGGCGACATTTTAGGATTTCTCACCGCCAAAGGCGAACTGGAAGGTGCAGAGATTGGAAAAATCGACATTGCCGACCACTATGCACTCGTTGCTGTACCGAGAGATAAGGCAAAAACCGTTCTCGCAAAAATCAGTAAAGAAAAAATCAAAAACAAGCGGGTTAAAATATCCATCGCCCGCCAATAGTCTGACGGCTATTTCACATAGATATGCTTGATTTCTGCCACATAAGCCATGTGGTAGCCACCTTGCTCTGGCGTATACCAGCGCTCACAGAGGCTCTTGTCAAGAAAGTTCTCCTCTTTCAGGTTATCCTGATAAAGGACTTCACACTCCAGTGTCAGCCATGCTTCTTTATAGCCCATCTGTCCGTCAGGCAATGCAAACGGGGTGAAACCTGACTCATGCATCTTGTCCATATCTCTACCGCTTTTCGACCCCAGTACCGCCATTTCACGTTTACCGTCTTCGAAGAACGACAATGTGAAACGCTTTGTCTGCTCAACAAAACCAAAAGTATGGCGCGTAGGACGAATTACAGCCACAGCAACCGGCTTGCCCCACATAAATCCGACACCGCCCCAACTTGCAGTCATCATGTTGAACGATTTTTCATCGCCCGAAGTAATCAGCATCCAGTCGGAACCGATGCGTGATATCATATTTTCATTCAATTCTTTGAACGTAATTTCTTTCATATCTCAATATATTAAATCTCCTTTACCTTCTCTTACAATCTCCAATTCTCCCGATGTCATATCTACAACAGTCGACGGGATGAGTCCGCCGTCGCCACCATCCAACAAATAGGCAGCACTGTCGGCATACGTTTCTGCAATCAGTTCCGGATTCACGGCATAATCGTCGTCCGTATAGGAAATGGTTGTCGACAATATCGGATTTCCCAGACGGCGGACAAGTTCTACAGCCACATTATTTTCCGGCACACGGATTCCCACCGTCTTACGCCCTTTAAATACTTTAGGCAGCGAAGACGATGACGGAAGAATAAACGTAAACGGCCCCGGCAAATTGGTTTTCAACACCTTGAATTGCCGGTTGTCGAAACGGGCATATTCCGCAGCCATGGAGATGCCGTCGCAAATAATCGACAAATTTGTTTTGTCGGGGTTTATGCCTTTCAATTTGCAAATTTTATTGATGGCACTGTTGTTCAACGCATCACAACCGATGGCATAGAGCGTATCTGTCGGGTAAATGACAATATCCCCGTCACGCAAAGCCTCAACAGCCATGTCAAGGAACTTCGGGTTGGGATTGTTTTCAAAAACTTTCAGAATTTTCATGGTATTTAAATTTAGAATACGGTCACTTCAATGTCAGTAGCCGAAGCATATTTTTCAAGCAAAGAGACGGACCAGCGCAGCGTATCGTCCATCGGCATCTCCTCGCCGAAGGCATTAATCTGCATATGCAGGTGGGTAGTCTCCATCGTGATTTTTGTCCGTTCCTCATCGCTTGTCGGCGAACCGATACCACCGACCGCATCACGATAAACCGGAAGTCCCTCTATGTTCAGTAATCCACGGCCGATGCCTTCAAACTTTTCTCCGGCTTCGCCCACTCCGAAAGTCACAGTATCACCGACAATCTTGTCGGCATCAAATCCTCCAATAGAGTAGCCGCAGCCCATCGACACCAGGTTAATCAAATCGACAAGCGTACTGATACGGTAAATGTCCATTCCTTTCACCACACGACGGCACAAGGCTTCGCTCGACACCCTGTATCGGTTCGGGTCTTTTCCCAAACGTTTGTACAGTTGGCGCGTTGCCGCAATGGCAGGACGCTTGTTTATCCATAGCAGTTCATAGCTGTCATGTATTCTTCGGGAAGCTTCCTTAATTTCCTGCCAAAGTTCTTCACTCGTTTCCGAATTACGCACCTTCGCACGAATGAGTCCGATTTCCACATCCGGACATATCTCCCTTATACGTTCGTCTACTAAAACTTTCATTGCTCTTTTCTTTTTTACAAAGATAGCGAAAGCCGAGAGCAGAGGCAAATCGAGAACGCAATTTCCAGATTTGACTATGCCGAGCCGCCTCCTATCTTCTACAAAAATACACAATTGATTCCACTTTGCATACCTCTTTGGCCAAATTATACAATGCCGCCTGAACAAACAAAATCCTTCCACCATACAAGCAGAAGGATTTCGCCTAAAAGTCTAAAGAACAAACATCATTATTTCACGCCTAAAATTTCTTTTATACCACCCAACGAACTCAATACGGAAGAAGCCTCGTAAGGCATATATACAGTCTTCGTATCCTTTCCGTTTGAAACCATTTCCTTCAAAGCTTCAATGTATTTCAAAGCCAACATATACGAAGCCGGATCTGATTTTGTAGAGTTGATTGCCTCTGCTATTTTCCGTATGGCTTCCGCTTCAGCTTCCGCCTGTAGGATTTTGGCTTCGGCTTCACCCTGCGCCTTCAGAATCTGCGACTCTTTGTCGGCCAGCGCACGGTTGATTTGCGACTCTTTCTCACCTTCCGACTTCAAAATTGCGGATGTCTTTTCACCCTCGGCCTTCAATATTTTCGCACGACGTTCACGCTCGGCCTGCATCTGCTGTTCCATAGCGTTGCGCACGCTGTCGGGAGGCGTAATATCCTGAAGTTCCACACGGTTTACCTTCACGCCCCATTTGTTCGTAGCATCATCCAGCACCGCACGGAGCTTTGAGTTTATCGTATCGCGTGAGGTCAGCGTTTCATCCAACTCCAACTCACCAATCACATTTCGAAGGGTTGTTTGAGTCAGTTTTTCAATGGCATTCGGCAAATTGTCAATTTCATAGACAGCCTTAAACGGGTCGGTAATCTGGAAATAAAGCAACGCATTGATATGTGTTGTTACATTATCTTTGGTAATAACACTCTGCTCCGGAAAATCGTACACTTGTTCACGCAAGTCAATCTTGTCCGACATCCGAACAACAGCCACATCCCGACCTCCGATAGTTTTTGTCACATAGCGCACATAGATTTTTCTCGGCTGGTCAAGAATCGGCCATACGACATTAATTCCCGACGGAAGAGTGGAATGATATTTACCCAACCGTTCGATGACCTTTGTTTCACTCTGCCTGATAATAATCAGACCTTTCAGGGCAAAAACGATAACGACAAGCGCCACCAGCCCCACTACAACTAATGTTCCCATAAGTATATTGATTTATATCTGTTATTTCTTTCTTACTGTAAGCACGATGCTGTCAACACGCAGAATCTCCACCTTCTCGCCAACAGCAACGACAGAACCGTCCTCGGTCACAGCTTTCCAGTCGTCACCGTCAACAGCGACACGCCCTTGATTCCGGCTACCATCGATAGCTTCCGTCACCGTTGCCGTCCTTCCGACCAAAGCCTCTACCCCACATTTGACTTCTGACATCTTGTTGCGTGCAAACGCCTTCAACAGCAACGGGCGAACCAATACAAAAGCCAGAGCCGAAAATACGGCAAAGACAAGTATCTGCCACTTCAATTCGCAATCCGTTGCAGACACTACAGCGGCTGCAACAGCACCAATCGAAAAGCACAAGACAGCAAAACCGGAGGTAAAAACCTCAACTACAACAAGGAGCAAAGCTATAATCATCCAAACATGCCAGACTTCCATAAATCATCAAATATTAAAATCCGTTATTTGTGTTTCTTCATATCCACAAATATAATATTTTTTTTTATTTTTACAACGCATTTTAATCAGAACATCACATATGAAAATTGGAATTATCGTTGCAATGGGTAAAGAACTACGCCTGTTGCTGAATTTAATTGAAAACAAGAAAGAGGAAGAAAACAACGGCTATAAAATATATTCGGGAAAAATCGGCACTCACGACATTTTTGCCATGCAATGCGGCATCGGCAAAGTGAATGCAGCAATCGGAACACTTACCCTAATCAACGAATACGCACCTGAACTCGTCATCAATACGGGTGTTGCCGGCGGTGCAGACTTGTCAGTCGGACAAATGGATATCGTCGTAGGCAAGAACATTGCACACCACGACGTATGGTGCGGCCCGGGTACGGAATACGGCGAAGCATCAGGCTTTCCGCTCTATTTCAATTCCGATGAAAAAATAACGGAAATTTTGAAATCACTTTCGACCGAAGACAACGTCAGATACGGTCTTATCTGCTCCGGCGACAAGTTTATCACGACGGAAGAGGAAGTGAAAGAAATCAAGTCACATTTTCCGGAAGCTCTGGCCGTAGACATGGAATCAGCATCCATTGCCCAAGTCTGCCATCTGAAGAATATATCCGTATTCGTCATGCGTGTCATCAGCGACACTCCGGGAGCCGAAAAAGACAACGTAAAGCAATACGAGAACTTCTGGGAATCGGCACCGGAACACACATTCCAAATGCTCTCCAACATTTTGTCAAACATAAAATAACCCTATTACAATGGAAAAGATACCCAGTTTTACAATCAACCATATCCTGCTGAAACGAGGAATTTATGTATCACGTCGTGATGTGACGGCAAGCGGCGACATCCTGACAACATTCGATGTCCGCATGAAAGAGCCGAACCGTGAGCCGGCAGTCAGCCAGTCAGCACTGCACACTATTGAACATCTGGCAGCTACATTCCTTCGCAACCACCCGACATGGAAAAACGAAATCATCTATTGGGGACCGATGGGATGCTGCACGGGCAACTATCTCATCGTTAAAGGTGAACTGTCGTCACGCGACATACTACCGCTGATGATTGAAACCTTTGAATTCATCCGCGACTTCGAAGGCGACATTCCGGGAGCAACACCACGCGACTGCGGCAACTATCTGCTCAACAACCTGCCAATGGCAAAATGGGAAGCTGAAAAATATTTGCGCGAGGTATTGACCGTTGCCACTGAAGAAAATCTTGTTTACCCGGAATAACGTTCTACATGAAAAAGATATTTTTCTCACAAATCGCCATGCTTTGCTGTATGGTGATTTGTTTTATATCCTGCAAAGCCACCTCCAGCCTGGAACCGATTCGCAACGAGCTTTCGGCCATCGCCCAACAGGCAGACGCTGAAGTTGGCATTGCTGTCATTGGCTCAAACGGCGACACACTGACAGTCAACAACGACGTACACTATCCAATGATGAGCGTATTCAAGTTCCATCAGGCTCTTGCTGTTGCCAATTATCTGCGACAAAACAACCTTCCGCTTGACACAACGCTCCACATCACACGAGCCGACCTGCCGGAAGGCACATGGAGCCCGCTCCGCGACAACCGCAAGGAAGCAGAATTTGACATCAGCATTGCCGACCTGTTGGTCTACACACTCCAACAGAGCGACAACAATGCCTGCGACATTCTGTTCAAACTCCGCTCACCTGCTGAAACAGACCAATATGTCCGTTCATTAGGCATCGAAGATTTCAACATATCCTACAACGAAAGAGATATGGGTGCTAACCACCAATTGTCATACGACAACTGGACAACCCCTTATGCTGCGGTATCGCTGCTGCGAAAGTTCATAGAAAGCGACATTATCGCCGAACCTTATTTTTCTTTTATAAAGGAAACAATGAGCAACTGCGAAACGGGACTCATGCGGCTGCCTGCACCGCTGAAAGACACCGGTGCTACAATCGCCCACAAAACCGGCAGCGGCTACACGGAAAACGGACGAATTTCCGGAACAAACGACTTGGGATACATCACTCTTCCTAATGGAAAGAGCTACTATATTGCAGTATTTATCAAAGATTCCGCCCACTCACAGGAAGATACGGAGAAAATCATCGCCAACATATCTGAAATCGTTTACAACCATTTCAATCAATAATCCAAAGAAGGTGGTACAATGAAAAAACATCTCTTTACTATTGTATTAGTCTGCTTATTCGCACTACATATACCTCTAAAAGCTCAGACAACGACAAGTGAGCGTATATATATCCTTTCTTCTGTTTGGAAGGATTTGTGCAAGAATTTTGCATTTCCTGAACGATTTAAGGAGATTGACCCCGATAGCCTTTACAAAGAATATATCCCCAAGGTTCTACATACAGAAAACGAACAGCATTTTTCTAATCTCATGGCTGAATTCCTTTCGAGTTTTAATGATGGACATACAAAATTTAATGACAACAACATAAAAAGATACAAAGTGCCTGTTATCTTTTCTTGGGTCAAAGATCAATTATTTGTGACTAATATTCCCACAGCCCTAAAACAAGAAATACCACTTGGCAGTCAGATTGTTGAAGTTGAAGGAGAACCATTGATGGATTACTTGCAAAAACAAGTTTATCCGATTGTTCCGGCTTCCAATGATAACTGGAGGAAAAGAAAAGCGTTGGACTTCTTTTTGACAGGAGATAAGGATACTCGTTATAATTGTAGCATTAAGACTCCCGGCGGAAAGATGAAAGACGTTTCTTTAACAACGGGTATCATAGGGTATGAGGATATATCAGACTGGCTTATTCATCGGGACAATCGTATATGTTATGTAAAGAATCTACCCGGCGATATTCTCTATATGAAATTGAGCACTTTTACTAAACCGCAATCGGTGAAAGAGGAGTTTCAGAAATATTTGTCGCAATTTCTATCATCAAAAGGAGTCATTTTTGATATACGGGGAAACCGAGGCGGCACGGATGAATCATGGCATAATCTTATACAATATATAGCAGAGCAAGATGTGAATATTCAAGATGGCATTATGATCACCAGTAGAGTCTCCAATACCGCAATTGAACTGTACGGAAAAGGTGCACCTCAATTGGCCGATTATTATAATGGAGTGGCAATGCAACCGCTTCAATTAGACCCATTTAAAAGTAAAATACCCGATTCATTGAAAATCAAATCGCCGATAATTTTACTTGTCGATGAATTTACAGCTTCAGCAGCCGAAGATTTTGCCGTGACAATGAAAAATCTGAAACTGGCCACCATAATAGGCACACCGACAGCCGGAGTAGTCAGTTCTCCAAAAGCACACGATCACGGGCATGGCTATTGGTCTCAGGTTTCGTTTTGCCGTTTTTCTAATCCTGATGGTTCAGATATTATCTACACCGGAGTCGTACCGGATACACATATTGAATATACCTTGGATGATGCGTTAGGTAAAACTGATACAGCGTTAGACACAGCGATTAAAATAATACATACTTACCAAGCCAAGTAATACAATAACGAAACAGTAAAATTTAAGGGAAAACCTGACGGCATAATGCCGAAAGATTTTCCCTTTTTACTATTATTCAGCTATCTTATTGCTCAGCGGCGGCAATTCTCCACTCCCCTTCGTGGTAGACAAACTGCAACACACCCATCGAACAGAGACTGATGACAGCGTCCTCCGTCGAACTCAATGACATATGCATTTCTTTTGCAATACCCTCAACGGTGGCATACTCCACGCGAGAAATATACGAAAGCATTTTTGTCTCCGAGTCGGAAAAGGAGAAAACCGAATGCCGTTTTTTCGAAGCTTTCCACACCTTTAGCATCAACTCCGGCACCTGTATATTTTCATCTGCAATCCGATAGTACGGCAACCAGCGACGGTTATCGTCCTGAGCCATCACAGGTGTAGACGACTTGGCAATGGAAACGAGCAACACATATTTCCCGTCAATGCAATAAAGAGTCTGTTTCACCTTCTGTGCAGGTTTGCAGTACATTTCCGCAGCCTGCTCAATCATGTAAAATTCCTCTTCACTGCGTATTCCGGCGATATTGCCGTTATCCTTGACTCCGACAAGCAGACGTCCTCCCTGATTATTGGCAAAAGCGGCAATGCTGCGGGCTATTTTCCGTGAATCGGAAATAGAAAACTTAAAGTCCTGACATACATGTTCGCCTTCCTCTATCAGTTCATATATCAACTCTTTGTCGTGTATCGCTCTAAAATTCTTGATTTCCATTACAAACCTCTTTTTTCGAAATATAACAACGCGCTATTTTTTCTCATCCAATTTTCGCTGCTGATAAAGCTGCCAGGAATTAATCAGATTATGCCATACACTATAGAATCCTCCGGCTATAGACGTAATCGGAGTAAAGAACGTATAGCTGATCCAGATTATCAGCACCGTATTTTTCTGTCCCAATGCCTGACCTGCCGTCACCGTATCGCCATAGCGGCTTCCTACATATTTGCCGACGGCAAACTGCAACACGCAGCACACCAAAGACACCAAAGCAATTCCGGCCTGAAGTACCCACGACATATCTGAATGTACAATTGTTTTCACAGTCATCGCAATCGCCAACGACAAGGCTACCGCCCACAAATAAAAGGACAAGTCGGCAAACGATGCCAAACGAGCATGCACGGCCGGCAACAGTTGGCGCAACAGCAATGCACAAACAAACGGGCAAAGCAACAATGGGAATACTTTTCCTATAATCAACAGAAACGACGAAAGAAACGACATTTCCGGATGAGGATGAACTAATGGAGCACAGAGCGGAATAGCAACCGACACCATCAGATTTATCAAAATCGTATATGTCGTCACAGACGCAGGGTTTCCTTTCAGTTTTCTGACAGCAACGGCTGCGGCAGTAGCAGTCGGACAAATCAAACAAAGCATGGCCGCTTCCATCAATACACGGTAGTCATTATTCGGCAACAGCGAAGCGACAAACGACAGTATTCCAAAAACTCCCAATTGAATCAGCAACAGCCATAAATGCCACTTACAAGGATGAAGATCCTTCACATCGACCCTGCAAAAGGTCAGAAACAGCATACAAAAAATCAACAACGGCAGTACGATTTCAACCATACGGGCAACGAACGGCCGTGTAGGCTCCAAAAATGGAATATTCACATACAAGAAATAGGCAATAACTCCAAATGCCATTGCAATTGGAAGAATCCAATTTTTCACGAATCTAACCAAGTTCATCTTTCCTGTTTTTTTTTGATTGTGCAAAAGTACATCAAAATCATGAATTATTGTCCGTCTGCAACAGGATTTCCCGTCAGCCACTCCATCTATTGCATAAAAAACGTGCCGGAGCTCCACCAACAGAACTCCGGCACGGGAATCGTTTCCAATATCTTATTTTTCAATCAACGGCTTGAGCACCGGTATCAACTTGTCGGCATAACGGCGGAAACCCACATCCGTAAAATGAATACCGTCAACGGTACCTTCATTATCATAACCGGCCAGACCGTCACAATCCACATAGTACAAATCCTTATAGCCGTCAGCTACAAGCTTGTCATAATTTTTGCGGAACGCCGCATTCTTTTTCGGCAAATAGGATTTAAAGAAATTGTCATATTTAGCATAACTGTACATCGGACCTTCCACCATGACAATAGGAACATCCGGACGAAGTTCGCGCAATGTCTTGATGAAACCGTAAGTCAGCGTGTCGCACATCATTTCCGTACAGTTAGGCACAGGGTCGATTACAAACACATCGGCATCGGCGATTTTTGCCATGGCACGAGCCATACACAAGTCCATTTTTCCTTCACCGCTGAATCCCAAATTGACAGCTTCGCAATTCAAGTCACGCTGAATCATGTTGGTTGCCACCATACCCGTACGCGTTGAGCAACCGCCCTGAAGAATACTTGTTCCGTAGAACACAATTTTCTTCGACTTGCGCGGGTTGTCGACCTGCGGCATTTGAATGACGGAAGCACTGTCGACAGCCAGTTCCATTTTTGTCACACCGTCGTACAATGGAAGATATACAATATATTCATGCATTTTGCCGTCGAGGTTTTCCACAAACACCTTCTCGCACTCCTTGTTTTCGTTGGCTATCGGACGGTTGGTATTGACATATTCCCACACACCTTCATCGGTAAGAATATACAAGTCCGTACCTTTCAATCCCGTATCCGCCATGTGGAACATATGCGTATCCCAAAGCAGCGTATATCGGATACCGACACGCTTCGAATCCGTGGCAAAACGGATACCCAGACCACTGCTGCACTGTGCACGATTCCACAAATCCGGGCGCACGCTGTCCTTCAAATATTTAGGAATGCGCGTATAGGGAGTTTCCGTGTCAGTAAAACCCTTGTTTATCATTCTGAAATTCTGTGCGTCCACATATTTCAACGGACCGTTGTCCTGAGCAGACAAGCCGGAAGCCCCGGCCATTACAAATGCCGCACATACGGCAAGCATCGTTTTTTGAATCATTTTCATAGTATGTTAGTTTTGTAATTTGGTTTAATGCAAGTTTCTGTCATTGGTAGTACGATAAATGGCCAAAGCCACCGGAATCAAAGCCGTATCCACAAGCCTCTCCAGTCCCGACGACCAATTTTCCGCACCGCTAAGATAAGCCCGGACAATAATATCATAGTCACGGGCTGAAATCAACGCCGAATAGTTATGCAGTTTATGGAACTGTATCAGTTTGGCGACATGCGAACAGACCGTCGCCTTCTTCAAATCGCGCACCGAGGCTACTTCGTCAATCGAGCAGCCCTTTTCAATCAAATAGCGCGTCAAGTCCTCCGACGAACCGGAAGCCGTAGCCGAGAGTCCCTTATGTTTTCGCAACGCACCCACAAACTGCTTGCCGTAGCGCACCACCTTCTTTTCTCCGATACCCGGAATTTCGGCAAATTCCGGCAAAGTAACCGGTTTGCGTTCCACCAGTTCATTCAGCACCTTATCACTGAATACAATATAGGCAGGAACACCTTCTTTCGTTGCGATAAGCTGGCGGATGGCCTTCAGTTCGTTCATCAGCTGCTGGTCCGGAGTCAGCACTACTTTCTCGCGTTCCGTCCGGCCAACGGTCTTTAGCTTGCGGTCCTTGAACACAATCCGCGACATCTGTACGGGTATGTTGCCACGGACTACATCCCAGCCGTATTCCGTTATTTTCAAATGCCGGTTTTCATTGTAGGCAATTTCAAACAGCCCCATCTGAAGCATTTGCAGCAGATAACCGCTCCACATGATATGCGACAATCCTGCCCCGGCACCAAATGTCTTTATCTTGTCATATCCTTTCTCCAGTACGACCGAACGACGGGAACCACGCAGAACATCGATAAGCAAATCAAATGTTATCTGCTGATTCGTCCGCGCGATAGCACTGATGGCCATCTGGCAATAAACCGTTCCGTCGAAACGTTCAGGAGGATTTTTACACACATCGCAATTTCCACAGTCGTGGTCGAAACGCTCGTTGAAATAGCTCAACAGCATACGGCGACGGCAAACACTCGCCTCGGCATATTCCTGCATACGCTGGAGCTTTTCCTTGTTGATTTCCAATTGTCCCGATTCTTCCACAAAATGTGTCAGCATCGCCACGTCGGCATACGAATAGAACATCAGCGTGTCGGATGGCATTCCGTCGCGCCCTGCACGCCCTATTTCCTGATAGTAGCACTCTACGTTTTTGGGCATGTTGAAATGCACCACCCAACGGATGTTGCTCTTGTCAATTCCCATTCCGAATGCAATCGTAGCGCAAATGATGTCGATGTCATCATTCAAGAAACGTTGCTGCACACTCTGCCGTTCGGCATTACTGAGTCCGGCATGATAGCATGCCGCCCGATAGCCTTTCATACGTAAATGGTCGGCTACCTTTTCCGTATTTGCGCGCGACAGACAATACACAATACCTGCCTGACCGGGATGCTCGTCTATGAACTCCTCAATTCTCAGCAGCTTTTCCTTTTCCGTATAGTTGGTTTCTACATTCAGCGAGATGTTCGGGCGGTCGAACGAAGAAATGAACATCTGCGCATTCCTCAATCCGAGCTGTCGGACGATATCATCACGAGTCAGTTTGTCGGCAGTAGCCGTGAGCGCCATAAACGGTATGTTGGGGAAATATTGCTTCAATACAGCCAACCGTGTGTACTCCGGACGGAAATCATGTCCCCACTGAGAAATACAGTGAGCCTCATCAACAGCAATCAGGCTGATGTTCAAAGAATCCGACCATTGCGTCACTTCGGAAAGCAACCGTTCGGGCGACACATAAAGCAGTTTGATTTGTCCTGCAAATACCCGCTCCATAATGTCGCGGTTCGTAGCTTCCGTCTGCATGCTATTAAGTGCCGCAGCCGGAATACCATTGCTGCGCAGCGTGTCCACCTGATCCTTCATCAAGGCCAACAACGGGGAAACGACTATGGCACAACCGTCCTTCAACAACGCCGGAATCTGATAACAGACCGACTTCCCGCCGCCTGTCGGCATAAGGACCAGCGCATCGCCGCCCCTCATAACCTGCTCAATGACCTCATACTGAATAGAACGGAAGCTGTCGAATCCGTAAAAACGCTTCAACAGCTTCAGTGCACTTTGTTTTATATCAATCTCATTCTTGTCAGAATGCATTCTTTTCTCCTTTCACTGCATTAATGATTGTTCGTACAATAATTTTAATGTCGAGCGAGAGAGTCCAGCTTTCTATGTATTTCACATCATATTCTACCCGCTTTTCCATCTGCCACAACTCTTCCGTCTGCCCGCGGTAGCCGCTCACCTGCGCCAATCCGGTAATGCCCGGCTTAATCATGTGGCGCACCATGTATTTGTCAATCAGCTTGCGGTATTCATCCGTGTGCTTCACCATGTGTGGCCGAGGCCCTACCACCGACATATTTCCAATCAGCACATTGAAAAACTGCGGCAGTTCGTCGATGCTCGTTTTCCGCAGGAAGTCGCCCACTTTCGTCTTGCGCGGGTCGTCTTTCGTAGCCTGCAAAGTATCGGCCTGAGCATTCACGCGCATCGTCCGGAACTTGTAACAGGTAAATTCCCGCCCACGGTATCCAGTCCGTTTCTGAGCAAAGAAAATAGGTCCTTTGGACGAAAGCTTGATGGCAATAATCACCGGTATCAATATCGTACAGGAAACCAACACAATCGCTATCACAGAAACAATGATGTCGAAAATACGTTTGATTACCCTGTTCCGCAACCGCTGCAACGGATTCGGCCGATAGAGAAGCATCGGCAAATCGCCGATAGATGTCAGTTTGAAATTGGTTGTCATAAAACCGCTAATCATCGGAACATAGTAGAACTCCACATCATTACTGTCGGCAATCTTTATGATGTTGCCCACATTTTCCTCTTCCGACGGCAACGAACAGTATATTTCGTCGACAGTTTCTTTCTTCAGAAATTCTTCAAAATCCGAGATTTTTCCGGTAATTTTCACATCCTTGTGCTTGTTGTTGTCAAAAATACCGACAATCCGATAGCCATATCCCTGGTCAGACTGCAACTCTCTATATAGCTGTTTCGAGGTACCGTTCCAGCCAATAATTACTATCTTGCGGAAATTCAACCCTTTACGACGAAAATATTTTATAATCCTGCGGGAAATATTCCACCATAAAGCCAATGAAGCATAATAGAATATATAGAAATAAGCATAGACTTTTATCGGTATTTCATCGAAACCAATAATAGTCATAAATGCCATCATCACAAGACAATGGACTACAAAAGCCTGACAGAGCATAGTCATCAGCCGGTCGGCAAAGAGGATGCGTTTTTTATGCACCTCAGAGAACAACGACAAGACCGGCAGATAGGAGATGTTCAGGAACAGCCATGTCGTGTTGCTCTTGAACTGCTCAACCCCATCCAGCTGACAGCATAGAATCACATACACCAAGTTCAATAAAACGAAATCGAACATGGTGGTCATGAGATTCACCAAATATCCATAACGTCCTTTCGTATTCACTAAAAACGTATTTAAAATCCACATTATAGAGTTGCAAGAATCCCTATAATGTGGATATATTCATTTTATATTATTAAAGTTTCTCGTCGATCAGTTCAATCTTCTTTTCCAATGTAAGCAACTCTTCCTTCAAACGGGCGATACGACGCTCCATTTCCTTGAGGACAGAACCTCCGGATTTAGTCGTTGCATTGAAAAATCCAAGATTGTTTTCGTATGTCTTGATTTCATTGCGTTTCTGCTCATACATACGAACCAACTTTTCGCGCTCGCGGAACAAACGGTTCTTGTCACCCGCCAATTCTTCCACATTGCTTGCATAGCTTTCGAAACGGGCACGGCTTTCGTTGATGTCAAACTTATCGTAAGCAGCATTCAACGCTTTCTTGTATTCTTCATACACCTTGTCCTTTTCCTTATAAGGAACGTGTCCGATTTCCTGGAATTCGGTTGACAATGCCTTCAGCAATTTGCGGATTTCATCCTTCGGCAGATTTTCGTCGATGTTCTTCAACTTTTCGACAACAGCCTTCTTGGCCTTCAGGTTGTTGTGTTCAGCCTGACGGACATTTGTCGTATTCTTGTTCTTGTTTTCAAAGAAATAGTCGCAAGCCGCAATAAAACGTTTCCAAACAGCATCACCGCTCTTCTTGGCAACCGGTCCGATTGTCTTCCATTCTTTCTGCAAAGCTGTCAGTTCGTCGGCTGTCTTTTTCCAGTCGGTGCTGTCCTTCAATGCTTCCGCGCGTTCGCAAAGACGGTGTTTCTTTGCCAAATTTTCCGACGATTCATCCTTCATACGTTTGAAGAAGGCTGCCTTTTGTGCAAAGAACTCGTCGCATACCTTACGGAAGCGCAAGAACAAATCGTTGTTCACCTTGCGAGAAGCAAAGCCCAAAGTTTTCCAACGTTCCTGCAAACCGATAATCAGCTTAGTGGCTTCATCCCATTTTGCATACGTTCCGAGTTCGTCCATATTGATGGCTTCAGCCTCTTCACAAATGGCGATTTTGGCAGTTTCGTTTTCTTTTTCCATTTCTTTGCGACCTTCAAAGAAAGCCTGATGACGCTTGTTGACTACCGTAGAAGCCTCTTTGAAGCGTTTCCACAAGTCCTCGCGCAATTCCTTCACCACCGGACCAATCTCACGCCATTTGTCGTGCAGTTCCTGCAACTTCTTGAATGCGGCAATCACATCGTTTTCAGCGCCCAGACGTTCAGCCTCTTCACACAAAGCCTCCTTGGCTTCAAGATTCTTCTTGAAATCATAGTCACGGAGTTCCTTGTTGATTTTCCACAGGTCGTAGAACTGTTCAGTCACAGTCTGATACTCCTTCCACAAGCCCTTGTCTTCCGAAGGAGGAACACTTCCGGCTGTCTTGAAGTCCTGTTGAAGCTGTTGGAATTTCTGATAGTGCTTGTTTATGTTGTCAGCATCGCCGGCAATTTCAGCCAATTCGGACAGAATCTGTTTTTTCTTTTCCAAATTAGCCTGCAGTTCAGCTTCAATGGCTGCCAACTGCTCGGCACGGCGTTCTTTATATGTATTTAATAATTCTTTCAAACGTGCCTCAGCCTCGTCCGGCATCGGAGCAAAAGCAGCTTCTTCGTTTCCTTTGTCGAGGAATTCCTGCTTTTCTTTTTCCAATTCTTGTTTACGGATTACATAAAAGGCGTGTTTAACCGCTGCCACTTCGTCACGGACTTCGTCTACAGGTTTTTCTACAAGAACAGCCAGTTCGTCCAGCAATTCGGCTTTTGTCTTAACACTGTAGTCCGTTTTCGGTTCAGCACTCACGTTTTCAGTAGGTTCTACTGCGGAAGCAGTTTCTTCCACAGGATTGTTCAAGGTTACGTCGTTATTCTGCGCTTCAGCAGAAATTGACTTGTCACACGATTCCATATATTAAATTTTTAAATGAACCACTCTTCAAGTGGCAATGGTTTTAATTATTGCGACCCAAATATAAGCAAATTTTCGGTTATCCGCCATTATTTGAATGCAAAATACTGTTTTCGGTTTGCTATTTTTAATGAACCAGTTACTCTATAACGGAAAATATCAACATTTATTTTCTGTTTGATTCATAATATAAAGTTGTGCAGTTTTCAGGTCGCAGCACTGCCGCAGCCACTTCTGCCAATTTTTTCGGAGTAATTTGCCTGTATCGGCCGACCTCGGAATTTATCATTTCCACGTCGTCCAAGGCTTCATAGTATCCTAAATTTGCCGCACGGTCGTCATTGTTTATATTCGTAAACAACGCATTCGACTCAAAACGGTTGACATTTTTCTCTATTTCCCAAGCATCCACCTTTCCAGACAGAACGGCATCAATTTCCGCATCAATGGCATCTTCAACAGCCTTATAGCCTACGCCCGGCAACAAATGTGCCTTTACAATCAGCACACCGGCATCGATATCGCCCGTAATCGAAGCGTCGACCGACGAAACAAGATTGCCGCGCATCAGTATATTTCTGTAGAAACGCGAAGAACGCCCGTTCGACAACACGTCGCTCAACAGGTCGCACGTCTGATAGTCGGCATGCATACGGTCACACATATGATAGATACGCACCAGCATGTCATGCGGCACATCCTTCGCCACTCTCAGAGTGCGTGCTTCTGTTTGAACCGGCTCCACCGGAAGTGCAGGATGCACAAACCCGGAAGCAGAAATATCACCAAACCATTTTTCCGCCAAACGGAATGCCTCATCGGCATCCATATTGCCGACAATGGAAAGTATGGCATTGTCGGGCGAATAAAAACGGCGATAAAAACTGCGGACACGTTCTGCCGTCACATTCTCGATATGCTCCAGTTTTTCACCGATTACCGGCCATCGGTACGGGTGCTCCTTATAGGCAACCTTACGCCAGTGATGACCGCTATCGCCGTAAGGAGTATTCAGACAACGCTGCTTGAATTCCTCCATCACCACACTCCGCTGCACTTCCAGACTCTTGTCCGTAAGCAACAGATTCTGCATACGGTCAGACTCCAGCCAAAGAGCCGTTTCAATATTGTAGGACGGAACGGTTTCGTAGTAGTTGGTAATGTCGCTGTTTGTCCAGGCATTGCACTCCCCGCCTGCATTTTGAAGTTTACGGTCAAAATCGGGAGCATTCTCCGAGCCACCGAACATCAGGTGTTCCAACAGATGGGCAAGCCCCGTAGAATCGGCATCTTCATTTTTCGAACCGACACGGTATAACAAATTGACTGCCGCCATTTGAGTGGCGGCATTCCTGTTGTGGACCACACGTAGTCCGTTGGGCAAGATGTGGCGGTTTATTTCAATCATTCAACAACCGTGGCTTTCAAAATTTTCACGTCGTCCACCGGACGGTCGTTGCCGTCAGTTGCAACCTTCTCGATTTTTTCAACTACATCCATTCCTTCCACAACTTCTCCATATACAGAGTAACTGTTGTCGAGGAACGGCGTGCCACCGACTGTGGTATAGGCTTCTTTTTGTTCCGGTGTAAAATGGAACAGATTGCCTTTTACTTTCTCTTCTGTTTCCTTAATCAGTTTTTCCTGCAATTCCTGCAAACCGGCACTGTTGCGGGCACGACGCAAGTCCATGATTTCTGCCTTATGTTCAGCCACAAGATCTTCAAACACAGCCTGCTTCTGACGGTTCTGCATGGTCTTCTCCATAGCCACGAGTTCCTGAGCATTGTATTTTTTACCGGTTACAATATAGAACTGCGAACCGGACGATTTTTTCTCCGGATTCACATTGTCGCCGGTTCTGGCTGCAGCAATGGCACCTTTCTTGTGAAAGTATTGCGGGAAAACGAATTCTGCCGGAATTTCACTGCCGTGGTCGGAAGCTCCCAACATCTGTCCCTTCTTGGCAGTTTTAGAACTTGGGTCACCAGTCTGCACCATGAATTCATTAATGACACGATGGAAAAGCACACCGTCGTATGCCTTTTCTTTCACATTCTTGACAAAATTGTCACGGTGGCCCGGAGTTTCGTTATAAAGAGCTATTTTTATATTTCCGACTGTAGTTTCCAACAATACAGTCACTCTATTTTCCTGCATATTCAGTTTGTTTGCTTTTTTTTGTTCGACAACATTCGTCTGTCCAAACGACACCATCCGGACAAACATCATCAATAGAAATAAAAAGAGGGTTTTTCTCATCAAATCAGATTCCTTTCTGGAACACACGCTTGTATATTCTTCGGAAATTGTCGTCCTTGGCACTGAGTTCCTCTGCATGTTCTGCATAGTCTGCTCCCCAAAGGCTTGACAACAAATCTGGGATATACTTGTGTTCGCGATCCTTATCAATGGCTGCCTTAACCAGCAAGTCGATTGAGTCGGCATATTTTTCCGCGTCTATAGCGTGCAAATATCTTGCCGTACTTACCACAAACTGGCCATTACGGTCGACATTAATCATGTTCTCGACAAGTGCGGGCATCAATTCGTCACAATTGCCAATATTGTTGGCAATATATTCATACGTTGACAGTCCGTCTTCTGCTTTTCTGAGTTTTTTAAGAATATCTTCAGCCATCTGAATTTTATTTTATTACTATTGACACACTTGACGCATGGCGGCAAGCACGTTTTATTTTTTCTTTTCACGCAAAGATAATGCAACGGAAGCGAAAATCAAAAATAACTTTTCCTATTTTGCATTTTTACGCCCTATTCTGCATGTTTTCCACCTGCGTCACCCGCAAAAGAACTATCTTTGCAACATGGAAACCAAATTAGAAATATACTCGGCCGACCTTTCGACACAATTAAATCTGCTTTATGCCGACGACGGCATACGTGCCGGATTTCCCAGTCCGGCGCAGGATTACACGACGGAAGCCATCGACCTGAACAAAGAGCTTATACGGCATCCCGCCACCACGTTTTACGCAAAAGCGGTAGGCGATTCGATGAAGGACCGCGGCATAGACGACGGCGACCTGTTGGTCATCGACAAATCCATCGAGCCGGAAGACGGCGACATTGTTGTGGCTTACATTGACGGTGAATTTACACTAAAAACCGTAAAAACCGACCCGCAGAACGAATGCGTATGGCTCGTACCTGCCAACCGCAACTATCCCCCGATAAAAGTAACGGAAGACAACAGCTTCCTCATCTGGGGCGTTCTTACCTACAATATAAAGAAACAGTTCCGAAAATAGAGGTTCGATCCCACATATTTGGGAGAACCTCTTTTTATTTCAGCACATTACAGCCTGCTCTTCTCATCGTTTCCTGCACCAGTTCCTCTGTATTTTGTCTTGAAATTATTAAAATTCCAACTGACTGAAAAAACCACTTTTCTACCATAGGAATTTGTCGTTCTGTCCGAGACAAGATAATTCAAGATTTTCGTATCCTGAGTTTTCGACCAATTAAACAGATCCTCCCCTCTAAGCGCAAGGTTTAGATTGTCATCAAAGAAGGATTTTTGAAGCGCAAGTTCACTATATCCGAACCCCTTCATATAATAAACGCCACGATTTCCTTTAGTGTTCCACTGCACATCTGCCCGAATAACAAAATTTTTAGGAAGAGTTATTTCATTTTGAAATGAAAACAACCCGTAAGGTTTGTTATAGTCAAGAGGTTTATCAAGATAATCGAGTGTCAGAAACTGCTTATAAACCCCAACTGTCAATGTAGGTCGCCAACATCCCAAAGCCTGAGATGCTACCAACATGGCACCCGCCAACTGATATTTCGGAGCATTGGATGTAAACCACACAGACGCTCCATCGGCAACATCCGATCGTTCAGCCGTCGTATAAATATAATCGTTAATATACTGATAGTTTAATCGCAGACTGACAATAGAATATTTCATACTTAAATCCACATCATAAATCTTTTGAGGACGCAATTTCGGATTTCCTCTTTCCTGATGAAATTGATTATTATATTTCACTTTATTGTTAAGCTGTCCGAAAGAAGGACGCTGTAACCGATTGGAAAAATTCAAGGAAAAATCCACATTGCCAACCGGCAGTGACAGAGACAAGGACGGCAACACATCTGAATATTTTCTTTCGTCTATTATTTTACCGAAATCCGTCACCTTCGATTTGACAAATTCATATCGCACGCCGACTTCTCCCAGTAAATTTCTCCAACTTAACTGATATTGTGCAAAGACTGCGTATTTATTTTCCCGATTTTCATAGACATCCCCCTCTATTTTTCCTTCCGGATTATGCGATTGGCCGCCAACGTTCACCAAACTATAATCAATCCCCCATTTCAAACTATGACTGTCGTTGAAATGATAATCAAACTCTCCTTTAGCCGCATATACCCGGCTATTGTTTTCGCTGTATGTATTAGTGGTTTCAGAGTGATTGTCAGTGCTTGACATCTCCTCAATACATTCGTGACTGTCAAGCCAATCACGAACATAATCCGCTTCTGCCTGTATAGAAAACTTGTCTGTTGCCTTAATTTGATAGTAAACATTCACATTGTCAAATCTGGAATCATCATTTCCTTTTAAAGCATTCCGATTGTCGACAAACAGATTCCCGTCTTCATACATTTTAATCCAATCCTTGTCAAAACCGGACTGAATATTCACGTTTCCGGCATATCCGACATATTGCAAGCCGACACTTTGCTTGTCGTTTATGTCATAATTCATCCCTACCGAAAACGAATGTTCCTTCCCACGATCCGTGTATTTAGACGAAGACACTTCATTATACACAGCATTTTGTTCATAACTTATTTGAGTCACATCATATCTGATATCTTCCTTTAGACAATCAAAACGGTAAGAGCCAAACATATTCAACCCTCCTTTCTGATAACTGAGAGACACTCCTTCATTATGAGATAAATGGGTTGACAAAGCACCTTCAGCATCCACCTGAGCCATAAAGCCCTCACCCCGTTTCTTTCGGGTTATAATTTTTACAACAGCTCGTGTGTCAGCATCATATCCCGCCCCAGGATTTGAAATAACTTCCACACTCAAAATATCCGTTGATTTCAGCATCAACAATTCATTGTCATTCCGCATTTTTTTGTTGTTGATGTATATTATTGGACTACCTTTGCCAAACACTTCATACTTATCTTTTAATGCTATGACACCGGGAATATGCTTCATCACTTCCTTAGCCGTTCCGGCATTTCTTAAAGACGAATTGGCAACATCTGTAATCATACTACCCCCACGACTATACACAAGCGGCTTTCCTGCCGTAACAGTAACTTCCGACAATGCCACTGTCGCATCTTTCATAGCCACAGTTCCTAACCTCACATCTGTCTGCTCCACAGACAACTCCTGTTCGACTTCCTGATAACCCAAATAGGAAATTTTCAAAAGATAATGTCCTTTTTTGACGCCAACAAACTGGAACAGCCCGTTGTCGGCAGAAAGCTCGCCACGGTAATAGACGGAATCCGGCAAACTTAGCAACACTACATTAGCAAAAGCCAAAGGTCTGTTTTGTTCATCAACCAACATTCCGTCAACAGTCTGCGCCAACGTATTGGCAATACCAAACATCAAGACAGCCAAGAACGACAACGATTTTAACAAATACATACTTCTGTTTATTTTTATCACACCTTTTATTTTTCGATAATACACAGCCAATAGACTTAAAATCACACTGCATATTACCCAGACCAAAGATAAAGAAAAAAATTCAACATTTACCCCCCCCCTTTTTTTACACTAATTAACATTTCAGAATTTAACATTCAAACAAAACAACAAGTTAAATAATCTGCCGCATTAACAAAGAATCGCTAAATTTGTCTTCCCATAAATTCAAACAAAGATGTTCGCTCTGGTTGACTGCAACAATTTTTATTGCTCATGCGAAAGGGTGTTCAACCCGGCATTGCGCGACAAGCCTGTAGTTGTCCTGTCCAACAACGACGGCTGTATCATTGCACGCAGCAACGAAGCAAAGGCATTGGGAATAAAAATGGGTGAACCGTTTTTCAAAATCCGCCAAACGCTTGAAGAGCAAAAAGTAACTGTATTCAGCAGCAATTACGCCCTTTATGGCGACATGAGCCACCGCGTCATGTCATTGCTCTCGGAATTCACTCCCGATATCACCATTTATTCGATAGACGAAGCATTTCTACAACTGCCGACCGCAGAACACGATCCTACTTTCTCGATAGAAGAATACGGAAAAAAGATTGTACGCACAGTTACGAAAGGCACCGGTATCCCTGTCACGATAGGCATTGCCCCAACCAAGACTTTGGCTAAAATAGCCAGCCATTTCGGCAAACAATATGCCGGATATAAAAATGTGTGCCTCATCGACACTGAAGAAAAACGGGCAAAAGCCTTGCAACTGACACCCATCCATGAGGTGTGGGGAATCGGCAGAAGACTGTCGCCGCAACTCGCCTACTACGGAATCCGGACAGCATGGGACTTGACTCAAAAAAGCGAGCAATGGGTCCGCCGTAATTTTTCCGTCACGCTGGCCCGCACCTGGAAAGAACTGCAAGGCGACAGCTGCATCGACATAGAAGAACTACCCCACAGCAAATCCATCTGTACCAGCCGAAGTTTCCCGGAAAAAGGCATCAGCGAACTTCCTCTATTGGAAGAAGCCGTAGCCAATTTCGCAGCATCCTGCTCCCGCAAGCTCAAACAGCAGCACACGGCCTGCTACGGCATGACGATATTCGCCTACACAAGCCGCTTCCCAACAAGCGGACACCCTTACCAACTATCACAGACATGCAGTTTTTCCGTAGCCACTTCCGACCGACAGGAAATTGTCAGCCGTGCCGTAGAAGTTCTCCGACGACACTGGCCGGACGACATTACACCTTTTATAAAGAAAGCCGGTGTCATCGTTTGGGGAATCATACCCGATACGGCTATACAGGCCCAACTATTCGACCCGATTGACCGCGGCAAGCAAATGGCACTTAGCAAGGCTATCGAAGAAATAAACCGTAAAAACGGGCACAACATGGTGAGAATTGCCGTGCAAGGCTATGACAAACGATGGCATCTCAAATGCGAGCGGATATCAAAACGATATACCACCGACATCGACGACATTATCGAAATCAAACTGTAAGTTTTTTCGACCGCCGATATTGCTTTTTTCTTCCGAAAAAATTATCTTTGTACATAAGGTTGGACTTCTCAACCAAAGTATTATTTTAACCTAACGAAAAACGACTATGAACGACAAGAAATACGTCATCACCGTTGGCCGTCAGTTTGGCAGCGGCGGACACGATATAGGACAAAAGCTGGCAGAAAAGCTTGGAATAAAATTCTATGACAAGGAATTGCTTCTCGAAGCAGCCAAAGAAATAGGCATCAACCCTAACCTACTGAAAAAGACCGATGAGAAACTTCCGTCGTTCTATATCAGCAACCTTTCCATGAACCTGGGCTTCTATATCCAGCCCTTCACTTCATCACCCACCTCTTCCTACTACGATAACGTTCAGAAAGCCATCTGCGACATGATCAAGAATGTAGCAGAACGCGAATCATGCATCATTGTAGGACGCTGTGCCGATTATCTGCTACGCGACAACCCAAACTGCATCAACATATTTATCAGTGCTTCGCCTGAGGCATGCGCCGAACGGATCGTAAAACGTCTGCCGAACCTCAACATCGAAGAAGCCAAAACGTTGGCGAAAAAAGAGAACAAGCTCAGAGCCGAATACTATAATTTCTATACAGATAAGGAATGGGGACACTCTACCTCCTACGACCTCTGCATCGACTCTTCGAGAATTGATGAGGAATCGGCCATCGACCTGATTATTTCATACGTCAAAAACCGCTTAAAATAAACCGGTATTAACCAGAAAAACGGCTGCACATTTGCAAGAAACGTGCAGCCGTTTTTTATTTTCTTCTCGGACAAACGTCTATTTCAAATCGTCGTCGCTCGTTATTTCCACAATTTCCACATTCTGTGCCGTTCCGGCTTCCGCTGCAGTCTGCTGCTTCAGGAAATGACGGTAAACCAGATACTCAAGCAATGAATTTATTGCATATGCCATAAATGAAATACCGGTAACCAACACCAACACACTTTCAATACGCAGCACATCCGTTGAAAGAATAACAATACCGGCAGCAAGCATCAGTGTTGGAATAATATAGCAGCCAATCGGGAAATGCACCCGACGGCTCCACGACAGCAGTGCCCACAATTTGTAGACAGCCCCCAAAATAAGCACAATAGCAAAGGTATAGGCCGTAAATCCGACAAAGAACTGAGGTGCGGCAACAAGGGCTATACCCAAAATCAATCCGCCAACAATCGGCACACCGGCAACACCGCTCATCATGCGTTTTTCCTTACGGGCAAACAGCGCAATCAAAGCCAAACAGCTCGGAACAATGAACATGATGCCGATAATGATGATTATCATCTCCAGAATAGCCGCCCTGTTGTGAAGGACAACCAACAACAAGCCAACGATAAAAACAAACACATTGGACAACAAAGGCAATTTAGATTTCATTTGCTGTAATTTTAAAAATTCAACTTATTACGAAGTTACAAATAAATCCGCTTCCAGTCAACACTCTCCCACTTTTTTATTTCTTTCATTGACAGGAATCCCGTTTTTTCTTAAATTTGCAGACAATGGAGCAGAAAAAGAAAATATTGGTACTCATCAATCCCATTTCCGGGACCAACAACAAGGCGTACTTGCCGGAGATTGTCAACGAAAAGTTGAATCATGAAATTTTCGACATCGAAATACGCTTTACACAACGTGCCAACCATGCCTATGCGCTTTCACGCGAAGCCAGCGACAAAGGATATTTCGGTGTGGTAGCCATCGGCGGCGATGGAACGGTAAACGAGGTAGCCTCTGCCCTCTGCCATACACAAACGGCCTTAGGCATCATTCCCAACGGTTCCGGCAACGGTCTTGCCCGCCATCTGAACATTCCTATCAACATTACCAAAGCGCTGGAAATCATCAACGAAGCAAACGTGCATGCCTTTGACTACTGCACGGCCAACGAGCATCCTTTTTTCTGCACCTGCGGCGTGGGCTTCGATGCGCAAGTAAGTGCAAAATTTGCCAAAGACGGAAAGCGCGGACCTATCGGATATGTAAAAAGTGCCGTATCCGAATACCTGAAGTACCGCTCAAAAGAATATAAGATAACCACTCCCGACGGTGTAATTTCCGAGCGAGCTTTTATCATAGCCTGCGGAAATGCCTCGCAGTACGGGAACAACGCCTATATCACTCCGAATGCCGACATGCAGGACGGAATGATTGACGTGACCGTCATCCTGCCCATCACACCGCTCGACACTGCCATGCTCGGTCTGCTGCTTTTCTCCAAACATATCGACCAGGACACCAACATCATTTCTTTCCGGACGCCATCGTTAAAAATCGAACGGGCGTCGGAAGGCATCATGCACATCGACGGGGAAACAATTATGATGCCACGTGAAATTGACATCCAATGCCACCCGAAAGGACTCAACGTTTTCGTTCCGACAAAAAGTTCGGAAAGAGCCAACATATTCAGCACAATAGGAACCGGATTTTGGGATTTTGTCAACTCTATCCGGACAGAATTGAACATTTGACAGCGCAAAAAGCCCGACACTGCACAAATTCAGTATGTTTTGCAGCATTTTCCTTTTGTACTCTAAATATTTTACTTACATTCGTGGCAAATTAAGAACTTAACCATTATTTAATATAACTCCAAAACACAAAACAATATGAGTTACCTTAAATTTGATAAAAACCTGTTGATTAACCTTGACCAATCTCTCCCAAAGGAGATTCTTCGAACGAACAAAGCAGGAGCTTATCATTGCACTACAGTAACCGGTTGTAACACGCGCAAACAGCATGGATTGTTGGTCATCCCTATCAAGGAGATGGACAACGATAACTTTGTGTTGCTTTCGTCGCTGGATGAGACGGTGATACAACACGGTGCACCATTCAATTTGGGAATTCACCGTTATAAAAACGGTGTGTACAGTCCGAACGGACACAAATATTTGAGAGAATTCAATTGTGACACAGTACCCAAACTTACTTACCGTGTCGGTGGCGTTATCCTGACAAAGGAAAAGGTATTCGTGGCACACGAAAACAGAATTCTCATCAAATATACTTTGGTTGAAGCACACTCTCCCACAACACTCCAGTTCCAACCATTCCTGGCATTCCGAAATGCAGCAAGCCTGTGCATGGAAAACGATCAACTGGACACGACCTATGAAGAGACCGAAAACGGCGTATCTTTCTGTCTGTACAAAGGATACCCGCGCCTTTACATGCAATTCAACCACAAAGCGGAATTCGTCTACGAACCGCACTGGTACAACGGAATTGAATACATCAAAGACCTTGCACGCGAAGAGCCATTCAGCGAAGACCTTTGGGTGCCTGGTTATTTCCAACTCCCAATCAAGAAAGGAGAATCCATCATTTTCTCGGCAAGCACAGAACCTGCCAAACCAAGAAGTTTTTCGACAACATTCGACAAAGAAGCGGAAGAAAGAACCAAACGTACAAGTTTCTACAACTGCCTGAAAAATTCAGCCAAACAGTGCTACCTGAAAGACGGCAACAACCATTATCTGCTTGCCGGCTATCCTTGGTTCAAAATCATCGCCCGCGACCTTTTCGTTGCTCTTCCGGGTACAACATTAGCCATCGACCACCGCGAAGACTACGAAAAAATAATGAAAACGGCCTTAGACGCCTTGCATAAATACATCAAGACAGGAGAAACCGACAAGACCATCCAAGACATCCACTTGCCGGATATTCCTCTTTGGGCTGCCTGGTGTATACAACAATACTTCAAATTTTTCGGAGCATCGGAAACTATCGAAAAATACGGAAAAGCGTTGGAGGAAATCATCAATTTCATTCTCGACGAAAAGCAAAGAAACCTATATATCAACGAAGACGGTCTGCTATCAACCAATGGAACAATCGAATCCGTTACATGGATGGATTCTACGTTCAACGGCAAACCATTACTTCCACGTACGGGATTCATCGTCGAATTCAACGCACTTTGGTACAATGCACTGATGTTCGCATCAACACTTTTCAAGGATGCAGAACAGAAACCGGCACGTATTCAGGAATGGGAAGCCTTGGCAGAACGTCTGAAAGTTGCGTTCACCAACACGTTCATGAACGATTACGGCTATCTCTACGATTATGTAGACGGCACTTATACAGATTTGAGCGTGCGTCCGAACATGATTATAGCAGCCGGCTGCGACTTCTCGCCGCTTGACAGAGTACAACGTAAGAAAATTCTTGATATCGTCACCCGCGAACTGCTGACACCGATGGGCCTCCGCACCCTGAGTCCGAAAAGCTACGGCTACAATCCGTTCTTTGAAGGAAATCCGGAAAGAAGAGCCCATGTATATTTCAACGGTCCGACACGCCCATGGCTTACAGGTTTCTACACCGATGCCTATCTGAAAGTGTTTGGCCGCAGCGGTGTCGCATTCCTACGCAGAATGCTTATCGGTTATGAGGACGATATGACAAAAGGCTGCATCGGCTCACTGTCAGAACTCTATGACGGTAACCCGCCCTACACAGGTCACGGCGCCATCAGCTTCGCTCCGAACATCGGAGAAGTGCTGCGCTCCATCTATGCTCTAAAAAGTTTTGAAGTTTAACATCCAAGATATTCCTTTCTAATATGAAAGCACTAATGTTCGGGTGGGAATTTCCACCGCATATCCTTGGAGGACTGGGAACGGCAAGCTACGGCCTGACCAAAGGGATGGCCGAGAACGGCGATATGGACATCACATTTGTCATCCCAAAACCTCACGGAGATGAAGATAAAAGTTTTGCTAAAATAATCGGAGCAGGCAATACACCTATTGCCTGGAGAGATACCGACTGGGACTATGTACAGTCAAGAATCGGCAATGTTATGGACCCGCAACTCTATTTTGATTTGCGCTCAAACATCTATGCCGACTTCAACTACATGAATGTCAACGACCTGGGCTGCATTGAATTCTCAGGCCGCTATCCGGATAACCTGTTGGAAGAAATCAACAACTATTCCATCGTAGCAGGAGTGATTGCACGTACGGTAGATTTTGACATCATCCACTCACACGACTGGCTGACCTATCCTGCCAGTATCCATGCCAAACAAGTGTCGGGCAAACCGCTGGTAATCCACGTACACGCCACCGACTTCGACCGCTCTCGCGGTAATGTCAATCCGACCGTGTTCAACATCGAACGCGACGGTATGCTCAACGCCGACCACATTATTACGGTGAGTGACCTGACCCGCCGTACCGTAATTGAAAAATACGGTATCGACCCGGCAAAGGTAACGACAGTACACAATGCTGTTGAGCCGCTGAGCGAAGAGCTGAAGCATCTGGAAGTTCCAAAGATGAAGGAAAAAATCGTTACATTCCTTGGACGTATCACCATGCAGAAAGGTCCGGAATACTTCGTGGAAGCTGCTGCTAAGGTTTTGCAGAAAGTGCATAACGTACGCTTCGTAATGGCAGGAAGCGGCGACATGATGGAAAAAATGATCAATCTCGTGGCAGAGAAAGACATTGCCGACCGTTTCCACTTCCCCGGATTCCAAAAAGGAAAGCAGGTTTACGAAATGCTGAAAGCCTCCGACGTATATATCATGCCGTCGGTATCCGAACCTTTCGGAATTTCTCCTTTGGAAGCAATGCAAATGGGCGTGCCTTCCATCATTTCCAAACAGTCGGGCTGTGCTGAAATCCTCAACCACGTCATCAAGACCGACTTCTGGGATATCGATGCAATGGCCGACGCCATCTATTCAATCATCACTTATCCGGCCATGTACAACCAACTCCATGAAGAAGGTCTGGCCGAAGTGAATGAAATCCAATGGAAGAAAGCAGGCAAAAAAGTTATTGACATTTACAACCGATTATTAAACAAATAAAAGACTACTACTATGAGCGCAGTATGTTTATTTTTCCAAATACATCAACCATTCAGACTAAAACGTTACCGCTTCTTCGATATTGGTAACGACCACTATTATTTCGACGATTTCGGAAACGATGAAATCATCACCCGCATTGCACAAAGATCCTATCTTCCTGCAAACGAACTGCTCCTGCAAATGATTCAGGACAGCAACAAACGTTTTAAAGTTGCTTTCTCCATCACAGGTACAGCATTGGAACAATTCCAGCTCTACGTTCCGGAATTCATCGATTCTCTGAAAAAGTTGGCAGATACAGGCTGTGTAGAATTTGTATCAGAAACTTACAACCACTCTCTGGCTTCTCTTATCAACGCCGACGAGTTCAAAAAGCAAGTTGAAAAGCACGACAAGCTCATCTATGAACTTTTCGGACAGAAACCGAAAGTGTTCCGCAACACAGAATTGATTTACAACGACGAAATCGGAGCAACTATTGCAGAAATGGGCTTCAAGGGCGTATTGACAGAAGGTGCAAAACATATTCTGGGATGGAAATCGCCTAACTATATGTACTCGGCAGCAAGCGCTCCGAAGATGAAACTTCTTCTCCGCAACTCCAAACTGTCAGACGATTTATCACTTCGCTTCTCCGATTACGGCTGGCACGAATATCCGCTGACTGCCGACAAATACATGTCGTGGATTGCACAAAGCCCGAAGGAAGAACAAATCATCAACATCGCCATGAACTATGAAGTGCTCGGAGAAAGCCATCCTCGCGAAACTGGTATCTTCGACTTCTTCAAGGCTCTCCCACGCTTTGCTGAAGAAAAAGGCGTTGAATTCTGGACTCCGTCGGAAGCAATTGCAAAACTGAATCCTGTAGCTGAAATCACCGTTACACACCCGATTTCCTGCAACGACGAAGAAAGAGGCGTAAGCGCTTGGTTGGGCAACCAGTTGCAAAACGAAGCATTCAACAAACTTTACTCAATTGCCGAACGCGTTCACCTGTGCAGCGACCCACGTCTGCAACAAGACTGGTGCTACCTACAATCGTCAGACCATTTCTTCTACATGAGTACAAAACACTTTGGTGACGGTTGTGCAATGTTCAGCCCGTACGAATCACCATACATGGCATTCACCAACTACATGAACGTATTGGGTGACTTCATTGTACGCGTTGAAGAACAGTTCCCGCTCACGATTGAAAATGAAGAATTGAATGCATTGCTGACTACTATCAAGAATCAGTCAAGCGAAATCGAAATGCTTAATAAGGAGCTTCGCACGCTGAAAACTTCCATCGAAAACAACGAAGAAGCTGCAGCTGCTGCAGAAGCAAAACCGAAAAAAGCTCCGGCTCGCAAAAAAACTACAACAAAAAAGGCAACTTCGAAAGAATAACAACTGAACACAAGTAGTCTTTAACATAAATGACAGCGCTATGGGGTCCCTCATAGTGCTGTCATTTTTTATATTAATCGGTCATTAATTTACTTTCGACAGTGTGTCCTCTTTCGGACTGTTGTCAATAGTACTAAAAATAGGGCTGATTTAGAATTAAGAAGAAAATAAAAAATGGAGCCTCGACTTTCGTCAAAGCTCCATTCTTTATGCATGATTATTTTTATCAAATTTATTTACCGTAGTCTGCCAAGTATTCCTTGATTTCCTTAACTGTTGACTCTACGTTGAAACCGAACTTTTCCTCCAACACTTTGTACGGTGCTGAATATCCGAAATGGTCAAGACCACAAGCACGGCCATTAGCACCAACAATACGAATCAATGAAGAAGGAAGACCGGAAGTCTTGCCATAAACAGGCTTGTCTTTCGGAACCAAAGATTCACGATATTCAGCCGGCTGGTTGCAGAACAAGCCAATAGACGGAACTGATACCACACGGGCATTAATGCCTTCAGCCTTCAATACTTCGGCTGATTTAATCAACAGCATGACGTCAGAACCATTACCGACAAGCACAACATCCGGATTTTCGCAGTTGACAACAGCATAACCGCCCTTTTCCATTTGAAGCGCATCCGCATAACGGTCGCCAGATTCAGAAGGAAGATCTTCCACATCCTGACGAGTCAAAATCAAGCCGGTCGGAGTGTCCGTATTCTCCATTGCCATCTTCCAAGCCACAGTTGTTTCTGCACTGTCGGCAGGACGAAGCACCAGCATACTGTTTTTACCCTTATGGTTTTTCAATTCTTCCAAAAGACGAATTTGAGCTTCCTGCTCAACCGGTTCGTGAGTAGGACCGTCTTCACCCACACGGAACGAGTCATGTGTCCAAACAAACTTCACCGGCAACTGCATCAACGCTGTCATACGGATAGCCGGTTTCATATAGTCGGAGAATACGAAGAACGTACCGCAAGCAGCAAACATACCACCATGCAGCACAATACCGTTCATAATAGAGGCCATCGTCAATTCAGCCACACCCGACTGCAAGAAGCGTCCGGCGAAGTTACCCGGAGTAATCAGGCTACCACACTTTTTGATAAATGCTTCCGTCTTGTCACTATTTGACAAGTCGGCTGACGAAACCACCATGTTCTTCAATTTCTCACCTAAAACAGCCAATACATCGGCAGAAGCCGTACGGGTTGCCACATTCGGTTTGTGAGCAATTGCCTTATAATCGATTTCTGGAATTTTTCCGTCAATCCAGTTTTGCAATTCAGCAGCCAGTTCAGGATTTTCAGCAGCCCAAGCAGCAAAAGCGGCTTTACGTTCAACTGCAATCGCCTTCAATTCTTCACGGCGCTGTGCGTATAGTTCTTTGGTTTCATCCCAAATAATCCATGGATTTTCAGGATTACCGCCGAGATTTTCTACTGTCTTTTCGTAGCTTGCACCCGACTTGCTGATAGGATTTCCGTGAGTGCTTGTCTTGAACTCATAGTTCTCACCGTCGGCAGTCACACAGCCCTTACCCATTATCGTATTACCGATAATCAAAGTCGGACGTTTTTCTTCGTTCAACGCATTTTCCAATGCGCCGGCTATTTCAATTGGATTGTTACCGTCGATTTCAATTACGTTCCAGTTCCATGCACGGTATTTTGCAGCTGTATCTTCTGCTGAAACCTCGCTTACCATAGTAGCAAGCTGCACCTTGTTGCTGTCGTAGAACATAATCAAATTGTTCAAACCCAAGAAACCGGCAATACGTCCGGCACCTTGAGAAATCTCTTCCTGAATACCGCCGTCAGAAATAAACGCAAAAGTCTTGTGCGCTACAACTTCGCCGAAACGTGCGGCAATACAGCGTTCTGCGATAGCAGCACCAACAGCCATGGCATGACCCTGTCCGAGAGGACCTGAACCGTTTTCAATACCACGGGTAAAATCCACTTCCGGGTGTCCCGGAGTCGCACTCTGCCACTGACGGAAGTTTTTCAAATCGTCGATGCTATAGCGTCCGCACATGGCAAGCACGCCATACAACATCGGTGACATGTGACCTGGATCCAAGAAGAAACGGTCTCTTGCGAACCATGTCGGATCTTCCGGGTCATATACTAAATATTTGGAATATAACACGTTTGTAAAATCAGTACCGCCCATAGAGCCACCAGGGTGTCCTGACTTCGCTGCCTCGACCATTGCCGCTTCCAAAATACGGATATTGTCGGCCACCTTATTCATTACATTTACATCCATTGATACTTAGAGGTTGAGAATGTTAATAACAAGTGCGAAATTACGAAATTTTGTTCAATAACCGAAATATTCCCTCAAAAAAAGCCCGCCCCGTGCTCTTTTTCAGAGCACGGGGCGGAATCTATTTATTTACTGTTTCGTCAGAATCGGAGATTAGTCGTCAGCTCTTTTGCTTACCTTGCTGCCAATCAAAGAATAGAACAACAGGTAACCAACAGCTACAACAAGTACCCAATAGCTGCTCAAGTAACCGGCTGCGTCAGCAACTGCACCCTGAACCAACGGAAGGATACCGCCACCGCAAACCATTACCATAAAGAAACCAGAAGCAACAGCTGTATACTTGCCAAGGCCTTCAACTGCAAGGTTGAAGATACCACCCCACATTACAGATGTACACAAACCGCAGAGGATGAAGAACAGGATGCTGACAGGAGCTTCAACCGTCATGAATGACAATGTAGAAGATACGCCCGGAACAGAAACGGTAACGTCGGCCGGAACCATAATAGCTGCAATCAACAGAACGATAGCCAAAGAAGATACAGCCACCAACATTGTCTTACTTGAAATCTTAGCACCGAGTGCACCGCCCAACAAACGGCCTACGAGCATCAGCAACCAGTACATACCCACCAACGAACCTGCAACAGCTGCCGGAATACCCAATTCGTTTGTCATATAAAGGTTAGCGATATTAGGGATACCAACTTCGATACCTACATACAAGAAGATAGCTACGATACCACCGATATAGTGGCGGAACTTGAATACGCCAGACAAAGAAACTTTGTCTTCTTTACCCTTGTCCTTATTGTTCTTCATTTCTTCCAAAATCGGTTCCGGAAGTTTAGAAAGAACCAAAACAATGAAAGCAACTGCGAAAATAGCCATTGCAATATAAAGAGCGGTACGAGCGTCAACCAATGTACATTCTTTAATATTGTCACCCATCAGATAACCAACAAGTACCGGACAGATTGTAGCGGCCAATGAATTGGTAGCACCACCGAACTGAATCAACTGGTTACCTTTTTTACCACCACCACCAAGAGTGTTCAACATCGGGTTCACTACTGTGTTCAACATACACATGGAGAAACCGGCAACAAATGCACCGCACAAATAAACACCGAAGATAGATTCATTTTCGAGGTAGCTGGAGAGGAACATCAACACAACGCCAACCAAACCTACGAGTACAGCCAAAATAGCTGAGAAACGGTAACCCTTCTTTTGAAGAATCATACCGGCTGGCAATCCCATGAATGCATAGGCAATAAAGTTAGCGGCATTACCCAACTGTGACTGGAAGTTGGAAAGTGACAACTGTTCTTTCAAAATAACGCCGAATGGATTCTGAAATCCGGTCACGAATGAAATCATCGCGAACAAAAAGAACATTACAACAATAGGCAATGTATAATTCTTTTTTTCCTGTAACATAAATTTAGATTTTAAAGTATGAATAAATAATTGATAACTCTCTGGTTACTTAATTGTTTTTAAAAGTAAAGTATTTTTTCGAACGGAGTACAATGACGTGCATTAATTTTATCTTTTTTTAAGACACTACGAATTCTTAATACTGTCTTTCTCCAAAAATCGAATGTCCGACACGGACCAACGTACTACCCTCTTCCACAGCAATCTGATAATCATCGCTCATCCCCATGCTGATTTCCCGAAAGCAATCCGAGTCATGCAGACACCCTTCATGCAAAAGGTCAAACACTTGCTTTATTTTCCGGAATTCAGCCCGAATCTCATTTTCATCGTCGGTATTGGTTGCCATGCCCATCACTCCACAAACCCGTACATGGGTTAGTTCAGCCAGCACGCCACTCTCTACCATCGCCACACATTCGTCGGCTGTCATTCCATATTTTGTTTCTTCCTGTGCCACATGCAGTTGCAACAACACGTCTACGACACGTCCGGCACGCTCCGCCTCGCTGTCAACAACCCGCAGCAACTTTTCACTGTCAATGCTGTGAATCATTGCTACATAAGGCACAATTGCCCGTACCTTGTTTGTCTGCAAATGACCGATAAAGTGCCATTTGACATCGTCGGGCATCTGTCCCACCTTCTGCAAAAGTTCCTGCGCACGGCTTTCACCAAAAATCCGTTGTCCGGCATCATAGGCCTCGCACAGCAATTCAACAGGATGGAACTTGGAAACAGCAACAAGACCCACTCCTTTTGGGAGTGAATCCTGCAGTTTCCTGATATTTTCTTTTACGTTTATCATTTTAAGCCTCCTGATCTGCAGCCGTGCCGCCGAGGTTAGCCTGATATACGTCCATAATAGCAGTTTCTGTAATAGATGCCACTTCAAAATCAGACATCGTACCCTTCATTCCTGCCATGAAATTATCAAAAGCCTTCTTGAAATCGGCAGCCTGTACCATGATATAGTTGGCTGTCTTTTTCTCAACGGCTGTCTTTTCGTCGATTGTAACGAAGTTCACCTTCACTCTGTACCAACGGTCACCTTCTTCATCCCAAAAGATTTCAGCCGTATTTGTACGCTTAACGGCAGTAACCTTGAAATCACCCGAAATAAACGGTGTTATTTCTTCAATGATACGAGCTTCAGCTTCCGTAAACGACAAGGCGTCAACCAAGTACGGTTCGGTAACGGTTTTTTGCTGACCATTTTCCGCCAATTTGTCGTATTTTACTTTACATTCAAACCATGTTGCCATTTTTACCTTTCATTAAAATTACGGCACAAATTTAATAAAATAAATTTCATTGAGAGCGATTACAGCTTTTATTTTATCGGTATTTTCTCGACGAAAGGTTAAAAGCCGGAGAACTTTTAAACATATTAAAATTTGACAGTATCCTCAACTTTGTCCTTCCACATTCCAAATTGAGAAAGTGATATTTCTTTTTCAGTTTTATTATTCCATCTCTGTTCGCCTTCCGCTATCTTTGTAGAAGATAGGAGGCGGCACGGGATAAAAAATAATTGAAACAAGTTTCATTATTTTATTCTCCACTCGCCTTTTCGTATCTTTGTTTTATTAAAACGATTTAGACTATGAACAAAACACTATCAGTTTTCATTCTTTTTTGGTTTTGCCTATCCGTATCGGCCGGAAACAAAATCATCATTGCAGGAAGCGACAAACCGTACAGCGGCCAGACATGGTTCTACAGCGGCTCTGGCAATGGACTTCAACAACAAAAAATATCCGACAACTGGGATGAAGGAAGACGAATCACATCCGCTGCCTATACGCCTTTCGGATGGTTTATTGCCATGAGCAGCAACAGCGGGTACACTCGCCAGACCTATCACTATGCCAGCGAATGGCCAAGTGACTGGATTTCGGAAAACTATCAAAAAGGATGCTATGTAACCAACATAACCCATGGCGACGGAAAATGGCTGATTGTAATGTCGGAAGGAACAGGATACACCGACCAGACATTCGTCTATGACACATGGAGTGCTTGCAAAAGTTTCATTTCCAACCATTGGGATAAAGGATACCGTATTACCCAGGCAATGCCTTTCAATGACAAATGGCTTGTGTTTATGAGTGCAAACAGTGGTATCGGCATGCAAACCTATTCCTTCAGCAATCCGGATGGTATCAGCACACGCATCAAGGAAATTTGGGATGACGACTATCTCATCCAACTGCTGGAATATGTCAACGGACAGTATTTTCTGGTTGGCTACCAACCTTCAAACGGACAAAGTGCCCGACAGACCTATAATATAGAAGCCACTTCCCCGTCTTCATTCATCGACGAACAATGGGAAAAGGACAACAATATCACTTATATAGGTAGTCTCCACGAGCACAATACCGGCAACTCCTCAACAAACAACAGTTATCAAAACAACGACCAACTCAACTATGACAATTACAAACCCTACGAGGTGTTCAAAGTTCAAGAAGGTGACAAGATCATACACAAACAAAAACTTCCATGCATTGGTTGCTACGGCAACAAAACTTGCCAGCTCTGCCATGGTTCAGGCATGATTGTCGGACTTTATTCATCCATTCCTTGCAGCGCTTGCCTTGGTTCCACCAAATGTTCATTATGCCAAGGCCGAGGTTACACGATTATTCAGTTGGGCGTGTATGACAAAAACGGCAATATGATAGGAGGCGGCAACGGTGGTTATGTTGCACCATCTCCCAATTACAACAACGGTGGTGGATATAATGGAGGTGGATACAATGGAGGAGGACACAACTCCGACCGAGTCAGATGCAACAGTTGCTCAGGTACCGGAAAATGCACCGCTTGCGGCGGTTCCGGATTAATGAAAGGCAGCTATTACTATACGGGTGGAGATGAGTACATCACCGATTGCCCCGTATGCCATGGCAGCGGTAAATGCGGAGTCTGCTATGGCAGAGGCTCCCTCTAATCCAACACAAAAGAACTACACAACCTGCATTCTACAGAAAGGGATGCAGGTTTTTTCATGAAACATCTTTTTCGTGTAATCAATCCAAAACTGTATTAATTATCAAAATTGCGTTTCAAATTTGTTTTTTTCCACAAGAATCTTTAAGTTTGTAATATCAATTACCGAAATACGATGAAAAAAACAGACCTGACATCACCAAACAACCACCAAAACCTGTTTGCCAGGATTTTCTATTTCTATGTAGACGGATTTCGCAACATGACAGTTGGGAAAACTCTCTGGACAATCATACTCATCAAACTGTTTGTCATGTTTGTCCTGCTTAAAATATTCCTTTTCCCTGATTTTCTGAGTTCAAAAAGTGACAATGACGAAGGCAAAGCCGATTATGTCCGCTCGGAACTAATCAAACGCAATTAATTAACAAATATACTTATGGAAGATTTAATGCATGTAGTCGACTGGTCGCGTGCACAATTTGCGCTGACGGCCATCTACCACTGGCTATTCGTTCCGCTCACTCTAGGATTGGGCGTAATTATAGCCATTATGGAAACAATCTATTACCGGACAAAAAGCGAGAAATGGCTGGCAACGACCAAGTTCTGGATGCTGCTGTTCGGTGTGAACTTTGCCATCGGTGTTGCCACCGGCATTATTCTGGAATTTGAGTTCGGCACCAACTGGTCAAATTACAGCTGGTTTGTCGGCGATATTTTCGGAGCCCCACTTGCCATTGAGGGTATTCTAGCATTTTTCATGGAGTCCACTTTCATTGCCATCATGTTCTTCGGCTGGAAAAAGGTTAGTCCGAAATTCCACTTGACGGCAACATGGCTGACGGCCGTTGGAGCAAGCATTTCCGCTCTGTGGATTCTTGTGGCCAACGCCTGGATGCAACATCCTGTGGGAATGGAGTTCAACCCAGAAACAATGCGCAACGAAATGGTTGACTTTTGGGCTATCCTTCTTTCTCCGATGGCAGTCAACAAATTTTTCCATACCGTACTGAGCGGATGGGTTCTTGCAGGCGTTTTTGTTGTAGGTGTCAGCTCTTGGATGCTGTTGAAAAAACGCAACGTGGAGCATTGCTTCCGCAGTTTGAAAGTTGGCGGATGGGTAGGTGTTGTCGGCATTGTACTGACAATCTACACCGGTGACGGCTCGGCTGTCACTGTTGCAAAACACCAGCCCATGAAATTGGCAGCACTAGAAGGCCTTTACGACGGAAACCACGGTCAGGAACTGGTAGGAGTAGGTTTGTTGAATCCGAAAAAGACACTGGACAACGATGAAAAACCCTACCTGTTTGACATATCAATCCCTTATGGACTTTCATTCCTTGCCACACACGACCCTTACGCTTTCGTGCCGGGAATCAATGATATTATCAAGGGGATTTCATTTACAAATGACGGTGATACCATCAATACCGTATCCTATGCCGAACGTATTGCCCGAGGAAAAATGGCGCAAGCCACTTTAGCCGAATTTGACAAGGCTTCGAAAGCCGGCAACGTTGCTGCATTGGACAGCCTGAACACAGCCTTAAAAGAAAACTTCCCGTATTTCGGTTACGGCTATTTCAACAGTCCAGAAGAAGCAGTGCCCAACGTACCTCTCACCTTCTACACATTCCGTGTCATGGTTATCGTCGGCGGATATCTGCTGCTCTTCCTCATTGCAGCCCTGTTGCTTGCCTACAAACGCGAAATCTATATGCGCGCTAAATGGGCGAAAGGATTTCAAATGCTTGCCATTGCCTCCATTCCGCTCGTTTACCTATGCAGCGTCTGCGGTTGGGTGGTTGCAGAAGTTGGACGACAGCCATGGACCATTCAGGATCTGATGCCGAACCATGTGGCCATTTCCGACATCAGCGCACCGTATGTACAAACCACCTTCTTCATCTTCGCTGTCATATTCACAGCTCTCCTGGCTGCCGACATCTGTATCCTGACAAAACAGATTCGCAAAAAATCGAAAGAAAATCTTGACATCGTAAAAAAATAATGCTATGATTACATACGAGTTTCTCCAAAACTACTGGTGGCTGCTCATTTCCGTATTGGGAGCCGTTCTGGTATTTCTTTTGTTTGTCCAAGGCGGACAAACGATGCTCATCACGACATTCAACCGCACCCACCGCTCCATGATGGTCAATTCCCTTGGACGGAAATGGGAACTGACATTCACTACGCTGGTTGTGTTCGGCGGTGCATTTTTTGCGTCGTTCCCTCTGTTCTATTCCACAAGTTTCGGAGGTGCCTATTGGCTGTGGATGATTATTCTGTTCAGTTTCATCGTGCAGGCCATATCCTATAAATACCGTCAAAAAGAAGGCAACCTTTACGGCACAAACACCTACGACACACTGCTGTTCATCAACGGATGCATCGGTCCGCTCCTATTAGGTGTAGCCGTAGCCATGTTCTTCTTCGGTGCTGAGTTCACGGTAGAAAAGACCAATATTCTCAACGTTGAGTCATCAGCCATTTCCAAATGGGGTGACCGCCACGGATTTGAAGCCATCTTCAACCTCAAGAATCTGGTGATGGGTGCCATGGTACTTTTCCTTGCACGCGTCCAGGCTTCACTCTACTTCATCAATAATATTGACGACAAGGACATCTACGAACAACAGAAACGTATGCTGTTCTACAACACGATTGTTTTCGTTCTGTTCTTCCTGGGCTTTGCCACTCTGTTACTGTTGTCGCCAGGCGTTTCCTACGACAATGCCGGCAATGCCGAATGGGTTGAATACAAATATCTCAACAATTTTCTTGAAATGTGGTGGTGTCTTGTCGCCTTCCTTGTTGGCACAGTCCTTGTGCTGTTCGGCATCGGCAAAACACTGTTCGTAGAAGGATTCAAGAAAGGCATCTGGTATTCAGGTATCGGAACTACACTCGTTGTACTTTCTCTGTTCTGGGTAGCCGGCTATAACAACACAGCCTACTATCCGTCACTGCTCGACGTGCAAAGTTCACTTACTATACGCAACAGCAGTTCAAGCGAATTTACGCTGTCGGCAATGAGCCTCGTTTCACTGCTGATACCTTTTGTGCTTGCCTATATCGTTTACGCATGGTATTCAATGGACCGCGTCAAGATTACCGCAAAGGAAATCATCGAAACCGAAAGCGAAGACAAATACTAACGGCTTATCACTGTATCAATATAAAAGAGGGTGACCCAAAAGCCATTCAGAATGGCAGAAGGGTCACTTTCTTCGTTTTCAGCCATCAAGCTCATATATGTAAAAATTAACGGTTATCCTCTTGAAAATAAAGA
>OOIG01000076.1_pt1 | contig 87225 bp, 72 predicted proteins | sample 1692091 | NCBI WGS metagenome assembly OOIG01 (sample SAMN06348188, study PRJEB24527) | human gut metagenome | biome: human gut; feature: ankylosing spondylitis patient; material: feces | host: Homo sapiens | place: China | collected 2015-10 | reverse complement strand
CAGGGCGGCATGTACTAATGCCGCTTGAGATGATGCGGCACAAGGCTCCAAATCTTTGATTTGGGAGCAAAGGTCCGGTGGACCTTTGCGTAGCCGCATGGTCGATGTGTTGCGGAAAGAACCGCATAAATATAGCAAAATTTGGCCGTTGTGCGTATGCACGGCGGCCTTTTTGCGTGATGCTGATCGGTTTTGACGAAACACGGAAAGATACGGGTGGTAAAGCAGTCATCAAAATTGAACACACGGAAATATCTGTACCACTTATCTACAATGTATTGACTTTTGACCCCTTTGGGGGTACTATATATCAGATTTTGGTGCAGTCTGTTTTTTTCTGCCCAAAAAGGAAATCGGAGGTGCAAATCTATGCGCAAAAAATTAACCGGCAAACGGCTGATTGCAGTTTTCCTTGCAGTGCTGATGGCGCTCACTTGCTTTACTGCTCTGCCTTTTGCTGCTTCTGCCGCCACCCCGGCAACTTCTGCCGGCGGTAAGTATGTTTTTGCCTATTTTACCGGCGATAATACCAGTGAACAGAAGATTCGCTTTGCTGTTTCTGACGACGGCTACAATTTTACTGCTATCAACGGCAACCAGCCTGTTGTAGAGCAGACTACCGGCACCGGCTGTGCCCGTGACCCGTATCTGTTCCGTGGTCAGGACGGCTACTTCTATATGGTAGCAACGGATATGGACGCTTCCCTTGGCTGGTGGGATGTGAACGACGCTATGACCGTGTGGCGTTCTGCGGATCTGGTAAATTGGTCCGAGGAGTCTCATATCTCCATTAAGGATGTGAAGAATGCAGACGGCACTCCTGCTTTGCCTGCCAATGAAACTGTTCATTGCTTCTGGGCGCCTCAGGTGATCTGGGACGCTTCCACCGGCAAGTATATGGTGTATTTCTCTCTGTCCACCTCCAGCTTTACCGGCGGTTCAGAACAGAAGATTTATTATATGCTTACGGACAATCTGATGGATGTGACCCATTACAGCGCGCCTCAGTTGCTGTATAAGAATCCCAATGGTGACGCCTCTATTGATGCGGATATTATGTACGATTCCGCAAACGGCATTTATTATATGTATTATAAGAATGAGGCGGACGGGGAAAAGACCATCTATTATGTGTCCTCCACGGATCTGAAAGATGCGGATCAGTATTCTGCCTGCACGCCTGTTAAGGTTTACAACAGCCGTTCCACAAAAATGGAGGGGTGCAACTCCCACTTTATTACCGGCACCAACACCATGGTGATGCTGGCAGATGAGTACGGCAACAGCGGTCACTATCTGGCGTTCCAGTCTACGGACTTTAAGAACTTTGAAAAGCTCACGGACAGCCAGTATACCTTGAACCAGTTGTCTCCCCGTCACGGCTCCGTGCTGGCCATTACCGATGAGGAATATAATACCATGCTCAAGGCCCAGCGCTCTACGGATATGCGCTATCGCTTTGACTCCGACCTAAACCTGACCTCTGACTGGACCTATACCAAGCAGACGGATTCCAGCGGCTACACCTATGAGTACCAGCTGAACAAGGCCGGTATTGCAGAGCAGGGCGGCAAGCTGTGGCTCAATCAGGGCCAAGTGTTCGTCAATGACCCGGTGATCCAGGCACTGATGAAAACGGACAGCTTTACCGTTTCCTTTAGCCATACCCGACAGACGGACGATAACGACCTGGGCACCAGCGGCACCGTGTTTGCACTGGCTGCGGCGGACAAGGACTTTATCCGCCTGGGCTGCGACGGCACGCTTTCTGTTTATTCCGGCGGTACAAATAAGACCGCTGCCAAAAAGGTGACCGTACCTGCCGGCCAGGAGGCCAATTATACCATTTCTTATAACGGCAAAGAGACGGTCCTGTATGTGGACGGCAAGCTGGCTGCCACTGTTGAGGGCGTGATCGACGCCCGGGAAGTGGCCGACGGCGCTGCATTTTATGTTGGCCTTGGCTATTCTGACGCAGCCAACAAAGATAACGCTGTTCGTATGATCGGCAATTACGGCAACTTGCAGTTCTCTGCCACTTCTGCCCAGGGTACCCAGTCTGAGCTGACTACGCAGGTGGCTGCCTTTGAGGCGCTGCTTCAGGGCGGTAAGCTGTACACCAACGCTTCTGCTGCTTACGCTGCTTATGTGCAGGCAAACCGTCTGCTGGACGCTGCCCGTTACGGCGGGGCCGATGTGTCTGCTGCTCGTCTGAAAGCAGCCACGGACGCACTGATTGCCGGTATGGCTGCCATGCAGGAATACACCCGGCCCCAGATGGGCAAGGGCTACTTTGGCTCCACGGAGGCCACCGACGGCTACACCGATGTGCTGTACAGCACCAAGGATTATGTGTACAGCGGCGAGACCACCGCTGACAGCTACCAGGGCATCGGTTATGTAAACTTTAAGATCGCCAGTCCCAGCACCACCGTGCTGCTGAAAAACGGCGACAGCAATCCCGGCTTCCCGGTGGTTGTGGAGAGTAAAAAGATAGAGAACAGCAGTGGCAGTATCTTCAACAGAAAGACCACTTACGGCAAGATCGCCTATGTGGCGCCCCTGAGCAGCGACTTAATGCTCAATCACCTGTGGTACGGCTATGCGGAAGGTGCGTATAGCACCTGGCCCGGGAAGACCGCCACCAGCAACAACGCCACCTTTGGTTACCAGGCGGGCACCACGGCAGATATGACTGCCAATCAGGATAATACCGGTACTTCTCGCTTCTGGAACAACCAGGCATTCCTGAACCCATCCTTCGGCACCAATGAATATGCCAAGACCTACACCGGTTTGCAGTTCACCGCCAAGGTGATCGGTAACCGGAACAATGAGAATACGGACAACGCAGCGGAGAACCTGACCCTGAACAGCACCCAGTATGTGCTTAATTATACGCCCCTGGCAAATGCTGTGGCCGGTCTGGACACCACCACCCAAAAGCAGGTAGCCGCCCAGTACAAAGAGGGCGGGCTGGCAGATCTGCTGGCCAAGGCGGATACCGTTAGCGGTGTCAACCCGGCAGCTTATAACTATGCCTTTGATCTTGCCGGTGCAGTGACCGGCTATCAGGCTGACGCAGCCGCAGCGATGACTGCTTATAACGCAGCTACGGTAAACACCGCTGCCGATGTTTATACGGCTTTGCGCACAGTAATGGACAACTGCATGAGCACCTACGCCGTAGGCAACACGGTGCTGGATAATGGTTCTACCAAGTATGTGGCCGCTTTGTGGAGCGACTTTGTACAGGCTTATCAGGCAGCGCAGAGCGCTTTTGCCGACCTGAAAGATAATGACTATAAAAAGGACGGCAGTGCCCTGCAAACCTTGGCCGATAACTTGCAAAAGGCGTATGACGCCCTGTGCGGCTATGGTGCATACGAGGCACTGGACAGCGCAGTCAGCCGGGTAAAGACTGTGGTGGCTGCCGGTAAGGACGGCTACTATGCCGCCGACAAGTACCAAGCACTGGAGCAGGCTTTGACCGAAGTGTTGGCTACCGCCTACACTAATGACGGCACTGCTTATGCGCTGAGCGAAAAGCAGCAGGCTGCCATTGATGCTTGCACGGCAAAGCTGCTGTCCGCCTATACCGACTGTATGTACAGCAACCGATTTAAGGTGACCTTTATTGCAGACGGTCAAACGGTCAGCACCGATTCTTACGACGCCAACGCCGCCGTGACCTTGACTGCGCCCAATGCCACCAACGGCACCTGGACCGTCAACGGTGTAACCGTAGCAGGGGAGGGCGCCAGCTACACCTTTGAGGTGGTGGCTGACAGTACCGTGACCTTTACCTCCGCTGCCAAGGCAGATACCGTGACGGTGACGAACCTGTCCGCCTTCGGCGACAGCGTGTACAGCCAGTATGCGGTGACTGCGGACAAGACCCTGTCTACCGTACTGGCAGCAGCGCCTGCCCGCACTTTGGTGGGCTACCACTTGGACGGCTGGCTGGTGAACGGCCAAAACGCCGCCAAGCTGGATGGCAGCCTGGCAGTGACCTCCTTTGCCAAGAACGGCACCGTCCTGATCAAACCGGTGTACAGCGCCAATGCAGGTACATACACCTTTGATGCACCGTATACCCTCACTTCCGACGCAGCGGACTTCTTGTGCTGGGCGCTGCCGGTAGACGGCAACACCTATCGTGTGGTCAGCTACTCTGCCACCTATAACTGCTACGCCACCGGCGCCAAGAGCGACTTTGTGGCAATCACCCAGTCCAACTTCAATCAGTACACTCTGCAGGGTGTGACTTCCATTGCTCAGTTACAGCAAAAGGCGCCCATTGCTTCTCTGCGCGGCGCTGCGGAAGATGCTTCTTCCCAGAACGGTCAGGTGTGGAACACAGAGATCGGCAAGCTGACCTTTGTGGCGCAATATGCTCAGGGCGCAGACCCGGCCTATACGGTCACTGCCTGCGGTTTGGAGTTTAATAATGGAACAGATGGTAAGGGTGCCAAGACGGTGATCACCAAGTCTAACAGCCAGACGGACAGCTGTCAGTACCTGATCAGCTACACCTTCAGCAATCCGGCAGGGCAGACCTACTCTGCACGCAGCTATGTGGTTTACACAGACGGGCAAGGCCAGCGCCATACCTCGTACAGTCCCTGGACGAATGTGACTTTGGCAAAATAAGGAGAAACAGTATGAAGAAACTGAAATATATCAAGCCTGAGGCGGAAGTGGTGCACTTCCATCTGATGGACGGGGATCTGTACACTCTGTCCGGCGGTCAAAACGGCAACGAGACCGGCGGCGGCAGCGACCCCTTTGACGACAGCCAGTTTTAACGGCAACCTTGCAGACGGCAGCGCTTTTGCTGCCGTCTGTTTTTATGTTTTAGAAAAAATGTGAAAGACCGTGCGCATAAAATACAAAACACTTGGCGAATAATGCATATAAATAGGCGAAATCACGAAAAAACAATAAAAAAATCGTGAGTAATCGCTCACTTTTCTATTGCAATTTGGATTTAATGATGTTATGATGAATTTGGCAAGGAGATACTGGACAGAATTCTGTTTCTGTTCAGTACCAAATTATAACTGCCTGGTGGATTTTGTATGAATGCATATATTCAAAGTGTAATTGATACCGTTAAGCGCCGGGATAACGCCAAGCCTGAGTATATCCAGTGCGTGGAAGAAGTGTTTAGCTCCCTGTCACCGGTGATTGAGCAGCACCCGGAGTATGTGGAGGACGATATTCTTACCCGTATGGTGGAGCCGGACCGACTGATCACTTTTCGTGTGGCTTGGGTGGACGACGACGGCAAGACCCGTATCAACCGAGGCTACCGTGTGCAGTTCAATTCTTCCATTGGCCCGTATAAGGGCGGCTTGCGGTTCCATCCCAGCGTGAACTCCAGTATTATGTATTTCCTTGGGTTTGAACAGACCTTCAAGAACAGCCTGACCGGCCTGCCTATGGGCGGCGCTAAGGGCGGCTCGGACTTTGACCCTCGGGGCAAGAGCAAGGGTGAGGTTATGCGCTTTTGCCAGGCGTTTATGACAGAGCTGTACCGGCATATCGGCCCCAATGTGGATGTGCCTGCCGGCGACATTGGCGTAAGCGCCCGGGAGATCGGCTTCCTGTTTGGTCAGTATAAGCGTATTTCTGATGCATTTGAGAACGGCGTGATCACCGGCAAGGGCTTGTCCTACGGCGGCTCTTTGATCCGCCCGGAGGCCACCGGCTACGGCGCGATTTACTATACCTGTGAGGTGTTTAAGCACCAGCACGATGATATCAAAGGCAAAACCTTTGTGGTCTCCGGCTTCGGTAATGTGGCCTGGGGCGCGATTAAGAAGATCACTGCGCTGGGTGGCAAGGCGTTGACCATCAGCGGTCCGGACGGCTATGTGTACGACCCGGACGGTATCGCCACGGAGGAGAAGGTCAATTATCTGCTGGAAATGCGGGCCTCCGGTCGTGATCGCGTGCAGGACTATGCAGACAAATTCGGCGCAGAGTTCCACCCGGGAGAGAAGCCTTGGGGCGTTAAGGGTGATGTGATCCTGCCTTGCGCTACCCAGAACGAGGTGACTTTGGAGGACGCCAGGAAGATCGTTGCCAACGGCGCGAAGTATTACATAGAGGTGTCCAATATGCCCACCACTGCGGACGCCCTCAATTACTTAATGGACCAAAAGGATCTGATCGTTGCACCGTCTAAGGCTGTCAATGCCGGCGGCGTGTGCGTGTCCGGTCTGGAAATGAGTCAAAACTCCCAGCGCCTGTCTTGGACGGCGGAGGAAGTGGATGCCAAACTGCACCAGGCGATGATCAATATTCATAAGCATTCCGTAGAAGCCGCAGAGCGCTACGGACTGGGCTACAACCTGGTGGCCGGTGCCAATATCGCCGGTTTTGAAAAGGTCGCAGACGCTATGCTGGCGCAGGGCATTTATTAAAATTCAATTTTATCCCATAAATTTGTAACCCCCGGTACGCGTTGTACCGGGGGTATTTAATTGGCAATTATTGCTAAAATGTACCGCAAATGTTTGTGTGAATTGTATAATGAATTTTTATTGTAAATGTGTTATTGTTTAGTTGAGAATAAAAAATGAAGAAATGATAAAGCTGGAGGTGATTTGCACATATTTCGTGTTGCTGTTTCATTAACTGACAAAAAGGAGAGAAGAGAAAATGAAAAAGTGGATTTGTTGTTTGTTTGTATGTATTTTTTGCTTTAGCAGTATGCCGGTGTCGGCCTTGGCGCAGGATACCATGACGGAAGAAGACGGCCCTGTGAATGAAGCCGAGTATGATTATGATCCTGTGGAACCGGGATTTGTATCCCAGGCGTGTATGGAGGTGAATGATCCCCAGGAGGACGGCGAGCCAGAGGACACTGTTGCAACGCGGTCTATCGTAGATGTGACGGAATCATCGGACCGCACCATTATTTTAGATAGCCTGACGGATCAGGCTGCGAATTCGGAAGGGGATTGCGGTAACTTAAAGAATTTGATCCGTCGTGCGGATATGACCAAGTATGTAAAGACCCAGTTCCCTATTTCTTCGTCTGATGTTTACAAAATTTATATGCAGGGCGGTTGCTCGGACGGTAAGTACAGTTTTTTTGCCTTTACCGTTGCCAAGAATCAGCACGATGCGGCGCACATGCTGGGCGTGGTGTTCCTGACTTGTCATGAGGTGAATGGCAAATTGACCATTGATTCCTACCATTCCACTGCCGGTAATGCTGCGTTTAAGGCCATCGGGCACTGCAACAGTATGACTTATAACAGTCGCAAGGATCAGATCGTGGTGGCCTGCGGCGATGATAAGAAGCAAACCGCATACACTTTCAATGCCTCTTATCTGCGCGGTGAGACCACAAAGATTACGCTGACCCGTCATTATGTCGGGTGCCGCTTTGTGGCGATCGCCTATAATGCCACACTGAACCGCTATGTGGTCAATGTGTCCGGCCAGAGGCAACGCATCTGCATACTGGACAGCGATTTTAACCTGATTGCCTATTATGGCGCAGGCTTAGAAGAGAAGGGCCAAGCCGGTCAGGCTGGGTTGTATTGTGATGATTCCTATATCTACTTGGTTTACGGTCTATATGGAGTGTCAAATGATATCAGTAAAAAGGTAGAGACAGTGATGGGTATTTTTAATTGGTCAGGCAAACTGGTAAAGGAAGTGAATTTAGGCTTTAATCGATCCACGCACTATGGTTATGCAGATCACTACGAGACGGAGAATTTGATCGTGTGTGGCAATAAGGTTTATATGGGCTTTAATTGCACCTACAGCGAGGGGTCGAAGCGAATTCCTCATTATTACTATTATGATTTGTCGTCTCGGTATTTCCATATCCAGTATTGTCCGGACGAAAATACTGCCGCCAATGCGCAGCTTACGAATAAAACCTATCAAAGTGTTCTGTACCAGCAGTCTACAAAGATCCGCAAGAATACATTTACAAAACCCGGTTACAAATTTGCCGGTTGGACTCTGTATATTCCCGGCGAGGATATATGGAGTTATAAGAATAACGCCGGCGACATAAAATGGTGCAAGGCCGGTCAGCAACCCACCGGGTATAAGAAGAGTGTGTATGCTGACAAACAATCTGTCAGTCAGACTGTCAAATCCGGCAAAACAGTGATGTTCTGTGCCACCTGGAAAGCGACCAAGGATTTTTATGTTTCCTTTAATGCCAACGGCGGCAGCGGCAGTATGGCGATGCAAACGGTCACCTATGATGTGGAGAAGACCATGCCAAAGAACGCATTTACAAAGTCCGGCAGAAAATTTACCGGTTGGATGATCTACAGCGTGGAAAGAGGCGAGTGGCTCTACAAGCAGGCGGATGGTACCAAAGCCTGGTATAAAGAGGGCGAAGCGCCGGTGGGTGCCCTCAAACATACTTATAAGGACCAAACCACCATTGCCAGAACGGCCAAGGCAGGGCAGCATGTAATCTTTTACGCACGATGGAATGAGTTTACCATTTTGTTCGATGCCAATGGAAAACGTGTGCATGCGCTAAAGGATGGTGGGATTAAAACGCCAATTCGAGCTGTATATGGTAATACGACTGCAATTGCCAAATATGCAACCGGCGACACTGAAGAGGGCAGTACCTGTACGGGTTATCGTCAACACCGTTTGGAGTTGGACAAGTGGCGTTACCAAAGCAAAACAGATGCCAGTCAGACCCCTTGGTATAGAAAGTCAGCAGTAAATACCGACAAGTATAAGCTATATCTATTTACCGGTTCTTCTGTTAAAGAAACAGTCCAAATCGGTGAACGGGTCGTCTTTCAGGCCCAGTGGAAATAAGTAGGAGGTACTTATAATGAAAAAGACATTATCTGTATTTTTAAGTTTTGTTATGCTGTTTACCTGTATTTGCGTAGGCGGCATATCTGTGGGGGCGGCAGAGAAAAAGTCGAATATTCAGTATCTGTTTGACCGTGAGAACGAGACCTTGTATATCCGCGGCAAGGGCGCTGTGCCGGCATATTATTTAGGTTGGGATGAATGTAAAAATGATGACTACAACGATATGTTCTCAGAACGCGACGACGATAAAAACTATGGTTATATACAGTATAAACCGGATGGTGAAGCTTTAGGCTTCGTATCGTCTCCTGAAATGAACGATGAAATGCTCCTTCGCAGCATTTATCCTTCCTTCTACATCGACACGACACGGTATGTAAAGAAAATCGTTTTTGAGAAGGGGATCACCTCCATTGGTGACGGTGCATTTTCCTATGCGTTTCCGAAATTAGAGCAGGTGGTATTTTCTTCCACCATTACTTCCATTGGTAGTGGAGTATTCGCATGTAATGGGGAAAATTGTCCTCATAGTATTATCGTGCCTGCCACGGTTAAAAAAGTGGATAGATACGCATTTTGTGAAGTGATTCAAGGCAGTGTTGTTTTTTTAGGAAAGTCCACTAAGTTTGTCGATATTGGCCCTTATGATTCATTGATGTATTCTGCCGACCGTATCTATTGCTTACCCGGGTCTACCATTGAGAAGCAGTGCAAGCAGAACAACGCCAGTAAAGATCCATATATTAAAAAGGTAAACTATAAAGTCATCAAAACCCCGGCGCAGGTGAGCGGTGTAAAAGTCAGCACCACCGGCAGCACGGTAAAACTCACCTGGAAAAAGGCCAAGTATGCCAATCGGTACAAGGTGCAGCGGTATGTGGTCAGTCAAAAGAAGTGGAAGACTTATGCCACTGTTACCGGAACCAGCTATACTTTTAAGAACATGGCAGGCTCTACCAATTACCGCTTCCGTGTGATTGGCGTTAATCGCATTTGCGACGCAGACTTTAGCGGCAAAGCCAGTAAAGAGTGCAAGGCCAAGACCAAGTTCGGCAAGGTGCTGGGCGTGAAAGTCAGCGCCAAGAACGGCATGCTGAGTGTCAAGTGGAACGCCGTGCGAGAAGCGAAAAGTTACCAGGTGTATTACGCCACCAAGAAAGACGGCAGCTACAAGAAGCTGGGCACCGCCTCAAGCACTTCCTTTAAGAAAAAGGTCACCAAAGGCAAGACCTACTATGTAAAAGTCCGTGCAGTTAAAAAGAACAGCAAGGGCAAAACCGTCTACGGCGCGTATTCCGATGTGAAGTCTGTATATGTAGATTGGTAAAATCGTTGCGGCGGTCGGGCATGTGCTTTACCGCCGCTTTTGTATGTGTTAAAATGAAACAAATTGGATTTGGTGGTGTTGGTATGGCGCATTATGAAGCCTATATTGCTCGCTACGGCGACCGGGATTTTAACGAAATGCCCTTTAATGAGGTGGACGGGCTGATTTTTTCTCAGCTGGCGTATGTGGACTATGCGGGGATCGTTGGGGGCGCAGACGCCCAGTTCCAGACCCTGTTGGACGATGCGGCGCGGCAGTATTTTGCTCTGCACCCGGCAGAGGAGATCGACAATGAGATCGGCATTGTGCAAAAGGCGATTTATCTTTTGCAGCTGTGTGCAGACACGCGCCGTTATGGCGACACCGGATTATCTGCCTATGTAAATAATGTGAATATTAAGATTGACAAGCAATTCTCCGCCGTTGGCTTTCACCTGAATGACGGCAGCCTGCTGGTGGCCTTCCGCGGAACAGATACCAGCATTACCGGGGTAAAAGAATCGGCCATGCTCAGCTATATGTTCCCGGTGCCGGCTCAGATTGAGGCGCTGTACTATTTTCAGGAGACGGCGTCTCTGACCGAGGGCAATGTGCGGGTGTGCGGCCACTCCAAGGGCGGCAATTTGGCCGTTTTTGCCGCCGTGTCCTGCTCCAATTCACTGAAAAAGCGCATTCGTGGCGTGTATGAATATGACGCGCCCGGGTTCCCGGAGCCCATGGTGCACCGCTATGACTATCTGGAAATGCGGGACCGTCTGTTCTCTTATGTGCCGGAGCGGTCGGTGATCGGCTGTCTGTTGGAGCACAATGCAGATACCAAGATTGTGCAAAGCGAGAATGAGGGATTAAAGCAGCACCAGGCTGCCTCCTGGGTGGTGGAGGACGACCGCTTTTGCTATGTGCCCAGTCGGGACGAGGCGTCGCTGTTTATTGAAAAGTACATCAAGATGGTGATGGACGATGTGGGGCCGGAAAATATGGAGACGGTGTTTGAGACCCTGTTTGACTTTTTCGAAAGCGCCGGCATTACCGATTATGAGGCGCTGCGGAGCTTTGACGCCGGGGATATGCTACGCACCCTGTACTCCGTGACCGGCATTACCGAGGATCAGCGTCACCTGCTGGAGCATACATTGAAGTTGGCGGTGAGCGATTTGTCCCGCCTGCTCTATAAAGAGAAGATTGAGAGTTACATTAAGCGTCTGGACGCGGTGATTGCCCCGGAGGAGGCAAGCCGCACCAAATCCGGTCTGCGCCGCACCTCGCGAGCGAAGAAAGAACCGGCCGATAAAGAGAAAAAAGAAAAGGAAGAGAGAAAAGAGCCAAAACCGAAAGAAAAAGCAAAGAAAGAACCAAAGCAGAAGAAAGAAACGCCGGAAAAGCCGGCAAATAAATAGGCAAAAGCCGCTGACAAGTGTCGGCGGCTTTTATATATTCTTAATTCGATTCGTCCTTGGGTTTCAGATACTGGTTATTATACTTTTCAAGAAATAGCAGTACACTTTGCCTTAGCACTTCTATCTGACTTTTCAGATAATACTCATCCTCAAACATAGCATAGTGCACACAGGCGCGCACAAAAATAAAGATCAGCGGCGTGATGACCGTATAGGGAATGCCGATCTTCGGCTCCAGCTCTTTTGCGTACTGGGTGTAACGCTCGTTGACCCCCTGAAAGAACTTCTTGCCGTGTTCAATGTACTTGGGCAAGGTGTAAACCTGGTACATCAGGCGGTATTTTTTGCCGTGTTTTTTGGCGGTCCAGTAAGGCACTTCCTCAAGAAACCGCATCACATCTTTTGGGTCTGTGGGCGCCATGGTCAAAAAGTCGTCCTCCACCTTGGACATACAGTAGGCGGTGGAGTCGATAATCAGCTCGTCCAAATTCTTAAAATACACATACAGGTTGGCTTTGGTGCAGCCGCAGGCTTCTGCCAGCGCCTGGGTGCCGGTTCCGGTTAATCCGTTTTCCGCATAGCAGGCAAAGCATTTTTCCATCAGTTCCTGCCGTTTCATATCATGCTGTTGAGGAATTCGCTTCATTGCTTGTTGCTCCTATGAGATAAATCCATTCGATTACTTAGGATAGCATATCTTGTCAAAAGAAGCAAGTCACTTTCTGTGAAAAAAGGGACGGTACACAAACCGCCCCCCTTTTATATAAGATTTATAGGCTCAAACGCGAGTCACCCGAAAGCCGGTGCAAGCATAGGCGGTGTCCGTAACCGGGTACTGCTTAAAGAACTGATATTGGGAGTAAGAACTGGAAAGAATCTCTCTGCCGTCCTCCTCAATGAACTCCACAATGTGGGGCACAAAACGCAGCGATTCAATATCCTCCGGGGTACAGCCCTCGTGGTACTCGGTCATTAACGCTGTGAACTCCTCCTTGGTAAATGCCTTTGAGATGATACGCTTCGGGTCAATAGGCGCAAACAGGGGAGAAATGATAAAGCGAGTCTTGCCCACTTTTAATGTGATGCAGTCGGTGAGTACCAGTACATCTTTTCCGCTTGCCTCCAAGGCTCCCAAAAAATCGCTCTTTAAGGTCTTGTAGTCACCGGGCAGGGTCAGGTAAGTTTTGCGGTCTATCATCGTGGGTCCTCCTTCATTGCTATGACGGGTTGTGTAATGGGCAAATCATTGGAAATTGTAAAATAATTTTGTTCTATTTTACTATATTCTCTTCACAATTTCAATAGAATGTGGTAAAATAAGCCAAAGAATAGGGCAACTCTATTCTGTTTTAGGGGGAATGACTATGAAAGCAAAGAATCCGGGTGCTTTGTCAGGGCGCACCTGGACCTCCATTCTGCTGTTTGGTCTGATCGGCCAGATTGCCTGGGTGGTAGAGAATATGTATTTCAGCCGTTTTATGCAAAATGAGATCACTCGCGCGCCTTATGCCACTACGCTGATGGTGGCGTTCTCCGCACTGTTTGCTACGCTGTCTACGCTGCTGGGCGGTGCCATCTGCGACCGTACCGGCAAGCGCAAGGTGTTTATCACCTGGGGGTATGTAATCTGGGGCTTTACCATTATGGCCTTTGCCCTGATCCCTATGCAGCCAGCGCCGGATAAAGTCAAGGCTATGGTGATTTTGGTGGTTGTCATGGATTGCGTGATGTCTGTGATCGGTTCCATCAGTAACGATGCGTCCTTTAACACCTGGATCACAGATATAACGAATACCGCCAACCGCAGCAAGGTAGATACCATTTTGGCAGTGCTGCCGCTGCTGGCCATTGCCGTTGTGTTTGTAGGCTTTGACGGGCTGACCAATGCCTCTGCCACGACCGACGACTGGAAAAAGTTCTTTATGCTCCTGGGTATTATTCCCACTGTCGGCGGCCTGATTGGCGTGTTCTTGATGAAAGACAAGCCGGGTCTGCAAAAAAAGACGGACGGTATTTTTCTGGCCGACTTTGTGTATAGCTTAAACCCGAAAGTCATCAAAGAAAACAAGTTGCTGTATGTTTGTCTGTCCGGCAATATGGTGGCGGCTATTGCATACCAGATCTATGTGAACTATTTGTTCAATATTATTGAGGGCACGCTGCAAATTAAGGATTATATTATCCCGGTGGCCATTATTGGCCTGGCGGCGGCCGTGGGCTCCGTTTTGGTGAGTACCGCTATGGATAAAGTGGGCAAAAAGCACTTTTTCTATCCCACCATTATTGCCGGGATCGTCGGTTGTGTGGTTATTTGGAGTGCTAAGTTTTTCGTAGGCAAAAACCTAAAGGCGGAACTGGCGATTTTAATTGTCGGCGGTATTTTGGTAATTGGCGTAACTCTGGTGATGGCGGGGTTGTTTACCGCTTCCTATCGGGACTGCATTCCAAAGGGCCGAGAGGGTCTGTTCCAGGGCTGTCGTATGGTGCTATATGTGCTGGTGCCCATGATTATCGGACCGCTGATTGCCCAGTTTATTATCAATCAGTATAATAAAGGTGTTACAGACAGCGCGGATATTGTGTATCCCATGGAGCTGTTCTTGGGTGCCGCTGCGGTTATGGTGTTCTGCTTTATTCCCGCCTCTGTTGTGCGCAAAAAGCAGGACGCGGTGCATGAAAAATTACTGGAAGAAATGAAAGAGGAACAGGCGCAATCGTCTGCAAAATAAATGCCGATAAGCCCTCTCCTCGGAGGGGGCTCGCGCATTGCTTTTGCGGCGGCAGAATTCACCATTTTGTAATCAAATTATGTCTTGACTTTAGGTCTTGTGTCCAGTATAATATCTGTTTAGAACGAACAGCAATTTTGATGGAGAGTACAGAATATGACATTGCTTATTCAGAACGCGCGCTGCTGGAACGGCGGCGGGTTTCATACGGCAGATGTCCTCTTACAGGGAGGCAAAATTAAGTCCCTCGGCACCTCCATTTCCTCTGATGGGGTCAATGCCCTTTTTGACGCAAGGGGTCAGTATTTCCTTATACCGGGTTTCGTTGATGTGCATGTGCATCTCCGTGAGCCCGGTTTTTCTTATAAGGAGACCATTGCCACCGGGTCCGGGGCGGCAGCTGCGGCGGGCTATACGACCGTTTGCGCAATGCCCAATCTGACCCCGGCGCCGGATACCCCGGCTCATTTGGCAGAGGAACAGGCGATCATTGACCGGGATGCCAAAATCCAGGTTTTGCCCTTTGCCTCTATTACCAAGGGGCGTAAAGGTAGTGGCGAATTGGTGGATTTTGAAGCGCTGTCACCAAAGGTGGTGGGCTTTTCCGACGATGGTTGCGGTGTGCAGGACGAGGGCTTAATGCGAGAAGCGATGGCGCGATGCAAGGCGCTGAACAAGGTGATCTCCGCCCACTGCGAGGTCAACGATCTGCTGAATGGCGGCTACATTCACGACGGCGCTTACTGCAAGGCGCACGGTCACCGGGGCATTTCTTCCGCCTCTGAGTGGAAGATGATCGAGCGGGACTGCCGCCTGGCGTCGGATACCGGTTGTCGTTACCATGTGTGCCACATTTCCACCAAGGAGAGCGTGGAAGTGATTCGAGAAGCGAAAAAAAGCGGCGTGCCCGTCACCTGCGAGACCGGCCCCCACTACCTTGTTCTGTGTGATGAGGACTTGCAAGAGGACGGTCGGTTTAAGATGAACCCGCCCTTGCGCAGCCGCAGCGATAGGGAAGCCCTGTTAGAGGGCGTAGCAGACGGCACGGTGGATGTGATCGCCACCGACCATGCGCCCCATAGTGCTGCGGAAAAAGAAAAGGGTCTGTCCGGTTCCGCCATGGGTATTGTGGGATTGGAAACGGCGTTCCCGGTGCTGTATACCAAGCTGGTGCGCACCGGCGTGATGACCTTTGAAAAGCTGATTCAAATGATGGCCGTGCGGCCAAGAGAAATATTTGACCTGCCGGTTGGCGAGATTGTTCCCGGCGCACCGGCGGATCTGTGCCTGCTGGACACGGACTGCAACTGGACGGTAGACCCGGACAAGTTTGTGACCATGGGCAGGGCAACGCCTTTTGCCGGTTGGCAGGTGCAGGGCAAAAACAAATTGACGGTATGGAGAGGAGAAGTAGTATATGAAGCCTTACGATAAGCAGTTGGTGCTGGAGAACGGCAAGCAGTTCTTTGGCTACGGCTTTGGCGCAGATAAGAGCGCCATTAACGAGATCGTGTTTAACACCTCTATGGTGGGGTATCAGGAGATCGTTTCCGACCCCAGCTATACAGATCAAATGGTTGTGATGACTTACCCGCTCATCGGCAACTACGGTATGACCGATGAGGATTATGAGACTAAGATTCCCACCATGGGCGGCCTGATCGTGCGGGAATACAACGATCAGCCCTCCAATTTCCGCTATACCAAGACCCTGTCTGAGGTGCTGGAGGAATATGGAATTCCCGGTATCAGTGGAATCGACACCCGTATGCTCACCCGCATCATTCGAGACGAAGGCAGCCAAAAAGTGGGCATCTTCCCGGCGGATATGCCCTATGACAGTGCCTTGTGGCAGGTGAAGAATTACACCATTCCCACGGATATGGTGTCTCGGGTCAGCTGCAAAAAGCGCTGGTATTCCCGCACCCCTAACCATAAGTACGATGTGGTAGCCATCGACTGTGGGATAAAGCTGAATATTATCCGCAAGCTGAACGAAAAAGGCTGCAATGTGACAGTAGTGCCTTACGATACCACCGCAGAGGAGATTCTGCGTATGCACCCGGACGGACTGTTCCTGTCTAACGGTCCCGGTAACCCGGAGGATGTGACCCCGGTGATCGAAGTGGTGCAGCAGCTTAAGGGCAAGCTGCCTATCTTCGGCATTTGTCTTGGGCACCAGATGATCAGCCTGGCGCTGGGAGCGAAGACCTTTAAGATGAAGTTTGGCCACCGGGGCGGTAACCACCCGGTGAAGCATTTGGAGAACGGCAAGATCGAGATCACCTCGCAGAACCATTCTTATGCGGTGGATGTGGCCTCCCTGGCCGGCACGGAGCTGGAGCTGACCCACATGAACCTGCTGGATCGCACCGCTGAAGGTGTGGCCTCGCCGGAGAACCGGCTGTTCTCCGTGCAGTACCACCCGGAGAGCGCACCCGGTCCACAGGACAGTGCCTATTTGTTTGACCGGTTTATTGATTTGATGGAGGAGGCGCAGAACCATGCCTAAGCGTACAGATATTCATAAAGTATTGGTGATCGGCTCCGGCCCCATTGTCATTGGCCAGGCGGCGGAGTTTGACTATGCCGGCACCCAGGCCTGCCTTGCCCTGCGTGAGGAGGGCTATGAAGTTGTGCTCATCAACTCCAACCCTGCTACCATTATGACCGATACGGATATTGCCGATAAAGTCTATATGGAGCCGCTGAATTTGGAATATGTGGCGCGTATTATTCGTCATGAGCGCCCGGACGCTATCTTGCCTTCCTTGGGCGGCCAAACCGGTCTGAACTTGGCGGTACAGCTGGCGAAAAAAGGCGTGCTGCAAGAGTGCGATGTAGAAATTCTCGGCACCAGCTTTAAGTCCATTGAGCGGGCTGAGGACCGAGAGCTGTTTAAGGAACTTTGCCAGGGACTGGGGGAGCCAGTGCTGCCCTCAGAGATCGCAGAGACCTTGGAGGACGGTCTGCGAGCTGCTGCAGAGATCGGTTATCCCGTTGTGCTGCGCCCGGCCTTTACCCTTGGCGGCACCGGCGGCGGCTTTGCGGATGATGAAGAAGAGTGCCGTGTGATGCTGAAAAATGCCTTGGCTCTGTCACCGGTGCACCAGGTGCTGGTGGAAAAGAGCATTAAGGGCTATAAAGAAGTAGAATATGAGGTGATGCGTGACGCCAACGATACCGCCATTACCATTTGTAATATGGAGAATATTGACCCGGTGGGTATCCATACCGGCGACTCTGTGGTGGTGGCTCCTTCTCAGACCCTCACCAACAAAGAGTACCAGATGCTCCGTGATTCAGCTTTGAAGATTATTCGGGAGCTGAAGATCGAGGGTGGGTGCAATGTGCAGTTCGCGCTGGACCCTCATTCATTCCAGTATTATCTCATTGAGGTGAACCCCCGCGTCAGCCGTTCCTCTGCCTTGGCTTCCAAGGCCAGCGGCTATCCCATTGCCCGGGTCAGCGCCAAGATTGCCGTGGGTATGCATCTGGACGAGATTCCTATTGCCAACACTCCCGCTTCCTTTGAGCCTACCTTGGACTATGTGGTCACCAAGATCGCCCGGTTCCCCTTTGACAAATTCGCCGACGCCAACAATACGCTGAACACCCAGATGAAGGCCACCGGCGAGGTGATGAGCGTAGGTCGCACCATGGAGGAGAGCCTGCTTAAGGCGGTGCGCTCCCTGGAGATTGGCGTTTGCCATCTGTATATGAAGAAGTTTGACACGTACAGTCAAGAGGAGCTGCTGGACTATATCCACACCGGCACCGATGATCGGCTGTACGCCATTGCCCAGTTGATCCGGCTGCGCTGCGATTTGAACCGCATTTATAATGCCACGAAGATTGATATGTGGTTTTTGGAAAAGTTCAAGAACATTGTGGACTTTGAGGCGGTATTGCGCGCCAATCCTCGGGATGAACAGACCTTACGGGACGCCAAAAAAATGGGCGTGTCCGACAAATATATCGGCCAGCTGTGGGGTATGACGGAGGCGGAGGTTTTCAACCTGCGCAAGTCGATCAAGCTGTTCCCGGTGTATAAGATGATCGACACCTGTGCCTCTGAGTTTGACTCCTATGTGCCGTACTTCTACTCCACCTATGAGGAGGAGAATGAGTCCGTTGTATCAGATAAAAAGAAGATCGTAGTGCTTGGCTCCGGCCCCATTCGCATCGGTCAAGGCGTGGAATTTGACTACTCCACCGTTCACGCTATTTGGTCCATTCGGGACGCCGGGTATGAGGCGATTATCATCAATAACAACCCGGAGACCGTGTCTACCGACTACACCACCTCGGACAAGCTGTATTTTGAGCCGCTGACGGTGGAAGATGTGATGAATGTGATCGAGCTGGAGCAGCCCATGGGCATTGTGGTGTCCCTTGGCGGCCAGACTGCCATTAACCTGGCGCCTCCGCTGCACGCGCTGGGTGTGCCCATCATCGGCACCGATGTGGCTGCCATTGACCGGGCAGAGAACCGAGACAGCTTTGAAAAGGTAATGGAAAAGCTGGGCATTCCCCAGCCTAAGGGCCTGGCGGTTACGGATATTGAAGAGGGCGTGCGTGTTGCCGCCTCCATCGGTTATCCTGTGCTGGTGCGCCCCTCCTTTGTATTGGGTGGTCGTGCCATGCAGATCGTTGCCAATGAGGAGAGCCTGCGCCACTACCTGCAAACGGCTGTGGAGATCAACACCGATCAGCCGGTGCTGGTGGATAAATACATTATGGGTAAAGAGCTGGAGGTGGACGCCATCTGTGACGGCACAGATGTGTTCATTCCCGGTATTATGGAGCATGTGGAGCGCACCGGCGTACATTCCGGCGACTCTATCAGCATCTACCCCACCTTCTCCGTCAGCCAGGCGGTCAAGGACAAGATTATTGATTATACCGTGAAACTGGGTACGGCCATCGGCATTGTGGGCCTTTACAATATCCAGTTTATTGCAGACAGCAACGACGATGTGTATGTGATCGAGGTGAATCCCCGTTCTTCCCGCACGGTGCCGTTCCTGTCCAAGGCCACTTCCGTGCCTATGGCGCACATTGCCACCCAGGTGATCTTGGGCCACAGCTTAAAAGAGCAGGGCATTACGGAGGTGTATCCCAAGGAGAAAAAGCGCTGGTATGTGAAGGCGCCTGCGTTCTCCTTTAGCAAGCTGAAAGGGATGGACACTTATCTGTCCCCGGAGATGAAGTCCACCGGCGAGGCTATCGGTTACGACAAGAGCCTGACCCGCGCTCTGTATAAAGCGTTACAATCCAGCGGGCTGCATGTGTCCAACTACGGCACGGTGCTGGTGACCATTGCGGATCAGGACAAGCCTGCTGCGCTGCCGTTGATCCGTCGCTTCTACGACCTGGGCTTTAATATCGAAGCCACCGAGGGCACCGCCAAGTACCTGAAAGACCACGGCATTCGCACCCGGGTGCGGCAAAAGCTCACTGAGGATGACAGCGACGAAATCTTGATGGCACTGCGCCAGGGCCACATTGCCTATGTGATTAACACCATTGATATTAACCACGGCGACAGTCATTCGGACGGCTCGGAAATTCGCCGAGCTGCGGTGGAAAACAATGTGACCATGTTCACCTCGCTGGACACGGTAAAGGTGCTGCTGGATGTGCTGGAGGAGATCACTCTGGGCGTGTCTACCATTGACGCGGAGTAAGCGTATGTATAAACAAGGTATTTTTACAATAGAAGAAAATCGACCTCTGACCGCCAGCGTGTACCGTATGGTGCTGGCAGGGGACACCCGGTACATTACGGCGCCGGGCCAGTTTGTGAACATTGCCCTGGAGGGCAAGTTCCTGCGCCGCCCCATCTCCGTCTGCGACTATGACAGCCAGACGGTGACCATCATCTACAAAGTTGTGGGGCAGGGGACGGCCCAAATGGCAAAGATGCAGCCGGGGGAGACGCTGGATGTGCTCACCGGCCTGGGCAACGGCTACACGATGGAGCCTGTGCACCACGCGCTGCTTATCGGCGGTGGTGTAGGTGTGCCGCCCCTTTACAATCTGTGCAAGTGCTTGCGGGCTGCCGGGCAGCAGGTGACGGTGATTCTGGGCTTTAACACGGCGGACGAAGTGTTCTACGCCGAGGAATTCGCCGCACTGGGTGCGGAAGTGCGGATCACCACTGTGGACGGCAGTGTAGGCACCAAGGGCTTCGTGACAGACGCTTTCCCGGCAGAGTACGACTACTTTTATACCTGCGGTCCGCTGCCGATGCTGCGGGCGGTATATGACCGCTCTGCCACCTCCGGTCAGTTCTCCTTTGAGGAGCGCATGGGCTGCGGCTTTGGCGCTTGTATGGGCTGCTCCTGCAGGACCAAGTACGGCAACAAGCGCATTTGCAAGGACGGACCTGTGCTGGTAAAGGAGGAGATTGTATGGTAGACCTGCGTGTGAATTTGTGCGGGCTGGAGTTAGACAATCCGGTGGTTCCTGCTTCCGGCACCTTCGGCTTTGGCAAGGAATTCAGCGAATTTTATGATATTAACATGTTAGGCTCTTTCTCCTTTAAGGGCACCACAAGGGATGCTCGTTTTGGCAATCCTACCCCCCGCATTGCAGAATGCACCGCCGGCATGATCAATGCCGTTGGTCTGCAAAATCCCGGGGTGCACCATGTGACCCAGCATGAACTGCCGGAGCTGAAAAAAATCTTTCACAAGCCGGTGATCGCCAACGTGAGCGGCTTCTCCGTGGAGGACTATGCCTATACCTGCCAGCTGCTGGACAAAGAGGAGCAGGTGGGGATTTTGGAAGTGAATGTATCCTGCCCCAATGTGCACGGCGGCGGTATGAGCTTTGGCACCGATCCGGCCTGTGCCGCAGAAGTGACCCGGGCGGTAAAGGCAGTGACCACCAAGCCGGTGTTCATTAAGCTGTCGCCTAATGTAACGGATATTGTAGCCATTGCCAAGGCTTGCGAAGAGGCCGGTGCGGATGGTATTTGTCTGATCAACACCCTGCTGGGTATGCGCATTGATCTTAACCGGCATCGACCGGTGATTGCCAACACTATGGGCGGTTTTAGCGGTCCGGCGGTGTTTCCGGTGGCGGTGCGTATGGTGTACCAGGTGGCCAGTGCCTGCAACATTCCCGTGATGGGCTGCGGCGGCGTTACCAGTGCCCGGGATGTGGTGGAGATGATGATGGCCGGTGCCACGGCTGTACAGGTAGGCGCTGCCAATTTGGTAGACCCCTACGCTTGCAAAAAAATCATTGAGGATCTGCCGAATGTGTGCGCAGACCTGGGGATTGATAAATTAAGTGATGTGATAGGAGTGGTAAAAAATGGGTAAAGATGTGATCGTGGCTTGCGATTTTGCAAGCGCAGAGGCAACCTTTGCGTTCCTGGACAAATTCACAGAGGAAAAGCCTTTTGTGAAGATCGGTATGGAGCTGTATTACGCAGAGGGTCCGTCCATCGTGCGGGAGCTGAAAAAGCGTGGACACAAGATCTTTTTGGATCTGAAGCTGCACGATATTCCCAATACGGTAAAGAAGTCCATGGCGGTGCTGAGCCGACTGGATGTGGATATGACCAATGTGCACGCTGCCGGTACAGTAGAGATGATGGAGGCCGCACTGGAGGGCCTAACCCGGCCGGACGGCACGCGTCCGCTGCTGATCGCCGTGACCCAGCTGACCTCTACCAGTGAGGAGCGCATGCAAAAAGAACTGCTCATTAACGCGAATATCAACGACACCATTGTGCAGTACGCCAAGAACGCCAAGACCGCCGGTCTGGACGGCGTGGTGTGCTCGCCGCTGGAGGCGGGCATGGTGAAGGACGCCTGCGGCAAAGCCTTTATGACCGTGACCCCCGGCGTACGCTTTGCAGACGGCGACCTGGGCGACCAGGTGCGGGTGACTACCCCTGCCAAGGCAAAGGAGATCGGTTCCGACTACATTGTGGTGGGCCGCCCCATTACCGCTGCCGATGACCCGGTGGCTGCGTACAGACGCTGCTGCCGTGAATTTATAGATTAAGGAGTGTTATTATGACCATTACTAAGGAACAGATTGCAAAAGATTTGCTGTCCATTCGTGCTGTGTTCTTAAAGCCGGACGATCCCTTTACCTGGGCTTCCGGTATCCACAGCCCCATTTACTGCGACAACCGGCTGACTTTGTCCGCTCCTGCGGTACGGAAAGATGTGGAGGCCGGACTGGCTGAGATTGTAAAAGAGAAGTTCCCGGAAGCGGAGATGCTGATGGGCACCTCTACGGCGGGTATTGCCCACGCAGCCATTACCGCTACCATTTTGGACCTGCCCATGGGTTATGTGCGCTCCGGTCATAAGGACCACGGCCGCCAAAACCAAATTGAGGGCAAAATGGAGCCGGGCACGAAGGTCGTGGTGATTGAGGATCTGATCTCCACCGGCGGCTCTGTGCTGGAAGTGGTAGATGTGCTGCGCCAGGCCGGTGCTCAGGTGCTGGGTATTGCTTCCATCTTCACCTACGGTCTGCAAAAGGGCGTGGAACGCTTGGCTGCTGCCGATGTGGTAAATTACAGCCTGTCTGATTTTGACACCCTGTCCAAGGTGGCTGCCGCCGAGGGTTATATCGCAGACAAGGATATTGCCAAGCTGACCGCGTTCCAAAAGAACCCCCAGGACCCGGCTTGGATGGAACTGTAAGCAAAAGGAGTGGTCTTTATGCGCCATTGTTTAGATACAACAGACTTTACGGTAGAAGAGATTGACGATTTGATCCACTTGGCTACGGACATTATCGCCAACCCTAAGAAATACGCCCATGTGTGCGACGGCAAAAAATTGGCAACCCTGTTTTTTGAGCCGTCGACACGCACCCGCCTGTCTTTTGAAGCAGCGATGATGGAGCTGGGCGGCAATGTGCTGGGCTTTGCAGAGGCCAATTCTTCCTCTGCCTCTAAGGGCGAGACAGTAGGGGACACGGTGAAGATCGTGTCCTGCTATGCGGATATTATCGCTATGCGTCACCCGCTGGAGGGTGCGCCCCGGGTTGCCAGCTTTAAGAGCGATGTGCCCATCATCAACGCCGGGGACGGCGGCCACAGCCACCCCACGCAGACCTTAACGGACCTGCTCACCATTTATCGGGAAAAGGGTCGTTTGGACCATCTGACCATCGGCCTTTGCGGGGATTTAAAATTCGGCCGCACGGTGCATTCCCTCATTAAGGCTATGTGCCGCTATACGGATGTGGAGTTTGTGCTGATTTCCCCCAAGGAGTTGGCAGTGCCGGATTATATCAAAACGGATGTGCTGGACGCCTCCGGTATGAAGTACACAGAGGTGGAGCACATGGAAGATGTGATGCCCCGACTGGATGTGCTTTATATGACCCGTATTCAGAGAGAGCGCTTCTTTTCGGAAGACGAGTACCTACGCCATAAGGACGCCTTTGTACTGGACCCGGAGAAACTGGAAAGCGCCAAAAGCGACCTGACTATTATGCATCCGCTGCCTCGGGTCCATGAGATCACCGTGGATGTGGACGACGATCCGCGAGCCAAGTATTTTGAACAGGCCAAGAACGGCAAATACATGCGTATGGCGCTGATTATGACGCTGCTGAAGTGGGGAGGTGCACTGGAATGACTATTGATTCGATCCAAAACGGCTATGTACTGGACCATATCCCCGCGGGTATGGGTATGCGTATTTATAAGCTGTTGGGGCTGGACAAGACAGACGCCCAGGTGGCGCTGATCCAAAACGCCAAGTCCTCTAAAATGGGCAAAAAAGATGTGCTTAAGATCGCCACGGACAAGTTTGACTTGAACTTGGACGCGGTGGCGTACCTGGCGCCCCATACCACCGTGAATGTGATCTGCGGTGGAAAAGCGGCTGAAAAGCAGGCGCTGCATCTGCCGGAAAAGCTGGTTAATATGGTGCATTGCCCCAATCCGGCGTGTATCAGCAACCACGAGCAGGTGGATGATGTGTTCACCCTGGTTGACCCGGACAAGGGCACCTACCGCTGCCTGTACTGCGAGACCGCAGCCAAATAAGAATAGACTATACAAAGAGAGCCACCGGCATTGCCGATGGCTCTCAGACTGTCGATAAAGCGGCTAAACCGCGCCTCTTATAAAATTCTAATAGGCGTTTCGTAGGGCAGGGGCTTGCTCCTGCCGCAGCTTTCTATTATCACTATTGACTTGAAAAAATCGGCTTCAAGCCGATTTTTGCGTTTTTTGTCTTTTGCTCGGGGGAGTGAATTGCGCACAGCGCAAGAGACACGAGGCTCCAAATGCGTTAGCATTTGGGAGAAACAGTCCGGTGGACTGTTTCGTAGCGAGTGATATTAACGGCTCCCGCACGCAAAAAACAAAATTTATCTCGCTTTCTCTCGGTCTGCCAATGTGAAAAAAGATTTAATCAATAAAGTTGGTGAGAATGGCTCGCTCCGTTTTGGGTGGCTCCACGCCAGCGGCGGCACCGGCGGCCTTGCATTTTAAGAAGTAGGCCATATTCCGCGCCAGTACCCGCATCACTTGCAGACCCTCCAGGTCCTTCATTACATCTTCCGGGGTAAAGCCGTGAACCATATTCCAGTACCGAGAGGAGATCACCGGCATTTGGGCAATGGTAAAGTACTTGTTCAGTTGGTCCAGGGTGGCGGTGGTGCCTGCCCGGCGTGCGCTGGCTACTGCTGCTGCGGGTTTTAAGTAAAAGGCTCTGCCTTTGCCGCAACCGTCGGAATAGAATACCCGGTCCATAAAGGCAGTCAGATTGCCGGTGGCCGCTGCGTAGTGTACCGGCGAGCCAAAGATGAAGCCGTCCGCTTCCTTGGCCTTGGCTGTAAAGGCGTTCACCGGGTCGTCGTCAAAGGCACATTTGCCCAGCTTTACACAGCCGTGGCAGCCGATGCAGCCGCCGACAGGCTTGTTTCCGATCCAGAAGATCTCGCTGTCAATGCCTTCTTCTTGCAGTGTATGGGCGATCTCTGCCAGGGCTGTGTAGGTGCAGCCGTGCTGGTGGGGAGATCCGTTGACCAATAAGACTTTCATCGCTGTGCCTCCTTAACGAATTCGGTCAATGACCGTTTGTGCGTTCTTGTAAATTTCATCTGTATCTGTGTTTAAGAACCGGCCGTTTTCATAGAGAATTCGCCCGTCTACCATAGTTAGGCGTACATTGGTTTTGGCACCGCTGTACACCAGGTTTTTGGTGATGTTGTTGATGGGCTGCATATTGGGCCGATGCAGGTCGATCACTGTTAGGTCCGCCAGTTTACCGGGGGCGATGCAGTCCGCTTCCGGCAGTCCCATACACCTGGCGGAGCCTGCGGTGGCTGCTTTTAATATGGCGTTGGCATCTGCCGCTGCGGCGTTTTTCTCCCGCAGCTTTTGCAGTACGCAGATCAGGTACATTTCGCGGAACATATCTAGTGCGTTGTTGCTGGAGGGACCGTCTGTACCAACTGCCAGGGGAATGCCCATTTGCAACATTTTTTCCACCGGGGCAATGCCACTGGCCAGCTTGGCGTTGGAGCCGGCATTCAGCACTGCGTAAACGCCGTGTTTTTTGTAAATGTTCAGGTCCTCATTGCTGACCCAGACACTGTGAAATGCACCGCCCCCGTAATTCCACAGCCCCAGCTGCTCAAACAGCGCCGTAGGGGTCATGCCGTAGCGGCCGATGCAGTCCTGCACCTCGCTTTCCGTCTCGCTGGCGTGCATATACACCGGCGCCTTGTACTTCTCTGCCAGCGCCGCAATGGCTTCCATAATGGAGCGGTTGGTGGTGTACTCTGCGTGGAACCCCAGTTGGTAGGACACCAGCGGGTGATAATTGTTGTAGGTGTTGTAGTATTCTTCCAGAAGTGCCGGGCTTTCCTTAAAATTATTGACCGCACCGCACATTACCGTGCGAAACCCGGCGTCCACCGCCGCTTTTGCCATAGCTTCCGGAAAGTAGTACATATCAAAGCAGGCGGAAATACCGCTCTCCAAATACTCCAGGAATGCCAGTCGGGACAGATGATAAATATCCTCTGCGGTTTGCTTGGCTTCCAAGGGAAAGATTTTGTCATACAGCCAGCTTTGTAGGGGCAGATCGTCGCTAAAGGAGCGGCCAAATGTCATGGCCGAGTGAGTGTGGGCGTTCTTAAAGGCCGGCATCAGCAGATCGCCGTTCAGGTCGATCTCCCGGTCCGCTTTTGCCCCCGGGTTCGCCCCCAGGCACACAATACGGTTGCCGTCTACCCATACCTCTTGGTGCGTAATATTCATTTGGTCCTGTTGCAGTGTCAGCACAGGGCCGTTATAGAATCGTATCATACTTCCTCCTGAAACAGGGCGCGAAGGCTCTCGGTGTACGGCGGGCGCAAAATGCCTTTGTCCGTAATAATGGCGGTGATCAGGTTATGGTCCGTAACATCAAAGGCAGGGTTGTAACATTTCGTTTGGGCCAGCGCCGTGGGGCGCTCAAAGTACAGCTCCTTGATCTCGTCCCCGGGGCGCTCCTCAATTTGAATATCTGCGCCGGTGGCACAGTGGGGATCCACCGTGGAGGTAGGCCCAAGTACATAAAAGGGAATACCATAGTGCTTTGCCAGAATTGCCACCCCGGAAGTGCCGATCTTGTTGGCGGCGTCACCGTTCATAGCCACTCGGTCGCAGCCTACCAGCACCGCTTGGATCCAGCCGTTTTTCATCACCTGGCTGGCCATGTTGTCACAAATCAGGGTCACATCCACGCCGGCTTTTTCCAATTCATAGCTGGTGAGCCGTGCCCCTTGCAGCAGGGGACGGGTTTCGTCGGAGAACACCTTGAAGTTGTAGCCCTTTTCCTTGCCCAGCAGGATCGGCCCCAGTCCGGTGCCGTAGCGGCTTGTAGCCAGCTCGCCGGCGTTGCAGTGGGTCAGCAGACCATCGCCATCCCGGAGCAGAGACAAGCCGTAAGCGCTGATTTTTCGGCACATTTCTATGTCCTCGGCCTGCACCGCCAAGGCTTCTGCCACCGGGTCACCGCCATTTTCCATCACCTTTGCCAGCCGTGCAGTGGCCCAGCTCAGGTTCACAGCCGTGGGGCGGGCGCTGTCTAAGTAGGCTTTGCACGCCGCCGGGTCGTCCTTGCCAAACAACGCCATAGAGAATGCGGCGAAGATACCGATGGCCGGTGCGCCTCGTACTGCCAGTGTTTGTATGGCTTCAAAGGCCGCTTCCTTGCTGCCAATGGGCAGCCACTTTGCTTCATTGGGCAGCAGTCGCTGGTCGAGAATCTCCAGTTTTCCGTCTTGGTATTTCAAGTTTTCCATATTGTCACATCCGTTTCACAGTTTCAAGGATCAGGGATTGGAAATTCTCAGCCACCTTAGCGGCGGTTTCGCCCACCTCCTCGGAGGTCAGGGGACAATCCAGCAGACCGCTGGCCAGGTTGGTAATGCAGCTGACGCCGGCCACGCGCAATCCGCAGTGCCGGGCGGCCTGCGCCTCAATGGCGGTACTCATACCCACGGCGTCCGCACCCAGAGCGGCGCACATTTTGATCTCCGCCGGGGTTTCAAATGCCGGGCCTTGCAGTTGAATATAGACGCCGCTTTTCAGCGGAATATCCAGTGCCTTTGCCGTTTGGCGAAACAGGTGCTGCAAATCCTCGTCATACACATGGCGCATATCCGGAAAGCGTACACCCAGCGCAGGGTCGTTCTCACCCCGCAGGGGAGAGGGCACCAAACTGGAAATGTGGTCCGTCAGCAGCATCAGGTCGCCGGCATGCAGATCACGGCGAATACCGCCGCTGGCGTTGGTCAATAGGACGGTGTGAATGCCCATTTGGCGCATCAGGCGAATGGGCATCACCACCTGCTGGGGCGTATAGCCCTCATATAGGTGCACCCGGCCGTCCATGAGCACCACTTCTTTGTCTCCAATGGTGCCAAAGACAAATCGTCCTTTGTGTCCCGGCGCCGTAGAGACCGGAAAACCGGGGATATCGCTGTAAGGCAGAGCCTCTGCCCCTTCTATTCTGTCTGCAAGGGCACCCAGGCCGCTGCCCAGCACAATGCCGATTTGCGGCTTTCTGTCTCTTAGTACGCTTGCACTCAATGTGTCCATTATTTTCACCTCTCGGAATTTTATGATTTCATTATAGTGTTTTTTCATCGCCAAATCAACAAAATCTATTGCATTGGCAGAAAGTTTTTGGTATCATTGAGAGGTAGTATTTTATTGTTGGAGGGACAATAGAGCGATGAAGAAGATCCTTTCCGTTTTGTTGTGTGTGGCTCTGGTTGCAGTGGGCGTTTTTGCCTTTGCAGGGTGCACAAAAACATCAGATCTAAAGTATGATGTGGCGCTGATCACCGACGGTGGCAGTATCCACGATAAGGCCTATAACCAGTCCGCCTGGGACGGGGTGCAGACCTATGCCAATGAGAATTCCGCCAAGGCCGTCTATTACCAGCCGGCATTAGAGGAGAACCAAGAGCTGACCACCGATGTGGTGGAGCAGTATGTAAAACTGGCTGTGGACAAGGGCGCCAAGTACATTGTGCTGCCCGGCGAGCCCTTTGCCGTGATCTGCTACGAGCTGGCCACCATGTATCCGGAGCTGCATTTTGTTTTGCTGGACGCTGTGCCCCATTCTGCCGGAGACAAGTCTGCGCGGCTGCTGCCCAATGTAATGAGCGCCAGCTTTGATGACCTGCAAAGCGGCTATTTGGCCGGCTTTTCCGCCGTGCTTCAGGGGAATACCAAGCTGGGTTACCTGGGCTCGGTGCAAAACGACCATTCCTCCAACTACGGTGCCGGATTTGTACAGGGCGCTGCCGCAGCGGCGGATACCCTGGGCGTACCGGTGCAGTTGGATTATGCGGATTATGACTCTCCGCTGCTAGATTATGACTACTCTGTGACTTTGACTCCGGTGTATAAGCCCATCAAAGAGGCAGACAAAACCTGCCACAAGGTGGTGGTGGAGAACGGCAACGGTAGCGGTACTTACAAAGAGGGCCAGAATGTGACCGTTTCCTGCGATCTGTTTAACGAGCAGGGGGAGAAGTTCGACCACTGGGAAGTTAAGAGCAACACCGAGGGTGTGAAGGACAAGAAAGTCAATGTGTCCAGCAAGAAAAAGAACGAGATTAACCTGATTGTGGAGAAGTGTGACTGTACGCTGACCGCCGTTTACACCAAGGCGGAGGGCACCGTTGGCAGCGTGGCTGTGCTGAAAGCGGACAAATCCGCTACGGACAAAGTCTATGACAACACGGTCGGTGAAAAGGTGTGGGTAACCGCACCGGCAGCAGCCCAGGGTATGGTCTTTGATCACTGGGAGAGCACCGGTCATGCGGAGAATATTGAGAACGCTAAGGAGAAGTCCACCAATGTAACGGTGGAGGAGAACCCGGTGGTACTGACCCCGGTGTATGTGGTATCTACCGATCCCACATTTGCCGTAACGGTAGAGAACGGAACCGGCAGCGGCTACTACCTGCCCGGCGATACGGTACATATTACCGCTAATGTACCCAAGAACGGTTACTATTTTGACCACTGGACCAACAGCGATAAGGATGGCAATTCCGCCGGTCTGGCGCTGGAAAGTGAGTATTACTATGATACCACCTTTGAGATGGTGGATCGTTATGCCTCCATTGTAGAGAGTATGATTGACAAGGGCGACAAGGCGCTCTTTGCCGGCGGGTGCGACAAGTCCGCTTCTCTCTACACGGCGAAAAATGCTTTTGATCTCAGCGATGTGACTGTGATCGGCTCCGGTTTTAACGAGGAAGGCGCCGCCTATTCTGTGGTGAAGGAATACGGCACTGCAGCGGCTGCTTGCTTAAAGGACTTTAAGGGTGCGTCCATTTACAATGCCGGTTGCGCCAACAAGGCCATTACCTGCAACCTGCCGGACGGTGAGAAAAAGGAGGAGCTGCAAAAGAAGTTGGACGCTGTGTACACCCAGTTGGGCGACGGCACCATTCAGCCGATGGCCGCAGCGCCGGGCGCCGATGTGCGCAAGACTTTTGCCTCTAACTGCCTGACTCTGCACTACTGGATCTTGCAGTCCGTGAAGGCCAGCAAGTGATTTTGGAATAACAAATAAGAACGAGCCTGCACCTGCCGGTGCAGGCTTTCTTTGTTTACTGGGGAATTGGCAAATCCCACCGGTTCGGAATTGACAAATCCTATCGGAATGAGTATAATTAGAGCATTACTCCGTAAAATAAGAGATATAGATTGGATGGTTTGATGGAAACAAAAAAGAATCGAAGTACATTCTCCGGAAAAGTGGGATTTGTACTGGCAGCGGCAGGCTCGGCTGTGGGTTTGGGAAACCTGTGGCGCTTTCCCTATTTGGCAGCTAAGTACGGCGGCGGTATCTTCCTATTGGTGTATATTGTTTTAGCGGTGACCTTTGGCTTTACCCTGATGGTCACGGAGATCGCGATTGGTCGTAAAACCCGGCTCAGTCCTATGGAGGCCTTTGGCTCGCTGAACAAAAAGTGGAGCTGGATGGGTAAGTTGGTGACTTTGGTGCCGGTACTTATTCTGCCTTATTACTGCGTCATTGGCGGTTGGGTTACCAAGTACACCGCCACGATGATCTCCGGTGCCGTTCAGGACGCGGCCGGCGACAACTATTTTTCTACTTTCATTTCCGGCACAGGCGAGCCGCTTTTGTGGTTTTTGCTGTTTATGACCGCTACGGCGTTGATCGTATTTTTAGGCGTAGAAAAGGGAATTGAAAAGTTCAGCCGCGTATTGATGCCGGCGCTGTTGATTTTGACGATTCTGCTGTCTATCTTTGTAGTTACCCGTCCGGGCGCCGGCGCCGGCGTGGCTTATTATTTAAAGCCGGATTTCAGCAAGCTGAGCATGATGACTGTGCTGGCTGCTTTGGGGCAGTTGTTCTTTTCCATGTCCCTGGCTATGGGCATTATGATCACTTACGGCTCTTATTTGCGTAAGCAGGATCAAATTGAGCAGTCCGTGCGCCAGATTGAAGTGTTTGATACTTTGGTGGCATTCCTTGCCGGTTTGATGATCGTACCGGCGGTGTTTGTGTATTCGGGAGGGGACGAAAGTGCCTTGGGCAAAGGTCCCAGCCTGATGTTTGTAACCCTGCCTAAGGTGTTTGCCGAGATGAAAATCGGCAACTTGATCGGCGCCGGGTTCTTTATTCTGGTGCTGTTTGCGGCGCTGACCAGCTCCGTATCCGTGATGGAGGCCATTGTGTCCGGTTTGGACGATCGCTACCACTGGGGCCGCAAAAAGGCTACGGTGATCTGTTATATATATGCCGTGGCATTGGGCATTTGCTGCTCCTTGGGCTTTGGCAAGTGGTCCTCCTTTACGATTTTCGGTTTCTCCATTTTGGATTTCCTGGACTTTGTGTCTAACAGTCTGTTGATGCCGGTTGTGGGTATGCTCACCTGCATTATGGTTGGCTTTGTGCTGAAGCCCCAGCTGATTGTCAACGAAATTGAGCTGAACGGTCCCTTTAAGATGAAGAAGTTTTATTCCGCGATGGTTAAGTGGATCGCACCGCCTTGTCTGCTGGCCATTCTTATCAGTTCTATTTTAGATACGCTGGGTATCGTCAAACTGTAATAAAACATAATTTAAGCGCGTACAGAAATCTGTACGCGCTTTTTGCTGCCCTTCTTAGGCATTAATATTCGATCTCTCCCTTATAGACGGTGTTGCAGTCGCCGGTAAGGGTAATACGGTCGTCGGTGTAGTTTACCAGTAGGTCGCCGCCACGCACCTTTACGGTAACATCAACGCCCTTTTTGCAGTAGCCGTTCTCCACCGCAGCTACAACGGCTGCGCAGGCGCCGGTGCCGCAGGCCGGGGTTTCGCCGTTGCCGCGCTCCCACACCCGCATTTTAATGGTGCTCTCATTAACGACACGCACAAATTCTGTGTTTACCCGCTCCGGGAACAGGGGACTGTTTTCAAATTGCGGGCCGATCTGTTGCAGGTCCAGCTTGTCCACATTGTCTACAAATACCACGCAGTGAGGGTTACCAGTAGCCACGCAGGTGATGCTGTATTCCTTGTTGCCGATGGTTACCGGATGACAGATAATTTTGTCGCCAGGCAGGTCAACCGGGATCTTGGCCGGGTTCAGCTCTGCCTTACCCATATCTACCGTAACAGAAGATACCTTGCCGTTGCGGGTAAACAGCTGCAGGTGCCGCACGCCGGAGGCGGTGGCAATAGTCATCTCGGTTTTAGGCACCATGCCGTTATCGTACAGGTACTTGCCCACGCAGCGAATGGAGTTGCCGGCCATACGGCCCTCGCTGCCGTCCATATTGAAGATGCGCATTCTGGCGTCGGCAATCACGCTCTTTTCAATCAGTACAATACCATCTCCGCCGATACCCTTGTGCCGGTCGGAGAATTCAATGGACAGACTCTCCGGACAGGTGATGATGCCGCACTGGTTGTTGAAGAAAATGTAGTCGTCGCCGCTGCCCTGCATTTTGGTAAATTTCAGCAGTCCCTTTTCGCTGCGCATGTGGTTAATGTCCACCAGCTCGGTGTTCATTTGATTGTAGCGAGAGGCGATAATATCTGCCAGGGCGTTGGCGGTGTCCAGGCTGGTCAGGGTGGCAATGCCCAGCTGATTGGCCCGGTTGTGCAGTTTAATATAGTCTGCAATGGACTTCTTATCGCTTTTGCCGGTGTAGACAATGTAGTCCAATTTGCCGCTCTCTACCAAGTCCATAATGGAGTTGTCCTGGCGCAGCTTGTTGACCACATGCACCTCAATACCCAGGGAGCGAATAGCCTTCGCCGTCTCCGGCGTAGCCCATAATTCTGCGCCCAGGTCGTCCAGCTTTTTCGCCAGACCCACGATCTCAAATCGATCCTGCTTAGTCACGGTAATAAGCACCCCGTGGCGACCCTGCTTTTGGCTTTCTACCTTATACCCGGCAGATACCAGCCCCTTAAACAGCGCTTCGTTCAAGTTTTTGCCTACGCCCAGCACCTCACCGGTGGATTTCATCTCCGGCCCTAACTGGGAGTTTACATCATTGAGTTTTTCAAAGCTGAATACCGGCACTTTTACCGCAAAGTACGGTGGTGTGCGATACAGCCCGGTGCCGTAGCCCAGGTCTTGCAGCTTTTTGCCTACCATAATTTTTGTTGCCAGTTCCACCATGGGTACGCCGGTGACCTTGCTGATGTAGGGAATGGTGCGGGAGGCTCTGGGGTTCACCTCGATCACATACAGCTCGTTGCGATAAATCAGGTACTGAATGTTAACCAGTCCCTTGGTGCCCAAGGACAGCGCCAGCTTTTCGCTTACATCGCAGATCTTGTGGAGCATCACATCGTTCAGGTTGTAAGGGGGGTACACGGCAATAGAGTCGCCTGAGTGCACGCCGGCCCGTTCAATATGCTCCATAATGCCGGGGATCAGCACATCTTTGCCATCGCTGATGCAGTCCACTTCCAACTCTGTGCCCATCATATACTTGTCTACCAGCACCGGGTTTTCAATCCCTTGTGCCAGAATCAGGTCCATATAGCGGCGCACATCATCATCCGTGTAGGCGATGGTCATATTTTGCCCGCCGATCACATAGCTGGGGCGCAGCAGCACCGGATAGCCCAGTTCGTTAGCTGCTACCAGTGCCTGGGGCATGGTCATCACGCTGGTGCCTTTGGGACGGAAAATGCCGAATTTTTCCAGCAATGCGTCAAACCGTTCCCGGTCCTCGGCAATGTCGATGGACTCGGCGCTGGTGCCCAAGATAGTAATACCTTTTTCGTCCAGGAATTTGGTCAGCTTAATGGCGGTTTGGCCGCCAAAGGCCACCACCACCCCAATGGGCTTTTCCACTTGAATGACCTGCATCACATCTTCCGGGCACAGCGGCTCAAAATACAGCCGATCGCCGGTGTCAAAGTCAGTGGATACCGTCTCCGGGTTGTTGTTAATGAGAATGACTTCATAGCCCAGCTCTTTTAGCGTCCACACACAGTGCACGGAGCTGTAATCAAACTCAATGCCCTGCCCAATGCGGATGGGGCCGGAGCCAAGTACAATGATCTTTTGCTTACCGCTTTGGGGCAGGCTGCGTGCCTCGCAGTGGGCGTCATAGGTGGAATAGAAGTAGGGCGTCTCTGCAGCGAATTCCGCACCGCAGGTGTCTACCATTTTATAGACGCAGTCCTGATGATAGGGAATGGAGCCGCCGCTGATGCGCGCCAGGGCTTCATCGGTATAGCCGTAGTGCTTGCCCTGCATATACTGCTCACGGGATAGGGGCAGCCCGGTGATTTCTTTTTCATAATCCGCCAGGTTTTTCAGCTTAGCCAGGAACCACTCGTCGATCATGGTGATTTGGTGGATTTCCTCTATACTCACGCCCTTTTTCAGCGCAGCGAATACGGAGAACAGCCGCAGATCGTCCTGATCGTGCAGCTTCTCATGTATATCCAGTCCGTCCAGAGCCTTGTTATTCAGTGTGTCCAGCCCGATTTCTGCGCCGCGCACGGCCTTCATAATGGCGGCCTCAAAACAGGGTGCAATGCTCATCACTTCGCCGGTGGCTTTCATTTGGGTGCCCAGCTTGCGGGAGGCGTTGACAAATTTGTCAAAGGGCCACTTGGGTATCTTGACTACCACATAATCCAGGGTCGGCTCAAAGCAGGCGCAGGTTTTGCCGGTTACATCGTTTTTAATCTCGTCCAGGGTATAACCCAAAGCGATCTTAGTGGTCACCTTGGCAATGGGATAGCCGGTGGCCTTGGACGCCAGGGCGGATGAACGGCTGACCCGGGGATTGACCTCAATCACGCTGTACTCCATGCTCTCCGGGTTCAGGGCAAACTGACAGTTGCAGCCGCCCTCAATGCCCAGCTCGGTGATAATATCCAGAGATGCGGAACGGAGCATTTGGTACTCCTTGTCCGCCAGGGTCACAGCCGGGGCAATGACGATGGAGTCACCGGTGTGAACGCCCACCGGGTCAAAGTTTTCCATAGAGCACACGGCAATCACATTGCCGGCGCTGTCCCGCATCACTTCAAATTCAATTTCTTTCCAACCGGCAATGTATCGCTCCACCAGCACCTGGGTAATGGGGGAGAGCATCAAGCCGTTTTTGGCAATTACATCCAGCTGTTGCTCATTATAAGCCACGCCACCGCCGGCACCGCCAAGGGTAAAGGCCGGACGAATAATCACCGGGTAGCCAATCTCTGCGGCAATCTGCCGTGCGTGCTCCGGGGTGGTGGCAATGTCGCTGGGGACCACAGGTTGGCCCAGCTTCATCATGGTGTCGCGGAACAGCTGCCGGTCCTCGGCTTTGTCGATAGCCTCGGCAGTTGTGCCCAGCAGGGTCACGCCCATTTTGTCCAAATAGCCGTCCTTTGCCAGCTGCATACTGATGGTCAGGCCGGTTTGGCCGCCCAGGCCGCCTAAGATGGAGTCCGGGTGCTCTTTTTCAATAATGCGCTTCACGGTCTCTTCCGTCAGCGGCTCTAAGTAAATATGGTCCGCCAGCGCCTTGTCCGTCATAATGGTGGCCGGGTTGGAATTGACCAACACCACTTCCAGTCCGGCGTCTTTCAGCACACGGCAGGCCTGGGCGCCGGCATAGTCGAACTCTGCCGCTTGGCCGATAACGATGGGGCCGGAGCCAATCACCAGTACCTTTTTGATATTCTTATTCAGCGGCATGGCTCTCGCCTCCCATCATCTGTAAAAATCGGTCGAACAAAAAGCGGGTGTCGTGGGGCCCGCTGCACGCTTCCGGATGGAACTGTACCGTAAAGGCGTTCTGGGCAGGGTAGTCGATACCCTCGCAGGTGCCGTCGTTGGCGTTCACCCAGCGCAGGGTGCCGCCGGCGGCCTCAATGGTATCGTTCACCACCGCGTAGCCGTGGTTTTGACTGGAGATATAGGTGCGCCCGGTTTGCAGGTCTTTTACCGGCTGGTTCACGCCACGGTGACCGTATTTCAGCTTTTCCGTCTTGCAGCCCATAGCCAGTGCCAGCAGTTGGTGCCCCAGGCAAATGCCAAAAATAGGCGCCTTGCCGATGAGCTTTTTCAGCTGAGCAATGGCAGCGGTGTTCTCTGCCGGATCGCCGGGACCGTTGGACAGCATAATGCCGTCCGGGTGCAGCGCTAAGATGTCCTCCGCCTTGGTGTCGTAGGGCATGACCGCCACATTGCAGCCACGCTTGTTCAGCTCTCTTGCAATGTTGGCCTTGGCGCCATAGTCCAGCAGCACCACATTGTGCTTGTGCTCGTTGGCAGACAGCAGTTGGGGCTTGATAGCAGACACGCTTTTTACTGCGTCTGCCACCGCATAGTCCCGCACTTTGTTATAGTCCACCACACGGGGATCGTCACAGATCACGGCGTTCATTACACCGCTTTCCCGAATGGTCTTTGTGATCTCTCTGGTATCTACGCCGTAGACGCCGATAATGCCTTGGGATTTTAAGAAATCGTTCAGTGTCTCCCGGCAGCGGAAGTTGGAGGGTGCCTGGCAATACTCACGCACGATATAGGCGCTTACATAGCTTTTGGGGCTCTCCATATCTTCCGGGATAAAGCCGTAGTTACCGATGAGGGGAAAGGTTTGCAGCACGATCTGCCCGTAATAGCTGGGGTCCGTCAGGGTCTCGATATAACCGCCCATACCGGTGGTAAATACCAGTTCGCCCTGAATTTCGCCACCGGCACCGAAACGATAGCCCTCAAAGGTTTGTCCGTTCTCCAGACAGAGATATACTTTCTGTTTTTTCATAGTTTAACCTAACAGCTTCACAAGCACGGCCTTTTGGGCGTGCAGGCGGTTTTCTGCTTCGTCAAAGATCTCGTTGGCATGGGCTTCAAACACTTTTGCGGTAATTTCTTCCTCTCGGTGTGCGGGCAGGCAGTGGAGCACCATAGCGTCCGGCTTGGCGGCGGCCATTACTTCGTCGTTGATCTGGTAGTTCTTAAAGATCTTTTCCCGCTCTGCTTTTTCTTCTTCCTGACCCATAGAGGCCCACACATCCGTGTAGACCACATCTGCGTCTTTGGCACAGGCCAAAATATCCTCACTGCAAGTGAAGGTGCCGTTTTCCTTGGCCCAGGCCATGATCTGGGCGTCCGGCTGGTAGTCCTTGGGGCAGGCGATGGAGCACTCCATACCCATGGAGATGGCGCCTACGATTAAGGAGTTTGCCATATTGTTGCCGTCGCCGATAAAGCAGAATTTCAGCCCGTCAAAGCTCTTCTTATACTCGCGAATGGTCATCAGATCCGCCAGCACCTGGCAGGGGTGGCAGTAATCGGTCAGGCCGTTAATGATGGGAATGGAGCCGTACTCTGCCAGGTCCTCCACCTCTTTTTGCGCAAAGGTGCGGATCATAATCCCGTCCAGATAGCGAGAGAGTACCCGAGCCGTGTCCTGTACCGGCTCGCCGCGGCCGATCTGCAAATCTCGGTTGGAAAGGAACAGTGCCTGGCCGCCCAACTGGTACATACCGGTCTCAAAGCTGACCCGGGTGCGGGTAGAGCTTTTTTGAAAGATCATACCCAGGGTCTTTCCCTTTAAGTGGTGGTGTTCAATGCCATGCTGGTTCTCATATTTCAGCTGGTCTGCCAAGTTGAGAATGTCCAGAATATCGCCTTTGTCCAGGTCCGCCAGTTTCAGTAAATGTTTCATGCTTCAAGCACTCCTTTCAGTATCTCCAGTCCCTCGTCCAGCTCCGCATCGCTGATGTTCAGCGCCGGCAGCAGACGAAGCTTTGTTTTTGCCGTTAAGATCAGCAGGCCGTTTGCCAGGCAAGCCTTGGCCACTTCTCCTGCGGGTTTGTCCGTTTCGATCCCCAGCATCAGCCCCATACCGCTGATGCTCTTGACGCCTTTCACTTTTGCCAGCGCCGTGCGGATCTTCTCGCTCTTGCGCTGTACTTCGCGCAGGAAGTCGTCGTCGATCCGCTCCACAATGGAGCAGGCACCGGCAGCCACCACCGGGTTGCCGCCAAAGGTAGAGCCGTGGGAGCCGGGGGTCATGGTGTCTTGCAGCTTTTCCCCAAACAGCACGGCGCCGATGGGAAGTCCGCCGCCCAGGCCTTTAGCTGTGGTTACAATGTCCGGCGTAATGCCGTATTGCTGGTAGGCAAAGTAGGTGCCGGTGCGGCCGTTGCCGGTCTGCACTTCATCTACCGCGATCAGTATGTCTTTTTCCTTTGCCAGCTTGGCAATGGCGTTTACGAATGTTGGACTTAGGTTGTTCACGCCGCCTTCGCCCTGTACGCACTCAAACAGCACAGCGCACACATCGTCCGTGGCTGCCGCTTGCAGTGCCTCTATATCATTGGCCGGGCAGTATTTGAACCCGGGTGTAAAGGGGTCAAACACCGTGTGAAAGCTGTCTTGCCCTGTGGCCGCCAGGGTGGTAATGGTGCGGCCGTGGAATGAGTTGACAAGGGTAATGATGGTGCTGCGCCCGGCGCCGTATTTGTCAAAGCTGTACTTGCGGGCAAATTTGATGGCGCCCTCGTTGGCTTCTGCCCCGGAGTTGCCGAAGAACACCTTTTTCATCCCGCTCTTTTCACACAGCAACTGCGCCAGCTTGGCGCAGGGGGCGGTGTAGTAGAGATTGGAGGTGTGCTGCACCCGGTGCAGCTGTTCTTCCACAGCTTTGGTCCAAACCGGATCGTTGATGCCAAAGGCAGTTACCCCGATGCCGGATCCGAAGTCGATGTATTTTTTGCCGTTCTCGTCGTAGAGGGTAGAGCCTTGACCTTTCGTCAGCGCCACATCAAAGCGCCCGTAGGCATGGGCTACATATTGATTATCCAGTTCTTTTGTGTTCATGGGTCTTCCTCTTTATCTGCTGCGGAACATGGTGCCCATACCTTCATCGGTAAGCAGCTCCATCAAGATGGAGTGGGGCACGCGGCCGTCGATTATAAACGCTTTTTTTACCCCGCGGCGCAGGGCCTCGGTCATGGAGTCGATCTTGGGAATCATGCCGCCGCCGATAATGCCGTCAGCAATCAGCGCCGGGGTGTCGCTAATATAGACTCTGTGTATCAGCGAGCTTTCGTCGTCCTTATCTCGCAGCAGACCCACCACATCGGTCATGGAGATCAGTGCCTCTGCCTGTAAAGCTCCGGCCACTGCGGCAGCCACCGTGTCTGCATTGATGTTGTAGCAGTTGCCGTCTTCATCGTAGCCGATGGTGGAGATCACCGGGATAAAGTTCTTGGAAATGGCTTCTTCCACCACTTCCATATTGATGTCTGTGATCTCACCCACATAGCCATGGGCGTCGTCTACCGGTCTGCACTTTAGCATATTACCGTCCAGCCCGCACAGACCGATGGCGTGGCCGCCCAGGTTGCCGATCTGGCACACCAGGCTTTTGTTTACCTTACCGGCCAGTACCATTTGCACCACTTCTGCGGTCTCTTTATCGGTAACCCGCAGACCGTCCACAAACTTGGAGTCCATGTGCATACGCTCCAGGGTCTTGTTGATCTCCGGACCGCCGCCGTGCACCAGCACCACATGGATACCGATGGTGGACAGAAGTACCAGATCGTTCATGACGGTTTCTTTCAGTTCTTCATTGATCATGGCGTTGCCGCCGTATTTTACAACAATGACTTTCTTGCGGTACATCTGAATGTACGGCAAGGCTCTTGCCAGGATCTCCGCCTTTTGGTGATTTGCAATTTCCATTCTATCACTCCGTTCGCTTATATTTCTTCGTAAAATCAGGTGCGGTAGTCGCCGTTGATTTTCACATAGTCGTAGGTCAGGTCGCAGCCCCAGGCTGTGGCTTTCTCGTCCCCCTGGTTCAGATCCACTAAAATATAAATCTCGTCCTCTGCCAGCACCTTGGCGGCCTCTTTCTCAGAGAAGTCCACACCGGCGCCGTTTTGGCACACGGTGACCGTACCGGCTGTGGATTTTAAGGCCACATCCACCTTGTCAATATCAAATTCCGCCGGGGCGTAACCGATGGCGCACAGCACCCGACCCCAGTTGGCATCCTCGCCGAACATGGCGCATTTGAACAGGGTAGAGCCGATCACTTCCTTGGCAACGATAATGGCGGTGTCCTTGGTGGGCGCGCCGGAGCACACGCATTCCAGCAGCTTGCTGGCGCCCTCGCCGTCCTTGGCCAGCATGCGGGTCAGGTTGGCCATCACTTCATAAAGGGCAGCCTTAAAGGTGTCCAGCACCGGGCCGGGGGCGGTGATTTCCGCATTACCCGCCAGGCCGGAGGCCATGATCTCTACCATATCGTTGGTGGAGGTATCGCCGTCAATGGACAGGCAATTGTAGGTGACTTTTACAATCTCACGCAGCGCCTGTTGCAGCATTTCCGCGCTGATGGCGCAGTCTGTGCTGATAAAGTTTAGGGTAGTGGCCATATTGGGGTGGATCATACCGGAGCCTTTGGCCATACCGCCCAGGCGGCAGGTTTTGCCGTCCAGCTGGAACTCTACTGCATACTCTTTCTTCACTGTATCGGTGGTCATAATAGCGGTAGCCGCTTCTTCGTTTTTACCATAATCCAGTTCTTTCACCAGCGTAGGCACGGCAGTAATAATCGGCTCAATGGGCAGCACCTGGCCGATGACGCCGGTGGAAGCCACCAGCACCTGTTCAGCAGGCAGACCCATTTCGTCTGCCACCAGCTGACACATTTTGGCTGCTTTTTCTACGCCGTCTGCGTTGCAGGTGTTGGCGTTTTTGGAGTTGGCAATGATGGCTTTGGCCTTGTTGCCGCTTTTTGCCAAGTGGTCTTTGGTTACAAGTATTGGTGCACCCTTTACTTTATTTTGGGTATATACCGCAGCGGTGTTGCACAGCACATCACAGGCCACCAGGCAAATATCGTTTTTATGTACATAGTCCGGGTTTGGGTTTTCTACTGCCGGCTTTTTTATGCCGCAGTAGGTGCCGCTGGCTTTGAACCCTTTTGCGGCACAAATGCCGCCGTCAATCTTGGTCATACTTTATTCTCCTATCGTCAGCCCGGTGACTTCATCCAGCCCCAGGGCAATGTTCATACACTGAATGGCAGCGCCGGACGCGCCCTTGCCCAGGTTATCGAACCGAGCAGTGAGTAGCAGCCTTTCGTCGTTGCCGTTGATCTCAATTTCCATGTCATCCCGACCGGCCATATTGTTGGCGCCGATCATACTTTCGCTGTAACCCAGGGGGCGTACCTTGACCACTCGGCTGTCGCCATAGTGCTCTGCGTAGAACGCCTGCATATCTGCCGGGGTCATTCGCTTTTTCAGTAGGTCGGCAAACAGCGGCACGGATACGGTCATCCCGCAGGGATAGTCGCAAATATGGGGAGCGAAAATGGGCGTGCGCGCCAAGTGGCTGATGGCGCCCATTTCTTTTAAGTGCTTGTGCTGCTGGGTCAGCGCGTACTGCCGGGGACTGTCCAGTTCAGGATCCCGATCCGCCGCTTCATATTGGGCAATGCCTTTGTTCCCTGCGCCGCTGTAACCGCTCATGGCGTAGCACACAATGGGATAGTCGGCGGGTAAAATGCCGCCGGACACCAGGGGATAGACCAAAGCGTTAAACCCGCTGGCGTAGCAGCCGGGCACCGCAATACGGTTGGAGCTTGCGATCTTCTCTCGAAAGGCGGGTGCCAGCTCCGGAAAGCCGTAGGCCCAGTCCGGCAGAGTGCGGTGGGCAGTGGAGGTGTCAATCAACTTCACCTTAGGGTTGGTGACCAGCGCCACCGCTTCAATGGCTGCCGGGTCCGGGAGACAGAGAAAGGTAATGTCCGAATTGTTTATGCACTTGGCTCGCTCTGCCGGGTCCTTCCGCTTGTCCTCGTCAATTTGAATCAGCTCCAGCTCCGGTCGGTTCTGGAACCGGGAAAAAATCTTCAGTCCGGTGGTGCCGGCTTTTCCGTCAATGAATATTCTTGTCATTTTTATACAGTCCGTCCTTTTTTTAACTTCTATTTATTATACACGCATATAGAGCAATGTCAATAGAACGACGGAAAAAACATCATAAATATGCAAAAATAAGAATAAATATACATTATGTATTCAATTCCATAGACAAGGTGCTCTATAATCAAAAAAATATGGCCCTTTTTGGGGCCAATGGCTTGACAAATTACAGATTTTCTCTATTCTGTTAAACTGTCTTAGAGTGTGTAATTTTAGGCAAAGGAGGGTGAATATGCAAAAGGAAGTGATGGTGGCGCTGATCTCCTTGGCAGGTACCATTGCCGGCTCTTTTGGAGGCGTGCTCGCATCGTCCAAACTGACGGCCTATCGGTTGCGGCTGCTGGAAAATAAGGTAGACAAGCACAACCGATTTGCTGAGCGGCTGCCGGTGGTGGAGGAAAAAATAAAGGTCCTCAACCATCGGGTGGAGGACCTGGAGCACGCCGAAGCGGCTCAATCTATGCGTTCAAAGTAAAGCAGGGTGTCTACCGGGCAGGGGAGGATGACCGTTTCGTTTGAATAGATCTTGTCGCCCAGTCGCCATTTGCCGGTGGGTATGCACACCTTGCGTCTGCGTTGCCCCTTTTTCAGTACCGGCGCCACTAAGATCCGGTTGCCCAGAAGGAATTGGTCGGTAATGCCGCCGTAGCCGCAGTGGGGATAGGCGTATTCCATGGCCCGCACCATGGGCGCACCGGTTTGGCTGGCCTCTTTAGCACAGGCGATGATATAGTCGCCGTATTTGGCATGCAGGGCGCTCATTTCTCGGCAAATGCGACGGGTCTCTGGATTGCCCAGATCCCAAATGTTCAGGCTGTACTGCATCATGGGCATCAGCGCAGAGGCCTCGCAATAGCGGGCAAACAACTCGTGATCCAACTTTTCTACCGGGCCGCGAAAGTCATTGATCTGCCCGCCGCCGATCATATCCGGGCAGCTGTAAGGATAGCCGGACAGCCCTTGAATGAGCACATTTGGCAGCAGTGCGCCCAGTCCCAGGAAATTCCAACGGTGGCTTTTATCCGCCAGTCGCTGGGCAACGCCCATGCCGCCGCACTGGAAGCAGGCGCGGAGTTCATTAAAACGATAGTGCCGGGCGGACAACGCCCACAGCTTACTTTGACCGTTGGCGTCTACGCCTCCGTAGGTGCGGTCATCGTCCCGGTAATACATGGCGTCACCGGCGTCCTGCTTAAATCCGTCAATGCCCAGTTCATCGGTCAAATACCGGGTGCAGGCAAAGAACCAGTCCTGCGCCGCCGGGTTGGAGAAATCCAGCAGATAGTCGGCGCCGTTCCACCATTTCCGCTTGGCCGGTCGTCCGTTCTTGTCCAGCACCAGCAGGTTTTCGTCCTTCAGCTTTTGAAAGTCTGCTGCCTGATCGCTGACAAAGGGCGCAATCCACAAAATGACCTTAAAGCCTAAGGTGTGCAGTTCGTCTGTCATCTTTTTGGCGTCTGCGAATTTTGCCGGGTCAAAGCGCCAGTCTCCAAAGGCACGCTGCCAGCCGTCGTCAATGATCAGCTCACCGCCAGGCATACCGCAGTCCAGAATAGATTTGGCATAGTCCACAATGCCCTGTTGGGTCTGGTTGTGCTCAAACTGGATCCAGGTGCAATACTGGGGAATGCGGAACATTAACTCGTCCGGGTAGGTGCCATCCGGCGGCATAAAGTGATCCACCGCATAGTGATAAGCGCCCCGGAGAGTGTGGTCGTCTGCCTGGTACAGGCCGATCTTGGCTTTGTTGCCGGTGCAGGTGATGCGGCCGAAAACGAAGCGGGTCTTAAACCCAGTCTCCGACCAAATGACCCGCCCCTTGTTGCTGACAAAAAGCGTGTTTGCCTGGCCGTAGGAGCGCACCACCGTAGTGTCTACCAACATCACTTTCTTGGCGTTGACCGGCATTAGGTAGCCGTAGTTGGTGTGGCCGCCGTACCAATATTCACCGGGCAGCATGGTCAGTTGCAGCTTGTGCATAAAATAAAATCCCCCAAAATATCGATTTTTCATAGCATACCATTCCGGCAGGGTTCTGTCAAATTCTGCCGGTGTGCATAGGATAAAATAAGAACTTGATCGGAGTGATAAAAATGAAAGTGAAGAATATGACTGCCGGTACGCTTGTGCGTACCGTAACGCTGTTGGTGGCTCTGCTAAATTTGGTGCTGACCAGCTTTGGTAAAAACCCGCTGCCGTTCTCAGATGAACAGATCTATACCGGTCTGTCCGCTTTAGTAACGGTGGCGGCCGCCTTGGCTGCCTGGTGGAAGAATAACAGTTTTACCTGCTGCGCTCGCCAGGCAGATGAGGTGCTGCGGGTGTTGCAACAAGAGGGCGCCACAGAGGATGAGAGCGTGGCGGAGACTCTGGAACAGGAGGGTGACTGATGTCTGCACTTTATTATTGCCGGCAGACGACCACTGCCTGCAAGGGCATACCGTACCCCAGTAAGACCCATCCTTATAGGTACGGCACCTCCGGCTGCGTTTATACAAGTGGTTGTGGGGTGTGTGCTTCCTTAATGGCGCTGCGCAATTCCACCACTCGAGTGTTCAATACCCGACAGTGGACCCATCGCTGCCTGGGTATGGGTGCCCGGGCGGCGGAAGGCACGGATATGGCCGTGGTGGCCAGGTATATGAAAGAGAAATACGGTCTGGACTACGCAATCACCACAGATATGGACCGGCTGGTGGCACATCTGAAACAGGGCTACAAGGCGATTATTAATGTAAGTGGCGGAGGCAAAATGCTTTTTTCTAACAGCGGGCACTATGTGCTGGCCGCAGGGATCGACAAAAACGGCAATTTAATTATTTTGGACCCGTATTGGTATGACGGCAAGTTCACTTTGACTGCCGCTCGCCGCAAATACACGCGGGTGAAAAACGGCAGAGAAGTGTATGTTCGCCCGGCTGACTTGAAAGGCGATGTGCTGTCCCTGTGGTTGTTTACCCCAAAGCGGGATGTGCGCCTGGCGTATTCTGTTAATGATATACATTACCGCAAGTCTGCGCCTACGGCACCCACCGTAAAACCCGGCACGTATCATTTGACAGCCGTGCGGGGGATCTACAAGGGCGCAGGCGCTGCCAGTGGGCGAAAAAGCGTGGGGAAATTGACGGAGAACGGCAAGGCCCACGCTACTGCGTCTAATCCTAAAGCAGACGCATATCTGAAGAAAGGCACCGCCGTTACCCTGACGGATATTCGTTTGCTGTCCACCGGTAATCTGTGGGGGCATTGCCCCTCCGGCTGGCTTTGTATTTGGGAGAAGCAGGGGAATAAGACTTTCATCAAGTAGACACAAAGAAAAAAGGTGTGCGCAGTTGCGCACACCTTTTTTGTTTTAGGCAAAAAAAGACGCTCAACGCAAATGCGTTGAGCGCTTTCTGGAGCTGATAACCGGATTCGAACCGGTGACCTCGTCCTTACCAAGGACGTGCTCTGCCACCTGAGCCATATCAGCATATATTGGCGACCCGGAACGGGTTCGAACCGTCGACCTCCAGCGTGACAGGCTGGCGTTCTAACCAACTGAACTACCGGGCCAATTGGCTGTGTTGCGAGTTGTATTATAACCGCTACGAACGCACTTGTCAAGCACTTTTTGCAATTTTTTGAAAATATGGTGCATTTGTTGAATCTCGATACCCTATGTAGTATAATAGAAACAGGTTCTGACTTGGAGGAACAAAGTATGCGATTGACTTCCGGTGCCTCGTACGGCACAAGAAATTATATAGTAGACGGTATTCGCTATGTGTGCGCCAATTTTAAAGAGCGGGCACCCGGCACCCATAGTGAGCGCAAAGCGCAGTCTTTTCTGGCCGGTGAGCTGGAGCAGTGGGCGGACGATGTGCAGATAGAGAATTTTGATGTACACCCCCACGCCTTTATGGGTTGGATCCCGGCGGCCGGTGTGGTGGCTATGCTCTCCGTTCTGTTTTACTGGCTCACTTTTCGCGGCGCGGTGCACGGGGCTGCGCTGGCGGTGATTGCGCTGTTGCTTACTGTTTTGGCGGTGATTTGTTTGGTGGGGGAGTTTTTGCTGTATCGTGAATGCGTTGACCCGCTGTTTCCAAAGAAAACCTCCCGCAATGTGATGGCGGTGCGCAAGCCCAGCGGAGAAGTCCGGCGGCGGATCATTTTTGGCGGACATACAGACGCAGCCAACGAGTGGACTTATTCTCTACACGGCGGGCTAAAGAGTCTGGCGCTGGTGATGGCAGGGTCTATCGGCGGGCTTCTGTTTGTGACCGTTTTTAACATGATTTGGCTTTGCAATGCCATTTTCGGCAGCGGTTACACCTCGGCCTTTTGGCTGGTGATGGGAGTGCTGGAGTTGGTGTTGGTGCCGTTTTTTGTTGCCATTCTCTTCTTTATCAACTGGCGTGTGGTGGTTGACGGTGCGAACGACAATTTAAGTGCGGATTTTATCGCTATGGGTGTTCTGCGAGAGATGGCGGAGCAAGATGTTCGATTTGAGCACACGGAGGTGTGTGCGCTGCTCACCGGCTCGGAAGAGGCAGGACTGCGGGGCGCCCTGGCCTATGCCAAGCGGCACAAGAGGGAGCTTCAGCAGGTGGAAACGGTATTTATTGCCATGGACACCATGCGAGAGATTGAACAGTTGCAGATCTACACCAGCGGCTGTACCGGTACCCAAAAGAATTCCAACGCCGTAGGCGAGCTGATTTATGAGGCCGGGGAGAACTGCGGCATTGAAATGCGAGAGACCGATTTATATCCCGGCGCCATTGACGCTGAGGGCTTTAGCCGCTACGGGTTGGAGGCCGCCGGCTTTTGCGGGGTGAACCACGACCCGCGTACATACTACCACACCCGGCTGGACACGCCGGATAATATCAGTGAGGCTTGTATCAATCTGTCGCTGGATATTTGTCTGGAGGCCGCCGGTCTGTATGACCGCTCCGGCGGGCTTGACGCCTTCCGTGAGGAGGGCAAAAAACGCTTTAAGCGCGGCCACAATTAAGTCATTTTGCAGTGTGCCTGCCGTACCGGCACCGCTGCGAGTAATATAAGGGGGAACTGACTTATGCAAACCATTACACCAAACACCAGCTTGGCCCAGGTGATTCAAAATCCGCTGGGTCGGGATTTGCTGGAAAAAGTGCTGCTGAACTTCGGCTTTAAGCCGGAAGATTTTGAGCGCTCCGCATTGTCTAAGCTGAAAGTGAAAGCACTCAGCCCACTTACCGGCGGCGTGATCAAAAAGAGCACGGTGCAGATGTTCTGCGATCTGCTGAATAGCGAGAGCAACGCCATTATTGCGCCGGACGACAGCCCCATTACGCCACAGTGGTGGAAAGAGGCTGTGTTTTACCAAATTTATCCACGTTCTTTTAAGGATTCCAACGGCGATGGTATCGGCGACATTAACGGCATTATCGAAAAGCTGGATTACTTAAAAGACCTGGGTGTGGACTGCATTTGGTGCAGCCCCATGTACAAAAGTCCCAATGACGATAACGGCTACGATATTTCCGACTACTACGACATTATGGACGACTTTGGCACCATGGCGGATTTTGACCGCCTGCTTAGTGAAGTCCATCAGCGTGGCATGCGGCTGATCATGGACCTGGTGGTGAACCATACTTCCGACGAACACCCTTGGTTTGAGGCCGCCAAGCAGGACCGGCATAATAAGTACCATCAGTATTATATTTGGCGCCGGGATGACGGCAGCCACACCCCGCCTAACAACTGGGAGAGCCTGTTCTCCGGCTCCGCCTGGAATTATTATGAAGCGGTGGACAGTTGGGCTATGCACGCCTTTTCCAAAAAGCAGATGGACCTGAACTGGGAGAATCCGGCGGTACGCCACGATATTTATAAGATGATCAACTGGTGGCTGGACAAGGGCATTGACGGCTTCCGTATGGATGTGATCAACTTTATCTCCAAGTGGCCCAGTTTGCCGGACGGAGACCCGGTGGTGGGCAAGACGCTGGGCTTTTGCGGGGCGGAATTTTACTTCTACGGTCCCTGCCTGCACGCGTATTTGCACGAGATGAACCGCAACTGCTTTGGTCGCGGCGACAAGGAATATGTGACCGTTGGCGAGTGCGGCGGTTTAGGTATTGAGACGGCCAAGCTGACAACGGCAGATACCCGCCAGGAGCTGTCTATGGTGTTTAACTTTGACCACTTGGATAATCCGGGACACATGCGCTTTGACGAGTACCAGTATGATCTGCGCAAGGCGGTAAAGACCATACTCAAGTGGCAGGTGGAGTACACCAATCACTGCTGGCCTACGCTGCTGTTTGAAAATCACGACAATCCCCGGGTGACATCTAAAGTGGACCCAACGGATACATACACCTCGGAGATCGCCAAGCTGTGCGCCGTGCTGGAAATGACCTTAAAAGGCAGCCCCTTTATTTATCAGGGTCAGGAGCTGGGTATGACCAACACCCATTTTGACAGTATGGACGATGTGCGGGATGTGGAGAGCATCAATTTTTATAATAAGTTGGTGGCCAAGGGCAAAAAGCCGGAGAAAGCGCTGCGGATCATTAACGGCGGCTCTCGGGACCATGGCCGAACCCCTATGCAGTGGACGGCAGAGCCGGGCGCCGGGTTTACCGACGGCACCCCTTGGATCGGAATCAACAAGAATGCCGTGCGCTTGAACGCTGCCGATGAGGCAAAGGTGCCGGACAGCGTGCTCAATGACTTTAAGCGGCTGATTGCTCTGCGCCACGCCAATCCGGCGCTGGTGTACGGCGACTTTACCCAATTGTGCCCGGAGAATAAGAATGTGGTTTGTTACAAGCGCACCTTGGACGGCAACACTTTCTTTGTGGAGCTGAATCTGACCGGTGAGCGGCAAAATCGTCCTTATGACCCGGCTGGTTTCCAACGCTTGTATTCCAACTACCACGACCACCGGGATGTGCTGATGCCCTTTGAGGCCAACGTGTATTTGGCAGAGGGAGAGGCCAAGGCTTGATGCGGGACTGGCACATTCACCTGGAGCGGGGTCCGTACACCGTAGAGTGGGCGGAGCAGTTTGTCCGCCGGGCGGAAAAACTGGGAATTCGCGAGATCTGCCTGTTAGAGCACTCCGTGCGCTTTTTTGAGTTCCACCCCACCTTTGCGCAGGCGCGGGCGTACAACGATTATCAGCGACATTGGTTTGACGAAAAAGTGCAGACCGCCCGCCATTTGGACGAATTCAAGCGCTTTGGCGATAGACTTCGGGCAAAGAATTACCCGGTGAAGATCAAGCTGGGGCTGGAGATTTGCTTTTTCCCACAGCACGCAGATGTGATCGAGCAGGTGACCCGGGACGGCTATTTTGACCTGCTGCTGGGCAGCATCCACTGGATCGACAACTGGACCTTTAACCAGCGGAAGAACCAGTGGCAGGGCAGGGATGTAAACGCACTGTACCGCCGGTATTTTGAGTTGCAAAATCAGGCGGCAGACAGCGGTCTGTTTGACATTTTGGCCCACCCGGACCTGATCCGTTGCTTCGGATTTACTCCGGATTTTGACTTAACAGAGCAGTATAAAACCCTGTGCCAAAAGGTAAAGGCACAGGGTATGCTGCTGGAGATGAACGGCGCCAAGGGACCGGGTCTGCACCCGGATTTTTTGGCTGTCGCCAAGGCCTGCGGCGTGCAGTTCTCTGCCGGGTCAGACGCTCATTGTCCGGAGGATGTGGGCAAAAACTTGCCTGCCATCTATCGCCGACTGGCAGAGGGCTAAATGCCGTAGATCCCGCTTTGTTCGTCTAAGAACCAGGGGATTTTCGGCGGGTAAAAAGTAAATAACATAAACAGCGCACTGACTGCCAGGAGTATGCAAATACCTGCGGTTTGTGCGCTTTTTCCTTGCAGTTTGCCGTTGTGTGTCAGCACAGCGTCTATCCAAAAAACGCTGCCTACGCCCAGGATAAAGGAAATAATATCAAGCGCCATAATATCCCTGCCGATGATCCCCTTATAGGTGAAGAAGAAGGCTGTGATCACTCCAATGCCGGTAATGGCGCCCACACAGTGCCGCGCCCAAGCGCCCGATTGTCCCTTGGTGCTGCGCAGGTTGATTAGGCACCACAGGAGAAAGGGGAACCACAAGAGTTTTAGGTGTTCCCAGGGGCTTTCGTTTACTGGGCACACCAGCGCCACCAGTCGATTGTCCCCGGTCCATTGGTAAATAAAGTGCCACAAGGTGCCCACAATGCTAACAAAGGCAAATCCGCACCATTGCAGCCCGGTTTTGTTCCTCATACAATCACCGATAGAAGTGTATGCAAATTTTGGGGCTATTATACAGTGGTGCCTTGATTGTTGTTGGGCGTTTTTGCGGTGCGGTGTAGGCACCGCACCCTACATTGCCAACGAATAGAGCGGGCGGATACTATCCGCCCCTACGGTCGATCGGATACAAAAATGCCCTCGTAGGGGCGGCAATCTGCCGCCCGCCATGTTCACCGGACTGTTTCTCCCAAATTTGCCATAATGCAAATTTGGAGCAGGTTGTCGTGGTTCGAGTCCAATTCAAAAAAAACAAAAAGAACGGAGCACATAAGGCAGTATGACATTTTGGTTGGATTTCAAGGTTGCGCAACCTGCTACGAAACAGTCCACAGGACTGTTTCTCCCAAATTTGCAATAATGCAAATTTGGAGCAGCTTGTCGTTGGTTCGATTCCAATTCAAAAAAACAAAGAGAACGGAGCACATAAGGCAGTATATCATTTTGGTTGGACTTCAAGGTTGCGCAACCTGCTACGCAACAGTCCACCGGACTGTTTCTTCCAAATTTGTCCTGCGCCAAATTTGGAGCAGCTTGTCGTTGGTTCGAGTCAATAAATAGTGAAAGAAAAGCCGATACGCAGAAGCGTATCGGCTTTTCTTTGGCTCCCCAAGTTGGACTCGAACCAACGACCCTGCGGTTAACAGCCGCATGCTCTACCAACTGAGCTATTGAGGAATATCAACACTCATAGTGTAGCAGAATTGGCAGGGCGTGTCAATAGAGAATTTACGCTATTTTTCATTCTTTTTGCCTAACAGGCGGCGCTGCAAGGGCTGCATGATCCGATTATAAACAGGAATCAAAAGGCTAAAGATTACCAGCACCTCCCCAAAGAGCAGCAAGGCGTACAGCCAATTATATGCCGTAGTACCCACGGTCATCATTTTGCCCAGCAAGCGGGGCAGGGGATATGCCCAGAGGAAGAAGTGAAAAAGATAAATAAACAGTGTGTTCCGTCCCAAATACTCCAAATAGCGGCTTTGCAGGCAGTTTGACAATGCCGCAAAGAACAGACAGCCGCTAAGCGCACTCACCACCATGGGCACCAGCTCGCCATAGTAAGAATATGCCATCACCAGCCCGTGGCCGTTGATGTGCAGATTGAGCAACCCAAAACCAACGGATGGCACGATGAATAGTAAACCGGGTGCTTTTAATTTTAACACACTTTCTCGCAGCAAATACCCTACGGCCATAAAGAACACAGCCACCATGCCGTCTGTGTAGCGCCAAAACATAGCGGCGGTGTCACGGAAAAAGTGCGCATAGGCATATCCGGCAAGCAGAGAAATCAGCGCAGCCAGAAACAGAGGTGTGCGCTTGCCTTTTGTCCATTTCAGCAAGAAGTAGAACAGTATCTCCGCTACAAAAAAGCAGTAGATAAACCAAGCTCTGCCGGTGTATTCATTCATATTCGGCAGTCCGCTGACAGCGCCCAGCAAGAACGATTTGACCGGAAATGCAACGCCTCTTATCACTTGTTTGGCCACGCCTACTGCAGCGCAGCACACCAAATACAGCAAATAGGGCAGAAGCAGATAGACGCATTTCTTCTTTAGAAAAGCACCGAATTTAGGCTGTTTGGCGCTGAAAGTCAGCCCGGAGGCAAAGAAAAACAGCGGCATAAAGTAGGATCCGATCCAGCCGTTCACCACGGTTGGCAGTGCCTCCGTATGGTACAGGATCACCGAGCAAATGCCCAGTGCCTTGAGTATATCTACGCTGCCGATCCGCTTAGCCATCCCAGTTACCTGCCTTTCTGCTTCCACTATACCATAAACGGCTGCAATTTCCAAGTGGTACAAGTTGCTTTTTTGCCTTGCCGTAAGGTCGGGGGTGTGCTATACTACTTGCAAAGATCAAAAAGGGGGTGTCTGCTTGCATAACCCATTGTCTATATTGCCTACCCGGCTGCTGCCATGGTTTGCCATGAACGCCCGCCCGCTGCCTTGGCGGCAGGACCGCCGGCCGTACCATGTGTGGCTGTCGGAAATTATGCTGCAACAAACCCGGGTAGAGGCGGTTTGGAACTATTATTTGCGCTTTCTTGCCGCTTTGCCTACGGTGGAGGATTTGGCTGCCGCAGAGGAAGACAAGCTGCTCAAATTGTGGGAAGGTCTTGGGTATTATAATCGCGCTCGTAATCTGCAAAAGTGCGCCCGGGTGATCGTCAATGACCTGCACGGTGAATTCCCTACGGATTATGACGGCTGGCTGGCGCTGCCGGGAATTGGGCCGTATACCGCCGGAGCGGTGGCGTCCATCTGCTTTGATTGCCCGGTGGCGGCGGTAGACGGCAATGTGCTGCGGGTGATTACCCGTTTTACGGAAAATGCGGCTCCCATTGACTTGCAGACCACAAAAGCCCGGATCAAAGCAGATTTGGAGCAGGTGTACCCGGCAGGGGCTTGCGGTACTTTCACGCAAGCGCTGATGGAATTGGGCGCCTGCGTTTGTACGCCAAAATCGCCGAAGTGTTCGATTTGTCCCTTAGCCGATGTGTGTGCTGCCAATATTTCCGGTAGCCAGACAGATTTTCCGGTAAAGTTGCCTAAGCGGGCGAAGCGGCACCAAAACCGTACGGTGTTTTTTTTGACCTGCGGAGACAGAGTGGCCCTTTCCAAACGAGGCGATAAGGGGCTGCTGTCCGGTCTGTGGCAGTTGCCCGATACAGACGATTTTTTGAATGAGGGGTCCGCCATTGCTTACTTGCAAAATGTTGGTTTGGAGCCGTTGGAATTGCAAAAGATTGTGCATGCAAACCATGTTTTCACGCATATTCACTGGGATATGCGCTGCTATTATATGACCGTGCGGGAGGCCGCCGGAAGTTACACCTGGGTGCCGCTGGAGGAAGTGCGGCGGGACTATGCGCTGCCTACGGCTTATCGCCAGTTTTTTGAGGTAGAAGATGACCACTGATTTTATACACGGCAGACCGATGAAACAGATCGTCCTGTTTTCGCTGCCGATTATGCTCAGCTCCCTTTTGCAGTACACCTATAATATGGTGGATAATATTATTGTTGGGCGCTATGTGTCTACAAACGCGCTGGCCGCCGTGGGCAATATTGCGCCCATCAGCAGTTTTGCCATCGGCGCTGCATTCGGACTTACCGCCGGCTTTACCATACCGGTGGCCCAGTGCTTTGGTGCCGGGGATCAAGAGGAAACCAATCGCCAGGCCGGTAACGGTATCGGTTTGTCGCTGATTACAGGTGTGCTGTTTTCCGCGCTGGCGCTGCTGGTTCTGCACCCGATGCTGGGGTGGATCCATACTCCGAAAGAAATCTATGACCTGTCTGTGCAGTATGCGGCAATTATGTATCTGGGTGTGCCGGCACAGCTGCTTTACAATGTGTTTACCGGTATTGCCCGCAGCGTTGGGGACAGCAAAAAGCCCCTGCTGTTTTTGCTGATCAGTGTGGCTGTTAATCTGGTGTTGGACCTGCTTTTTGTGGCGCATTTCGGTTGGGGCGTGGCAGGCGCCGCTTGGGCAACTTTGATCTCTCAAATTGTGGCAGCTGTGTCTGCTGGGATTTATGTGTTCCGGGGCATACCGGTTTTGCAGCTGAAAGCGCGTATGCTGGTACCTACCGCTAAGCGTACCCGCCGCCAGCTGGCGCTGGGCATTCCGGTGTCCTTGCAGTTTACCATTACCAGTATCGGCTCTATGATTTTGCAAAGTGCTGTGAACGGCTTTGGCGCCAATGTGGTGGCGGCGTTTACTGCCGCCGGTCGGGCGGAAAGCATCACCAATATTCCTATGAGTAATCTGGCGGTGGCCGCGTCTACCTTTGTGGCCCAGAATTACGGCGCCGGGCAGTATCGGCGAATTCTCACCACCGTGCGCAAGGTGTTTGTAGTGGATCTGGGGTTGTCTGTTCTCTGCTCCCTGGTACTCTTTTTCGGCGGAGAGCAGATCGTGGGTCTGTTTATGACGGATTATAACAGCCAAATTGTGTACGCTGCAAAAGAATACCTGTTTGCCATCTCCCTGTGTTACAGCTTGGTAAGCGTACTGTTTGTGCTGCGTAATACCCTGCAGGGGTTGGGTTGTACCTACGCAAATGCAGTGGCAGGCGCCGGAGAGTTAATAGGCAGAATCGCCGTTTCGTATCTTTTTACACCGCTGTTTGGGTTCAAAGCTGTCTGTTTTGCCGGTCCTGTGGCTTGGTTACTTGCAGACCTACCCCTAATTGTGCTATACTGGAGGAAAGCCAAGCAAATGCGTAAGTTGTCAAATCAATAAGGGGGATTCATTATGACTTATTACATTGCTATGGGCATCGGCGTGGCCGTTTCATTGGCCTTCGTCTTTGTCCGCTCCGGGGGGAACTCTGTTCGAAACCTGATCTTCAAATCCGTGTCCAGTCTGTTTTTTATGCTGTCGGCGGTGTTTGCTGTGATCGAGAATTACACCAATGCTGCCCAGTACGGCTCGCTGATCATCATGGGCGGTGCCTTGGGACTTGTGGGCGACATTCTGTTGGATTTGAAAGGGGTTTACAAAAAGGACGCCAATAATTATCTAAAAGGCGGTTTTATCTTCTTTCTGATCGGTCATGTGTTTTATACCGCGGCTTTGATCCATTTTACCAAGCTGGATTGGTGGAAGGTCCTGATCAGCGCCGCAGTTGCTATTGCCGTTGGCGCAGTGATGATCGCTACCGCCAACATCATGCGGGTGCATTATGGCAAGTATCGCCGCATTGTGTTCTTTTATGTGTGCTTTTTGATCATGACCAATGTCACCGCTATTTTCGCCGCCTTTACTACCGGCGAAAAGTCCATGATTCTTATGGCTATCGGTGCAACGCTCTTTACCATTTCGGACGCGATTCTCAGCAATACCTATTTCGGTCGCGGGTTTGACGGCGGCATTTGGCTGTTCCTGAACCACTTTACCTACTACGCCGGACAGTATTTGATCGCTTCCTCTGTGTTCTTCTTTGGTAAATAATATCACTGCTTTTCGGCTCCTCTTGTGTGCAAGGGGAGCCGTTATTTTCTTTCACGGGGCGGGGGCTTGCTCCCGCTGCTATGCGCGCCGAATTTGGTGTGATTGTGACCCTCCGATTTTGCCAAACTTGCATTTTTTCCTCAAATGGCGTATAATGTTATCCGTTTGAGTAATCACTCAAAGGGGGAACTTTTATTTCTATTCAAAAAAAGAAATTAGCTGCGGCTGCCGTTAGCGCTTGCCTGATCCTGGGCAGCACCGCGCCGGCACTGGCATCACCTGTTGCCGCCGCTACGGCGCAGACGCAGATTGCGCCCGGTCCTGCCTTGCCGGTGAACATTATGAATACCGAGCAGCAGACGAACGCGGTGCACGCCAAAATCAAGGTCACCGACCTGACCGGCAAGCATGCCACCCTGTTCTGGGACAGCGGCAGTCCCTTTGCCATCTACAATGTGTACCAGTATGATTACATTCTCAAAAGCTGGAGCCTGCATACGCAAGTGCGGGTAAATACGGTGGAATTGACGGACCTGACCCCGGCCATGTTCTATAAATTCAAGATCACTGTGCCCGGCAGCGATGTTCTCCAGGAGAGCACCGTGGGGGAGACGGATTTTTATACCCGACCTTCTGCCAGTAAAATGGAGCTGTCTGTTTCAGGCGCCACAGAGGTGACCCTGAAATGGAGCACCAAGCATTCTCCAGCCTACTACGAACTGTACCGTGCGGAGAAGAACGGCAAGTACAAAAAAATCGCCAAAATCAGCGGCAAAAAGCGCACTTTTACCGATATAGATGTGTCGCCCAAGACCGTGTATTCTTACAAGATTCGCGGCGTGGTGGAAAACAGAGAAACCAAGACCAAAAGCCGCTTTTCCCACCCGGTGACGGTGAAAACCACCAAGACCCTGAAGCTTCCGAAAGTCTCCGGCGCCTGCAAAACCTACGCTTATTATGACGCGGTGACGGATAAAACTTCGCCTGCTTATGCGGTACTGAATTCCGGCACCTACCGGGGCGTGACCTACAAGACCACCACCGACGAGACCACCGGTATTCGTATGGTAGGGGAATATTATTGCGCCGCACTGGGCACCTTTTACGGCACCACCAAGGGCACCAAATATAAGGTCACCCTGGATACCGGCAAAACCTTTAAGATCATTTTGTGTGACACCAAATCCAACCGCCATACGGACAAAAAGCACCAGTACGCCAAGAAAAATAAGGATGTGGTGGAGTTCTATGTGGACCGCACCAAGATCCCCGCAGGGGTCAACGGCAATTATAACCGCTTGGAGCCGTTTCACGGCAAAATTCAGTCCATCGAGCAGTTGACGGAATGGGATTGTGCGGAATCATAAAGGCGTCAAAAAAGCACCCGATTGGGTGCTTTTTTTGTGGTTAAGAAGGTGCTTAAATTACAGAATGCCCTTGCGGCCGGCAGGGTGCACCCTGTTTTAATCACCACTGTTTTATTAAATGTCTATTCGTACTAAAAAAGCTTGTATTTTGTAAAAATCGGTTGACATTCCATATATTAAAATATATAATACCCAATGGAAAAAGGAGGAGTGGGTGAATTATGCCCATTTCTCCTGCTTTTATATCCTGCGGCGCCGAGGGCGCTGCGCAAACTGGAGCGTGAATCTTTATGGCAAAAAAATGGACAGCTGTGCTGATGGCCATTCTCATGGTGCTTACCTCATTTCCGGTGACCACCGCAATGGCAGCCGGCAGCAGCGAGGCAAGTAAGCCGGCAGACGGTACGACCCAGGGTCGTCCCTTTGTTAGCGATAATCCGTCTCATTGGTACCGTATTCCCAGTATGGTTACCCTGGATGACGGTACTGTCGTTGCAGCTGCTGACGCTCGTTGGGACGGCGGTATGGACGGCGGCGGTAACGATGTGATCACCGCGCGTTCTACGGATAACGGCGACACTTGGTCTTACACTTGGGCCGGCTATTACGGCGATAACGGCAATGTGTTTAACAAGGCGTCTACCAGTTATTGCGACAGCAATATTGCAACTGACGGCAAGAACCTGTATATGCTGTCTACTTTCTTTGCTTCCGGCGTTGCCATTAACGGCAGTTCTGCGAACGCACAGCCTTCTAAGGACACCGGTTTGGACAGTCAGGGTCGTCTGCTGCTTGCTCGTAACGGCGGCGACTATGACTATTATGTGGGCGCGGTAGGTGCAGACGGCTATGCCAGCATTTACAGAACCAGCGACAGCACGGTTGTCAGCGGCTATAAGGTAAACGGCGAGTTTGAGCTGTTTAAGAATGACGCTTATGTTGGCTGCGTTTGGTATTCTAACTGTGAGTTCCAGGCCAAGAAGTGCCAGTACCTGTTTTTCCGTACTTCCACGGACGGCGGCAAAACCTGGAGCGCACCGTCCTTGGTGAATGCCAGAAAGAGCGGCGAGAAGTTCTTGGGTGCAGGCCCCGGTCGTGCCATCGTAACGGATGACGGCACCATTTGTATGCCGGTTTATGTATACGGCGACAATACTTGGGGCTCCGGCGACGCTTCTCAGGCAACCAGCTTTATTTACAGTAAAGACCAGGGCAAGACCTGGAGCCGTACGGCGAACTTTACCAGCACCGCTTGGGGCGGCAGCGGTTGGTCCAGTGAGGCGCAGCTTGTAGATTTAGGTAACGGCGTGGTGCGCTGCTTCTACCGTAACGGTAAAAAGAAAATTCGGTACTGCGATGCCACTTGGAACGGCTCTGGCTATCAGTGGGGCGATGTGGTAGATACTGGTATTGACATTTGGGGTAACTGCCAGCTGTCTGCCGTTATGTATCCCTATCTGATTGACGGCAAGCGTGCCATTCTGGTTTCTTCTCCCTCCTCAACAGAGGGTCGTAAAACCGGTGCCATCTTTACCTTGCTGCTGAATGACGACAATACTGTTTCTACCGAATATGCCAAAAAGACCATTACAGCAGAAGGCGCAACCTTTGCGTACTCTTGCTTGACGGTGCTGAAAGACGGCCGCGTGGCAGATTTGTACGAGACGGACGCCTGTGATTTTACCTATAAGGTTTATGATATTGAAACGCTTACCGGTATGGATGTGGATGTTCCCACCACAACGGACATTCAGATGAATGTGGGTCAGAAGAAGACCTTAACCTTCTCTGCGCAGAATGTGAATAACTCTGCAAGCGATATTGTGTCTTTGTCTGCTGCGAAGGAAGTACCCGGTGCCACTGCCAAAAAGGCAACGGATGCCAATTACAGCGGCGATTCCGTTTCTGTAAAGCGTGCTTTGTACACCTTTACCTCTACCGGTACAGAGTACACCATTGCCCACGCAGGTATGTACTTAAGTGTGGGTACAAACGGTAAGGCCGGCTATCCCGGTGCGTCTACGCCTGCCAATGTTACATTGCGTGCAGTAGACGGCGGCTTCCAGCTGTTGCAGGATGGTCATTACGGCCTGTATTTCCAGCAAAAGGATTCCGATGGCAATGTAGTGAATCACTTTGAGCGGTGGGACTTTACCGGCAAGGGCAAGAACGACCAGGACGAGGCCGAGGTATTGGCAGCCACCACCTTCCAACTGTATCGCAGAATCCGCACCGGCGAGACCGGCAGCACGGAGCTGCCCGGCTATATTCAGGTGAATACCGTGGATGACGGCGAGGAATATTTGATTGTCTATCACGGTACGGACGGCTATTTCCTGCTGAATCCCTCCACTTCTACAACGAATATGTATGCCCATTGCTTGAAGGCAAACGGCGGCAGCACCGTTGACGGTTACAATGTTACCGTTACTGCCAACGCAGTAGGCAACGCTGTGGTACAGGCAGGGCTGAATACTTATAATATTACGGTTGTGGACGGCGACTTGGCTGTGACCGGTGTGGTTAAGTATGACCCGGTGATTTATACCCACGGTGACGCTTCCCGTAAGGGGCAGCCGTATATGTATTGCGGCTCTTTGATTTCCGACGGTTCCCAGGCCGGCGAAAAAGAGACCCATTACACGATCAACGACAGTCGATATACCATTACCGGCATAAAGTGTGTGGAAGATTCCGCTGCGGATATTAAGCATGCGAACGGTAAGCTGAGCGGCACTCTGCACATTGCAGATACTGCCGAGTATGCAAGTTACAACAAAGGTGAAACGGTTACCATTGAAACCACTCTGACGGATACGGACGGTAATATTTGGACCCAGACGGATAAACTGTATGTGGCTTCTAACCCGGTAGCAGGGCACACAATCGGCACGCAGCAGATGTGGGGTAACTGGGGTAATCATGTTAATATGTTACCACTGATTTATGTTGCTGAAAATTCTTACGGCAACACGGACAGAAAAACTTATACCGGAACGCATCAGATTTGTAATGCATACAATGTTGAGGATGCCAACGCTCTTGTTTATAAAAAAGACACAACTTCTATCGGCAATTTGTTGAGTTCTTCTGCCGGAGACAAGCTGGCTGGATTAGGTGACAATAATAATTCAGGTGGCTCAACCGGAAGTCAAAGTAACTTATTAGAGGTTAAGGATAGTTCAACTGTTTCTGCGTATTATTATTATGATATGAGTTCTAATACCAACATGGGTATTACGCGGAATAATTCCGATGGTACAAGCTTCTCTTTGAAGTTGGGTATTACTCCAATTTCTGTTTCGGGCGGCAATGCGGATGGTGCTGCTATCGACTTTCCTTCTAACGACAAATTGAATTATTTTACAGGTAGTGGATTTACTGCGGATAGAGTTTATTTTGATTCCTATTCTCTTGGTGTTGCACCAAAGCAGTACGAGACCATTACCGGCACAACAAATGTTACTGCAAATAATACTGCAACGATGTCAGGCGTTGCGGAACTTCAAGCCCACTTGAATACTACATTCAAGTCCGCAGGAACTAAGAATGTAACCAACTGGTTAAATCTTGGTCTGAATTTTCAGGTCAAGGTCTGCAACAAGAGCAACGAGCGTAAGCCGTATAATGATGCGGTGAGCAAGGTGCGTGTGTCCACGGACTACACCAAGGAGACTTGGGACAAGTACACCACTGCACTGCTGAACACAGAGGCTTACCTGAACAATTACACCCTGCTGACCACAGACGAGACCACCCAGGATGTGGGTACGGTTTTGAATTCTACTTATACCGGCCTGACCAAGCGTGCAGACTTTACGGAACTGGAAAAGGTGGTAGAGCAGAACAAGGCGGCTTATGACAAGGGCTTTGCCGGCAATGTAACCGATACAGACCAAAATAAGTACACGGTGGATAGCTGGCAGAACTTTGAGAACGCTTATAAAGCCGGTGCGGATCTGCTGGCGCAGTATCCGGAAAAGGGCAGAAACAATGTGGCAGGATTTACCGTAGGTCCCGATTCTGCGGAAAAGACCACACAAACCCAAATTGACGAAACCGCAACCCAGCTGAAAAACTCCGGCCTTGTGGTTGCTGCTGACGCCAGCGCCTATGAATCTGCCCGCAGCATAAGCGCCACCATCGACCGCACCGCGTTCCCGGACGACGGTACCGCCATTACCAATACGGTAACCAAGGGCAACAGCACCATTTATAAAGCCTACAACGGCAAGGATTATGTGAATGTGCCTGCTGCCCAGCAGGGTACGGTAGACGGCTTTACTACGGATTTGCTGAGTAATATGAATGTAGGCGAGTCCTCCCAGAGTGGCCGCACCTTTACCGTTGCCTGCACCGTCAACGGCAATGCCTTTGAAACGAAAGAGGGTAAAACGCTGTATCACTACGGCACCATTGCCCATTTGGATTTCTCTGCTTACAAGTCTCAGGATACCGTTTGCGTTGTGCATACAACCGGAGATACAAAGATCGACCTTGCCAAGTGCAATTATCAGTTGTCGCTGCTGGTTCAGCAGGATACCACCATTACGGTTACCACTGCCACCAGACCCAATGTGATTGTTGCCGACTACTTTGGCACGATTTTGGGCGCTTTTGTGGGCGCTACCAGCGTAACCGTAGAAGGCAACACCGTAAAGGTGGGCGATACAGTGATTACCGCCAAGGATTCTCCCAAGTACAAATTTACCGGTTGGACTTGGAGCGAAGGCACCCATGCGGTTCCGGCGGGTCAGGTTGTGCAGATTGTGCAGAAAGGTACACGCACCGGTGTGGATGTGAAATACACCGTCAGCAACAGCGGCACGGCTGCCAACGCCTTGATCAACGGCGCTACCCAGTACACCGCACCGGGTATCAACAAACCCTTAGAGCTGACCTCTGACAACGCAGCGTACTGGACCCGTACCGTAAACGGTGTGGAGACCTTGGCTTCCTACGAGCAGAATGTTACCCTGTTCAGCGCCAATACGGATACCACTTACACGGCTTATGCCAGCTTAAATGATCTGCCCAAAAATTTGCAGGAGCAGGCAGAGAGCGGCACGCCGGCTTTGAATGGCGTAGGCTTCTTTGCAGACAACAAGTTTACCTTGTCCTGTGATTATTCTGCCGGTGCGCATGTGACCGTCTTGGAGGTGGGTGTGATTTACTCCGCCACTAAGAATGGAAAGGACACCCTTGTGAAGGGCGGCGGCGACGATGTGCAAACGGTTGTGTCCCGCAATGTTGCCAACTGGACAGGCAGTCCCAATTCCGGCACCTTTACCATGACCAAGAAGGGCAGCGATACGGGCAGCCATTATATGCGTATGTATGTGAGCTACCGTACTTCCCGTATGAACACCCAGGTACCCTTTGTGGTTTATGGTGATATTTATCAGTGCGTAAACGGCGTTGTTTCCGCAGTTAACTAAAGAAGGAGGACAATAGAATGAAAGCATACGATACTCCGACTTTAGATGTAGAGTGGTTCACCGCCCAAACAGCACTGAGCCAGAGCACCACGGACCCGGATAAGGAAAATCCCGGCACGGAGTTCTAATCCAAGCACAGAAAACACCCTCGACCAAATGGTCGAGGGTGTTGTTTTTGTTCAATATTGGGTTTAGCCGTTCACCACGTTCTGCGGTTTGCCGTCTAAGTAGGCGGCAATATTCGCTTGCAGAATGCCAAGCAGTCTGGCACGGGTCTCATAGGCCGCCCAGGCAATGTGAGGGGTAATGCGGCAATTTTTTGCGTGCAGCAGGGGGTTGTCTGTTGCCGGCGGCTCAGTAGAGAGCACATCCAGCCCGGCGCCTGCCAGCTTGCCGCTGTTTAGGGCGTTTGCCAGTGCTTGCTCGTCTACCACCGGTCCTCGGCTGGTGTTGATAAAGATCGCGCCGTCTTTCATCTTGTCAAAGGCCGCCGCGTTCATCATACCCTGGGTGTCCGGTGTCAGGGGACAGTGGCAAGTGATGATGTCGCTGTTTGCCAGCACCGTATCCGCATCTGCAAATCGGGTGCTGTGCAGCCCGTCCAGGGGCTTTTCGTGCGGGGTGCACACCAGCACTTGCATGCCGAATGTTTCTGCAATCTGTGCCACTCTGTGCCCGATTGCGCCAAACCCAAAGATACCCAAGGTTTTGCCGTCTAATTCCATAAGCGGTGTTTTCCAAAAACAAAAGTCCGGGCAATGGCACCATTCACCGTTTTCTACCGCCTGTGTATGCACTGCAACCTGGTTGGTAAAGGACAGGATAAAAGCAAACACCAGCTGCGCCACCGCATTGGTGGAGTAAGCGGGAATGTTGCAAACGGTAATACCCAGCTCCTTGGCTGCTGCGCAGTCTACCACATTGTAGCCGGTGGATTGCAGCCCGATGTATTCCAGCTCCGGGCGCAATGCTTCCAGCGTTGCACGGTCAAGGACGGTTTTGTTGATAATCAGCAAATTTGCACCTTTGGCGCGTTCTACCACTTGGTCTGCCGTTGTACGGTCATAGACCTTATAGTCGCCGTAGTTGCCCATCCAGTCCCAGCTTTGGTCGCCGGGGTTGGTGGTATAGCCGTCTAAATTTACAATTTTCATAAAATCACGCCTTTCTGTCCAAATTATAACCCAGTCCGTCTTAAAATGCAACCGGTACTTGCGCCGGGCACGCCGGGCGGTTATAATAATAAGCAAGGACGCACCCGCATAGTATGTACGGGTGATTTTTGTGAAGCGTGTTTTTTCCGCTGCGCTGTGCGTGGCGTTTGTGTTTGTGACCTGCCTGTCTCTGCAAGTGCTGTTGCGGCAGTCTGTGCCCTCGGCGGTGCAGTACCCCAAGGCGCGCTACAATTTGGTCATCGACCCGGGCCACGGCGGCGTGGATGTGGGCACGGTGGCGGCGGACGGCACGGCAGAGAAAGAGATTAACCTGGCCATTGCCCGAGATTTGTATGCTTTTGCGGTGATCAGCGGCATACCCGCCTCTATGACCCGCACCGGGGACTACCTGGTCTACAAGGCCGGAGACGACAAAAAACGCTCAGATTTGTATAACCGTTTTGACTATATTAACAGCGTGGATAACGCGGTGCTGGTTTCTATTCATCAAAACCATTTTGCCGATACCTCCCAGTGGGGGATGCAGATTTGGTACACGGTGAACGATCCGTTGAGCAAGGCACTGGCTGCTAATATTTTAGCTTATGACAAGCAGCACTTGCAGCCGGGTAATCGTCGGGAGAACAAGCCGTCGGACGACAGCTATTACCTGCTTTATAAAGCCAAAGTGCCCTCCGTGATGGTGGAGTGCGGCTTTATGAGCAATGTAAAAGAAAATAATCAGTTAAAACAGGATGTTTATCGGCGCCGCGTGGCCTTTTGCATTTTGGCAGGGCTTAGCGACACCATGAAAACAGGGGAGTTACCGTAATGGCAAAACAGAGGAGTATGTATATTTGCAGCGAATGCGGCTACGAGAGCGGCAAGTGGTACGGCAAGTGCCCGGGCTGCGGCGAGTGGAACACCATGAATGAGGAGACCCCGGCGGTCAAATCCACCGGCACCAAGCGCAGCAGCGGCGGTTATGCCTCGCGTCCGTTAAAACGATTGTCGGAAATTACGGAAGACGTGGAGCGGCGTATTTCCACCGGTATTCATGAGTTTGACCGAGTGCTGGGCGGCGGTGTCGTAGAGGGCAGCCTGGTGCTCTTAGGTGGCGATCCGGGTATCGGTAAATCCACCATTTTGCTGCAAGCCTGTCAGCACTTGGGACAGCACCATACCATTCTCTATGTGAGTGGTGAGGAGTCTGCCAATCAGATCAAGCTGCGTGCCAATCGGCTGGGTGTGACTACGGACAGCCTGTATATTTTGGCAGAGACGGATGTGGGCAGTATTGCCGAGACCATTCGCAGCGAAAAGCCGGATATTGTGATCATTGACTCCATTCAAACCATGGTGTACGATCAGGTGACTTCTTCTGCCGGATCCGTGACTCAGGTGCGGGAGTGCACCAATATTTTTATGCACACGGCCAAAACCTACGGTATCCCTATTTTTGTAGTAGGCCATGTGAACAAGGACGGCGCCATTGCCGGTCCTAAGGTGCTGGAGCATATTGTGGATACGGTGCTGTACTTTGAGGGCGAGCGGAACTACTCTTACCGTATTCTCCGAGGGGTGAAGAACCGCTTCGGCTCCACCAATGAGATCGGTGTGTTTGAAATGACCCAAGAGGGGCTTTTGGAAGTAGAAAATCCCTCGTTGATGATGCTCTCCGGTCGTCCGAAGAACGCCAGCGGCACCTGTGTGGCCTGTGTAATGGAAGGATCCAGACCGATTTTGGCGGAGGTGCAGGGATTGGTAACGGCCACCGGCTTCGGCACGCCCCGGCGTATGAGCACCGGCTTTGATTTTAACCGTATGGCAATGCTCATTGCGGTATTGGAAAAGCGGGCGGGCTTTTTCTTCAACACCATGGATGCTTATATCAATGTGGTCAGCGGTCTGCGGTTGGACGAGCCGGCGGCGGATCTGTCTGTGGCAATGGCGCTGGTGTCCTCGCTGAAGGACGCGGTGATCGGCGACAAGGTGCTGGCCTTTGGCGAGATCGGCTTGGCAGGCGAAATTCGCGCTGTCAGCCATTGTGAACAGCGCGTGCAGGAGGCCGGTCGCCTGGGCTTCCAGCGCTGTGTGATCCCATTCCATAATTACAAATCCCTGTCCAAGGACCTTAAAAAAGAATTGGATATTGTGCCGGTGCGCACCGTTCGCGACGCATTCAGTGCCTTGACGGTGAAAGACTGATAACATTAAAAAAATTGGAGGAAATTTTATGTCAGAACAAGTTAGTTTTTCATTATCGCCAACAGTATTGGTTTTGATCTGTGTTTGTATTGTGGCATTAGCTGTATTTATTTCCTGGTTTGTTAGAAATCCATTTAAATACCCTTATTTTATATACGAATTTAATGTTTCTCGTAAAAGGAATGTCGTTATTGAAGATTACATAGATCGTTATATCAGTGATCCGAATAACTGGGAAAAATTACAAGATCATCAAAAAGTCATTAATAAGTGGAAAGAGGATAGTAAGCATTACTTGTCGAGATGTCTATTCAAGAATCATCGCATTCAACAGTATGATAAAGTGCTTGACGATGAAAATGCTTATCGTTTTGGAACATACCGCGATCAGACAAGATATAGACAAAAGAACTATGTTAAGACTGCTTATAAAGTACAGGTTTCTGGTACTGGATTTTGTGCTAGCTGGTCTTGGCTCTACAATCGATATAATTTACTTTCTGATATTGATTTTGCGTGTACACTGCGCGAATATCATAGCAAAAATCAGCGGAAGCTTATGACAAAAGCTTTGCGTCAACAGGTCATGGAAAGAGATAACTACACATGCCAGATTTGTGGAAAATATATGCCAGATGAAGTTGGTCTACATATTGATCATATAGTGCCAGTATCAAAAGGTGGAAAAACTGTACCATCAAATTTGCAAGTTCTTTGCTCAAAATGTAATGGCGGAAAAAGTGCAAAATATTAACAGTGCGTATTGGTTATAAAGTGTTTTCACCGGTACGGTGTATATCACTTCTACAATAAAATGAAAAAGACAGGAGAATACAATTATGGCAAACATTTCATCCGGCATATTAGGTGACTCTAATTTGCTGAACTTAAAGGAGATCCCGGTTACGGATATGCGCTCGGAGGTAGCCAGCTTCTTTGTGAACGGTGAGCAGGCGGTGCAGTGTTTTAAGACGGTTCGGGATCAGGTGATTTTTACAAATAAGCGTATTTTTGTGGTCAATGTGCAAGGACTGACCGGTAAGAAAGTGTCTTACTTCTCTTATCCTTATGCCAAAATACAGTATTTTGGCGTGGAAACAGCAGGCGTTTTGGACATTGACAGCGAGTTAGTGCTGGTGTTTAATGACGGCAATCGGTTGCAGTTTGACTTTAAGTCTAAGGTAGACATCCGCACTATTTGCGCGCTGATTTCTTCCTTTGTGTTGTAAATACAACAGAAACATACATAAACTAAAGTGGCACAGTCGACGAGGTCATCTCGTCGATTGTGCCGTTTTGTTCTTTGTGCGCTGTTTTTACGCATTTGTCAGGCGCTTGGTACAGCGCCCCATATGCGGCGGATCGGTACTTGCGGTAAATGGGTCTGATTTGGTTTTTAACCGGTCCATACTTCCTCCGTTCCATAAAAAAAGCCGGACAAGAAACAGACATTTCAGTCTGCCTCTTATCCGGCTGTTGCTTCTGTGAACAACGCACCTTCAGAGTGCATGGTGGGGCTATAACACAGTTTTTGCTTTTGTCAAGGGTAGGCTTATTGCCCGGCGATTTTGGGCTGATTTTTGCCGGTGGCCACCGTGCCGTCGTCTATTTGGTGATCCAGCAGGATTTCCTCTTGGGTCAGCATAAAATAGCTTTGCCAGGCGGGGTCCAGCGGCGTGCTGCCGTCTGCATCGGCCCAGGTCAAATCTACATGGTAGGTGCCGCTTTCCAGTTTTACCAGGTTCCAGGCGTGGGCGGTGTCTTGGGACACGCCGCTGACCTGTGTGCACCACAAATTTGCCTTGCGGCAAAGGTATTCAAATCCGCTGGCATAGCCCTGACAAATGGACGACCCGCCCTCAATGGCGCCGTAGGCGGTGGCAGAGGGTTTGCCGCCGACAGAGTCGTTGTCATAAGTGGTGCGCAAGGAGATCACCGCTGCCAGGTAGCGGTACTTGTCATAGGTGCTAAAGGTCTTTGGAATGGCGCTGACGATCAAATTGCATTCTTCTTCAAAGATCTGTATTTCCTCTTTTATCTGCTTGGTATCCGCTGCGGCGCCTGTTGCGTCGTAGGGCAAAAAGTAGCAGGCCCGCAGAGCCGTGGTGCGGTCGCCCTCTACGACTTCTTCTATATCAAAATAATTCTCATATTCCGGGTGATCCCGACACAGTGCTGATGCAGCCATCAAAACATTGTCCAGCACAGCGTAGCCCCGGTCCTTTGCCGTGTATGTAAAAGAGGTCAAATCTTTCACTTTTGGGAGCATTTCGTCATAGAGCGCCTGTTGGTGGCCGTTTAGCTCGGCATAGGCGGCATTGTCCTGTTGGTATTCGTAGCTGACCGTGGAGGACCAGCCGCCCACAGGATTCTTCTTCACCAGCTCCAGCGCAGTCTTAATGCTGTCCTCCACCCGCTGGTGGGCAAATGTTTGTGCGGTGTTTTCTGTGGTGGTAACTGCGGTTGTAGGTTCGGTAACCGTGGGCGTTTCTCTTTTGCAGCCGGTGAGGAGGGGAAGCAGTACGGCAATACCGGCGCAGAACAGGGCGGGAAGCGCTTTCATTAATCGCGTTCGTTTCAGTGGCCTTTGGCGCATGGCTTTCCTCCTATTGGTTGGCGGTTCCGCTGCTTTTTGTACGCTGAAAATAAAAAAGCCACTGTAACCGAAATTACAGTGGACTTGGCAAATGACCCTAACTTTGATAGAAAGTTAAGGATGATGCACCCCCTTGCAGAGAAACTGCACCCCCTCAGCTTAATTTGCACCCCCAAAATTAAAAAAATTATACTTCAAGCACTGGAAACAATCAATTCTGTGTCCCTATTGCAATAGATGCACTTCATAACATATTAACTCTGATTTATAGCGCCTTAAATGCCTTTCCTTCAATTAGAGTCTTATGGTAACTTGATGCATCTAATCCATTAATAATATTAATGAGTTCTTGGCTGTTTAATGTAATAGCAGTAATGATTTGGAATGGCTTTTTGATCTCCACAACCGTCTCAATAAAGCTTTTCATATCTTCCGGGACAATGCTTTGCTGTGCAGGTTCATCGAAAATGATAATGCCAGGATGATTACCTCCTTTCTCAATAGAAACCTGTAACAGTGCCATTGTGAAAGCCCAGATTACACGAATACCATCGCTAGCAGATGAATCAAATTTCATGTCAAAACCATCAATAGTGGGTAGAAGTGATGAATTAATGGAAATATCAATTCCGTCAAAGCTCGACAAACTACTGTAGTGATATCGTTTTAGATTATCAATAAATTGCTTCTTCAAGAGAACAATTTTTTCAACATCTGACTCTGAGATATCTTTTTTCGGAAGTTTGTTCTTTTGGTCAAGATATATATTCCACTCTTTAGATAATTCCTTTAATTGTTCAGTAAAAGCGACAATGGTATTTTGTAATTTTGACAATCGTTCGATGCGGTTACTAATCTCTATCCGCTTAAGCATAATTGCCTCTGATGCTTCTGTGTCTGTGGTTGTAAACAAATCAGAACGAAGCGTATGTGCTAATCGACGTAGCGTTTGAAGCCGTACTTCGAGATCATCTTTTTCTCTGCTGAGTTTTTCGCGTGATTCTTTGCGGCTTCCCAATGTAAATTCTAGCATCTTTTTTTGCTCTTTAAGATGCCTTATATTATCTTCGATACTCATAAAGCCGCTTGCAGCTTCCGCATCAAGCAAATTGTCTTGGATATGCTGTTTGCAAACGGGACAAATATCTGCTGAAATATTTCCGCCTGTTGCTTCAGAGCCAAATTTTTGAAGACGTGCAGCATCATTATTATTACGGATGTCTGAGTTTACCAGTGCCAAATCTGCATTTAGCCGCTTAATTGCTTCGTCGTAACTTGCTAAGTCTCTATTTATTTTATGTGATCGACTTTCAAAAACAAGTATTTGTGTTTGTGTTTCTGACAGTTCAGTGTTAAGAGCATCAAAATTATCACGTACAAGGGGCTTCAATTGGCGCAATCCATCATACTCATTATTTAGAGATTGTATTTCCTCTTCAATAGAGGAAGCGCCCAAAACCGAAACGACTATTCTTGAATAATCAATGTCCGATAAAACTCGCGGATGGATTGGGAGATTTGAAATATCACATGATTCTGAATGAACAGCTTTTTCAAAATCAGAAATCAATTGCCCCCATTTGTATTCAAGCTGACTTCTTACTGCGTTAAGGCGGTCTCGTTCCTTTTCGTTTTTTAATGTATCCAATCCTAATATATACTCTACAATTCGCTTCTTCGATTCACGGATTCCGAATACTGGCATACCAGAAAGAATATCTGACCAGCCATGTTTTTGCTCAATAAACATAGAGGCAAAAATCATCTGAAGATACAATTTTCGCTCATTACCATCCGATGTACGAACTAAAGGAAGTTCCATGTGAAGGAACTCTTCAAGAAATGTATGGAACCCCTTTTCGCTTGTTGCAGAATTTTGGATATTGACATAGTAATCTTCAGATAATGTTTCATTGCTGCTTGTTGAATCATAATTTCCATAATAAACTGTTACGAGGTGACTGTCTTTACTTTCTGATTTAATATTTCTGTAAATTGTTCGAATTTCAATTCCGTTGCTGATTTCGAGATAAGCTCCAGACTCGGTTACCGTTAAAGGCTCACCCTTATCCTCAATGGCGGTTTTAAATGCAGATGTGAGAACTTTGCTTCCGATTCCACCGGCACCACCAAGGATTTGCTCGAAGCCAAGGCAATAATAAATAGCCGCAAGGATTGAACTCTTTCCGCACGTGTTTTCAAGGCTTGCTATAAAGTTTAACCCATCTTCAAATGCTTTATCGATCCCATACACACCTTTAACGGTGTTAATTTCAACCCGTAATCTATTGATTCTCAGCATCTTTTATTCTCCACCTATCTACTATTTCTTCGACTTTTCTTTCAGTCAACTTTTTCGCTAGCAAATTTAAATCACCTATTTCGATTACCATAAGATCTCCAACAACCTTTATCTGTTCTGCAAGTTGCTTACCACGGTCAGTTAGTTTGTATTTTGCATTCTGCTGTCGTTTTATTAGCCCATATCCTATTGCATATGTTAGAGCACGGTTAACCGATGGATCAAAACGAACAATTGGCGCACTACCGATCCCGTCCGCGAAATCAACAAGCTTTCTCATGTTCTCCTGAGAAATTAAGGCAAACGAAATCATGTGAAGCTTTATAAGCGAGCAAACATCTCCTCGACCGCAAATTCGCATAATTAAGCATAATTGCGTGACCTTATAGCTGATACGGTAATTATACGGAACCGCATCCGGTTTTGCGTTGAAAACAATGTCGGTATATTCTAATGGAGTTTCTCTCATTTACTTACCCCCTAAATTCCATTGAACAGTCTGCAAGCCAACTTGCAATTAAATCTTGTTTTAGTTCGCCAATGGATGCTTCAGTGAATCTAGAAGAAAAATCTCGTTCAAGTTTGGAATGAAACTCATTGAGAATTGCATCAAATAAAGTGCGATTCATAGTTTTGTCTGTATTCATGAGAGTCCTAATTGACACTTCACGCTTATAGCTTTGCTCAAGTCGGTAAATTTCCTCATATATTTCTGGAAAGTGCACCCGCAAATCATTCAGAATTTCCAAACCGCTTATGTAGCAGTCGACATAAATTCCGACGACTTCATTTAAAGCTTCATCAGCGTCGTCAACAAGCATGATAGCCTTGATCTTTCTGCGTATATTTGCAACTTTTTCAGAATCACATTTTGACCAATCAGGCTTACTCGAATGTTCAATAGATAGATTAAGTCGCATATCTGATAAAGATGTACGAATAACGCAACTTATTTCCGGTGCGAAATCTTCTGCAGTTTTAATGACAATTTGAAAATCATCTGCGATGTGTGTATAGTCAGAAGGTTTATCTTTTTTGGCTTTAATTACTTCTTGACGTTTGCTTTCAGCGTGTGCAAGAATGCGAGTGTCCTTATATTCTGGAATATTAAAATGCCACTCAACAACAGGCGGGACTCCGAGAGCCTTAAGTCTATCAGCGTTTTTCTTTATCTTTTCTATATCTGCAGTAAGTTTGTTGCGTTGATGCTCATATAGTTCATTATCAGAATAATTTCGTTCCGGGCAGTAACACTGGTGGACAACACCTTTATATGTAAAACCTTCTATACCAGCATCACCCCCTTGGGTAGCAGGAATTGCGGTGTAGTTATCTTTTTGATAGCGAATACGATAACATCGAACGCACAAGTCTTCCCATGCATTGCCAGTCATATATCCTTCAATAAAGCTTTTGATGCTACTCACAGCATTTTCCCCCCTAATATTTTTAACGAAATTGAATTTGTAAAGTCTGGTTCTTGAGATAAGGCACAAACATCCACACAAAATTCCTTCACTTCATCCAAATAGCGTACTATAACAAATCCGAAAAAGGTGTACACATTTATTACTACTACCTCTCTATGCATCAAAAATAGCGTGTCACCTATCTTTGGAGGATTCTGATTGTTCATTTCAAAAAACTTCTTTCCTGTTGGGAAACATCCATAGTATAGAGATATTAATTATCGTCACATATGGAAGTTATCTATTCTTTTACAATCTCCATAATATCTTCAATATTACATTCTAACGCAGTACATATCTTATTAAGCACATCTGTTGTAATGCAACCGTTTTTTCCCATCTTCGTAATGGAGGCATTGCTAATACCTGCCAATCTACATAACTCGCCTTTTTTCATATCTCTATCAATCAACAACTTCCAAAGCCTTTTATAACTTACAGCCATTTTTTCACCTCATAAATTAACAAAAAAGAATCCATACCATGTTGACAGGGATTTCTAATGATCATAGCTGTCTGCCAAAGCACGAAAACAGCGTTTCGACAGCGTTGTATTTAATTATACAATGTTATTGATGCAAAGTCAAGTATATTAAATCGTTTGGTTTATTATGATCGTGTTCGTATCATTTTTGCTTCGCCATCATCACAAAGACCGCAGGTGGTTAAACCTACGGTCTTCGTATTTTTGGAACCTATGCGTCCATCTCAGTGCCGCCTTGGAATTTGAAGGTCATTCGTCCGTCAGTGTGGACCGTTACCGTGTCAATGACTGTCAACCAGAGCTTTTCGTCAAACTCGGTGAGGGTGGCCAGTTCCTGCACCTCAAACATGAAAGCACCGATAGCTTCTGCTTGTGCTTCCCGTTCAGCCTTTGTGGTACGAAGCTGCTCAAGCCGAGCTGTTGCTTTCTCGTACCGTTTTACAAATCCGTTGTACCGTGCAGCGTATTCTTCCTGGTTTTGTGCCATCTGTGAGTTTTCCGCTATGCAGCGTTTTGTGAGCTTGGTTACAACATCAATCTCCTCAAGCAGGCTCTTGGTTTCTGCGTCAATGTTTGTGCAGTCCGTCAGTGTGGTCTGCATCAGACGGCAGTCCTCAAGGATGTTGTCCTTGCTATCGATAACAGCGTTGAGGGCAGCCACGAAACGCATTTTGATGGTTTCCTCGTCCAGGTGTGGCGTTTCATATTTGTGTTCACCCTTAAATTTGCCGTTGCACTGCCATACTACCCTGCGGTATTTTGAAGTTGAGTTCCAGACCTTAGAGCCGAAGAATGAACCGCAATCACCGCAGATTATTCGAGAAGAGAAAATGCTCTTTCCGCTGTACTGACGGCTGATTCGTTTGCGCCGTTCAAATTCGGCTTGAACCTTGTCGAATTCTTCCGGCGTGATAATCGGCGCATGGCTGTGTTCTACATAGTTCTGCGGAACTTCGTCCTCATTCTGTTTTTTCTTTTTCGTGAGGAAATCGACCGTGAAGCATTTTTGAAGGAGAGCTGAACCTTTGTATTTCTCGTTGTGTAGAATGCTTTCCACCGTGCTGGCCTGCCAGGTCTGATTTTTAGCAGGTGTTAAAATTCCGTCTGCCGTCAGTTCGTTTGCTATGGCACAAGGGGTCAGTCCTTCCATAAAGCGTGAATATATCCTGCGGACTATAACCGCTTCTTCCGGTACGACTTCGGGGAAACCGTCCGCACCCTTGCGGTAACCGAGGAACTGCTTGTAAACTGATCTCCAGAGAAGACAGCCAAGCGATTAACCAACGTTCAAAGGTCGATAGCGACGATATTATGTACGCAATGATTGTAAGCATTGGAAACCCGGTTTTATACCAAGGGACCGATGAGTTCAGTGTCAAAAACATGGCACTATTTAAATATGTCCCCGATGGGATGTATATGGAGTATGTGTACTGGTTTCTTGTGCTGGCGCAAGATGATATGAAAAAAGCTGCCACAGGTGGGGTTCAGGCGTTTGTGTCCCTCGGCTATCTGCGAAATTATCTTATCCTCGTTCCACCAATCGAAGTGCAAAAGCGAATCTGTGATACCATTGAGCAGATAAGAATATCCCCTTTATGAGCATAAGCCCGTTCGGGTACTGCACAGCTTACATATAGGAGCTCAGAGTAGTCTATCTGCCCGTTTTGGATATTATTTGAGCGAAGTACAGGAACACCATCACTTATAACATCGCTTGGCTTATAGGTCAGCAAAATATTCGTTTCACCGATGTTACCCAACCGTACCCACTCCCGCGAATCTGGGATGTCAAACGGTACCTCATCCGCCAGCGACCGAACTTCATCGCCGATTGTCTCATAAGGAATATTATCAGAACTCGGCTGTTTAACGATTACCTCGGTAGTTTAACGAATACTCCAGTAATTCAACGATTACCCCAGCTGTTTAACGATTACAACGACAAAAAAGCCACAAAACCTATATAAAGCACAAAGCCCCGCCGCAGAATTGCTCTGCAGCGGGGTTCGCTTATGTGCTTAAATAGCTGAAAAGCCTTATTTCAAGCGGCTCTCGGGCATAGAAATAATCCACCGTAATTCTATCAAAATTACGGTGGACATATGGTGGAGCATAGGGGATTCGAACCCCTGACCTCCACACTGCCAGTGTGGCGCGCTCCCAACTGCGCTAATGCCCCGTAGCTATCTCGCTTTGGTAGTATAGCATAGCGTATATGGGAAAGTCAAGAGAATTTTTACAAAAAATGCAAAAACACAGATTTTTCTCTTTTGCATAGAATGAGATAGGTTCGTAGGAGGGGTGACAGTGGCGAGTATCAGCCTTTGTATGATCGTGCGGGACGAGGAAGCGGTACTGGGACGGTGCCTGGAAAGCGTGGCACCGGCGGTGGATGAGATCATTGTGGTAGACACTGGCAGCATGGACGGTACCAAGGCGGTGGCGGCTGCCTATACCGATCGCATTTTTGACTTTGCCTGGGTAGATGATTTTGCAGCGGCACGCAACGCATCCTTTGCCAAGGCCACCGGGGATTATATCCTGTGGCTGGACGCAGATGATGTGCTGTTGCCGGAGGATCTGGATGCGTTGTTGTGTCTGAAAAATCGGCTGGACCAATCCCCGGCAGATGTGGTGATGATGCGCTACAACACCGGCTTTGACAGTCGTGGCAATCCCACTTTTTTCTTTGATCGAGAGCGGTTGGTGCGCCGTGCGGCGGGACCGGTTTGGCACGGTCGGGTACACGAATATATTCAGTGCCCGGGCACCAGAATTACAGTGAATATTGCCGTGACGCATCGATCAATCAAGACAGCGTACACCACCCGAAACCTACGAATCTATGAAAAGATGGCGGCGGCAGGGGAGTCGTTTACGCCCCGAGATCGATTCTACTACGGGCGGGAGTTATACTACCATCGGCAGTTTGACCGTGCGGTACAGGAATTGCAGGCGTTTTTGGCGCCCGGCGACGGCTGGTTGCCGGATCAGTTGGAGGCCTGCAAGTTTCTGAGTGCAGCCCTGCACGTCCAAGGGGATCGGAAGGGTGCGTTTGCTGCATTGTGCCGGAGCTTTGTCTTGGGGGCACCTCGGGCGGACCTGGTATGCGGTTGCGGTGATCTGTTACTGGAACAAGGGGATTATCCGGCGGCGATTTGTTGGTACAAGTGGGCGCTGGAACTGCCCCGGGACCTGCATAGCGGCTTTGTAAACACGGATGACACCGGGTACTTGCCGTACCTGCGGCTTTGCGTTTGTTATGATCGTATGGGTGATTACGCAGCGGCTGCCCGCTGCAATGCCCAAGCCGCAGCGTACCGACCCGATGATGCCGCCGTGCAGCAGAACGCAGCCTATTTTGCCGCATTGCAGCACCCTGCCGACCCGTCGTCTACTGGAGAGGATAAGGAGCAAAATCGATGAATACAACCATTTATAAAAACCAACCTTGCTGCGACGCTTGCTGCAAGCCTGCCTGTTCCTGCTGTCCCACCGTTGTTGGGCCTACCGGTCCAACAGGGCCTACCGGTCCCATCGGCCCCACAGGTCCGGGTGTTGGCGCTACCGGCCCTACCGGTCCTATGGGCCCTACGGGCGCTACCGGTGCGGCCGGCAGTAACGGACAAATGGGGCCCACAGGTCCCACCGGTGCACCGGGTAGCAACGGCCAAATGGGTCCCACCGGTCCAACAGGTGCAACAGGTGCTACCGGCGCAACAGGTCCTACCGGACCTACGGGTGCCACCGGCGCAGCCGGAACGGTCCTGCCCGGCGAATTGGTGACCAATGGCACTATGGAGCAGTTCACCAATACTGTCCCCACCGGCTGGACCATGAACAACGATGCTTTGGCTGGGCAAGCCACCGGCGCCGGTCAGGTGCACAGCGGTTTATCAGCGGTGCAACTGGCATCAGGTGCGCAAATGCGCCAGACGCTCGCAGCTGCCCCAGGCAGCTATTACCGGCTTTCCTTTTATGCCCAAGGGGTAGGGAATCAACCGGCAGTGATTGGCAGAATCATCTTTACAGACGCAGCCGGCGGCGAATCAATTGCGGCTGATGTGTCGGTGCGTTCTCAGGATATGGTTAACACGGCGCCGAATTTTGGCTATTATCAGGTAATCAGTACGGTGGTGCCGGAGAATGTGACCACAGTGACAGTCTATCTGGAAGCAACCGGCGGCACGGATGACAGCGTAATTCTGGACGATGTTTCCCTGACCGTGGTTTAACTGCGGGGGCTCGGTGTGCCTAGGCGCACCGGGCTTTTTTTATTGCCTAAATTTAGTGTTTTTGTTGTGGTACGAAACGGACTGTGCTAAGATGCTTCCTATGATGAAGTGCTGCCGGACTGCCGGCAGAATATGCAGACCGGCGAGACCGGCAGTGTTTATGCCTTTCAGTTTGAAGTCAAAAAGGACGGTGTGTATTTCGTTACGGCAAAAACAAAATAAACGAAGGCAGTAGGAGACTGCTGCCGATTTGTAAATCGGCTGCGATTCTTCGCCACAAGGCCATCGGTATAACCGTTGGCCTTAATTTTGTAAAAATATTGCAATTTTTCTTTGTATTTTGCGAATCATCTGTTATAATAGGCACATTCCAAGGAGAGGATGTGGAGTAATGGGCGGATATTTTGCCGCAGTATCCAAAGAAGATTGCGTTTTTGATTTGTTTTTCGGGGTGGACTACCACTCCCACCTGGGCACACGCCGGGCGGGAATGGCGGTGTATGACCCGGAAACCGGTTTTGACAAAGCCATACATAATATTGAAAATGCGCCGTTTCGTACGAAGTTCACCAAGGAGTCCCAGGAGATGCACGGCACCATGGGCATCGGCTGTATTTCCGATTTTGAGGCGCAGCCCATACTGGTGCGTTCCCACCACGGCACCTTTGCCATTACAACGGTAGGGAAGATCAATAATGCAGACGCTATTGTGGATGAGATTATCGGGACGAACGCCCATTTCTTTGAAATGCACAACGGCGAGATCAATCCCACGGAACTGGTGGCAGCGCTGATCGACCAAAAAGAGAATTTTGTAGAGGGTATTCGCTACGCGCAAGATGTGATCGACGGCTCTATGAGTATGCTGCTTTTGACCCCCAAAGGGGTGTATGCTGCCCGGGACAAGCTGGGGCGCACACCCATTGCATTGGGCAAAAAGCCGGACGGGTACTGCGCCAGCTTTGAAAGCTTTGCTTATTTGAACCTGGGCTATACCGATGACAGAGAACTTGGCCCCGGCGAGATCGTGGTGCTAACGCCGGACGGCGTGCAGCAGTTGGTTGCACCGGGCAAAAAAATGAAAATTTGCACCTTCCTATGGGTGTATTACGGTTATCCGTCCTCGTCCTATCAAGGTATCAGCGTGGAAAAAATGCGTTACCACTGCGGCGAGCTGCTGGCAGGCCGAGACAACGCCAAGCCGGACATTGTGGCCGGTGTGCCGGACTCCGGAATTGCCCACGCCATCGGCTATGCCAACGCCTCCGGCATTCCGTTTTCTCGTCCATTTGTTAAGTATACGCCTACCTGGCCCCGGTCTTTTATGCCACCCAACCAGACCAAGCGCAACCTGATCGCTAAGATGAAGTTGATTCCGGTGCACGATTTGATTGAGGGTAAGAGCCTGCTGCTGATTGACGACTCCATCGTTCGCGGCACCCAACTGCGGGAAACCACGGAGTTTTTGTACGCCAGCGGCGCAAAAGAAGTGCATATCCGGCCGGCGTGCCCGCCGTTACTGTTTGGTTGTAAGTACCTGAACTTTTCCCGTTCCACCTCAGAGATGGAACTGATCACTCGTCGTGTGATCCAGGAACTGGAGGGCGGTGATCCGACAAAGGAAGTGCTGGCAGAATATGCCGACCCGGACAGCGAAAAATACGCAGCCATGGTGGAAAAAATCGGCGAAAAGCTGCACTTTACCAGCTTGCGCTATCATCGACTGGACGATATGATCGCTTCCGTAGGTATTCCTGCAGATCAGCTTTGCACCTACTGCTGGAACGGCAAAGAATAAATCGTGCAAAAGAAAAAGAACAGTTATCCTTGCGGATAGCTGTTCTTTTTTGCTATTGAAATAGATGCTATTTATAGATTTATATCAATAACCGGTTACTCTGCTTTCATGTTCGCAAAGCACTCGCTGCAATAAACCGGACGGTCTTCCCGCGGCTCAAAGGGAACCTTGCAGGCTGCGCCGCAGTTGGCGCAAACAGCGTCGTGCATTTCGCGGGGACCGCGAGCAGCGGCTTTTCTTGCGCTACGGCAAGCTTTGCAGCGCTGGGGCTCATTGACAAATCCCTTTTCAGCATAGAACTCCTGTTCACCGGCTGTAAAGACGAATTCGTTCCCACAATCCTTGCAGACTAATGTTTTGTCTTCGTACATTGGACCTTAACTACCTCTCATAAGATTTATTCAAAAAGAAGCGTCAACTTCTTGCGAATACGCTGTAATGCGTTGTCTACCGCCTTTGGGCTTTTGTTCAGTCGGGTTGCAATATCCGCATATCGAAAACCGCTGATGTGCAGGCGCAGCACCTCATTTTCCATGGGGGACAACTGCTGCTCCAGCGCGCGGCTCAGGCGCGCCACACTCTCTGCCGCCAAAAAATCGTCCTCCGCGCTGACGGCTGTACCGGCATGATCCAGATAGTCCTCCAAGGGAACCATATTATCTGCCGGAACATCTTTGCGCCGACTGAATTTTCGCAGCGCGGTTTGTATTGCATTTTCAATACAAGTACCGGCAAAAGTGCGAAACGCGGCGCCTCGTTTCGGTTGGTATGCACGCAGGGCGGCCAGCAGACCGATCATGCCCTCCTGGACCAGATCGTCCTTCTCCAGCGGAGAGTGAATGTACTTCATGGCAATCATCTCCACAGTGGGGCGCATGGCGTGGACCAGTGCATTTATGGCTTCTCCGCTGCCGCTTTGAGCGGCGGAAACCAGCGATTCAATGTCTGTTCTTTTTGTTGCTGACATAATTTTCCTGCCTTATGATTGATTATACAACGGTTATTGGTCATAGTCAACAATTTTTCATTCTGCAAGAAAAAATTATTATTTAACTTGGATAATAATGTGCAAAACGCGTAAAATGGTGATTAATTAAAAATGCTTATACATTAAAGCGGAACAGCACTACATCGCCGTCCTGCATCACATAGTCCTTGCCCTCACTGCGGACCAAGCCTTTCTCTTTGGCAGCCGTCATACCGCCGCAGGCCACCAGATCGTCAAAGGAAACCACCTCGGCGCGAATAAAGCCCCGCTCAAAGTCTGTGTGGATCTTGCCGGCAGCCTGGGGCGCCTTGGTGCCTTTTTTGATGGTCCAGGCGCGCACTTCCGGCTTACCGGCGGTCAGGTAGGAAATCAGACCCAAAAGGGAATAACTCTTCTTGATCAGCCGATCCAAGCCGCTTTTTTCCAGCCCCATATCACTAAGGAACATGGCCTTTTCGTCCTCGTCCAGTTGGGCGATCTCTGCCTCCATTTCTGCGCAGATGGGCAGTGTTTCCGCTCCCTCTGCGGCAGCGATCTCCTCCACCGCTTTGTAGAACGGATTGCTCTCAATCCCGGCGTTAAAGTCGTCCTCGCCCATATTGCAGGCATAGATCACCGGTTTGATGGTCAGGAGGGATACTTCTTTCAGGTACTCTTGTTCATCCTCACTGATCTCCACGCTGCGGGCGGTTTTGCCTTCTTCCATCTCCGCGGCCAGTCGCTCCAGAAACGCCACCTCCGGCGCCAGAGTCTTGTCGCCCTTCATGGCTTTTTTACGGCTGTCGATTCGTCGATTCAGAATATCCAGATCCGAGAGGATCAGCTCCAAATTGATGGTCTCAATGTCTCTTGCCGGATCCACAGAGCCGTCTACATGTGTGATGTCGTCATTCTCAAAGCAGCGCACAACATGGATAATGGCGTCTACCTCCCGGATATGGGACAGAAATTTGTTGCCCAGGCCCTCGCCCTTGGACGCACCCTTGACCAGACCTGCAATGTCCACAAACTCAATGGTGGCCGGCGTGAATTTGTCCGGGTGGTACATTTCTGCCAGCTTGTCCAGCCGTTCGTCCGGCACGCTGACCATACCCACATTCGGCTCTATTGTGCAAAAGGGGTAGTTGGCGCTTTGGGCGCCTGCGTTTGTAATGGCGTTAAAAAGTGTACTTTTGCCAACGTTTGGCAAACCTACGATACCAAGTTTCATTCTTTTTGCTCCGATGTCTGAATTACACGTTTTTTAGTGCGAATATAAGTATATACCAATGCTGCTGTTTTTACAAGGATAAATTTTTCTTGACATAGTATCGCAAATATCCTAAAATATATATTAAATTTTTGTGACAGGAGAGGAATTTAATGGAACTCAATGGCTCTCAGATCGTTCTTGAAGTCTTGAAAGAACAGGGCGTAGATACCATCTTTGGTTATCCCGGCGGTACGATCCTGAATATTTTTGACGAGCTTTATAAATATGGCGACACCTTTAAGCATATTTTAACTGCCCATGAGCAGGGCGCGTCCCACGCGGCAGACGGCTATGCCCGCGCCACCGGCAAGGTGGGCGTGTGCTTTGCCACCTCCGGCCCCGGCTCCACCAATTTGGTGACCGGTATTGCCACGGCTTATATGGACTCTGTGCCGGTGGTTGCCATTACCTGCAACTATGCCACCTCCGGCTTGGGGCGAGACAGCTTCCAGGAGGTAGATATTTGCGGTATTACCATGCCCATCACCAAGCACAACTTCCAGGTAAAGTCTGTGGAGGAGCTGGCGCCCACGCTGCGCCGGGCGTTCCGCATTGCCCAGACCGGGCGCAAAGGTCCTGTTCTGGTTGATATTCCCAAGGATATAACTTCTGCCACCTGTGCTTATGTGGCGGAACCGAAAGTGGAGATTGAGCCGTTTAAGATGCCCAAGCAGTCTTGCATAGATCGGGCGCTCGAATTGCTGAGAAACGCCAAGAAACCGCTGATTTATGTTGGTGGCGGCGCCATTCTCTCCAAAGTGGGTGAAGATCTGATTACTTTTGCCGAGAAACTGGATGCACCGGTGGTGTCCTCTCTTATGGGTCTGGGTGCATTTCCGTACGGCCATCCGCTCCACGTGGGGCTGATCGGTATGCATGGCCATTTTGAGGCCAATAAGGCGGCGCATGACTGCGATGTGCTCATCACTTGCGGCGCCCGTTTCTCTGACCGTGTGGCCGGCAACCGCAAGAAGTTTGCGCCTAACGCAGAGATCTTACATATTGACATTGACGCAGCGGAGATGGACAAAAACATCTTTTCCAACTACCACCTGCGTGGCGACTTGGCAGAAATTCTGCCCATGCTGACCCGTAATGTGGAGCAGATGGATCACAGCGACTGGAAAGCGGAGATCGAGGCCAGCCGTCATCCCTTTAAGCAGCTGCAGATCGGGGATTATGTAAATCCCCAGGTCTTAATTGAAAAAATTGACGAAAAGACCCCGGACGACACCATTGTGGTCACCGATGTGGGTCAGCACCAGCTGTGGGCGGCACAGTTCTATAAGTACACCCGACCCCGCACCCTGCTGACCTCCGGCGGACTGGGCACCATGGGCTATTCCATGGGCGCTGCCTTTGGCGCGGCTATGGGCTGCCCGGATCAAACCGTGGTTATGTTTGCCGGTGATGGCGGTTTCCACATGAACCTGTCTGAGCTGGCCACCATGGCGTCCTACAATATCCCGGTCAAGATGTTCATTATGAACAACACTGTGCTGGGTATGGTGCGCCAGTGGCAAAAGCTGTTTTATGACAACCGCTTTTCCGATACAGATCCCCACCGTGTTACGGATTTTGTGAAGGTAGCAGAAGCCTTTGGCGTAAAGGGCCTGCGTATCCATACCAATGATGATATTGACGCTGTGCTGGCAGAAGCGCTGGCTTATCCCGGTCCGGTGTTGGTGGACTGCCGTATTTCGCCGGACAGCAATGTGCTGCCGATGATTCCGCCCGGCGGCGCACACACGGATATTATCGAGCAGTTTAACTGATTGGAGGCAAGGAAGATGAAAGAAAAATTGGTTTTATCTGTTCTTGTGGATAACGAGAGCGGCGTGCTGCAACGGGTGGCCAGCCTGTTCTCCCGCCGTGCATACAACATCTCCTCTCTGACGGTGAGTGAGACGGAGGACCCGAACTTTTCCCGTATGACCATTGAGACCAACACGGAGCCGGAGAATTTTCGCCAGATCAAGCGCCAGCTTTTAAAGTTGGAGATCGTGGAGAAAGTATCTGAGCTGACTCCGGACAATTCCGTGTCCTCTGAGTTGCTGCTGGTGAAGGTGCATGCCCAGGGCATTCCGGAGAAAAACGCCCTTTTGGCATTCAACGCCGGTTACGGTGCTCGTGTGCTGGATATTTCTGCTGAGACGGTGACCCTGGAGTTCACCGGTGCGGGGGAGATGCTGGACGCCTTTATTCAGCAACTGGAGCAACGCTTTAGCATTGTGGAAATGGCGCGTACCGGCGTGACCTCGCTGGAGCGCGGCGCCGGTTCCTTTACGGACGATATTTAAGGACGGTGACGATCATGGGAATGACAATGACGCAAAAGATCCTGGCGGCGCACGCCGGTTTGGATCATGTGGTAGCCGGTCAATTGATTGAGGCCAAGCTGGATATGGTACTTGGCAACGATGTGACCTCTCCGGTTGCCATCAATGAGATGAACAAATTTGGCAAGGATGGCGTGTTTGATAAGACTCGCATCGCCCTTGTAATGGATCACTTTACGCCCAACAAGGACATTCAGTCCGCGCAGAACTGTAAGCAGGTGCGTACTTTTGCCCGTGCCCACGGCATTACCCACTATTTTGATGTGGGCAATATGGGGATTGAGCACGCATTGCTACCGGAGCAGGGGATTGTGGCCTGTGGTGACTGCGTGATCGGCGCAGACAGCCACACCTGTACTTACGGTGCACTGGGTGCGTTCTCCACCGGCGTAGGCTCCACGGATATGGCTGCCGGTATGGTTACCGGTAAGGCTTGGTTTAAGGTTCCCTCCGCCATTAAGGTTGAGATCACCGGCAAAAAAGCGCCCTTTATCAGCGGCAAAGATGTGGTGCTGCACTTGATCGGCGAGATCGGTGTGGACGGCGCCCTCTACCAGTCTTTGGAATTTACCGGCGATGGTATCGCGGAGCTTTCTATGGACGATCGGCTGTGCATCAGCAATATGGCCATTGAGTGCGGCGCCAAAAACGGAATCTTCCCGGTAGATGATGTGACCTTGCAGTATGTGAACGGCCGCGCAGAGCGGGAATATACGATTTTTGAGGCAGACCCGGACGCAGAATACACCCGCACGGTAAAAATAGATTTGAGTACCTTAAAGCCCACCGTGGCATTTCCGCATCTGCCGGAGAATACCCATACCATTGATCAGGTGGACGGTGAGAAGATCGCTATTGACCAGGTGGTGATTGGCTCCTGCACCAATGGCAGAATGGAAGATATGCGCGCTGCTGCTGCAATTTTGAAAGGTCACAAGGTGGCGCAGGATGTGCGCGTGATCGTGATCCCGGCTACCCAGCGCATTTATTTGCAGTGCATTGAGGAGGGTCTGACCCAGATCTTTATTGAGGCCGGTGCAGTCGTGTCTACACCTACCTGCGGCCCCTGTCTGGGCGGTCACATGGGTATTTTGGCTGCCGGTGAGCGGGCGGTCTCTACCTCAAACCGAAACTTTGTGGGCCGTATGGGTCACACGGAGTCTGAGATTTATTTGGCCTCTCCCGCTGTGGCTGCCGCCTCTGCGGTCAAGGGCTATATTGCCGACCCGGCTACGGTATAAGGAGGTCACGGTATGATAGCAAAAGGTAAGGTACATAAGTTCGGCGACAATGTGGACACGGATGTAATCATTCCTGCCCGCTACCTGAACAAAAGTGACGAGGCCTGGCTGGCTTCTCATTGTATGGAAGATATTGACAAGGATTTTGTAAGTAAGGTGCAGCCCGGTGACATCATGGTGGCCAAGGCGAACTTTGGTTGCGGCTCCTCTCGTGAACACGCACCCATTGCCATTAAGGCCAGCGGCATCAGCTGCGTGATTGCCTCCACCTTTGCTCGTATTTTTTACCGCAATGCCATTAATATCGGCCTTGCGATCTTAGAGTGCGACCAGGCTGCCAACGAGATCAACCAGGGCGATGAAGTGCAGGTGGATTTTGACAGCGGCGTGATCACGGATCTGACCACCGGCAAGGTGTATCAGGCCCAGCCGTTTCCGCCGTTCATTCAGAACATTATCAAAAACGGCGGTTTGATGAAGTCCATTGGTTAATGATTGCAGCAAAGGGTTTAGTGATGAAGCAGTTTGTTTTGAACGAAGATAATTTAAGAAAAGGCTGGAGCGGTGCGTCGGAATTTTGGTTCTCCCGTCAGGATATGCAGGTGCACAGCATGGCGGAGCTGGCGGATTTGGATCACCCGGAGGATACCGGCACATCGGCGTATCTGCTGTCTTTGGGCTATATTCCGTACTTTTATGTAACGGACGGCGAAGTGATGCGTGCGTTTGTTCATTCTATCGGCAATGCCAAGATCAAGGCTGTGTTTGATCAAACGCCGGATGATGCCGTAGTTGAGACTTTTTGGAAATATTTTAATGCCTATAAGGAATTTTCCGAGAAGTTTGACGCATTTCAGACCGAGTATGTGCGCAAAAAGGCTGCGGATTGGTGCTATGAAAACGGCATTGACTACACCTTGGATACAAAGAATTAACAAAACAGCAAAACGCCCGACAGTTCCAAACTGCCGGGCGTTTCTTAATGTTAAATTTCAGATATAAGAGTGCTCCATAGTCGCCACGACTCGCAGCCGGGGGTCACGCTGCTGCACGGCTGCTTGCACTTCCTTCAGAATTTGGCTGCGGTGCTTTTTGTGCTCTTTGGGCACCACAATGTCCATGATCAGGTTCATGTGGTCACTGCACTCCACCAGCCGAAAGTCATGAAAACGCAGCTCAGGATCGTAGTCTTGCAGAATTTCCGCCATGAGTTTGCGGTATTTATCCACCGTTTCGTCATGGATTGCAATGGGATCCATGTGAATACAGATAACAATTTGCAGTTCTTTACTAATTTGGTGCTCCACACGGTCAATGGCGTTGTGCACCGCCATAATATCCTGATCTGCCGGTACTTCCGCATGTGCAGAGGCAATGACCCGCCCCGGGCCGTAGTCGTGAATAATTAAGTCGTGCACGCCTACAATCAACGGTTCTGCCAGCATACGGCGCTCAATCTCATCCACCAGCTCTTTACTGGGCGCCTGACCCAGCAGGGGGCCCATAATGTCCTTTAAGGTGCTCACACCTCCGGCGAGGATAAACGCGGCGACCAGCAGCCCCATGATGCCGTCTGCCCGGTCAAAGGCGGTAAAGGCAGACAACAGCAGTGCCGCGCCGGCTGCGGCAGTGGAAATGCAGTCGTTCAGGCTGTCCTGGCGTACCGCTTTCAGATTGAGATTGTTGCTCTCTTTATACAGTACCTGGTTAAAGTAAGCCATCCACAGCTTGACCCCAATGGACAGCACAAGCACCGCCACGGTCACGGCACTGAACCGCACCTCTTGGGGATGAATGATCTTTTCAATACTGCTTTTGCCCAACTCAAATCCCATTAGGAAAATAAAGAAATCCACGATTAGGGCACTGATGTATTCCATCCTGCCGTGGCCGAATGGGTGGTCGTTATCTACCGGCTTGCTTGCGATTTTTGCGCCGATTACGGTGACGATGTTGGAGGAAGCGTCTGACAGGTTATTGGCGGCGTCTGCGGTGATAGACACCGAGTGGCTCACCGTGCCGCAAATAAATTTCAGCACGCATAGCAGCAGATTGCAGAGAATGCCCACAATACCGCTGAGTACGCCGTAGCGCTGCCGGTCTTTGGTGCTTTGCTTTGCATCCCGTGGAATGAATTTGTGTATTAAAAACTTGGTCATAGTCGAGGCCCTCTTTTTTGTGTTATTTTTAAGTTTATCACAATTACGACTTCAAAACAAGGGCAAAGTGTGGTAGAATAGGGGCGGTGATGAGATGAAGAAACTACTGATAATCGGCGGTTCGCCTCGGCCTAATGGGGTCAGCGAAGAATTGATCCGCCAGGTGAAGCCGTATTTTATCGACTGCAAGATCGTAGAATATAATACGTACAAGCTGGCGCCGGCGCCCTGTACCGACTGCCGTTTTTGCGAGCAGCATGCGGGCTGCGCCAACAAAGATCTGGATATTTTTTTTGAGGACTTTGAAGACGCGGACTATATTGCGTTCTTTACTCCGGTGTATAATAACTTTTTTCCGGCTCCGCTGAAGGCAGTGATCGACCGGTTCCAGCGGTATTACAGCGCTCGCTTCAAACGGGGCGCCAAGCCGCCTATTGCTAAGCCAAAACGGGTAGGCGTGGTAATCGTAAGCGGCTCAAATGCGCGCCAGTGTGCCGACTATATGACTGCCACCTTGCGCCAGTCTTTTACGGTCCTTAATGGAGAGGTTACGGCACGGTACTATATCCCGGGCACGGACCGGGGGCAGTACACCTTTAACAACATTGAACTGCAAAAATTTATTCATCAGCTGCGGGGCGAGGGCGCCGGGCGATAAGGGAATAGGGGAGCACTACGGTGCTCCCTTTCTTTCTGTTTGCATA
>OOIG01000075.1_pt1 | contig 87903 bp, 62 predicted proteins | sample 1692091 | NCBI WGS metagenome assembly OOIG01 (sample SAMN06348188, study PRJEB24527) | human gut metagenome | biome: human gut; feature: ankylosing spondylitis patient; material: feces | host: Homo sapiens | place: China | collected 2015-10 | reverse complement strand
CCACATCAGAAAATGAGGAAAAATAGTGTGTTAAATTTTCCTTGGGACAGCACTGTACCCTAGGTACGTCCGAAAATCCAAGGCGACCGAAACTCATTTATGTCCGAACGGAAGCGGAAATATGTCGGGCTGAAATCTCCTGTTGCTCTTTGGCGGACACACCTGGGGTGTGTTCCTACGTTTGGGGATTGTTTGTGACATTGTCGTATGGTGGTCTCAGATGCAGGTCGTATCGTGTCTGAAATTTATTCAAACAAATCAAACGTACGTTGTACGTCTTCGATAAATCGTGACACATGGAATCCGTCACATACGGCATGATGCACTTGTATTGATAATGGAATAAGAATTTTATCCTGTTGTGTGAAATGTTTTCCAAAAGTGAAGATAGGTAATAGGTATTTCCCGTCTGAAACTATGTTCAAGTTGAAACCGGTGAACGTTGCCCACGGTAATGTAGAAATGGGAAACACATTTGTTGGCGTATTGGGTTTTGGGTCAATTTCTTCAATTTTTCCAAATTGTTCAATGTCTTGAGTCCAGTTACTTAGGAATTTTTGAAGGTCATTGTTCCATTCAGTCCAAATGTTTGAAAATGTTTCAGTCTCTTTGTGAAAAACGGTGAAGCACGGGTGCAGCACATCCCAGATGCCGATATTACCATCCGTATCCATTGCCGTACGAAATTCCTGATAGGTGTTTACTGATTTGGCTATGGCATAAATGAGCAGTGGATAAAGTTTAGTATTGTTCCGTTGTTTATATGCCATCAGACGGGTTATATCCATATTAACGGTAATGCTATAGGTACATTTCATCTGATTAAAATAGAGATCAAAATATGGCTTTCTTTTCCAGTCTTTTAAGTTTATCTTTTCAAACATTGGATAATCGTTTTTGAGAATTTTGGAGAATGGGTTTATAACAGCTTTTGCATGACGAAATTGGTCAGTTCCAATTGGTTTGCTTTTGCTTTCTGGGATTTGATTACACTATATCCTTGTTTTTCAAAAAATGGCCGTGCAGTTAGACTCACTTCGGATGTTATCCGGGTGACACCGAATTGGCGTGCCATGTTTTCCACCTCGGTAAGCAACAGCGAGGCGATGCCTTTGCCTTGCCAGTCCTTGTGTACGAACATCGAATGCAGATAGCCGTCTTTGTTCATTGACGAATAGCCGACCATTTTATTGTCAGTAATGAATGCGCCGACAAATTGATGGTTTGACAGATGCTTTTTCCATCGTTCTACGCTGTCGCCACATGAAGCCCAGTCCTCTGCTTCTTCTTGCGTATAATCTTTGGTATTGATGAAAAGCACAGTCGAACGGAACAGACTTTGCATTTCCGGAATATCTGCTTCCGTTAATGAACGGATATGATAATTCTTCCGCTTCCATTCTTCTCTTGTCAGCAATGTGAAATGTTCAGTTCGGATGTCGCCTAAAGGTGAAGTTTTCCCTTCTTCTGTATGATGATATTTGAATCCGCATTTCTCCATTACGCGGCGGGATTTTGTGTTCCCGTCGTAGTGTCCGCACCATACTCTTTTTATGCCAAGTTCTTCGAAGCAGCGACTTAATAAGCGATTGACAGCTTCGGGTATGAGGCCTTGGCCCCAATAAGGAACTCCTAACCAATATCCGATTTCTGCGTCACCTTCCTCCATATCTGCGCTGTGTACGCCATCTCCAAACATAATTCCAACACTGCCAATCGGCTCATTTGTTTCTTTTAAAATTACAGCATAGGTTTCCGGAGCAGAAAGAATGTCTCGGATTATTTCTCTGCTGTTTTCAACTGACGTATGGGGTGGCCAACCGGCTATCGGTCCAATTGCCGGGTCTTGCGCATATTTATATAGAGCCGGAGCGTCGTCTTTTGTCCAGGGACGCAAAATCAGTCTTTCGGTTTCCATCTGTTCCTGTGCCATATTGTTGTGTCTTATTTTTTAGAAGCGGATTTCTTTTTTTCTTTTGGAAAAGGGAGTGCCTGTTCTAATGTGCCTACAACTTTCAGCAAATCTTCGGTGTGTTCAACGTCCAAAATATAGTGTTCCTTTGCTCCGTCGTAGGGCGAACCGGTTTCTGCGTCCTGCATCAATCTTGCAATGCTTGGATGTTTTTTCACATAAGCAATGTTGTCGCATATCAGTACCGTGGGCTTTTCGTTGACATACACCATATAGTCGCCGAACATTTTCCGGTAACGAATAATACCCAGCTTTTCCAACTGCGAACTGACAAATTCCACAAATTCGATATTACTTGCCATAAATTGATTTGTGTTAAAACATTTCTGGTACTAATATAAGATTTTAATGCATACTTTACAAAGATTTTGAGCCGTTTGTATCTCATTTAATATGACTGGATACGGTTTGGGATAAAAAATACCTGAAACGAGTTGTGAAATTTTGTTCTGCACTTGCCTTTCGTTATCTTTGAAAAAGATAGTAGGTGTTTTCGCATATATTATGGAAATGCACAAAATAGAAACGAACAAGAAAAAGTATTTGGAGCTTCTTCTACTGGCAGATGAGCAGGAGTCAATGGTTGACCGCTATTTGGAAAGAGGGGATATGTTTGTTCTTTTCAGTTCGAAAATGGCGGCAATTGGTGTCGCTGTTGTAACAGATGAAGGAAACGGAGTCTGCGAACTAAAGAATCTTGCCGTGCATCCGGATTTTCAAAGATGCGGGTATGGGCGAAAAATGGTTGAATTTTTGTGTCACCATTACGGCCGCAGCTATAAAGAAATGATGGTCGGTACGGGTGACAGCATTCAAACTGTTTCGTTTTATAAAAGTTGTGGATTTCAGTATTCGCATGTTATCCCGGATTTCTTTACTCTCAACTATGATCTTCCAATCGTAGAAGACGGAAAGATATTGAGGGATATGTTGTATTTCCGTAAAGAGATTTCTATCGTTTGACGAGGACTGCAATATGGACAAATGTGTCAATTAATTCAAAGAATCAAATACAGTAGCAACATGAACGAATTTGTTATATTTCTTTTTCCGATTTTCTTCATGATACATGAATTTGAAGAAATAATTATGATTGAAAAATGGGTGGCTAAAAATCGTTCAGAGATAACAGCCCGGTTACCTAAAATTTCTTCTATCGTTGGCAATATGTTGGCAATCGACACACGACGGTTTTCCATAATTGTTGCAGAGGAGTTTTTTATTGTTTCTGTGTCTACTGTTATCAGTGCTTATTTCGGTAATTGGATATTATGGTATGCGTGTTTGGGGGCTTTTGGCATTCATTTGATAGGGCATCTGTTGCAGTTTATTGTTTGGCGAAAATATATGCCGGCTATAGTGACAACATTCCTTTGTCTACCGTATTGCGTATGGGCCGTTTGTGAAGCTTTTAATGTGTTTTCGTTTAAAGAATTGTTCCTGTATGCAATTGTTGGATTTGTTGTATGTGGAATAAATTTGTCAGTTATGCATAAAATTGTAGCTGTAAAATAATGTACTTGAAAAGTGGTAATACTAAAAGTCCTGTCTGTTGGACAAGATAAACGTGCGAATGCTTTGTAGAGAGAGGGGCTTATAATAAATTTGTTGTCAATTATGATAATGCAATGAAACCGATAACCGCTATTTCGATATTTTTCTGTCTTATGTTGCCATCGCTTTTTCTCAGTTATGGCAATTATTCTGTGACAAGGGAGCGTATCATCGACGATGTGAATCAGGCTCTGGCCAAAACCATAATGAAGGAAAATCACAGGCGTGTGACAGAAGACACTTTACGGATATTCCGTTCGAATTTAAAAATGGAGGAACTGAAGGCTGTTTCCTATCTGTCGTTGTGTACGGCAGAACCGAGCAAAACGGACTTTTGCAGCGATACGATGTGTTATAGTGTCGGGAATGAAAGAGTGCATATTCGGGCATATCCGAATTGCTCGCGAGCGGCTGTTTTTGAAATGTCGGAACAGACTGTGCCGATGGTCCTGTTTGTCGCGAGTCTGTTGTGGGGTGTATTTTCCTTGTTTTATTTAAACAAAAAGGGTTCGACTTTGGAAATTCCGGAAAGGCAGTTAATAGAGTTAGGGACTCTTTCGTTTAGCAGTAATACCGGAGTCTTTTATAACGCTCATAAAGAAGTCATATATTTTACACCGATGCAGCAGCAACTGATGACGCTGCTGATTTCAGACAAACATCATCGGGTTTCGGTTGACGATATTTGCAGCACGTTGTGGCCGGGTAAAGACAATGCGAAAGAAACGCTCTACACATTAGTCCGCCGGTTGAAACCCATAGTGGAAAAGGAGAGCGATGTCCGAATAGTGGCGGAGAAAGGCCATTTCTATTCTCTTTGTGTCGAAAAGGTTGATTGACAGCGATTTGTCAGGCACTTGTCAGTGATTGGTCAGTATAATGTCAGTTGTTTTATTGTAGCGATTTTTCTGCAAGAACGTACTTTTGCCGGAAAAGAAAGCAATAAAAACAACGGTTATGAAAGATGCAAAATGCTATAGTCTGATTCTGTTATTTCTGTTTTTCTCTCTGTCGCTTGATGCGCAGAATTTTGTAAAAGGAACTGTCAAGGATGCCGACAATGTACCCATTTCGGGGGCTTCCGTTATTTTGTATCCGCAGGACAGACCGGAGGATGCAGAAGGTTGTATCTCGGATACCAAAGGGGAGTTCCTGATAAAGGATATTTCTCGGGGAGAATATCGGCTGGAGATATCCTGTGTCGGGTATTTGTCGTTTTCCTGTATGCTTTCCGTTGATAAGCCGGTGGATATTGGGGATGTGGTGCTGAAGGTTGAGTCGCAGTCGCTCGGAGAAGTAGTCGTTACCACCCAACCGCAAACGCGACTTGTCGGCACATCACTTGTTTCTCAAATTTCCGGCTCAAGTTTGCAGCATGTCGGAAACGCGCTGGATGTGTTGCGGCAGCTTCCTATGATTACGGTGTCAGATTCGGAGGTCAATGTAATTGGGAAAGGCACTCCGATTATTTTTATTAACGGCCGTCCGCTACGCGACAATGCAGAGTTGCGGTCGTTGCAATCTGCCGATGTTAAAACCGTCGAACTGGTGCTTGCTCCCGGAGCGCAATACGAAAGCACTGCCAATGCCGTAATAAAGATAACGACACGCAAAAACTTTCTAAAAGGTATCAGTGCAAGCAATGAAGCGGAGGTGCGTGTACGGCGCAAGTGTTCTGCTTCCGATTTGCTCGATGTGAGTTATTACGGAGACAAGTGGGAAATTTTCGGTACAGGAAATTTTACGCATAATAACAGTCTTGTAACCGGTACGACAGAGAAACGGCTGGTTTATAAAGACGAGCCGACAATTGTAGGTTCTACGCTGAGTAATACGTATCCGGAGAACCGGGCTTTCGGTAAAATCGGGTTTAATTTTTCGGAAGGCAGCCAGTCGTTGGGTGCGTACTATCGCTTTTCACATGCTGACAGCGATTTTCTAAATTGCGGGTCGGAATGGCTCAATCAGGAAATGCCGGTGCTGCGCAATATTGCGACGGAAAGTCAGGAGCGGAATCATCTTGTTTCGCTGTATTATGATAATACTTTCTCCGAAAAATATCATTTGCATTTCGACGGGAATTTCAGCGGTGACAATAGTGATAATAACAGTGAAACGTTTTATCCGGCGGAGGAACGTGCCCCTGTCAATTCAACACAAGACCGTACGTCTGAATTATGGGCCGGAAAGTTGTACCTGGAATTTCCTTTGGCAAAAGGTCTGTTTTCGGTAGGAACACAGGACTCCTATACCCGGACAACGCTTGACTATAAAATGCTGAATCCCGAAGTGGGCATGTATATTCCGTCATCGCTCACCGATGCCCGTCAGACATCGCTTTCCGCATTCGCTTCTTGGGCGCGGCAGTTTGGTGCTTTCAGTCTGAATGTCGGGTTGCGGTATGAATTTGTCGACTATCTGTTTACGGTAAACGGGAAAAAGGACAGAGATGTGAGCCGGATGGACAATCTGCTGACTCCTGATATAGCATTGGGCTATACCTTTGGCGAATCGTCGATACTCAGCTTGAGCTATCGGATGACCACTGTGAAACCTCCCTATTCCCAACTTACCGGCGGGCTCGTTTATGCCGGTGAGCATGAAATCGAAGGCGGTAATCCGCTGTTGCGGGATGAGAAACGGCACGATGTGCAGCTTTTCGGACAGTGGAATGATTTTCTGTTTCAAATGGACTGTATCCGCAGTCTGGATTCCTATGCTTTTGTCAAGCAGCTTTATCCTGCCAATTCCTTGCAGTTGCTGATGAGTCCGGTGAATGTCGACGTTACCGAACTGAGTGCGTTCTTAGTGTGGAGCCGTGCTATCGGAGCATGGATGCCCAATGCCACTTTAGGTGTTGTCAAGCCGTGGATGAAATTGGGAGGCGACCGCTACGACCAGCCGCAGTTTATCTATTCCTTACAGAATACACTTTCGCTTCCTTTGGGCTTTACGCTTATGGCAAATGTGCGTGGTCAAAGCAGCGGTGATGTCCGTACGAATCATTTTGCGGCTTCCTGGTTTGTCATGGATGCCAGTGTGCGGAAAACGTTTCTGAACAAATCGCTGGTTGTGAAAATTACTGCCACAGATATTTTCAATACGCGAAACAACGACTGGAGCATGAATACCTGTGGAGTTTACATGTATAAGCATCAGCGGTACGATAGCCGTGGCATCGGCATCAGTGTACAATATAAGTTCCAACCGAAAAAGAGCCGGTATAAAGGCAAGTCGGCAGCGGAGGCTGAGATGAACCGGCTATAAGCAAAAGAGGCAGTTTCTCCGGGTGGGAGATTCTGCCTCTTTCATGAACAAAAAAATTATGTGCACTATTTAACCTAAATCTGTCATCAGACGGATTAGGGTTTGAAAAATTCCTGCCATTGGTCTTCCTTGAATCCGGCAATCACTTTGTCACCGTCGACAAGGATAGGGCGTTTGACGAGCATGCCGTCGGAGGCGAGCAGATTGATGAGCGTCTGCTCGTCGGCTGTCTTTACAACTTCCTTCAGGTTTTGCTCTTTGTATTTCTTTCCGCTGGTGTTGAAGAATTTGGCAGCCGGTATTCCGCTTGCCTTAATCCATTGTGCCAGTTCTTCGGCTTTCGGATTGTTGTCCACAATGTGGCGGTCGTCAACTTCGATGCCGTTGTCTTTCAACCATTTTGCCGCTTTACGGCACGTTCCGCATTTGGGATATTCGATGAACAGAGGTTTCATAATTCTTATCGTTTTTTCTAACAAACCGTTGAAAGCGGGAAATTGTTCAATTCGCTGTAAGAATAAAAACAAAAAACGTGTCAGACTGAGCTGACACGTTTTTTGTTTATTTCATTCGGAAATATTCGCAGTTTGAATTATTTCGCAGTGTTTACGCGGCGTTCTTTAATACGAGCTTTCTTACCAGTAAGTTGACGCAAGTAGTAAAGTTTAGCACGACGTACTTTACCGTATTTGTTGACAGTGATGCTGTCGATGAACGGTGATTCGATCGGGAAAATACGTTCTACACCTACGTTGTCGCTAATTTTACGAACAGTGAAGCGTTTTTTAGTTCCTTCTCCAGAAATGCGGATAACTACACCGCGGTACTGCTGGATACGTTCCTTGTTACCTTCTTTAATGCGATATGCCACTGTGATAGTGTCGCCCGGTCCGAACTCCGGATGTTGCTTGCCTGTAGCAAATGCCTCTTCGGCAACTTTAATCAAGTCCATTTTATTATAAATTAAAACGTTAATAATTGTCGCAATATAAACAAGCCACACGTCTTGTCAGAGATTACGAAAAGCGGTGCAAAGTAACTCATTTTTTTTGAGTTATGCAATAGAGCGGAAAAAGATTTTTTAATAAAGTTGCAGTGCTGCAATATTTTGCAGCATATTCGCGTGAAGGGCGGGATATGAAAATGTGTTATTGTAACAAAATAAGTGTGATTATCGCATTTTTTTCAGTAATAAAACCGTAAATTTGAAGAAAAAACAATAAAATCATGATGAAAGCGAAAACCCTTTTGACGAGTGCCGTAATGGCAGTCCTGTCGTTTGCGCCGGTCGCTGCCGATGAGCTGGTGATAATGCATACGAATGACGTACACGGATATATTGACCCGGAAAAACCTGCCGACATGGGCGGCTTTTTGCGTCGGAAAGTATTGGTCGACAGTATTCGCGGAGCAGAAAAGCATACGTTGCTGGTCGATGCGGGCGACGACGTGCAGGGCTACATGTATTTTACGCTCTATGGCGGAAAGGTGGAATATACGCTGATGGACAAGCTGGGGTATGACATCGTGGTGCCCGGCAATCATGAATTTGACAACGGAATGGAAGCGTTGAAGGCCAACTACAGCCTGCTGAATGCCGACCGCATTTGTGCGAACTACGATTTTACAGGCACGGTGCTGGAAGGTGTGTTCCAGCCTTACACGATAAAAACTTTTGACGGCAAGCGCATTGCCTTTATTGGCGTGGGCTGTCAGCCGAAGGGCATGATTTCGGATGCCAATATCGAGGGTGTTGAATATAGCGACGCCATGGCGGTGGCCGACAGTGTTGCCGGTGCATTGAAGTCGGGAAAGAAGGCCGACTATGCGGTGGTGGTTTCCCATATAGGATATTATGGAAGCAAGGGACTTCCGAGCGACAGCCTACTGGCTGCTACGAGCCGGAATGTGGACGTGATTATCGGCGGCCACTCCCATACGCTTGTTAATCCGAAAAATCCGAATCCGCCGTGCCATATCAAAAATGCCGTGGGCAAAACTGTGTTGGTGGCTCAAACAGGAAAATTGGGTCAATACTTGGGAAAAGTGACGATTGACCTCGACAATCTTTCAGCTACGCCCGACTATGAACTGCTACCGGTGGACAGCCGCTACGACAACCGCATCGATGCTTCGCTCAACGAATGGCTGAAGCCTTACCGTGCCGGTGTCGACGAACGTATGAACAAGGCTATCGGCACTTGCGAAGCCGATATGAGCGGCGATGCGCTGATGAACTGGGTGGCTGACCTCGTCTATGACCTTGGTAGTGAAATGACCGATTATAAAGTTGACATGGCTGTAATCAACAAAGGCGGTATCCGTCGACCGATGATGCGTGGCGGAGTGTCGCAGGGATTGATTGAAACCATGTTGCCTTTCAACAATCGTGTCGTGCTGCTTGAAATCGACGGCAAGTCACTTCAGGAAGGTTTTGACGTGATGGCGTCACGTGGTGGCGACGGTATCAGCATGCAGGCTTCTGCCGGCATGAAGGACGGAAAGGCTGTCGACGTGATGATTGGCGGCAAGCCGCTCGACCCGAACAAAACCTATCTGATTGCCACGATTGACTATCTTGCCGGCGGTGGCGACTACATGCAGTCGTTCACACGTGCGAAACTCGTAGATGCCAGCATCCATGTGCTGAAAGAAGATGCCGTGGCCTATGTGAAGGCAATGGCAGCGAAGGGAAATACCATCAAACCTGACATGACCAAGAGAATGTATAACAAATAAACCATAATGAATACTCGATTTATAGTAACCGTAACTTTTTTGCTTGCCCTTTTTGGGGCAAGCGCCAAGCCCACGGTGTTTCTTCAGCAGGCCGACCGTGCGAAGATGGATGCGTGGGTAGATTCTGTCTATGCCAAGATGAACACGGAACAGAAGGTGGGACAGTTGATTGCCGAAGTGGTCGATCCCCGAAATCTGGAGGCGGCCAAGCAGGAAGTGAAACGCCTGATAACGAACTATCATATAGGCTGCCTGTATTTTTCGAAAGGAACTGTTGCCAACCATCTGGAACTTGTGAATTACGCACAGTCAATCAGTAAAGTTCCCGTCATGGTAGGTCTTGACGGAGAGTGGGGGCTGTCGATGCGTATGCCCGACACTCCGCGTTTCCCGAAAAATATGATGCTCGGAGCCATTCAGGACGACCGTCTGCTGTATGAGTACGGTTTGGAAATGGCCCGCGAATGTAAGGCGGTAGGCGTGAACATCAATTTCTCGCCGGCTGTCGATGTCAACAGCAATCCTAAAAATCCGGTAATCGGTACGCGCTCGTTCGGCGAAGACCCGAGCAACGTGGCACGAAAAGCCGTTGCCTATGCGCGAGGACTGGAAGACGGAGGTGTGCTCTCGGTGGCAAAACATTTTCCCGGACACGGCAATACGCGTGAGGATTCCCACAAGACGCTTCCGACGGTGAGCAGCTCGTTTGCCGAACTGACAGCCACCGATTTCGTGCCGTTCCGCAACTATATTCAGGCGGGGCTTTCGGGCGTGATGGTAGCCCATCTGAATATTCCGGCACTGAATACCGGCAGCAAGCCTTCGTCGATGTCGGATAAGGTAGTGGCTGAACTGCTGAAAAATGATATGGACTTTGAAGGGCTTGTGTTTACCGATGCCCTTGCCATGCAGGGAGCACGGAAGGTGACACAGCCTAACGGACTGCTGGCATTTGAGGCGGGAGCCGAGGTGCTGCTTGAGCCGAGCACCACGAAAAGCAATGTCGACGCGATGGTGGCCCGCTACGTCAAAGACAGCAAGTTTGCAGAAAAGGTGGACCGTACCTGCAAAAAAATCCTATCCTATAAATATGCGATGGGGCTGAACAACTATGTGGCCCAATCGGTTGACGGACTGCTTGACCGTATCAATACGCGCGAAGCGGAACTCATGACGCGTCAGCTGTATGCCGCTGCCATAACGGTGTTGAAGAATCAGGGCAATGTGCTACCTGTAAAAGGACTTGACAAACGAATCAGTGTGGTGACGCTCGGTACGGCTTCCTCAAAAAATGCGTTTACAGAAACCTGCCGGCTTTATACGGATGTTGATGTCTACGCCATGACGGAGGCCAATATGACTTCCACTCTCAGTAAACTGAAAGGTTCGTCGAAGGTGATAGTCGGAATTTACGACAAGGGTGCAGCTTATGAAAACTGCCTGAACAAATTGGTGCTGACAGTGGGGTCGGAGAACGTGATTCCCGTATTCTTTGTTAAACCTTATGATATTGGCGGTTTCAGTGGACCGATTTCGCTTTGCAATACAGTCATAGTGGGCTATGAAAACCATGAGTACGCACAGGAATATGCCGCACAGGTGGTGTTCGGAGGCAGCGATGCAACGGGCCGTATGCCGGTGTCGGTAGAAGGTGTTTCGTTCTGTGGCGACGGTATCGACCTTTATGCTTCACGTTTGGGCTATGGTATGGTGGAAGAAGTAGGGCTTGACTCCGAGTTCCTGCAGCAGGTTGATTCGCTTGCCAATCTCGGTGTGCAGAAAGGTGCATTCCCCGGTTGTCAGGTATTGGTGGCTCGCCACAACAAGATTGTCGTGAACAAGAGCTACGGCTATACCGACAAGACGAAGGCCAACAAAATAGACGGAAACACACTCTACGACCTTGCTTCTGTGTCGAAGGCAACGGGTACGCTTTCGGGCATCATGAAAGCCGTTGACGACGGACTGATTCGCATTGACGGCAAGCTCGGCACCTATACAAAATCCTTGGCCGGAACGGAAAAGGGCAAGTTCTTGATTCGCGACCTGCTTTATCATGAAACGGGCATGCCGGCTGCGCTGAATGTGTATGAAGAAATGACCGACACGGCCAGCTACACAGGAGCTTTGGTTTCCGCAAAGAAGAGTGCCGCATATAAATATTCGGCTGGAGGAGCCTATATCAACTCAACGGCAAAAGTGCGCAGTGACGTCACTTCGCCGGTCAAGACGAAAGAATTTGACTACCGTATCGGCAAGCGTCTTTATGTGGGACGTGAAACCTACGACACGATAATGAACATTATCCACAACATTCCGTTGCGCGACAACCGCCGCTACCTTTACAGCTGTCTGAATTTCTGTCTGCTGATGGAAGCGGAGGAGAACGTGACGAAGGTGCGCCACGACAAGTATGTGTACGACAACATTTTCCATCGTCTCGGTGCTTACCGCACGGTTTACCGTCCGTTGGATTTCTACAAGAAGTCGGAAATTGCGCCGACAGAATACGACGGCTATTTCCGCGAAGAAGTGGTGCAAGGTTCCGTTCACGACGAAACGGCGGCATTTTCAGGCGGTATTCAAGGCAATGCCGGGCTGTTCTCCAATGCCAACGACTTGGCCAAACTTTGCCAGATGTGGCTCAACCGCGGTATGTATGGCGGCGAACAGATACTGTCGAGCGATGTAGTCAATACGTTTGTAACATCAAAAAGTCCTAATTCCCACCGTGGACTGGGCTACGACAAACCGAACCTGGCGAAGCCGGAATGGTCGTCAACCTGTGAGGAAGCAGGTCCGACGGTGTTCGGTCATACGGGCTTCACGGGCACCTGTTTCTGGGTTGACCCGGAAAACGACATGATTTACATCTTCCTCTGCAACCGTGTTTACCCCAGCCGCAACAACAAGGCGTTTACTGAAGTGGGAGCACGCGCCGGAATCATGAAGGCGCTCTATCAGGCTGTGGAGCGAAACAAATAAACCGATAGTTCGGTATCCCTTTAGACAACTGCACATATGGAATCCGCCGTATGTGCAGTTTTTTTGTGGGATTATAGGTTCTGGGTTAGGGGAGGCGTTGTTGGTAAATGGCTGTCTATGTTGTTATCCTCCAACGATAATCCCTGACCTATAGTCCATCTCGTTGCTCGTGAAAGGTAAATGAGTTAAAATGTGGCTTTTTATCAATAAAACGAATGTAAATCTGTCTAAAATTAAAATTTTACGCTATATTTTTTGAAAAATGTTAGTTTGTAAAGAAAAATGTATTACCTTTGTAGCGCATAATTAAAGAATAACTTAAAAAGGAAGAACAATGAAAGCAAAAGAAGTAATTGACGATTTGCGTCGTCGTTTTCCGCACGAGCCGGAATACTTGCAAGCAGTGGAAGAAGTGGTAACATCAATCGAGGATGTGTACAACGAGCATCCGGAATTTGAACGCTACAATCTTATTGAACGCCTTTGCTTGCCCGACCGCATTTTCTCTTTCCGCGTATCATGGGTCGACGATAAGGGCCGCGTGCAGAACAACATGGGCTACAGAATCCAGCATAACAACGCTATCGGTCCGTATAAAGGCGGTATTCGCTTTCACTCTTCTGTAAACCAGTCAATCCTTAAGTTCCTTGCTTTCGAGCAGACTTTCAAAAACTCGCTCACAACGCTCCCGATGGGTGGCGGTAAGGGTGGTTCCGACTTCAACCCGAAAGGCAAATCGGACATGGAAGTTATGCGTTTCTGCCAGGCATTCATTGCTGAACTCTGGCGTCACATTGGTCCTGACACTGACGTTCCTGCCGGCGATATCGGCGTAGGCGGTCGCGAAGTTGGCTATATGTACGGTATGTATAAGAAAATGGCTCGCGAAAACACAGGTACTTTCACAGGTAAGGGTCTTGAATTCGGCGGTTCGCTGATTCGTCCGGAAGCTACCGGTTACGGTAACGTTTATTTCCTTCTGAACATGTTGGCAACACGCAACATCGACATCAAGGGTAAAACTGTGGCTATTTCCGGTTCAGGTAATGTGGCAACCTATACAGCCAAGAAGCTCCTCGAATTGGGCGCAAAGGTTGTGACAATGAGCGACTCCAACGGTACAATCTATGTTCCGGAAGGCTTGACTGAAGAACAACTTGACTTCATTTTCGAATTGAAGAATATCTACCGTGGCCGTATCCGCGAATTTGCTGAAAAATACGGTTGCGAATACTTCGAAGGCGGACGTCCTTGGGGCGTGAAGTGTGACATTGCCATGCCTTCGGCTACTCAAAACGAACTTGACGGCGACGACGCACGCACATTGCTTGCTAACGGCTGTTTCGCTGTGTCGGAAGGTGCCAACATGCCTTCTACTCCGGAAGCCGTTCACGAGTTTGTAAACGCCAAGATTCTTTATGCTCCGGGTAAGGCAGCCAATGCCGGCGGTGTGTCAGTATCAGGTTTGGAAATGGCACAGAACTCGCAGAAACTTACATGGACAGCTGAAGAAGTTGATGCAAAACTGAAGGCTATTATGGCCGACATCCACGCTCAGTGTCAGAAATACGGTAAGGAAGCCGACGGCTACACCAACTATGTGAAGGGTGCCAACATTGCCGGCTTTATGAAAGTGGCAAAAGCCATGATGTCGCAAGGTATCCTCTAATCCTCGGACAAAGAAAAATTTCTTTATAGCATAACATAATCCGCACATCGGCCCTTTTGGGAAGATGTGCGGATTTTTTTATAGTTCAAACCTCTTATGGTTGAATCAAGGTTGGAGAATGTTCAGCTGGATTTTGTTCAGATAGCTGAATATGGAAACACTTTTGTTCTTATATGTTCCGATTGCTTCGTATTTCGAATCGTTGTCGGTAATTTGGGTGAAATTGACACCTCCGCTTTTCATGTCGGCGGTCATTTGCCGTGCTGTTGTTCGGGCATTTTCTTCAAAAGTTCCTTCGAACATGTATGTGGTTGATTTGAAATCAACAGTAGTTTGACAGGTCGGCATAATGTAATAAAATAAATTGGGATATCTGAACGTGATGGAGTTTGGGCTGATAGTACACTGCTTGTCCATATCCTTGATTATTTTCACTGCTTTTTTGTATGACGTCTTTTCGGAAAACAGTCCGCAATGCTTCTCGAGTAGCTCCATGATTTGTTTGATTTCAAAATCTCGTGTCTCAGCGGTGGCTTTGGCGATTATTTCATGTCCGCATGCTTCTTCAATGGCTTTTGATAAATCTTTGAATACAAGAGTGCTATAGAATGCAATGTTGAAAGAAGATTCCAATCCTCCGTTTTTTGAGAAACTGATTTTCGAGATGTTGCATTCTTTGAGTTTTGTGAGTAAGGCGATGCCTTCCAATCCTTCGGATGATTGATAACCGCTGGTAGGTACGGTCATGGTCAGCGTAGGGTAGTACTCATTTTCGAGTTTGAGATGTTTGGATGACAATGCCCAACTGATAGTCTCTCCGTCATTGAAAGTTATGATACAGTTGTCGATGAGCTTGTATCGAAAAATATAGTTGAGTGACGAAGAGTTTCCAGTAACAGAGAAACCAAATTTTAAATTGTTTCCACCGGCATAAATGAGTGAAAAGCTATATGACTGTTTTTCCCCGCCAATGTCTAATATTAAATCGGTGGTACAGTCATATATGGTATCCCCGTTTTCTGTAGTTTGGGTGAGCGTGAATGGTTCTTCGCCCGATTGGGTTAGATAAATATAGTTGCGTGCATCTTCTTCCGTTACTGGTAGCTCTCCATTGAAAACGTCGTAGAAGTGCTCAAAAATAGTCTCTTGTGCTTTCATCCCTTGTGGAAGAATTACCGTCAGCAGGCATATCAGCAGTAAATTTGTTTGTTTCATAATGGCTTGTGGTTTTCAGTTCTTATAAAAAAAGTTGGAGCGGATTTTTTCTCATGTATGAATAATATTCAGTGCGGTCGAACATTTAGTCGGGAATACAGATTGTGCAGTAGACGGCTGCCATAATCGTGTTGTCTTGATACCGGGTTTTGATGGGAATAGAAGTTGACATAGGCGCTTTTTTAGTCCCGTTGTTCTGTTTGTGTCGTTTGTTGTTGTGCTATAATCTGCCTCCAACGTTCTTCAAGGGAGGAAAATACCTCGTCGAGATGCTGGTTTGACTTATATTCTTTCTCGGAGAAGGGGATGGTGAACGATTCCTGTCCGTTTGAAAGAACTATGCGGTCAATATCTTTTTCCCACAGCAAATCGCAGAAATGTTCGTAATCCGGTGCATAATCAGATGATAAGTCAGGATCGAAACATTTGAATCGAATGTGGAAACCATAGTCGTCCTCTTCGAATGACAAGTCCGTTTTGGGCTCGAGTTTCAGTCCGTCGCGGGTGTAGATGGTACAACGGTTGAATTTGGTAATGGATTCTGCCATGTTTATCAAGTCGGTGGCATAAGATTTATGGACGAAATTCAGATCCATATGCAATGTCATGGCCTTGATGTTGAAGTGGGCAATATAGGCAACTTCCAAGTCAGCATTAATCGGAAAGCTTCTGCTTTCAACTGAAGTTATCGTGTTGTCGCTATAGTATGTCGTAACCGGAATGAAAGCAGATGCTTTGGGGCTGACGGCAAGAAGTGTCAGCACGATTCCTAACAGGAGGATGATGTTGCGTTTCATAGTAGTGTCTGTTTTGATGAATGTTTAGAATATGTCGACAAGCACGCCTGTCTTGTTTGTGGTGATAGAAATAATCTTTTGTCTATAATTTCCGTAAGAGCGGAATGCTTTTTCGGGAGTGTCGATTGTGTAGTCGATGGTTGCACCTCCGGCTTTCATGTCTTCGGTCAGTTTTCTGGCCAAGTTGCGTTGAGTGTCATTATCATTGACGGCGAAACGAAAAGATGTGTTCTTGAAATTGGTCAGCACCATGCAAGTCGGGACTATTCCGTTGTAGGAAAACGGACAGGTGAAGTTGATGCCGATTTCGTCGATTGTCGCATTGTAGTTGCTATTCATCAGGTTTGTTTTAGCTTCTTCCCATGAAATGTTGCTGTCATATAGTCCGCACTTTTTCTGAACCAAATCAATGGCTGGAACAGAACCTTTTTTAGCCAGTTTGTTGAAATTGCTGAGAATGCCTCCGGTGGAAGATTTTGGCTGGCTTGCGGTTCCTTTTGTAGCCGGTTCTGACGGTTTCTTTTCTGAAATTGAATTGGAATATGTCGGGGTGCTTGGGGCTGTTTTTATGGGTGCTTTGCAAGCCTGGTCGTATGCTTGTTTGATGTAATAGCTTGACGTAGCGTCGCTGATATAAAAAGAATAGGAGTTGTTGTCGCTGTTTATTGTGATTTGTTCCAAATCTACGTTTAGCAGTTTGTTTATAATTGAACGGGAATCCAAGTTACCGGCTTTTGTATTGTTGCCAGGGTAGTAGTTGATGCGTATGGTGTTGGGCGAAATTTTCGCTGTTTTGATAAAGCAGTCGCCTACAAACGTGCCGTCAGTAAAATGAAGATCCAGCGTGTATTTAGTATCTTTATATTCTTCAAATAAAGAACTCAAAGTAAATTCACCAAAGCTGGATGGCTCAAACTCATCGAAATCATGAATCAAGTCGAAGTAGAATATATCGTAGGATGTAGTGTGAATTACTCCGTATGCTATATTCGCTCCGTAAAAAGGATCCTCCATGGGATATTCTTTACTTTTGAAACTGCTGTTATAGTCGATTTGGGAAAATTTGTAGTCTGACATATTTTCAGACAGGCTTTCGAATCCGGTGAAAGCCCCCAGTGCAGTTAGAAAGAAAAGGAGAAGGCGTTTCATAATTGTCTTGTATTAGAATGTTTAGTCCGATATGGCAAATGTAGGAAATAATTCAGTTCGGCGGTTCGTTTTTGTTGAAAATCTGGAAAAGAAAAAAGCCAGACTTCTCAAGTCTGGCTTTTGTGAGCGGTAAACGGGGCTCGAACCCGCGACCCTCAGCTTGGGAAGCTGATGCTCTACCAACTGAGCTACTTCCGCATTGGTCGTTTTTTGTGATGCCAAAAGTAATGATAATTTTTCCGTTGTGCAATGAAAAGATGCTAAAAAAGTTTTTCGGATTGTGGCTTGTGCTTTCTAATTGTAGCGGATTTGTAGTGTTCGTTAGAGAAATGCGTCCTTTTTGCCATTTTCTGTGCTTTCTGTAAACAAATTCGGCGGTTTAGCGTTATATTTGCAGAAAATAAGGAACGGTTTGGAGCCAGACTTATATGAAAAGGGTTTCATGTTCTGTTCTCCTTTCACGTTTTAAGTACGTTAGAGTATCGTTATAACAAACAAAAGTTGATATATGATTAAAGCAGTTATTGTAGGTTATGGAAACATTGGGCATTTTGTTTTGGATGCCCTGAAGGAATCACCGGATTTTGAAGTGGCAGGCGTAGTTCGCCGTGATGCGACAAATGTGCCGACCGAGTTGAAGGATTACAAGGTTACATCTGATTTGAGTGAAATAAAGGCCGATGTGGCAATTCTTTGTACTCCGACCCGTAAGGTGGAGGAATATGCCAAGCAGGCATTGGCACTGGGTATGAATACTGTCGACAGTTTCGATATCCACACCGGAATCGTTGATTTGCGTCGCAGTCTTGACGCTGCCGCTAAAGAACACGGCCGTGTTGCCGTAATTTCTGCCGGATGGGATCCGGGTAGCGATTCTGTGGTCCGCACTTTGCTTGAAGCTTGTGCTCCAAAGGGTATTACCTATACGAATTTTGGTCCGGGCATGAGCATGGGACACACGGTTGCCGTTAAAGCCATCGAAGGCGTGAAAGCTGCATTGTCGATGACTATTCCGTTGGGAACAGGTATTCACCGCCGTATGGTGTATGTAGAACTGAAGGACGGCTATCAGCTTGCTGACGTGGCTGCTGCCATTAAGGCTGACCCTTATTTCGCAAGCGACGAGACTCACGTTATCGAAGTTCCTTGTGTTGATGATGTGAAGGACATGGGTCACGGTGTAAATCTCGTGCGCAAGGGTGTTTCTGGTTCAACTCAAAACCAGCGTTTCGAATTCAATATGTCAATCAATAATCCCGCATTGACCGCTCAGGTGCTTGTTGGTGTGGCTCGTGCTTCCATGAAGCAGCAACCGGGTGCCTACACGATGATTGAGATTCCGGTTATCGACCTTTTGCCGGGCGACCGCGAAGAGCTTATCCGTCATTTGGTATAGGAAGCAACTTGCAGAATTTGTCATAAACGCAGAGAGATGCATCGCAACGTGCGGCGCATCTCTCTCTTTTTATTCTCATTTTTGCAAGCCGTGAGAATAGTTCGTTTAAGTCGGCTGACTTTTATTTCTTTTTCAGGATATTGCCGTTGCTGTCGATGGAAACGGCCTGAAACTCTTCTTCGTTTCGCAGCTCTATGTTGTAGAACTGTTCGCTTTTCGATTCTAAGAACTTGATTTCTTCAATGGCCCATCCTTTTGTCGGTTTCTGGTTAAGGGCATTGCGCACCTTTTGTGGCAGGTCGGATTCTTCCACGTCCCATGTCGTGTAGAGCCAATCCTCCGAGGTAGAGAAGATTACCTGCTTGGCCACTTGCTGTTCTGCTATATACAGTTTGATGAGTGTCGGCTCATATTCTATTTCATAGAAATGTGCGGACGGGTAGCGCTCTTTCATTAGGGTCTGTATCTTTTCGGGAACAGGCTGGGGGAGTACTTTCAGCGTATCGTTCTTGAAATCGGTAATGTCGTCTTTCATCACCAACAGTCCGTCCGTGTTGTAGATAAGGGCATAGGTCACCTTGTTGCGTTCTACGGTGATGATATTGATGGTTTCCCGATTCTTGCGTTCAAGTACTCTGACTGCTGTTACTTCCCAAGTGCTGTCGGCATAGGTCGTATGGCGGAAAGAGTCGGAAATGGATGCAGGCAGTGCATCAAGCGGAAGCCTTGTGATGGTCAGTACCCATCCGTTTTTGTCGAACCATGCATCGGCCGAATGGTGCTGTCTTTTGAATGAGGCTATTTCGTAGTCTTCCTTGGTTGTCCAGTTTTTTACTTTTGTTCCGGGGTATAGCGATTCGAAAGCATCGACAGATGCCTTTGAAGTTTTAATGTCGTCACACGATTGGAATAAGGTGATGCCTAAAACAAATATAAATAAAGCGACCAGTTTTTTCATTCTTTTTTGTAATGGATGATGCCCTCGGCATTATCATGTGTTAGTTTTTTAGCAGAGGCTTCTGTTTCTGAAGCTTGACAATTTCAGGATAGAATTGCTATGGGCTGTTTTGCACTGAAAATTATCTTTTTCAAAATAAGTTGCCCAGTTTTACACTATCTCTTGCAAAGATATAGAAACTTTTTTAAATAGATATTAACATTGTAAAGATATATTTACATGGTTAACATATATTAATAATTGCTATGATGTTTATTTGGCTTTGCTTGGATAGCAAAAAACAGTCCTGCTGTCCGAATGAACGGTAGGACTGTTTTCTGATATCAATATAATTGTGTTCTGAAGATTGCTGAAGTCGGGAGCCTAAAAGGTTTAGAGATAACGATAGAAGCAGAGTTCATCTTTAAGTGTTCCATCCTCGGTGAGCAGGGCATCGTGAAGCGTGCCTTCGATGGAGAAATTGCATTGTTTCAACACCTGTTGCGAGCGGGTGCTGTCGTTATAGCAGTAGGCTGTAAGCAGACTGATTTGTTTGATGTCTCTGGCCGTTTTGATGGCAGCAATAAGAGCCTCGGTCATGATGCCTTTGTTCAGCATGTTTTTGTCCAGCCAGTATTTCAGTGTAAACGCCCGCGGGTTCTTTCGTTTCGTGTCGCGATAGAATCCCAGTGAGCCTATGATGCTTGGGTTCGCGCTGTTGAGGCAGATGGCCCATACTGTCTTTATGTTCAGAAACTTTTCGTTGAAAATTTTGTGTGCCTCTTCTTCCGTCAGCTGCTTCATCGTGAAGTTGGTTTCCGTTTCGTGCGGTGAATTGCAGTAGCGGTGGAATATGGGGAAGTCGGCAGGCATGAACGGGCGCATCAGTAGGCGTTCTGTTGTGATTCTCTGGGCTTTTTCTATTTCCAGATGGAGAATCGGATAGGGTTTGCCGAAAGCGTCGGTCGGGTCGCGTGAGATGATATTGAAACCTCTTCGGGTGTAGAAATTCACTGCATCGGTGTTCTGCTCGTTGACATCCACTTTGCAAACTCCCTTTTCATGAATGGCAAAGTCGAGCAGGCGTGAGCCCAACCCGTTTTTGCGTTTTGAAGGCAGGACGAAAAGCATTTCGATGTGGTCGTCGCTCAGTCCCATAAAAGCCTCGATTTGTCCGCTTGCGCTGCGGATGACGTGCAGGTCGAGTTTTGGAATGAATTCGTTGACGAACGGGCGATAGAATTCTATATCACCTTCTGCCAGAAAAAGATGTGTTTTTCTGACGGATTGCTCCCATAGATTAAGCAGGGATTTTAGTTCTTTTGTTGTAGGTGCTGTTATCATGGCATCGTTTTTGGTTAATGATTCAGTTGTTTTAGTACCAATCCACACCGTTGTATGAACTGCTTCGCTTGTCGTATTTCAAATCTTGCAGCAGTGATGATTTGACGGCAATGTGGAAGTTGTAGGACTTATACGGGCCGAGAGGCACGAAACTTGCACTCATGGTGAAGCAGTGCAGGTCGCGCGACACGGTACAGTTCATATATGCCAGTTTCTTGGTATCGAAGTTGTAGCTTGCCGAGAAGTTGAAGTTCCAACCTTTTGTCGGTTGGACACGTCCGCTGAAGCTGAGGTTTTGTGTAAACTTCCCGTTGTAGTCCATTTTTTCCTTGTTGAAATCGCCATAGGAATAGTTGACCGAATAGTTGAGGGTAAGACTCCAGGGGAACGACCATTTGGCATATCCGTCGGAATCCAGTTCATACCCGCTGCCTGATTTTGACTTGCTGTCCTCTTCCTTCGAATCGGAGGCCATGTCGGTCGGCATGTCGGATGTGTTTTGTCCGGTGTTGCTTCCCTTGCTTACGTCCTTTTTGTCCTTTTTGCCGAACAAGTCCTTGAAGGTGGAATTGTTGAACGTATAGCTGAACGATGTACCCGTGCTCGACAGTTTTGCCCAGCCTTTGCCCACTTGCCAGCGTGTCTTGTTGACGCGTACGGGAGAGCCCGATTCATTCAGCTGATAGGTGTAAGGGTCCCATGTGGCTGAAAGGTTCAGGTTGAAGTTTTTGATAAGGCGGAGAGAGAGCGACGTGTTGATGTTACTCCAGTTCAGTGAGTCGGCTGCAAAGTTGTACGACTGTGAAATGGTGAAGTTTTCGATGAGCGAAATTTTCTTTATACCTGTCGTATCCTTGTCGGACTTCACTTTCATTTCCACGTTGTTGGCAAGCGACATTGTCACCATGCCGGTTTTTCCCGTACCTACGGAGTTAAATATGTTACTTCCAAAATAACTGTACTTCTTCGTCTGGTTTACACCGTTATTGTCCACGTAGTTATATTGGCCGTAGTATCCCCAGAACGGTTTGGAGAAGTCAGGCGACGCACTGAATGAAACCGTAGGGCTCAACACGTGGCGAATCATCTGCACTTTGTCGCCCAGGAATTTCATCGGCTGGAAGAAACCGTAGATTTTCGTATCGAATGCCACAGACGCGTTGAAGTCGAACACGTTGTAGAAATTGTAAGTCGTATCCATTACTTCGGCCGATGCGGCAGGGTCCCATGAGCGGTGAATCTTGCGTGTGTACATACGGTCGTTCATGGAAATGCTCGGCGACACGTTGATGTACTGGAAAAGGTTGAATGTGGCCGATACCGGAACGGAGTGGCGCATACCGTTGTTCCAGTCCTTTACGAGGCTTTTTTTCAGGAACTCGTTCTGTTTGGCTGTCAGGTTGTTCTGGAAATATCCGGTGTATGACAGTTTGATTTTTTCATACCATTTCTCGGCACCGGCTGCGCGTTTGCGCTTGAACGGTGCGACTTGCGACAGCGACAGCGTCAGGTTCGGGAACGAAACGGTGAGCGTAGAGTCGGCAGTACGCTGTGCGATGGAAGCCGTTGTCGAAATCTGGAATTTCGGGCTGATGCGGTACGACATGTTGACCGTACTGTTCTTGGTGTTTTCGGTCGACGCGTCGGTGTAGTAGCTGTTGAGGTCGTTGCGCTCATAACCGCTGGTGGCAAAGTTCACGCTGGCCGAGAATGTCAGGTTCGGGTTGGCCTTTGCATCCTGCGAGTGAGTCCAGCTGACGCGGAAGTTTTTCTGTTTCGAATAGTCGGGTGAACCCTTGTCGCCGGTAACGGTAGTAAGGTAACTGATGTTGAAGTTACCTGAAAATTTATAGCGCATGCGGTAGGACGACTGCGCGGAGAGTCCCCACGAGCCTTTCGTGTAGATTTCACCCGTCAGCGCGAGGTCCATGTAGTCGTTGATAGCGAAATAGTAACCGCCGTTGCTCAGGTAGAAGCCGCGTGAATAGTCGTCGCCGAACGTAGGCATGATGATACCGGACGAGTATTTCGAAGTGAACGGGAAAAAGCCGAAGGGCACAGCAAGCGGCAACGGCACGTCACACAATACCATGTAGGCAGGTCCTGTCACAATGTCCTTTTTCGGGCGCATTTTCGCTTTCGTCAATTGCAGATAGAAGTGAGGATGCTCGTGATTGTCGCAGGTCGTGTAGCGTCCGTCGGTCATATAGTAGATGTCATCCTCCATTTTCTTTGTCTTTCCGCCGGTGAGGTAGCCTTCGCCCTGCTCAGTAACAACGTCGGTGATGAAACCGCGGTTTGTCTTGAAGTTGTACTGCATGGTTTTTGATTCGTACGACCCGCTGTTGTCCTTGAACACCGGGAGACCGAACTCTTCGCCGGCTGTGTCGATGGCACCAGTGGCGTAGACCATGCTTTTCACCATGTCCATCTTGATGTTTTCGGCCGAAATGTTCATCTGTTTGCCGTATTGAATCTCGCTTTTACCGTACATGTTGGCAATGTCCTGTCCGAGCATGACAAGGGAGTCCTTTGCCGTAAAGTCGACTTCCGAATCGATGTCCACCTTTTCCATACGGAGGCGCGACTGTCTTTTTTGCGGAGTTCGCAGTGCTGCGGAATCGGCGGCAAGTATGGTCGTCGTGTCGGCAGCCAGTGTATCAGCGGTTGCAATTGTTTTCTGAGTAGGGATGACGCTGATGCTGTCCGAGGGAACGGCCTTTATTGTGTCGGTCGGCACTACTGCCGTTTCGATATCGGGCATTGCTATGGAATCTGTTGCCGTTGAATCATTGGCAGCAGTCAGAGAATCTGTAGGAAGGCTTGTTGCCGGTGTCTGGGAAATGACGGCTTCCGGCCGGTAGGGAACATATTGCGCACGGAGCGACGGACGGCTGACATGAGGCATCTTGTTACGGCGTGCGGCCATAACCTGACGAATCGAGTCAATACGTTGGCTCGATCTCAGTTGTGCGTCCACCGTGCCGGTTGTGTCGGCCGTGGTTTGTCCTGTTTGCTGGTTTGCTTGCGTGCTGACGGGGTTGTTTGGGCGTGCAAAGCCTATGCAACAGAGCAGCGTGGCAAGAATAATGTATATATGTAAATGCTTCAAATCTCCTGAATACGCAAAATATGGTGCAAAAATACAACAATCGGCTGAACATTGCTACTGTTCAGCCGATTTTTATATGTGTTATAGGGAAATTAACGATTGAAGAGCTCGTTCATCTCGTCGAAGCGGCGGAGCTGCGCCTCTCCGAACTTCTTCATGCTTTTCCGTATTCCGTCGACGGTTTTTATGCGTTGTATGTGGGATTTGGAGAAAAATTTGTCGGCATAGCAGATGATTTTTTCTTCCAGCGAAACGGGGAGCATGTCGCGGTGGGGCAGGGGCAACTGCTGTGCGACGATTTCCTCGCAAGAAAGTCCGGCTCCCGTATGGCGTTCGCACACAAGGGCATGGCGCTCGAGCCCGAGTCCGCGCAGTAGTTCGGCTCCGATAATGCCGTGCCGGATGTAAGGTTCAGTACCGGTACAGTAAATGTCAGGGGCGTTGGTTTTGAAGATGCCTATGTCGTGGAGGATGGCGGCATCGTAGATGAAGTCCTCGTCGACTTCGCCTTTGAATCGTGCGGCTATCTCAAGCGCCTTTTCGGCGACCTGGCAGCTGTGAATCCAAAGTGTGTGAAAAAGTTCGGAGTCGGGTGAGTAGTATTTCAGCAATATGTCTTTGGCTGTGAGATTGTCAATCATGTTTCGGATGTTTGGGAAAAAGTACAGGGTGCCGTTGAAGTGACACCCTGTTAGTATTTGTCGTTTTTTTGAATTCTGTTATTCGATGACGATTGTGTTCCAGCCGTGCACGTCTTCCACTTCGCCGAGCTGAATGCCGCGCAGCGTGTTGTAGAGTTTTGTGCAGATCGGTCCCGGCTTGCCGTCAGGCGAAATGACGTATGAGCGGTTGTTTTCCGGGTCGTCGATGCGTTGGATTGGGCTGATAACGGCTGCTGTTCCGCATGCGCCTGCTTCTTCCAGTGTAGAAAGTTCTTCTTCCGGAATGTGGCGGCGTTCTACTTTGATGCCCATGTCTTCAGCCAACTGCATGAGGCTCTTGTTGGTGATGGAAGGCAGGATAGATGTAGACAGCGGAGTGATGTAGGTGTTGTTCTTGATGCCGAAGAAGTTGGCAGCACCACATTCGTCCATGTATTTCTTTTCTTTAGCGTCGAGATAGAATTCTGCGGAATAGCCTGCTGCGTGTGCCTCGTGGCTGGCCTTCAAGCTGGCTGCGTAGTTACCGCCCACCTTATATGTACCTGTTCCGAGTGGAGCTGCACGGTCGTATTTGCGGGTGATGACATACGGAGTTGTAGCAAAACCGCCTTTGAAGTATGGTCCAACCGGAGTGACGAAAATGACAAACAGGTATTCTTTAGCGGGCTTGACACCAACTTGTGCCGACATACCGATTTGCAGCGGACGGATGTAGAGTGATGCGCCGCTTCCGTATGGCGGAATGAAACGTTCGTTGAGGGTTACGACTTTTCTGACCATCTCTTCGAATTTTTCAACCGGAAGAGCCGGCATCATAATGCCTTCGGCTGAACGCTGGATGCGTTTTGCGTTTTCTTCCATGCGGAATACGCGCACTTTTCCGTCTTTGCCGCGGAACGCCTTCAGACCTTCAAACGCTTCCTGTCCGTAGTGAAGACAGGTGGCGGCCATGTGCATCGGTATCAACTCGGAGGAACTGATTTCAATTTCTCCCCATTCGCCGTTTTTGTAACAGCAGCGGACATTGTAGTCGGTCGGCATATAGCCAAACGAAAGGTTTGCCCAATCAATATTTAGAGGCTCATTCATGATTTTGAGTTTTGTTACTACTTGCAAACTTAACGAAAAAAATCGGATTTGGAGTAGAATGTTGGAAAAAAATACGGAATAATTCACTTGGTTCGAATTTGGGTGTTCGGAATACGAAAAAATGCCGTATCTTTATGAAAAATTAAAAATGTAATGGAATCTATCAGACAGATATATAGAATCGGTCACGGACCGTCGAGCAGCCATACGATGGGGCCGATGCGTGCGGCGCAAATGTTTTTGAAACGGGTGAGCGAAAAACCTGTCGACCATTTCGATGTGACGCTCTACGGCAGTCTGGCGGCTACGGGAAAAGGCCACTTGACCGACGGTGCCATTTACGATGCGCTTTCTATTGCCGCACCGGTCAATATCAAGTGGGAACCTAAGGTGTTTCTTCCGTTCCATCCCAACGGTATGCATTTTGAAGCCATTGACGGCAACGGCACGAAATTGGACGAATGGACGGTTTACAGTATTGGCGGCGGAACACTCGCCAACGAGGAGTTTAACGAACAGAAGGCGGCCGATGTCTACGACATGAACAAGATTAGCGATATTCTTGACTGGTGCGACCGGACGGGATACTCCTATTGGGAATATGTGGGACAATGCGAAGGACCCGACATTTGGGAATATCTTGCCGAAGTGTGGCGGGTGATGCAGCACGCGGTCAAGCGCGGGCTTAATGCAGAAGGCGTGATGCCCGGCGGGCTGGGGCTACGCCGCAAGGCTCTTACGTATTATGTGCGTGCCGGTGGCATGAGTGGCAGTATGCGAAGCCGCGGGCTGATTTATGCCTATGCCTTGGCCGTATCGGAGGAAAATGCCTGCGGAGGTAAAATTGTGACAGCACCTACTTGCGGTTCGTGCGGGGTGCTTCCTGCCGTGCTCTACCATTTGAAGGAATCGCATGGCGTCAGCGACGAGCGTATTCTCAGGGCATTGGCTACTGCCGGACTGTTTGGCAATGTGGTGCGTACCAATGCATCCGTGTCAGGTGCGGAGGTAGGTTGTCAGGGTGAAGTCGGTGTGGCGTGTGCTATGGCGGCAGCGGCTTCCTGTCAGCTTTTCGGAGGTACGGTGTCGCAGATTGAATATGCGGCGGAAATGGGTTTGGAGCACCATTTGGGACTGACTTGTGATCCGGTTTGCGGTCTGGTGCAGATTCCGTGTATAGAGCGAAATGCTTTTGCGGCGGCACGTGCGTTTGATGCAAATTCCTATGCGAATTTCACGGACGGCCGGCATCGGGTGAGCTTTGACCAGGTAGTGGAAGTGATGAAACGCACCGGCCACGACCTGCCAAGCCTTTACAAGGAAACTTCGGAAGGCGGACTGGCTGCGAATTTCGAGGATTGATTATTTTTTTACTGAATATAAAATACGGCGGCGGACAACCTTGTTGGGATTTGTCCGCCGCCATTGTATTTGTTATGCTCTGTTTGGTGCTTAGAACAGATAGGCGATGCCGGCATTCAGATAAATAGGGTACATGCTGAACGTAATGGTGTTGAAATCCTTTTTGAAGGCATCGTTCAGTCCCCATGAAAGGTCGGCATACAGTTTCAGGTGCTTGAAGGCTTCCCAGTCGGCTCCCAACTGAACGCCCCATTGGAATTTTCGGAGCTGGTTGGAGAAATCGTAGGGTGCAGTGTTGTCGCCCGTGTATTCCACTTTCAATCCGGTCGGGTCTTCCTGACGGATATAGCCGTCATAAACATAGCCTGTGAAATTGCCTCTCAGCAGGTAGGACAAGAATACACCGGCCTTGATGGACGTACGCTTGTGCACCTTGTATGCTCCGAGAATCGGGAACGTGAGGAAGGAGTTTTCGACAGTGGTCTGCACGCCGCCAGTCCAGCGTCCGGCTACACGTTCGCCGTTGTCACCGAAGATTTCCATGCCATAGTTCTTTACCCGTGCATCGGTTTTCATGTCTTTGTTTTCGAGTTTCACGCCGGTAATGACTCCCCATTTGTCTTCCGCTCCGAACCATTTGGAAATGTTGGCTTCAACTGAAAGACCCATCATCGGGTTGTAGCTTTCGATAGAACGGATTTCCTGTGGCAGGGGAAGCGGTGCGGTTCCGCCAAGGTTGTAACCTGCACGCAACTCTATTTTCCAGCCCATTACAGCTGCATTGATAATGGCCTTTGTTCTGTTTTGCTGTGCTTGAACTGCAACAACGCAGCAAAGCGCTATGATTGTTGATAAGATTGTTTTCTTCATGACGGTGGATTTACTCGTGTTCAATTTTTAAATCTTTAATGTCTAATGTGCTGCCTACTGCACCTTTGAAATAGTCGCCGTCGGCGCTTGACGAAATGACGATACCGATTTTATATTTGCCTTGAGCAAGTTTTTCGGGGTCGATTGTCTTGCCGTCAACCATATTGAACGGTATTTCAAATGCTTCCCAATCGGCTGCTTCGTGCGGATTTCCCATCAGGGCGAGAGAAACCAGATTCGGGTGCGTGAAATTGGAGTCGTGGATTGTACCGTCAATGTAGCTTACTTTTTCGTCTGTTTCGAAAAACAGTGCGTAGATAGAGAACAGGTCTTTCTTTCCGGCTATTTCTTTGCCGTTTTCGTCAGTGTACGTTTCTCCGGCCTTGAAGCGGAATGAGCCTTTCAGCTTCGTCGGTTTGTAGCGGTATGGTTCGCCGAATTTTGTTGCACCGCGCGGGTTGGAAGTGGCGATTCCAAGGTCGAATTCTCCCTGGAAAATATTGCCGGCTGCAATACGCATTTTTACCAGCGAACCGAAAAAGCCTGTCGAGCGGGTTACGAGGCGGATATATTCGGCCTGACGTGACATTTCGCTATTTTCGGCAAATACGGGTGCAGTCGGGAAATCGGAAGGCGTTTTGCCTTGGCCGGTCATGACGAAGCCCGGGTTGCCGGTTGCCCAAGTCATAATCGGTTCGTCTTCGCTGTCGTTTTCAAAGAATGTGAAATATTTTCCTGTCGGATCGAGAATACAGTTGTTGAATTTGTATTCCGACGGAATTTCTTTCTGAATAATTTTTACAGGGTATTTTTTGCTCCATTCGCCGTCTTCCGAAGTTACGGTGTAGTAAATCGTGTGGTTCTCGGCGTTGAGGAAGTTCTGCACAGAACCGCTTGCCGGAGTAATGGTAGCACCGTCTGTGATGGTAAACACTGGAGCGAGTGCGGAAATGTCCTGTGTTGGACTCATTCTTACGGTAACACTGTAATTGTCAATCACGGGATTCGACTCTGTTTCAGCATTTGGAAATTCGCAAGTCAGAATATCACATTCTGCATTCGGCGCTTCTTCTTGGATGCATGATACGGATGTGAAAGCCGCACATACACACAGCGCAAGGGTCTTTAATGTAAATTTCATAGATTTCTAAATTGAAAATATTGGCAAAGGTAGAATAAATTTTGAATAATTAAGACGTTAGCTTTGTTAAAGTGGCTTTTTTGACTATATTTGGATATTATGGCTATATTTGTGTTGTCATTAATTCAGCTATTTATGGAAAAGCAGGTGTTTTATTCTAAAATTGGCGGATTCTATATTGCTTCGCTTTTGTTTGTGGGTTTCGTGTTGGGCTATTTGTTGATTATCGACTTTTCGTGGCTGGCATTGGTGCTGGATGTGCTTATTGTCGGTATTCTTGTTCTGATAGGCATAAATACGAAGTACACCTTATATAATGATGGTAAGTTGAAAGTCGTGTGTGGGTTTCTTCCGTCACGCTATGATGTGAGGAAAGCTGTCAGCGTGAAGCCAACCCGTTCTCTTCTGTCAGCTCCGGCTGTGTCGCTCGATCGGATAGAGGTGAAGTTTAAAAAGGGATTGCCACTTGTTGTGTCGCCGCGCGACAAGCAGGGGTTTATTGCCGCTTTGAAGGCGGTTAATCCTGAAATAAAGGTGGAAGGATTTTAGTGGTCGCTTTGAGATATTGGAAATTCTCTGTTTTGGATGCTTAGCCGTGAGGTTATGAAGTGTTAAAAATAAAAAAATAAGCAAACTATTTGAATTTTAGCCAAAAAACGAGTACCTTTGCGCACCGATTATATCCAAAATTAGTGTGTTATTATGTAGTTGCAGGAGCTTTTGGCCGGGTGAATGCAAAGTGCATAATTTATGTAATTAATTTTTAATCAAAGTTTTAGAAGTGGATACTTTAAGTTACAAAACCGTTTCGGCTAACGCTGAAACAGCACAAAAAGAATGGGTTGTAATTGACGCTACAGACCAAGTATTGGGTCGCCTTTGCGCAAAAGTTGCAAAAATCCTTCGCGGCAAATACAAACCAAACTACACACCTCATGCAGATTGTGGTGACAATGTAATCATTATCAATGCTGACAAAGTTGCTTTGACAGGCAAAAAGTGGACAGACCGCGTATATCTTTCATACACAGGCTATCCAGGCGGACAACGCGAATGCACTCCGGAAATCATGAAGTTGAAATCATTCAACAAGCACATCAAACCGGGTATGAACCCATTGTTCATCAAGGTGATGAAGGGTATGCTTCCGAAAAACCGTCTTGGCCGTCGTTTGATCGAAAATATGCACGTTTACAACGGTCCGGAACATCCGCACGCAGCACAAAATCCGAAAGTAATTGACATCAACAAGCTTAAATAATTGAGGTATGGAACAAATTAATGCAGTAGGCCGTCGTAAGGCAGCAATCGCACGTGTATTCGTGTCAGAAGGTACAGGTGTTATCACTATCAACAAGCGTACATTGGAAGCCTATTTTCCAAACCCTATCCTTCAATTCATTGTTAAGCAACCGTTGAATGTTGTTGACGCTTTGTCAAAATATGATATCAAGGTTAACTTGGTAGGCGGTGGTTACACTGGTCAGGCAGAAGCATTGCGTTTGGCAATCGCTCGCGCTTTGGTGAAAATCAACGCAGACGACAAGTCAGCTTTGCGTGCAGCAGGCTTCATCACTCGCGACCCGCGTGCTGTTGAACGTAAGAAACCGGGTCAACCGAAAGCTCGTAAGAGATTCCAGTTCAGTAAACGTTAATCGCTGTTTGATTTATCTCTTACAGTTAAAATGTTTAGTATCCAAATTGCCAAGACTTGCTTGCGGCGGGTGTCGCTTGTCGCTACTTGGTAATTGAATTAAGTAGAATGTAAACAAACAAAAAAAGAAAAAAATGTCAACACCAAATTTTGAACAATTGTTAGAAGCAGGTTGCCATTTCGGCCACCTTAAACGTAAATGGAATCCTGCAATGGCTCCTTATATCTTCATGGAGCGCAATGGTATCCACATCATTGACCTTTACAAAACAGCCGCTAAGCTTGAAGAAGCTGCTGCAGCTCTCAAAAATATCGCTAAATCGGGTAAGAAAGTGCTTTTCGTAGCAACTAAAAAGCAAGCTAAGCAAGTTGTTGCCGACAAAGCTACTTCAATCAATATGCCTTATGTAATCGAACGTTGGCCGGGCGGTATGCTTACTAACTTCCCGACAATCCGTAAGGCTGTGAAGAAGATGACTAACATCGACAAGATGACTAAGGACGGTACATTCGACAACCTTTCTAAGCGTGAACGTCTTCAAATCACTCGTCAACGTGCTAAATTGGAAAAGACTCTCGGCAGCATCGCTGACTTGAACCGTCTTCCGTCTGCATTGTTCGTAATCGACGTGATGAAAGAACACATCGCTGTTGCTGAAGCTAACCGCCTTGGTATTCCTGTATTCGCAATGGTTGATACTAACTCTAACCCGAACAACGTTGACTTCGTTATCCCGGCAAACGATGACGCTTCAAAATCAATCGAATTGATTCTTGACACTGTTTGCGCTGCTATGGCAGAAGGTATCGAAGAACGTAAGGCAGAAAAAGCTGACGCTCCTGCTGAAGGCGAAGAAAAAGACGCAGCTCCAAAAAGAGAACGTCGTCGTGTTCGCAAGGCAGACGCTGAAGTAGAAGCTGCTGCAGAGGAAAGCGCTGAATAATTCGGATTCCTCAATTAAATTATTAACAATCATAAAAAATTAAACAATATGGCAGTTTCAATGTCAGACATCAGCAAGCTCCGCAAATTGACAGGTGCTGGTATGATGGACTGTAAAAAAGCGTTGGAAGAAACAAATTGCGATATGGATGCCGCTGTAGAAATCATCCGTAAGAAGGGTCAGGCTGTCGCTGCTAAGCGTGAAGACCGTGAAGCTTCTGAAGGTTGTGTTCTTTCTGCAAGCAATGGCGAATTCGCAGCTATTGTTGCTTTGAAATGCGAAACAGACTTCGTAGCTAAGAATGCTTCTTTCGTAGAACTTACTAAGGCTATCCTCGATGCAGCTATGGCTGCCAAAGCTAAAACTTTGGATGAAGTGAAGGCTTTGGAAATCAACGGCAAGACTGTTGCTGATCTCATCGTTGAAGAAATCGGTAAGACTGGCGAAAAGATGGAATTGGGTGCTTACGAATGTCTTGAAGCAGCTGGTACTATCAACTACGACCACCTTGGTAACAAACTTTCAACTGTTGTTGCATTCAATATGCCGGTTGAAAAGCAAGTTGGCCGCAACGTAGCTATGCAGGTTGCTTCTATGAACCCGATTGCTGTGGACAAAACTTCAGTTCCGCAAAGCGTTATCGACAAAGAATTGGAAGTAGCTATCGAAAAAACTAAAGAAGAGCAAGTTAAGAAAGCTGTTGAAGCTGCTCTTAAGAAAGCTGGCATCAACCCGGCTCACGTTGATAGCGAAGACCACATTCAGTCTAACATGAGCAAGGGCTGGATTACTCCGGAACAGGCTGAACAGGCTCGTGAAATCATCAAGACTGTTTCTGCTGAAAAGGCTGCAAACCTTCCGGAAGCTTTGATCCAAAACATTTCAAACGGCCGTTTGAACAAGTTCTACAAAGAATCTTGCTTGATGGAACAAGAGTACATCATGGATGCTACTATGACTATCGAGAAGTATCTTAAGAGCGTTGACGCTAACTTGACTGTAACTGCATTCAAGCGCGTTAACTTGAACCAAGACTAATTCTTTTAGAATTAAATAGAGCCGCCCTGTTGCTTTGCAGCAGGGCGGTCTTTTTTTATAGCGTGTGAATAAAAAACATCATTTTTGAGGCATTAGCCGCTTTTGTTTTTCTGCTTGTCTGTCGGTTTGTGTCATTAACCGTATAGCTTTTAGAATCGTTTTAAAGGGCGTTTAGAGGCTCTTGTTTGAATGTCTGCGTTTGTTTGGTGTGTTTGTATTCCTTTTATTCAATATAACGTTGTAGGGTGCTTTGGGAGATACGAGGCGTTTTATGTAAGAGTTTAGAGAGCAGGTGTTTTTGTTCTATGATTATTGTGTCGGTTGTTTTGTGCTTTCGTGTCGTTTCCTGATGTTTTTTAGTTTGTTGAGGTGATTTTTCAACATTGTAGTGTATGTTGTATAGCAGTAAAAATATAATTGATTATGTATTAGTTAATTATGTTTTGTGCTGTAATGCTTTGTTGAGTTTTTGTGAAAGTGAAAATGAGTCTTTTGAATAGTGAGAAATGTAATTTTGCAGTGTTCGCAAGGCGAAAAAATGACGAAAATTGAAACAAACTTAAAACATAAACACTATGAAATTAAAACAAACACTTTTAGTTGCAGCTCTTCTTGCTTCTGCAGGAGTTTCAAACGCTGCTTTGATTGACCAGAATTTGGCTTTAAATAAACCGGTAAATGCATCCAATGGAACGGCCACAGCTGCCGTAGATGGAAATCCTGGTTCTCGTTGGGAAACAACTTGGGAAGATAATCAATGGATTTATGTTGATTTGGGAGCAGTTTACAATCTTGACCATTTGCGTCTTCTTTGGGAAGGTGCCTATACAAAGCACTATCAAGTTTGTGTGGCAGAGGAATTGACTTCTGAAATGTTGGCAAATCTCAACGACGAAGATGCAACGAATAATTTTGCAACAGGTTGGACAGTCGCAGCTGATCAGACTTATGATTCTTTCGTTTCAGATCAAACAGTTTCTGTAAAAGGCTTTGCCGGACGATATGTTGCTATTAATTGTATTGAACGTGGTACGCAGTGGGGTAATAGCATTTATGAATTGGAAGTTTATGCTAATTCTTTAACAGAATCAAAGTTGGATGTTACACCTGACGTGCTTGGTGGATATATTGGTACAACCGTTAATTTCACAGCTGCCGGATTAAATGCAGACGGTACGGAAATGGATTTGACCGATGCCGTTTGGACGATGAACGGAGAACCGATGACTTCACAGACCGTAACGTTTGAGACAAAAGGTTTTTATACGGTAAAAGTTGCTGCTAATGGTATTGAAGGGGTGACTACAGTGGGAATTTTTGATGTCGCTGACAATTTTGTAACTCCTTTATTACAGACACAGCAAAGTGAAAATACAACTGTTGATGCTTCTAAGGCTATCGACGGAGATGCTGGAACAATGTGGACTGCTACAGTGGACGGCACACAGAATTATAATGCATGGATGGTGGTGGACTTGGGTAGCGAACTGGATGTAAACGGTTGCTATTTGCATTGGGAAGGTGCATCATCTGCCGAATATACAATAGAAGTTTCTACTGATGGAAACGTTTATACTCCTGTGTTCAGCTATGCAAGTAATGTAGGCATGCAGGACCGTTATGATTGGGTATTTGACGGAGAATCGCACAAAGCTCGCTTTGTAAAAATTAATTCTACTAAGGCTACTACCGGTTATGGTGTTAAAGTGAAAGAATTGCAGATTTTTGCTGAAGGAACTTTGGCTCCGGCAGAATTGGCAGCGATTGAATTGACAGCTGATAACAATGTGGGTGCTACCGGCACTAAATTCAATTTCTCATTCTCTGCTCTCGACCAATATGGAAATCCGTGGGAACTTTCAGAAGGAGAGTTGTCATCTTTGCAATGGACGGTTACTCCTGCAGAAACGGCAAATATTGAAAACAATGTGCTGACCGTAACGGAAAAAGGAGTATATTCTGTATACTGCTCTTTGGGTGAAGTCGTTTCTAATGCTGTTGAAGTAAATGTAGTGGCAGACGGCGAAAATGTCGCTTTGAATAAGGTTGTAGAAGCTGTTGCAACTTCTTCAAGCAATGCAGCAAATGCAGTTGACGGTGATTTGGCTACAACATGGGATGTTCCAATTCCAGAAGATGCAGTAGATGGTATGTTTGACGCATGGTTGGTGGTTGATCTTGGTAAGGATTACGAAGTAAACTGCATCAACTGTCACTGGGGTCCGGAAGCATCTGCCGATTATTCAGTATTGGTTTCTGCAACAGGCGAAGAAGGATCTTATGAGGAAATCTATTCCCGTCAGTCTGATGAATGGGGTGTAGGTAAAGACCATGACGATTGGTTCTACGGTGATGAAACTCACAATGCTCGTTTCATTAAGATTGAATCACGCAAGATGGTATTCCCTGACTGGCAATTCTTGAAAATGAAAGAATTGCAGGTGTTCGTTACCGATGGTACAAGCGGTGTTGTTGACGGTTTGCAAGATGCTACAATGCAGATTTTCGTAATGGGTGATGTCTTGAGATTCTCAGCTGAAGCAAATGCTGCTGTCTACAATATGAACGGTGTTGCCGTTGCAACTGCCAATGGCGTTTCTGAGATGAATGTTTCATCACTTCCTTCTGGCGTTTATGTAGTGAAGGCTGTTGATATGAACGGAAATGTTGCAACTGTAAAAGTTGTAAAGTAATATATTTGGAAGGTTAGATTAGACAGCCCCTGCGGGTTTCCGTAGGGGCTATTTTAGTTATGAAGAAATCTGTTTTGACCTTAGCTATGGGTTGTTGCTGTCTGTTTGTCGTGGGGCAGCAGCCTGTGTCGGTGGGCGGCGGCAGCTATGCCGAGTATACGCCCCTGATAAAATCGAAGACCGATGAACATGGCGGAGACAAGAGCCGCATAATGGAAACCCGTGAAATCTACATTTCCGACCGCATGAAGGGTGAGCCTATTCCAACGAACGACTGGTGGACGAATGTGCTTGTCGATGCCTATACCGGAAATCTGTGGTCGTGTCCGCAAGTCGTGAAGGCTGAATCCGGTGGCGTTTCGGTGGCTTATCCTAATCATTGGAGCGACGACGGTTGCGAAATGAAGTGGGATACGAAGCTGACGGTGAAAGGTCGGCGTTTCAATGCACAGAAAGTGCTTGCCGACGGTTGGAGCGATTGGGGACTGCGTTTGCAGATGGTGGACGACGACAACGATATTTTTGTTACTCTTGCTCAGGGAATGCCGTTCACTTGGTTTGAGCCGGAAAATGTTCCCTTGAGTATTTCTGCTGACGGAGCTGAATTTTTCTCTCTGGAGGGCGATGAATTGTCGCTTCCGTTTGAAGGCAGCTGTTTGGGTGTGAAAATCGGCAATGACCTTTATGGCGTGTATGTGCCGGAAAGTACTGTCTTTGATGTTGTTGACAATGAAATAAGTGTAACTTTTGCCGACGGAAAATCTCCGTATCTGGTGGTGGCCCTGCTTCCTTCCGTTGAGGCGTTGGAGGCATACGCTGCCTATGCACCTGTCGTGCCTCGAAACACGCGTGTCGACTGGAGTTATGATGAACGAAGCGGAAAAATGACTTCCGTTTGGAATGTCGAGGGCGAAAATCTGTCGGGTGCGACAGAGCGGAACGTACTTCAGGGCTTTTTGCCGCATCATTATAAAAACAGTAGTCTCGATTTCTCGTTTACCGGTTATGAATATGCTATTCCTCGCGGAAAAATGAAACTGGCAGCAGGAAACCGTTTCTCTACGTCCTATCATTTCAGCGGTATATTGCCGTGGTTTGCCCGTCCAGAAGAAGATGTCACGTTGTCGCATCCGTATCAGCGCGAACGGATGGTCAGCATGATTGCCGATTATGCGGCAAAAGGTTCGTTCGGCGCGGATACCTATTGGGGTGGAAAAGGTTTGATTCAAATGGCACTCAACATGACGTTCGCTTTGGAAATGGGTGAAGATGCCCTGTTCGAGCAGTGCCGTTCGCGCCTGCGTGAAGCGATGGAGGACTGGCTGACTTATACGCCGGGCGAAAGCCAGCGTTTCTTTGCCCGTTACAGCCGTTGGGGAGCACTTGTGGGCTACGACACCAGTTATGATTCCGATACATTCAATGACCATCATTTCCACTATGGTTATTATGCGTATGCCGGTGCGGTGCTGGCGTTGGTCGACGATGATTTCCGTGCGAAATATGGCAAAATGCTCCGTCTGTTGGCGAAGGACTATGCCAATTGGGAGCGCGACGACAAGCGTTTCCCGTTGTTCCGTACATTCTCTCCCTGGTCAGGCCACTCCTATGCCGGCGGTTTGGGCAATGCGGGCAATGGCAACGGCCAGGAATCCACCTCGGAATCCATGCAGGCTTGGGGCGGAATGTATCTGCTTGGTGTGGCTTTAGGCGACAAGGAGATGCGCGATGCCGGTATTTTCGGTTGGGTGACCGAATCGAAAGGTGTGGCAGAATATTGGTTCGACCGCGACCGTGAGAATATTAACCGTTCACTCTATACGAAACCCTACAACAGTAATCTGACAGCGGCCGGTATCGGTTGGTGGACATGGTTTTCGGGTGACCCCGTCTGGATGCACTCTATTCAGTGGATGCCTATTTCTCCGTGTCTCGACTATTTGAGTGAAGACCTTGATTTTGTACGTTGGGATTACGAAACGATGTGGGCCGGCAAGGAAATCGGCGGCTGGGTAGTCGACAAAAATTATGCGGGTTCCGCTCTCAGCAAGGAGTCGGGTTTGGGCAATGTCGTGTTGTCGTATCTGCAACGGTTTGATGCCGACCAGGCTGCTCAGATTTTTGATGAAATGTGGGATGCGGAAATGCCTGTTGCTCGGAATACGGACACGAACGGCATTACTTATTATATCACTCATTCCCACCGTACGTATGGCGACAGGGATTATACCGTAAATGCCGACATTACGACGGCAAGCGCCTATTGCGATGCGGAGGGACATTATACCTATGTTGTCTATAATGCTGAAAACGACGAACGGCAAGTGACTTTCTATCGCGACGGTTCTGAATTGGTGAGCTTCAAGGCTCCTGCCGGAAAACTGACGGTATATAGTGATGAACCTCAGTTGGCAACTGTGGAAATTATAAATAGCGAATCTGTTGTTGCTCCGGGCAAAAGCCTTCAATTGAAAGCGGAACTGCTTGACCAATACGGCGCTACTACGGAAGGCAATGTTGAGTGGAGCGTAGAAGGTTCGGGTGGTACAGTCGACGGTAACGGATTGTTTACAGCCGGACAGGAGAAAGGAGAGACTTGTAAGGTGGTAGCTGTCTGTGGCGGACTACGTGCAGAAAAGGAGTTGCGTATTGACGACGAACCGGTGCTGCACTCTGCTGCCATTGAGCCTCAAGTGGAATATGCCGAAGCCGGCTCTACACTTACGTTTTCACTCAACGCCAAAGACCAGTATGGGAATGCTTTTCCGGTTGTACGCCAGTGGCGGATTAAAAAGGATGGTAATGTGGTGAAAAACGACTCGATTCTCGATATACAGGGTGTAGGCATTTATACGGTTGAGGCAGTAACCGATGGCGGAAAGGTGTATTCACATGATGTATATATGACACCGCCGATGGAAAACCTTGCCCTTCACAAGCGTGTCAAAGTCAGCTCTTATGAAAATGTCGGAACTGTTGCCGAGTCGGCTACCGACGGCGATTATTTGACACGTTGGGGAAGCCAGCATACCGATGACGAGTGGATATATGTAGACCTTGGCACTCCGAAATACGTCAGCTATGTCACTCTTTATTGGGAAGCGGCTTATGCATCGCTTTATGAAATTCAAGTGTCCGACGATGCTTCCGACTGGACTACTGTGACCGAAGTCAGCGGAGGCGGTGGTATCGAGAATGTAAGTGTAGGCAGGTCCGCCCGATATGTGAAAATGCAGGGAAAAGGCCGTGCTACCACTTACGGTTATTCGCTTTATGAATTGGAAGTGCATGGTATTGACCCGGATAGCGACCCTTCGGAACTGATGGGTATTGAAGTGACCGTGCCCTCTTTGCTTGTCAAGGAAGGAGAATCCGTCCAATTGAAGGCCGTAGGCTATGACGGCAGAGGTGAAAAAGTTGATATTCAGCCGCAATGGTCGGTAGAAAGCGGGAAAGGCGAAGTTTCCGAAGACGGCATTTATGTGCCTGTTGGCTATGGAACTGCTGAAGTAACAGCTACAGTCGGTGACAAGAAAGCCACGGTTCTGTTTGTGGTGGAAGAAAGCATCAAGCCCCGTTCGGTGGAAATCTATCCTCAGAATGTGGAGCTGGTGAAAGGTGAATCGGTCGAGTTCAGTATTGAAGTGTTCGACCAGTTCTCGACGGCATGCAGCAGCGACGGGTTTGTCTACACCTGCAAGGCTGCGCCTGAATTGATGGACGGCGCTGTTTTCAATGGTCTGCGTGAAGGGGAATATGAAATCATCGTGTCGAAGGGGGCTGTTGCCGATACGGCCTATGTGAAAGTAGGAAGCTATGCCGATGTCAATTTGGCGCTCAACAAGCCTGTGACGGCTTCCAGCTATGAAAACGACCTGACATTGCCCGAATATGTCAACGATGGTGATTTGTCGACTCGTTGGGGTAGCGCTTTCGACGACAACCAGTTTGTTTCCATTGATTTGGAAATGCCTTATGTGCTTAACCGCATTGTGCTGCATTGGAACAAGGATGCCTATGCAACGGACTATCGTGTAGAAGTGTCGGATGATGAATTGACTTGGAAAACCGTTTATCAGGAATCGGCATCAACGGGAGGAACACGCGACATTTCGTTTGCCGATGTAGCCGGTCAATATGTGCGTATTTTCTGCATGGCAAGAAGTTCGCAATATGGTTCATGTCTGGACGAAGTGGAAGTATATGGAAAATCCCGCTATGAAAACCCCGTAGCAAGCGATGTGCAAATCAGTCTGCCTGACGGAACTGTGGCTTATATCGGTGAGCCGGTTCAGCTGAAAGCCTTGCTGACCGACCAATACGGGCTTGAGTTTGCCCCGCAAGGCAGTTTCGTATGGGATGTTTCCAACGAAAATGCAACCGTCGATGCTGAAGGCATCCTCACTCCGGTCAGCGAAGGCGAATGTGTGGTGATGGTTGGTTATGAAAACCTGACAGACAGGGCTGAACTTCGGATTTTGGCCGAACGGAAAATGACTTCGTTGCAAGTATTTCCGCCGGTTGCCGAGATTGAAGCCGGTGTGTCCTTGCAACTGGAGGCGGTTGTGGCCGACCAATATGGAAATACGCATAAAGAGATATGTGATTGGGAATGTAGCGGAGGAACATGTATCGACGGTGCGTTTGTCGCCGATGAGCCGGGAACTTATCAGGTGACAGCCCTTTCGGGCGGTTTGAAGGCAACGGCGACCGTTGAAGTGGTTTCGGCTTTAACTGAAAATATTGCACTCAACCGTCCTGCTGAGGCTTCCTCTGGAACGGCCTCGGCTGCCAATGACGGCAATACCGGAACACGTTGGGAAAGCGACCATGTGGACGGGCCGGAATGGCTGATGTTTGACTTGCAGGGCGTTTACCACTTGATGCGCAGTGAAATCCAGTGGGAAGCTGCTTCGGCTGCCGACTATGAAATGCAGGTGTCGCTTGATGGTGAACATTGGCAGACAATAGTTTCAGAAAACGGGCTTTCCGGAGAACGTACCGACAAGGCTACCATTCGTGCCATTGCCCGTTACGTTCGTCTGTGGTGTACGAAACGTGCTTTGCCTTACGGCTATTCCGTATGGGAATGGCGACTGTTTGGGCGTGAGATGCACGACGGTGAAGCCTGTGAAGTAGTATTTGTTGATGCTCCGGCCGAAATTCCTGCTGATTCTGAAAGTCAGTTTACGGTAGCAGTGAAGGATGTGGCAGGGCAGGTACTGACCGATGTGGATTTGACATGGGCTGTCACTGGAGGCGGTGCTATCCGTTCAGACGGGCATTTTGATGCGGTTGTTCCCGGTGATTACACTGTGACTGCATGGTCGGGACTGGCTAACGCTTCTCATGACTTCTCGGTTGTTTACCTCTCGGGTGTTGTTTCCCAGGAAGATGCCGGTGTCGTTATTACCTGCCACGAGGGCCGATTGAATATACGTTCGGAGGCTACGGTGCGCAGTGTGGCGGTTTATTCGCTTTCCGGTTCACGTCAGTGGGCAGTCGGAGGTTTGTCAGCTAATCGCTATGAAACTCTATTGGATTTGCCGGATGGCGTATATGTTGTTGTAATACAGACAGAAAACGGTTACAGGATTGGTAAAATCATGTTGCTGTAAATACTGTACTTTATAAGTCATACATGTATTTTTTGAAATGGGTTATGCTGTTGACAGCATGGCCCATTTTTCGTTTTTTGTGGGAAATTGATTCGATAGGCTGTGAAAATTTGTGTAAGTCGGGGGAAAAAAGTATCTTTGAATCATGTATGATTGAATTATGAGCAATTGCACCTAATGAATAAAGAGTTTTTATTGGTGTATTGATATTCTACTATGAAAGATTAACAAAACCTAACTTTATGAAGAAAAGCCTTATATTCTATATCATTGTGTTTGTTGCTGGCATTCTTCTGCCCAATATTGTCAAAGCGAATGAATTGCCGAATTTTTACTTCAAACAGCTGTCCCAACAGGACGGACTGGTTCAGAATTATGTCCGTTCCATAACATTGGACCATAATGGATTTTATTGGATTGGAACTCGTGCAGGACTTAGCCGTTTTGACGGTTATGAGTTCCGAAACTATCAGAATGAAGCCGAGAATAAGAATTCTTTGTCGGCCGATATGATTTTTTATGTGGTGGAGGATGCTCAGGACAATTTGTGGGTGTCGACATCGGGAGGTTTGGATTTATACCGGAGAAAAACGGATGATTTCGAGCATATTGCATGGTATAATTCCCGTTTCAAAACACAGGCTTGCCTTGTTTGCGATACAGCCATATATTTTGCCGGTTCAGGAAATATATTCAAACGTTCGTACAGTACGGGCGGACTTACGCTGATGCCGATGAAATCAAAGGAGCAGCATTCTTCCTTTACATTTATGGCGAAATGGGGTGGGGAGCAGTGGATTCTTGCTACTCGCTGGAACGGAATGTGGCTGTATAATTTCCGTACGGGAGATATTCGGAGAACACCGTTCGTCCGCGAAAAGGAGATTATGGCAACCATTGTTGACTCTAAAGGCCGGCTGTGGATATCGCCTTATGGAAAAGGACTTGTAGGGTATTTGCCCAACGGAACGAAATTCGCTGAGCTTCATACGGGAAATTCTGATTTAAGCAATAACATTATCCTTGACATCGAAGAGCGCGACGGTCAGCTGTGGCTCGCAACCGATGGCGGAGGTATCAGTGTTTATGATATGTCGACTGGGGCTTTCCAGAATATCCGTTATGTTGTCGGCGATGCCAATTCGTTCCCTTTCAGTTCTGTCTATTGCTTGTATAAGGACGACAGTGACAATATGTGGGCTGGTACGGTGCGTGGCGGTATGATTGGAATCAAGGAAGTGCATATGTTCAGCTATCGGGATGTGCCGCCCGGAAATGACAACGGTTTGAGCGACCGTTCTGTACAGAGTCTGTATGAAGATGAAAATGGAGACATCTGGATTGGTACGGATGGCGGCGGCTTGTCGTGTCTTAACCCTCAGCAAAACAAGTTCCGTCATTTTCCCTACACCTTTAATATGAAAGTTGGCTCGATAACGGGATATAGCCGGGATGAGCTTTTAGTATATTTTTATTCGAAAGGGTTGTATCTGTTCAATCGGACAACCGGTCAGATTCGCCCGTTCCTGTCGGAAGAGCAGAGAGCATTGGTGACACGCTCGGCTACATCCATCAATTTGAGTGCGTCTTCGCCCGATAAGATTCTTCTGTTCACGGATCGTATTTGCCTTTACGACAAAACGGACAACTCTCTGGTGGAACTGTCAATGCCCAGTAATGTGAACTATAAGGGGGCGATGATGCCTTTTTATGCTGACAGTATCCAGACTTATGCCTTGAGCCAGTCATTCGTGGTGAAGATTATGCGCAATTCTTCGAAAGTGGTTTCTGTGCTGACTCTTCCGGAAGACGGGGAAGTCATTAATTCGGCAAGCCGTGATAAAAATGGAAATTTGTGGTTGGGTACCAACAAAGGATTGCTTCTCTATAATGAAAATACAAAAAAACTGGAACGTATTGAAACCAATAAGTTCCGGGAGGTTACATCGTTGGTCTATGCCAAGTCGGGTTTATGGATAGGTGCACAGAACATGCTGTTCCGCTATGTGGAAAAAGACCAGCATTTTTTGATTTATGGGGAGTCGGACGGGGCCATGAGTAATGAATATATCAACAAGGCGACTTTAGTATCGCGTAACGGTGATATATATCTGGGAGGAATCACGGGACTTCTTCGCATTGACGGAAATTATTATTCGTCGTATGCCGGTGATGACACTTCTCCCATGTCGCTCAAAGTCGCCGATGTAGTGCTTGATGGAGTTTCAGTTCGGAATATTGGCACTGACGGTGTTCAGGAAATAAAAATACCTTGGGATTATACGTCGTTGTCACTTAAATTGATGGTGCGCGAAAAAGACATATTCAGAAAGAAAATGTTCCGTTACTATATAAAGGATTTGGACCGTACTTTCTTGGAAACATATGACCATACGCTGATGCTGCACTCGCTACCTGCCGGTACACACGAAATCTATGTGTCGTGCAGTACGCGCGATGGGGAGTGGAGTGAGCCGAAATGCTTGCTTCGTCTGCAAGTCGTTCCACCCTGGTGGCGGCAATGGTGGTTTTTGTTGCTGGTTGTAATAGCATTGGCGGCATTCGTATATTTGGGATTTTCCTATTCTTTACGGAAGAAGCAAAATCAGCTGCTGTTGGATTTGAAAGAGAAGGAAAAGAAGATATCGGAGGACAAGGTACGTTTCCTCATCAATATCAGTCATGAGCTGCGCACGCCGTTGACCTTGATTTACGCTCCGCTGAAACAGTTGCTTAACAGTGACAACAGTGACGGCGAGAGACTGCACCAGCAATTGCGCCGTATATTCAAGCAGGCACGACAGATGCGGAATCTTATTAATATGGTGCTCGATATGCGCCGGATGGAAGTCGGGTATGAGGAACTTCATCTCGACCCGCACGACCTGAATTCATGGCTGGGTACTGTAGTCGATGATTTTGTGGAAGAATATCAGACAAAAGACATGACCTTACGCTTTGAGCCGGACCCGCAGATTGGAAAAGTGGTGTTCGATAAGGAAAAGTGCGAAATCGTTGTATCTAATCTGCTGATGAACGCCTTTAAATATAGCGAAGGAAACACGGAAGTGGTTGTCATGTCGGAGAAAAAGGGCAATAATGTACGAATCTCGGTAAAAGACCAGGGTATGGGATTGTCGGCAAAAGATTTGAGCCACTTGTTTACTCGTTTCTATCAAGGTGAACATAAAATCAGCGGAAGCGGCATAGGTCTTTCTTATTCAAAAACCTTGCTTGAACAGCACGGAGGGCAAATCGGTGCTTATAATAATGAGGACAAGGGGGCTACCTTCTGGTTTGAACTTCCGTTGGAGCAGACAGATGGACGCGTCGCAATGAAATCGGGCGACTATTTGAACAATGTTGAGCCTGAACGTTCGGAAGAGGATGTGCAAGTGCCGGATTCCATAGACTTCAGCATGGAGAACTATTCGATTCTTGTAGTAGATGATGAGAGCGAATTGCGCACATTTATGGCTGAGGCTTTCAAGGGCGTGTTCAAAAACGTCTATATGGCTTCTGACGGAGAAGAAGGTTTGGCTATGGTTCGCAGATATCAGCCGGACATCGTGGTGAGCGACATTATGATGCCTAAAGTGGACGGATATGAGTTTTGCCATCGTTTGAAAAGCGATATAGAAATCAGTCATATTCCGGTAGTGCTGCTTACGGTACGCAGTTCGCAGGAGAGCCGTGCCATCAGCTATAAGCTGGGAGCCGATTCCTATTTGCCGAAACCGTTCGACGTTGACTTGCTGTTGACGATTGTCCGCAACCTTTTGCGGAACCGTGATCAGGTGAAAGCTTACTATCGTAGTGTGTCGGGTGTAGTGAAGACACCAGAAGAGCAGACCTTCAGTAATGCTGACGAGAAGTTCCTACAGAAACTCAATAAGCTGATTGTCGAAAATCTTGACAATGCTGATTTGGATGTGAAATATCTGACCGTGGAAATAGGTATGAGCCGTGCGTCATTATATAATAAGGTGAAAATTCTGACCGGCCTTGGAGTAAACGACTATATCAATCGGGTGAAAATTGAACAGGCCATGCAGATGCTTGCCTCTACCGATTTGTCGGTAACGGAAGTTTCGGAGCGTACGGGCTTCTCAAGCTCAAGATATTTCAGTACGCTGTTCAAACAATTCACTTCTGAAACTCCAACATCGTACAAAAACAGGATGAAAAAAACGAACACGGCTTCTGCTGAAGAAATAAACGAAGAGGCGTAAACCGTTGATTGATAATTTATTTTTAGGTATAGAAGATAGGTTTAGACGATTTTGGACATATTATGAACAGAATCGAACAACGAAAAATTACCCGGATAGTAATTTTGCGGCACAAACCTAATCTTCTTATCTTAAAATAAAATTAAATGAAAACAAAAACTTTACTCTTTTCTGCTGCAGCATTGCTTGCAGTTTCTAATGTTAACGCTCAAACAGACATTACTCCCGAACGTTTTGTATTTTCAAATCAGGAATTGGGCGAATATAAGATTGATTATTTCAATAAAGGTGGAAATACACCGGTTAATTGGCAGATGGCCATTGACCAAAGTGATGAAGGGTTGTTTGTGGTAGCCGGAGCTCCAGGCAAGCTTGACCCGTCAGAAGAGATCCCGACGACAAATATGGGACAGTCTATCCAAAAATTGACAACAATCGTTGATTTAGGTGGAGAAATTGGAAAAGTGCTTTGTATGAAAGGCCAGTCTTCGAATTATGAAAACGGTGCCGAAAATGTTCCGGGTGCTGATATCGGCTGGTTTAATTATAATTTTTATTCGCCAAAATCTCAAACTCCCGTCAATGCGCCCGTGAGAATTCGTTTGGTCTTCAATTGTGTTCATAATGATGCTGAAAATGCAGGTGCACTGTTCAAGATGTATTCATCAACAAACCAGAACAATGCTGGTACCGCATATGATAAATTTGAGCCAAAAGATTTTTTGAAAGACGGAGTGTATGATCCGACAAAATGGGAAATTTTTGAAATAGATGTGCAGGTTGCTGAAGATGGTAACCCACCGAGATTGAAAATGGAGGTTCAAACTGGCGTATGGGCTAATGGCGCAATCTTGATTAAGGAAATCAAATTCATTGCCAATCCGGAAGGTGATCCTGTTCAAGGTGAATTCGTGACATACGATTCTGGTACATCCAATGTCGCTGAAACAATTTTGGATCAGTCTGCTTATTCAGTCAATGGAAATAATGTGACTTTCCTTCAGGCTGGAGAGGTATTTGGCTTGAACGGTATAAAAGTTGCAACTGCCAAAGCTGGAGAAACCGTCCAACTTAATGCTGGTTTCTATATCGTTCGTACAAATGGCCAAGCATCAAAATTGGTTATCCGTTAAAATTTAATTTAGTCTCTATAAAACATTCCGGTCAGTACGGAACAAAGTTTGATTCGGAAAAAAGTTCCGTACTGAATTTTATTCCACGCATTGGCATGCATGAGAGCATGGCGCAAACCGACTGTGCAAAAAAGATTGCTTTTTGGTTTGTATGGTAAGGTGCGGTCGGTTGAAAATGCAGTTTTGATGTTCAATCCAATCAAGTCTGATGTGCATGAATTGTCTAAAATGCTAAAATCTTGGTTTGAATTAATGCGCTGACAGATAGTGATTTAAGGGTGTTTCTTTAAGAATTGGACAATATTGTACATATTATAGACGGGATTGAACATCAATTTGGAATAAAAAACGGACTTTTGCAATGTTCGAAATCAACAGGAATCCTTAAAATTGAAAAACGTGAAAACTTCAGTTTGAAAAACCTGACCATTTCAGAAACATAAAAAGAAAAACCATGTCGGAACAGTAAAATGTAACGGCTTAAAAAAATAGAAAAACAAACCTATACTAACTTAATTAAAATCTTATGAAAGCAAAATCATTACTTCTTTCAGCTGCTGCGATGCTGACAGCTTTCGGTGCTTATGCACAGAATGACATCACACCGGATCGTTTCAAATTTGCGAACCAACCGGAAGGTGAATACAAAATCAACTATTTCAATTCTGGTGCCAACATCCCTACAGGTTGGCAGCTCCCCATCGAACATAGCGATGCCGGTTATTTGGTATTGGCTGGTGCTCCTGGTAAATTAGGACAATCAGAAGAAGTTCCGACTTCAAACATGGGGCAATCAATCCAAAAAATGACTACAATCGTTGATTTGGGTGGTGAAGTAGGTAAGGTGCTTTGTGTTAAAGGCCCGAACTCTAACTACGAAAACGGTGCAGAAAAACTTTCAGGTGCAGATATAGGTTGGTTTAACTTCAATTTCTTCTCACCGTATTCTAAGACTCCGATCAGCACTTCAGATGCAGATCAGAAACCTATCCGCGTTCGTATGGTGTTCAGCATTGTTCACAATACACAGACATCAACAGACGAAATGTTCAAACTTGCTACTTCTACATTGGCTAACAACCAGACAAACTTCGGTGGCTTGTTCAATGCAGGTGATTTCCAACAGTTGGATGAAGAAGGCAATCCTGTTTACGATGAAAACTGGCAGGTTCCTTATGACCCGACAAAATGGATGGTATATGAATTTGACTGTACGGTAGGTACTGAAGCCGGTAATCCGACTCGCGTTAAGATGGAATTCTCTAATGGCATTTGGATGGAAGGTGCTGTATTGATTAAAGAACTCAAATTTATGACAGAACCTGTTGGTGAACCGGTTGAACGTGAATATGTAACATATAAACCGGGTGACGATGCAAGTGTGGCAGATCTGTTTAAGGAAAAAGCATTCACAGTTAGCGGTGATCAAGTAACATTCAATGCTGCCGGTGAAGTTTACGGCTTGAACGGTATGAAGGTAGCAACTGCTAAGGCTGGTGAAACTGTTCAACTCAATGCAGGTTTCTACATTGTTCGCGCTAACGGCGAAAGCTCTAAGTTGATTGTAAAATAAAAACAAATCCTATATAGTCTTGTGTGGACCAATATGAAGGTCCACACAAGATAATTACAACCTGATAAAAACCAAATTACTCTTATAACAAAATACTTCAGTTTGAACTTATGAAAAAAATTCTTTGCTCTTTGTTCCTGGCTGTTGTATCGGTCTTGGCTGTGAACGCTCAAGTCGACAACTATTCATTGAAACTGACATCGGAAGGTAATGTCACTTTTAATGTAATGCCTGAGCTTGACGGTATATCTTCGTACACGGTCCAGTTTTGGATGAACGTAGCTGAATGGAATGAAGGTGCTGTCGTGTATTCCCGTGGAGATGATTTCAAAGCTACTTTGGGAAAAGAAAATGAACTTATATTTATTGTTGGAACTCAAAAACTTATAGCAACATCCAAAGACTTGGCTGCCGGCAAGTGGGCACAACTTACGTTCCTTGCCAATGACAATGCGGCACGAGTGCTTGTCAATGGTGTTGAGTGCGGTAAGAATAGTGCCGTGATGACTATTCCGGCAAGTTTGTCTCCGTTCGTAATTGGCGGTGGACTGAACGGCCGTATTGATGAATTTCGTGTATGGAAGGCAGAACTTGCTGCCGATTATGATTATTTCCAAAACAATACTTTGAATAAGTTTGCTCCTCAATGGGATGATCTTGTAGCATATTATAAATTTGATCAGAACTTGTGTGAAAATGTCGTAGACTACAAATTCAAGCATCACGGCATTTTCTCTGAAAACGGCGCAGAAAGGGAAATTGTGACTGACAACTCTGAATTCAAATATTATATAGCGGCTGCCTATACTGATTTCAGCCGTTTCTTCGACCGTGCAATCGACCGTGACAAGTATCTTTTGGCAAACGACTTGATTGTTCTCGGTATTTCTTCTTCATCATCCGGACACTTGTCATTGCCTTATCCGAACAATGCCGGTGTACTTCAAAATGCAGAATATTTGGCAGAATTTGCCGGTCGTAAAGGCGTTTTGTCTTTGAGCGGTGAAGGTGTTGGTATGACAGTTGGCAAAAATGCAATGACTCCAACCGACCAGTATACTTTCCAAACTTGGATTTATCTGGAAGAATGGACAGAAGGAGCCTATATTTTCCGTAAGGAAACAGCCGACGGCAAGAACGGTTTCTCCATTCGTTTGGGCAAGGAAAACGAATCCAAGCCGGGAACAGGTCAAATTGTTGTCCGTGTTAACGGTCACGACTATGCTTCAATGGCCAACAATCCGTTTGCAATGAATCAATGGGTACATTTCGGTGTGAGAACTTATTCACAGGATATGCAGATTGAACGTACGTTTGAGTTTATGTTCAACGGTATTGCATTCTTTGGTGCTAACGGACAATGCGGAACTGAAAAGGAAAGCTGGTTGCCTGCCGGAGTTGATGATGTAGATGCTGTTGTCGGCGAGAACCTGAAAGCTAAATTGGATGAAACAGCTATCTGGCACATGTCGCGCAACCGTTTCGACATGCAGAGCGATATGAATGCAGGTCTTCCGATGCCGGGCTTTGATGCTGTGTTGACAGCAGGTATTATGCAGACTGCAAATTCATTCTGGAATTATGATAATGCTGAAGATCCAGGATACGACTATTATTCCTATAAGCACTTCCTTAGCATTATGCGCAGTGCTTATGCCAACCACCGTGGTTTCAAAATTCGTATGAGTGTCAGCGGACATGAAGGTTGGGAGAGCACATTTGCCGATGCCAACAAGCGCAAAATCATTGCACAGGATTTGGCTGAAATCTCTAAGGAATTTGATGGAGTGGATATGGACTTCGAGTGGACTTATTCATCAACAGGTTGGAACAATTACGGTCTTCTTACTGAAGAAATCCGCAAACTTCTTCCGGAAGGTAAGATTTTCACCGTTTCTCCTCACTATGTGACTTATGCGTTCCCGACGAAATATATGCCGAACGTTGACTACTTTACGTTCCAAATCTATGGTCCGGCTAAGAACAATTTCTCATGGAGCACTTACCTTGACGCGTTCCGCCGTTTCACTGGTCACGGCTATCCTAATGACAAGATTTTGATGTCGTTTGCTACTACGACTTCAAGAGGATACGATGCAAGCGGTAAGGAAATTGCATCTGCAGCTCCTATCGGCGTACGCAACAACCTGCTTGAAGGAAACTATACTCCTGATATGGATTCAGCTCTTGACTCACAGGGCCTTACACGTTACTTTACCGGTTACAACCAGTCGTACGAAAGAGCAAAACATGCCCGTGACAACAAGCTTGCCGGTATATTCTATTGGGATATGGGTAACGACGTGAAGACAAATCACAAATATAGCTTGGTGAAGGCAGCCAGCTTTGCAATCAACAGCAACGTAGATACCTTGGTTACTAAGGTAGACATGAATCCGGGTGCTGTAGAAATGTTGCAGAATGAAAATGGAAAAGGCTGCTTGAAAGTTTATCCGAATCCGGTCGACAATCATTTGACTATTCATCTTCCGAGTGGAGAATCTTGCCAGAGCCTGGAAGTTTTTAATGCAACCGGCGTATGCGTTCTTCGCAATGACAACTTTGAAAAAATACTCGATGTATCTGCCATTCATTCTGGAATGTATGTTCTTTCGGTACAGACAACTTCAGGAAAGATGTATACGAACAAATTTATGAAGCGTTAAAATAAAATAGTACTACCGGTGTGTGGGATAATGCCTGCTGGAACCGTCCGACACACCGTTCTTTAAAAACTTTCTACTGAAAAAATTAAAATTTTATACTATGAAGAGAATTTTCTTTCCCGTTGCCGCATTGCTGCTGGGTGTAATGACCTATTCTTGTCAGGAAGAAGTCGGCAATCCGGGAGATTTCAATTTGAAATCCACATTAGAAGTAACTGGTATTACAACCGCTTCCGGAACTGAGTATCCGTGGGAGGTTGTGAGTGTGGTCGATTCTGCCATTGTTCGTACTTATTTTGAGTATGATACGTTGAAAGATGCTTCAGGCAAGCCTGTCATCGGCTCTGACGGTAAGTACACGATTACTACTGACACAGTGGAATATGTGTCAAATACCAGATGTAAGATTGTCGACATTTCCGAAATCGTCCTTGAACCGAATGTCGATACTGTAAGAATTGAGCTGAAGAGCAACGCTAAGTGGAACGCTCCGATGCCGGAATTGGGAACTCCGCCTATTCGTTGGTTCGTAACGCAGAATATGTCCGGCGGCGGTGACGGTACTGTGATTGCAGCTGTGCCGCGTAACACAAATGTGAGCCGTCCTAATAAGGCTGTTCAACACATTCTAACGGCCGACAGTGCTGTGATTTATCGTTTGACTTTCGGTCAAAAAGGAGAAAAAGATAAGAAATAAAAAATATACGAGCAATGAATAAAAGATTTATATTTATTTTGTTGGGCTGTATGTTCTCGTTCCTGTCGGTAACGGCGTATGCTCAAGAAATTACGATAAAAGGTGTAGTCCTCGACGAAACTGAATTAGGACTTCCGGGTGCAAATATCATCGTTAAAGGAGGTAAAGTGGGTACGGCCACAGACTTGGACGGTAACTTCTCACTGACAGTGCCAAGCAGCAATTCAGTGATTGTGGTTTCATATATCGGTTATGAATCTCAGGAAATCAAGGTTGGAGACAAACGCGAATTCCGCATTCAGATGAGCAACAATACTCAGCTTATCGACGAAGTGGTGATCGTTGGTTTCGGTACCCAGAAGAAAATCAATGCAACCGGTGCCGTTAAGACTATCGACAATACAGTGTTGGAAGCTCGTCCGGTATCGAATGCCGTACAGGGTTTGCAGGGTGCTGTTGCCGGTTTGAACATTACGAACGACCAAGGTGGTGCGCTCGGACAGGAAATGAACATCAACATCCGTGGTATCGGTTCTATCGGTGAAGGTTCTTCTTCTTCTCCGCTGGTCCTTATCGACGGTATGGAAGGTGACTTGTCAAGCTTGAACCCTAACGATATCGAAAACATTTCAGTATTGAAGGATGCTGCAGCTGCTTCAATCTACGGTTCTCGTGCTCCGTTCGGTGTAATCCTTGTTACAACAAAGAGTGGTGAACGCGGTTTGCGCGTAAACTATACAGGAAACTTGCGTATCTCACAACCGATTTCAGTTCCGGAGAGTGTAGATTCATATGAATATGCATTGATGGTAAACGATGCGTTTATCAATTCCGGTGGTAGTGCACAGTTCAGTGACACTCAGTTGAAAAAAATTCTTGCTTATCAGAGAGGTGAAATTCCTTACGGTATTGAACAGGCTGAAGGTCAGAACGATTGGGCTTGGGGACAACGAAGCTTTGCAAACACCGACTGGTATGACGTTTACTTGAAAAACTTTACGACTTCACAGGAACACAACTTCAGCGTAAGCGGTGGCGGTGACAAGGTTACATATTATGTGTCAGCCAACTATCTTGGACAGACAGGTTTGTTCAACTTCGCTGATGAAACTTATTCACGTTTGGCTTTGAACGGTAAGGTCGGTATCAAATTCAATGACTATGTATCGTTCAACTGGAGCACACGTTTGATTACTACTGACAACAACAAGCCGTCGGCTATGGACAACTTGTTCTTCCACAACCTTGGCCGTCGTTCTCCGTTGATGCCTGTTACGATGCCTAACGGCGAATACAATAAAGAATCTTTGATTCCTTCAATTTCAGAAGGTGGACGTATTGAAGACAAAAACCAGCTTCTCTACAACCAGGCAAGCTTGGTAGTTGAGCCGATCAAAGGCTGGAAGATTTATGCTGATATCAACAGCCGTCTGGAATCTCCGAGCTACTCTCGTCATTTCAGCAAACTGCAATATACATTGCCTGACGGTTCTACACAGTATTTCCCAGTACTCGAAGGTGTTGCCGACAAGACTGAAATTCGTGAAAACGGTACATTCAACCGTCAGCCGCCAGCAGGTACTTCTTACTACGAACGTGCTAAGGGTAGCGTAAACTACTTGCAGACAAACTTCTATACTGACTACGAAAAGACTTTCAACGATGTTCACTATTTCAAAGCATTGTTGGGTGCTCAGACAGAATATTTCTTCAATGAGACAGTTCGTGTTGGTAGTGATAATGTTCTTTTGGACGACAAGCCATTTATCAATTCCGTTTCCGACAACATTATGATTTCGGAACGCAAGGGCGAATGGGCCAACATGGGTTTCTTCGGTCGTGTGAACTATGCTTACGATGACCGCTATATGGCAGAAGTCAACCTCCGTTACGACGGTGCATCCCGTTTCCCGTCCAACCAGCGCTGGGGTGTTTTCCCATCCTTCTCTTTGGGTTGGAACGTGGCTCGTGAAAAGTTCTTCTCAAAACTGTATGATGCAGGTTTTGAATACTTTAAGCTCCGTGGATCTTATGGACGTCTGGGTAACCAGAACACAACTTCATTCTATCAGTTCTATCAGAGAATGGAAGCTCAACCGGGTAATGTGGTAATTGGCGGTTCACAGGCATCTGTACTTCCGATGTATTCACCGTACTCAACATCGTTGACTTGGGAAAAGATTGAAAATGCCGGTGCCGGTGTTGACTGGGGTTTCTTGAATAACCGTTTGACTGGATCTTTCGACTGGTATCAGCGTCGTACTCTTGATATGGTTGGTCCGGCTAAAGCATTGTCGGCAGTATATGGCGGTAACGCTCCTAAAACAAACAACGCCGAGTTGAGAACACGCGGTTGGGAATTGGAAGTTTCTTGGAGAGACCGTATAGGTGCTGACTTCAGCTACGGTATTTCTGCAAGCTTGAGTGACTATAAGTCAGTCGTTACGAAATATGACTCACCTGACGGCAAGCTCGAAGGTGCAAATGGTGCAGAAGCATACTATCAAGGAAAAGTTCTTGGTGACATCTGGGGTTACAAAGTAGAAGGCATCGCAAAGAGCGATAAGGAAATGAACGATTATTTGGCACATGTCAGCCAGTCGGCCATCGGTTCAAACTGGGGTGGTGGTGACGTGATGTACAGCGACTTGGACAAGAACGGCAGCATTGATCCGGGTAGCGGAACAATCACTGACCACGGTGACATGACTATTATCGGTAATGCAACTCCGCGTTTCGCTTATAGCTTCACATTGGAAGCATCTTACAAGTTCATTGACTTCCGTGCATTCTTCCAGGGTATCGGTAAGCGTGACGTGTTCTTCAAGAACAGTGCAACTTTCTTTGGTATCGTTTCTCCTTACCAGCGTTCATTCAGCAAAGACCACTTGGACTACTTCCGTTTCGCAGGTTCTCCGCTGGGTGCCAACATGGATGATCCTTACTACGGACGTTTGCGTACAGACCAAAACAACATTCAGGTGAGCGACCGTTATTTGCAGGATGCTTCTTACTTGCGTTTGAAGAACCTTCAAATTGGTTTCAGCCTACCTGAAAACACTAAACTGGCCAAGTATGTAGAAAAGGCTCGTTTGTATGTATCAGGTGAAAACTTGTTCACATTCACCAATCTTAGAATTTATGACCCTGAAGCGTTGGGCGCATCAACTGACCCTTACGGACCGGGTAAAACATATCCGATGTATCGTGTATGGTCAGTCGGATTGGAACTTACATTTTAATGACAAACTAAACATTTAGAAAAATGAAAAAATTTAAGTATATATTCGGTGCGTTCTTGTTGGCGGGCAGTGTTGCTTCCTGTAACTTCCTTGACCGCGAACCAATGGATTTCGGCGATGAGAATGCTTATTATAAGACAGTCGATGACTTGGAATTGGCTGTAAACGACTTCTATCAGATTCTTCCTAAGATGGAATATCTTTGGGGCGGTCCTTATGAAGATGACAATACCAGCGACAACCAATGCGGTAACTGGCCTAACAATATGTTCTATCCAGGTGACAAGAAGACTGTTCAACAGGCAAATTCAGAATGGAAATTCGTGAACCTGCGTGGCATCAACTTCTTTATCAACAAGACAAAGGAACAGATGGATGCCGGTGCAATTACTGGTACAAAGGAATTCATTGACCACTATTGGGGTGAAGGTTTCTTCTTCCGTGCATACGAACATTTCCGTTTGCTTCGCAACTATGGTGATGCTCCTATTCTGGAAGTAATGTTGCCTGATGATGAAGCGACTCTGGCACAGGCCAGCAAACGTCGTCCGCGTAACGAAGTGGCACGCTTCATTATCGAAGACTTGAAACGTGCTGAAGAGCTGATGATGGAAAATGCTCCGGCTGAAGGCCGTCTGTCAAAGGATGCTGCCCGTCTGTTGAGAGCCCGTGTAGCGCTTTACGAAGCAACTTGGGAAAAATATCATGCCAATACGGCGTTTGTTCCGGGTAATCCGAAATGGGTTGGTGCGAGCATGTATCCTGACTTCCAGTTTAAAGCCGGTGATGCCCAAAAGGAAATCGAATACTTCCTTGACCAGGCTATTGAAGCCGCTGATTTGGTAGCATCCCACCGTGCATTGGACGATGACTATATCGCAATGTTCAACCGTCTGACTCCGTTCAGCTCTAATGATGAGGTGATTCTCGCACGTTACTATCAGATGGGTATTCTGTCACACAGTGCTTCCAACTATCTTGGCAGAACAGGTGGCGGTACAGGCTTTACCCGTGCTTTGGTTAACACATTCTTGATGAAGAACGGTCTTCCTATTTATGCTGACGGCAGCAATTATGGTGGTGACACTTACATGCTGGATGAAATGAAGGATCGTGACGAACGTCTTGTAAATTCTGTTAAGATTGCCGGCAGCGACATTGAAACGGTTCAAGGTCCGGACGGAACTCTTGTAAACGATACGATTTACTACTATCGTCCTCAATTGACTCTTTCTGGTAACGAAGCTTCTCCGACAGGCTATGAGTTGAAGAAGTGGGTGAGCTACGAGCAGGGTCAGCAGGAATCTGGACAAGGTACATCGGCTACTCCAATTCTTAGAGCCGCTGAAGCTTACCTGATTTATCTGGAAGCATATTACGAACGTCATGGAAACTTGGGTGGCAACTGCGACCGCTACTGGACAGAACTTCGTCGTCGTGCAGGTGTTGACACTGACTACAACAAGACTATTGCAGCTACTGACCTTTCAAAGGAAAATGACTTGGCTGTATGTTCAAAAGGTATCGAAGTTGACAAGACCCTTTACAACATCCGTCGTGAACGTCGTTGTGAACTGTTGGGCGAAGGTATGCGTCTGGATGACTTGAAACGTTGGCGTGCACTCGACAAGATGAAAGACTATCAGGTAGAAGGTATGAATCTGTGGGACGAAATGTACAAGATGTATGACAATGGTGCTTTGAACGGTGTTGTATCTCCTTCAGGTGTTAGCAATTACATCCGTCCGTTGCAGAAGACATCAACCAGCGTTGCCTACAACGGTTACAACTTCCCGAAACCGCACTACTTGGAGCCAATTCCAATCTCCGAGTTCTTGTTGACCGTTGACGGTTCAGGTAACAGCACGTTGTATCAGAATCCGGGTTGGCCGACGAAGTCGGACGGTATTGCGGATTATTCTTACGACTGCGACTAATTTATTTGTGATTGGTATTTTGTAAAACAATATAAAGGTACGGGTACTGAATTTTTTTAATGCAATTCGAGTTATTCGTACCTTTAATTATAAAGTAATTATGAGAAATATTTCTTCAACAGTTGTCTGTTCGTTGGCGGGTGTCGGTGCAGCTATGCTCGGTGTTTCCTGCCAAGGAAAAAAAGAGGTTCAGAAGCCTTACAACATCGTGTTTATCATGACCGATGATCATACGGCACAGATGATGAGCTGCTATGACAAGCGTTATATCGAAACTCCGAATCTCGACCGTATTGCCAATGACGGTGTGCGGTTTACGAACAGTTTCGTGGCAAACTCTTTGAGCGGACCGAGCCGTGCCTGTATGCTTACCGGCAAGTTCAGCCACAAGAACGGATTTACCGACAATACCACCTGCCGTTTCGACAGTTCTCAGCAGACTATGCCGAAGCTTCTTCAGGCTGCCGGATATCAGACTGCGATTGTCGGAAAATGGCACTTGGAGTCATTGCCTACAGGATTCGACTATTGGGAAGTTGTTCCGGGACAGGGCGACTACTACAATCCTGACTTCATCACGATGAACAATGATACTATCCAAAAACACGGGTATATTACCAACATTATCACCGATGAAGGTATCGACTGGATGGAAAACAAGCGTGACCGCGAAAAACCGTTCTGTCTGTTTATACAGCACAAGGCTATTCACCGCAACTGGATGGCCGACACTTGCAATCTTGCTCTCTATGAAGACAAGGAATTTGCAATGCCTGAAAACTTCTTCGATGATTATGAAGGCCGTCCGGCTGCTGCCGCTCAGGAAATGAGCGTGTTCAAGGATATGGACCTCATCTATGACTTGAAAATGCTGCGTGCCGACAAGGACAGCCGATTGAAGCCGCTTTACGAAAAGTTTTATGGCAGAATGGATTCAGCTCAGCGTGCTGCATGGGACAAGTTCTACACTCCGATTATCGAGGATTTCTATGCTCAGAACCTGAAGGGCAAGGATTTGGCCCGTTGGAAATATCAGCGCTATATGCGCGATTATGCGAAGACGGTGAAATCGCTTGACGATAATGTAGGCCGTGTGCTCGATTATCTCGAAAAGAACGGCATGCTCGAAAATACACTCGTAGTATATACGTCTGACCAAGGATTCTATATGGGTGAGCACGGTTGGTTTGACAAGCGTTTCATGTATGAAGAATCTATGCGTACGCCGTTGATTATGCGTTTGCCGAACGGCTTTGACAAGCGTGGCGACATTCCGCAGATGGTACAGAACATCGACTATGCTCCAACGTTCCTCGATTTGGCCGGAGCTCCGATTCCGGAAGATATTCAGGGCGTATCATTGCTTCCTTTGTTGAGAGGCGAGAATCCTGCCGACTGGCGCAAGTCGCTCTACTATCATTTCTATGAATACCCTGCCGAGCACATGGTGAAACGTCACTACGGTGTGAGAACTGAACGCTACAAGCTGATTCATTTCTACAACGACATTGACGTGTGGGAACTCTACGACATGCAGGAAGATCCGAACGAAATGCACAACATTTTCGGTAAGCCGGGAACTGAGGAAATCACAGCAGAACTCATGAAGGAACTGAAGAGACTGCAAGTGAAATATGATGACCCGATTTTGGAGAAATATCCGATTAACGACTAATTTTTGAATGATGAATTTTAAGCATATATTGACTGCTTTTTGTCTGTTGCTCGCCGGCGGAATTTTCCAGCCGGCAGCTGCCGACAATTTGCCCGTTGTGCCGCGTCCGTTGAACATGTCGGTAGGCGAGGGCAGTTTCCTTTTTAAGCCGACAACAACGTTCGGAGTAGAAAATGCCGCCCAGTTGAAAATGGTGAGCGCATTTGCCGGACGTTTCGGCGCTTCGGCCGGATTTGTACCGGCGGTGAGCATCGGCAACAATTCGGCAGATGTTACATTCGTGACCGACTCTTCGCTGTCATCAGAGGCTTATTCACTGAAAGTGACAGCCGACGGCATCACTGTTAAGGCTGCCGACAATTCAGGCTTTTTCTATGCGCTTCAGACTTTGCGTCAGCTTTTGCCTGCTGCAATCGACGGCAAGACGGCTACTGACGAGCCGATGAAAGTGCCGGTAATGGAAATTACTGACAGCCCGCGCTTCGGCTATCGCGGTGTGATGGTCGACGTGTCGCGCTACTTCCTTCCGAAAGCCGATTTGCTGAAAGTGATTGACGTGGCTGCAATGCTGAAGCTGAACAAGCTGCATCTGCATCTTGTCGATGACAACGGATGGCGTATTGAAATTGAAAAATACCCGTTGCTTACCCAAGTGGGTGCGTGGCGTGTGAAGCGTGATGTGCCGTTCCCGGAACGCCGCAACCAGCAGGAAGGGGAGCAGACTCCGCAGGGCGGATACTACACGAAGGATGATATCCGTGAGATTGTGGCTTATGCAGCCGACCGCCAGATGGAGGTGATTCCGGAAATCGAAATGCCGGCTCACACCAACTCTTCGTTGGCCGCTTATCCGGAACTTGCTTGTCCGGTGGTGGATACTCCTATTACGGTTATTCCGGGTATGGGTGGCAAGAACAGCCGCATTGTCTATTGTGCAGGCAACGACAGCGTATTCAGTTTCCTTGAAGATGTGATTGATGAAGTTATCGAGCTTTTCCCTTCGAAATATATTCATCTCGGTGGTGATGAGGCTTCGAAATATTACTGGGAAAAATGTCCGAAGTGCCAGGCTCGCATGAAAGCGGAAGGCATCGAACATATTGAAGAACTGCAGAGCTATTTCATGCGTCGCATGAGTAAATATGTGCAGAGCAAAGGCAAAGAAGTGATGGGTTGGGATGAATTGACCAACAGTACGTTGCCCGACGATGTTATTATCTTTGGATGGCAGGGATTGGGTAAGGCTGCCTTGAAAGCCGCCGAGCAGGGCCACCGCTTCGTGATGACACCTGCACGTGTGTTGTATCTGATACGTTATCAAGGACCGCAGTGGTTTGAACCGTTGACTTATTTTGGTAATAATACGTTGAAGGATGTTTACAACTATGAACCGGTGCAGAGCGACTGGAAACCGGAATATGCCGATTTGCTGATGGGCGTGCAGGGTTCGTTGTGGACAGAATTCTGCAACAGTCCGGAAGATGTTACCTATCTGCTGTATCCTCGTTTGATGGCTCTTGCCGATGTGGCATGGACTCCGAAGGAAACCAAGGACTGGCAAGGTTTCCTTAATGGGGTTGACAATGTGTTGCCTCATCTCGATGCGATGGGAGTGGGCTATGCACGCTCCATGTTCAATATCGACCATAAAGTGACTCCGGATAACGGAAAACTTTCTGTGGAAATGTCATGTATCCGTCCGGATGTTGAAATCCGCTATACTACCGACGGCTCGGAACCGACAGCAGGTTCGAAGCTCTATAAATCGCCGGTAACCGTGAAAAAGGACGGTGTGCTGAAAGCTGCTACATTCATGGGCGGAGAACAGAAGGGCATGACATTGAAACTTGACCTTCGTTTCAACAAGGCTACCGGCAAAAATGTTATCACTAAAAACGACAAGACGTATGCTCTTACCAACGGCTTGCGCGGCAGCGACCGTCATTCGGACTTCGAATGGGCCGGCTGGTATGCACAGGATGCATCGTTTACGGTAGATTTGGGCAAGCGCATGGATGTGTCATCGGTTACGTTGGGTAATGTCACCAACTCAGCAATGGGTGTCCACCAGCCGGCGGTTGTTCGCCTGTCAGTGTCGGACGACAACAAGACATTCCGAACTGTCAAGGAGCTGACGATTCCAACTGAAGAAGTATTCCGTCATCGTTGGGCCATTGAGGATATTCTGCTCGACGGATTCAAGGTTAAGGCGCGTTATTTGAAAATCGATGCCACGAATCCGGGCAAATGTCCTGCCGGAGATGTCCGTGAAGGTCAGGACGTGTGGATGTATTTCGATGAAATCATCGTGAAATAAACGGTGACAGCAGTTCTTGCCGTGGCGAAATATGCGGTAGGGGCTGCTGTTGTCTGTAAAAGAAACTATTAATAATACTACGAAAATCATTTTTTTAACCGATATGAAGAAACAACTGAAATTCTTGTGTGGACTGCTGCTCCTCGCTGCAGGCGGTATGCAAGCTGCCGAACAACAGCCCGAATGGCAAAGCCAATATGCTTTCGGCCTGAACAAGATCGAGCCGCATTCTTATGTCTGGCCGTATAAATCAGGCGACTATGAGTCAATCCAAAAGCAGGATTATGAATCCTCTCCCTATTTCATGAATTTGAACGGAACATGGAAGTTCAACTGGGTGAAGAATCCGGACAATCGTCCGAAGGATTTCTTTCGTCCGGATTTCTATGTTGGTAACTGGAACAATATTCAAGTGCCGGGCAACTGGGAACTGCAGGGCTACGGAACTCCTATATATGTAAATGAGTCGTATGAGTTTGACGACAAAATGTTCAACTTCAAGAAAAATCCGCCGTATGTACCTTATAAGGAAAATGAAGTGGGTTCGTACCGCCGCACTTTTGAAGTGCCGGAATCGTGGGACGGCCGCCGCATTGTGCTTTGTCTGGAAGGCGTGATTTCTTTCTACTATGTTTGGTTGAACGGTGAACTGCTGGGTTATAATCAGGATTCAAAGACTCCGGCAGAATGGGATATTACCGACAAGGTGAAGAAAGGCGAAAACGTTCTTGCGCTGGAAGTGTACCGCTGGAGTTCGGGTGCTTATCTCGAATGTCAGGATATGTGGCGTTTGAGCGGTATTGAACGTGATGTATATCTGTACAGCACTCCGAAGCAATATATCGCCGACTTCAAGGTCGTGTCTCCGCTCGACAAGGAATACAAGGACGGCGAACTGACACTTGACGTGGAAGTAGGTGGCAAAGCTGACGGTCTTACAGCCAATTATGAATTGCTTGACGACAATAACAAGGTGGTGGCTAAGGGAACGAAAGCCGTAGCTGCCGACGGTAGCGTGAAGTTTGAAAAGACAATCGCCGGTGTGAAGCCGTGGAGTGCTGAACATCCGAACCTCTATACGCTGATGCTGACACTTGCCGACAACAGCGGCAAGGCTCTGCATACAACCGGCTGCATGGTAGGTTTCAAGACTTCGGAAATCAAGAACGGACAACTTTGCATCAACGGCAAGCCGATTTTGGTGAAGGGGGCAAACCGCCACGAAATGTCGCAAAAGGGCCGTACGGTCAGCGACGAACTGATGCTTCTCGACATCAAGCTCATGAAGCAGAACAATATCAATACGGTGCGTTGCGCTCACTATCCGAATGACTCTCACTGGTACTATCTGTGTGACAAATACGGCTTGTATGTGATTGACGAAGCCAATATCGAATCTCACGGTATGGGCTACGGTCCGGCTTCGCTGGCAAAGGATACTACTTGGCTGCCGGCTCACATGGACCGTACGAAACGTATGTACGAACGTACAAAGAACAATCCTTCTGTAACAATCTACTCATTGGGTAACGAAGCCGGCAACGGTGTGAACTTTGAGGAAACTTATAAATGGTTGAAGTCGGTGGAAACCAATCGTCCGGTGCAGTATGAACGTGCCGAACAGAATTTCAACACTGACATTTATTGCCGCATGTACCGCAGCATTGATGAAATCAAAGCTTATTTGGCACAGCCTGACATTTATCGTCCGTTTATCCTTTGCGAATATGCCCACGCTATGGGTAGCAGCGAAGGCGGTTTGCAGGACTATTGGAATGTGTTTGAAGCAGAACCGATGGCACAGGGCGGTTGTATCTGGGACTGGGTAGACCAGTCGTTCCTCCGCATTGACGAAAACGGTAAATGGTATTGGAGCTATGGCGGTGATTTCGGTCCGGAAGGTATTCCGTCGTTCGGCAGCTTCTGCTGCAACGGTCTTGTCAATGCAGCCCGTCAGCCGCACCCGCACCTCTATGAAGTGAAACGTGTTTATCAGAATATCAAGTCGAAGCTTGTCGATGCCCGCAATTTGAAAGTCACTGTCAAGAACTGGTTCGTGTTTACCGATTTGAAGGACTATACGTTGCACTGGAACGTGACAGCCGACAACGGTACTGTACTTGCTCAGGGCGAAAAAGTAGTAGCTTGCGCTCCGCAGCAGACTGTCGATGTGGAATTGGGCAAATTGAACTTGCCGAAAAATATTCGCGAAGCTTATCTGAATCTTAGTTGGACGCCGAACAACGCTACTGAGTTTGTGTCCGTTGACCATGAAGTGGCTTACGACCAGTTTGTATTGCCGGCAAATGCCAAATGGGAAGAAAAAGTGACGTTGCCTTCAGGCTCTCGTCTGGAAATCAGCGACTATACGCTTTCCAACGACAAGGTGTCGCTTTCGTTCTCCAAGGAAACAGGTGCGTTGACATCCTATATGTACAACGGTGTTGAGATGTTGTCGGCTCCGATGACATTGTCACTTTATCGTCCGGCTACGGAAAATGATAAAAAAGATAAGAACGGCTGGAAGCTCTGGACAAAGGCCGGATTGGACAACTATACGCAGAAAGTGGTGAAGGCACAGCTTACACCGAAGGGATTTGAAACGATCGTAGAACTTGTCAATGCCAAACAGCAGACAATCGGTACGGCTGAATTTACTTATAAGGTGGCTAAAAACGGTGTGCTTACCGTTGAAACGGAATTTACTGCAGATACGGTTGTAGTGAAATCCTTGCCGCGTGTAGGTTTGGTGTTCCGTATGCCGAACGATGCCTGCCGCAAGGTTAGCTACCTCGGTCGTGGCGATATGGAAAACTATGTGGACCGCGCTGCCGGACGAATCGGTATTTATGAAACTTGTCCGGACGAAATGTTCCACTGCTATGTAGTTCCGCAGACTACCGGTAACCGCATTGATGTTCGTTGGGCTACATTGCGCAGCGAAGAAGGCAACGGATTGAAGGTGATTTCCGGCAAGCCGTTCCAATTCAGCGCAACTCCGTATTCTGATGCCAATATCGATGCCGCTACCCACATTAATGAGTTGGTGGACGACGGTTCGGTAACGGTTCACGTGGATGCAGAACAGACAGGTGTGGGTACTGCTACCTGTGGTCCGGGCGTATTGCCAAAATACTGGTTGCCGATCGACAAGACTTACAAGTTTGAATTTACGTTTATTCCGGTTGTAAAATAAGAATGAAGCGTATGAACATAAAATCGATATTGCTTTCGCTGGCCACCGTCTGCAGCCTTTCGGCTGTGGCCGGTGACGGCTATTATGTGAAGCATGTGGCTTTCCCCGAAAATGCGACGCTTAATGAAAAGGTGGAAATGGCATCCCGTTTGGTGCCGGATTCCACACAGTTGGCGTGGCAGCAGTTGGAAATGACGGCATTTATCCATTTCGGTATCAACACGTTCACAGGACGTGAGTGGGGCGAAGGAACAGAGTCGCCGGAATTGTTCAATCCTACGGAACTCGATGCCCGCCAATGGGTGAAGGCGTTGAAGGACGGTGGCTTCCGAATGGTGATTCTTACGGCAAAACACCACGACGGTTTCTGCCTGTGGCCTACAAAAACTACTCGCCATTCAGTGGCTTCTTCTCCGTGGAAAAACGGAAAGGGTGATGTCGTGGCCGAATTGAAGCAGGCTTGCGACGAACTGGGCATGAAATTCGGCGTTTACCTTTCTCCGTGGGATAGAAATGCGGAATGCTACGGCGATTCGCCGCGCTATAACGACTTTTTTGTCGAACAGCTTACGGAACTTCTTTCCAACTATGGCGAAGTGCATGAAGTGTGGTTCGACGGTGCGTGCGGTGAAGGTCCTAACGGTAAGAAGCAAGTCTACGACTGGAAACGCTACTACGATACAATCCATCGTCTGCAACCGAAGGCCGTTACAGCCATTATGGGTGACGATGTCCGTTGGGTAGGTAACGAAAAAGGTTTGGGCCGCGATACGGAATGGAGTGCAACGGCTCTCGTTCCGGGTGGTTATGAAAGGGCCGATGCTGAGAACAAGCGGTTGGGACTTTTCCCGAAAGCTGCCGACCTGGGTAGCCGCGAACTGCTTGCCAATGCTCGCGAGCTTTTCTGGTATCCTTCGGAAGTGGATGTGTCTATCCGTCCGGGATGGTTCTATCACGAACATGAGGACGGCAAGGTAAAGACACTGGCACAGTTGGTCGACATTTACTATAATTCAGTAGGCCGCAACTCGGTGCTTTTGCTGAATGTGCCGCCCGACAAGCGCGGTTTGATTCATGCTACGGATGTAGAACGCATGCGCCTGCTCAATGAATATCTGCAACGCAATTTTGCCAACAATCTGGTGAAAGACAGTTCGCGCGAGTGTACGGTGGAAGCCGGTAAGGCGGTCACTTACGACTTTGCGAAACCTGCCGATGTGAATACCATTGTCGTGTGTGAAAATATTGCCAAAGGTCAGCGTGTTGAGGAGTTTGCCGTGAGCGTGATGTGCGACGGCAAATGGAAAGAAGTGGCTACGGGTACAACTGTCGGCTACAAGCGCATAGTGCGTTTCCCGACGGTGGAGGCTTCGGCCGTGAAGGTTGACTTTTTGCAGGCAAGAGCCGATGTGAATGTGCGTGCAGTGGAGGCCTATTGCACGGAGATGCTTGCCGACAAGGTTGCGGAAGAAGTGGTAAGCGATATTCCGACCGACAAATGGACTGTAGTTTCGGCTACGGGCAAGGATGTGAAGAACGCACGTCTGGCTGTTGACGGTAAAAAGGAAACACACTGGCGCAGCAAGGGCGGCAAGTTCCCGAAACAGATAACGGTCGACTTGAAGCAGACGGCGAAAATTGCCGGGTTCCGCTATCTCCCGATTCAGGGCGACGACAAGGCCGGAACTGTCTACAACTATAAGTTCTATGTCAGCAACGACGGAAAGAACTGGACCGAGTGCAGCTGTAGCGGTGAGTTCAGCAATATCATGCACAACCCGATTCTGCAAATTGTAGAGTTTGGCAAGACTTACGAAGCCCGTTACTTCCGTTTCGAAGCATTGTCGGAAATCGACAGCCGCGATTTTGTGACCGTGGGTGAATTGGGCTTGATTGTCAAATAAAAACAGAGGTAACGAATGAAAAAATATATAAGCCTATTTTTATTGACTGCAATTGCTGCATTGATGTCGGCCAATGCTTCCGAACGTGTGAGCTATACGCTGAAAAAAGGCTGGAAGTTTACAAAAGGTGATGTGGCCGAGGCCGCGTCTGTTACGTTCGACGACAGCGCATGGGAATCGGTGATCGTACCGCACGACTGGGCGATTTACGGACCTTTTGATAAGGCTATCGACTTGCAGAAAGTTGCAATTGTGCAGAATGGAGAAACCGTGCCGACAGAAAAAACCGGTCGTACCGGAGCCCTCCCTTATATCGGGGTGGGCTGGTACCGCACGGTGGTCGATGTTCCCGATTTTGATGCCGCAACGAAAAAGGCTGTGTTTTATTTCGACGGTGCGATGAGCGAGGCGCGCGTTTATGTCAATGGCGAAGAAGTGGGCTACTGGCCGAACGGCTACAATTCCTTCTGGTTCGACGTTACGCGCTATTTGAAATCCGGAAAGAATCAGCTTGCCGTACGTCTGGAGAACGTGGCGGAGTCTTCGCGCTGGTATCCCGGAGCAGGACTGTACCGCAATGTGCATCTTGAAATATCGGATGCCGTGTCGGTTGCACCGTGGGGAACTTTCATCACAACCGACGAGTTGGGCGACGGTTTTGCCCGCTTGGGAGTCGAGGTGGAAATCGACGGGGCTAAGGACAGAACACTGAAAGTGGAAACACGTTTGTTGGATGCCAATGGACAGGAGGTGGCTGCTTGCGTGAAGGAGCAGAAAATGCTGTCGTCGTTTGTCCGCGACGAGCTGACGGTGGAAAATCCTCAGCTTTGGACACCCGAAAGCCCGGCACTCTATTCGGCTGTGACTTCGATTTATGAAAACGGAACATTGAAGGATACTTATACAACCCGTGTAGGTATTCGCAAGATAGAATGGAAAAACGGAGTAGGGGTGCTTCTCAATGGCAAACCGGTAAAATTCCGCGGTGTTTGTCTGCACCATGATTTGGGTCCGCTGGGAGCTGCTGTCAATAAGGCGGCTGTGAAACGCCAGTTGGCTATTATGCAGGATATGGGTGCCAATTCAATCCGTACGGCTCACAACATGCCCGCACCGGAGCAAATTGAACTTTGCGACGAGATGGGCTTGATGGTGATGGCCGAATCGTTCGATGAATGGGGTAAGGCAAAATGCAAGAACGGTTACAACCGCTTTTTTGACGAGTGGGCTGAACGCGATTTGCAGAATCTGATTCGCCGTTTCCGCAACCATCCTTCTATTGTGATGTGGAGCGTGGGCAATGAAGTGCCGGAACAAAGCACGCCGAACGGCAACCGTGTGGCGCACCGCTTGCAGGAAATCTGCCATCGTGCCGACCCGACACGTCCCGTTACCTGCGGACTTGATCAGGTCGACAATGCGTTGAAAAACAACTTTGCCGCCGTGTTCGACATTCCGGGATTGAACTACCGCACGCATAAATATCGTGATGCCTATAAGGTGGTTCCGCAGGGATTTATTCTCGGTTCCGAAACGGCTTCGACGGTCAGTTCGCGCGGAGTGTACCATTTTCCTGTCGAGGAGTTGAAAAGCCAGCCGTTTGACGATATTCAATGCTCGTCGTACGATGTGGAGGCCTGTCGTTGGTCAAACATTCCGGAAGACGACTGGATGTTGCAGGACGACGAACCATGGGTGATTGGCGAGTTTGTGTGGACCGGTTTCGACTATTTGGGCGAGCCGACACCTTACGATGAAGTCTGGCCGTCGCGCAGTTCCTATTTTGGAATCTGCGACCTTGCCGGACTGCCGAAAGACCGCTATTACCTCTATCGCAGCCATTGGAACAAGGACGAGCATACCCTTCATCTGTTGCCTCACTGGAACTGGAAAGGCCGTGAAGGCGAAGTAACGCCGGTGTTCTGCTATACGGATTATCCGTCAGCCGAATTGTTTGTCAACGGAAAGAGCCAGGGCGTTCGCAAAAAAGATGCGTCGGTGCGCGAACACCGCTATCGTCTGCGTTGGGATGACGTGGTTTACGAACCGGGTAACATCCGAGTGGTGGCCTACGATGAAAAGGGGAATGCCGTAGCCGAGAAAACGGTCTATACGGCGTTATCTCCTTATCGCGTTCTGCTTGATGTGGACCGCGACAGTCTGGCAGCCGACGGTGAGGACCTGGCATTTGTTACGGTCAGCATTGTCGACCGTAAAGGCAACCTTTGCCCTGATGCCAACGTGAAACTCGAATTTGCCGCAACCGGTGCTGTCAGCTATCGTGCCGCCTGCAACGGCGATGCAACGTCGCTCGAACAGTTCCACTTGCCAACGATGCACACCTTCAACGGACAGCTTGTTGTCGTGGTGCAGGCAAAAGACGTGGCAGGCAAAGGTGAACTGACTGTGAAAGGAAAAGGATTGAAAGCAGGAAAAATAACCATTCAGGTTAAATAGAAGTTATTAAGGGTAGCCGGCATCTGCTTTCTGCCGGCATGTTAGGGGTGGATTTCCAACGACCGATTTGTGGTTTTGGAAATCCACTTTTTTGTTTGATTTTAGAATTTGGCAGGAGCTTGTTTGATGATTTTCGCTATTTTTGTAATCATATTGTGTCATAAGCTATCGTTGCATGCATCAATTCTATTGTATCACAACGATAACTTAAATACCATGCGTATATGCGTTTTCATTTTCTTAAAATATTGGCTATTTTATCTATAGTAATATATCCTTGTTATGCCTATTCTCAGAATAGTGTAAAAGGAAGAATCAAGGATAACTATAATAACAGTATAACTGGTGCTGCAATCGTCATACGATCCCTAAATGATACCCTGTTCGTCAGGGATTGTGTATCGGGAAATGATGGACGGTTTCAGATTGATGATGTGCCGTTCGGTGATTACAGACTGTCTGTCTCGTGTTTAGGCTTTACTTCTTATGCAGCAGACATTAGCTCGAAACAGACAATAACGCTTGATGATATTGTTCTTAAGGAAAAGGCAGAGAAATTGGATGAAGTGGTCGTCAAAGGCAATTCAAGGATAGAAAAAGCCGAGAAGTTCATATTGATACCAACGGCATTGGAGAAAAAGCATAGTGTCAACGGATTCGATTTGTTGAGTGTCATGCAGATTCCAGAACTTGATATTTCTTCTGATTCCAAAAGCATATCAACTGTGACAGGTGGCGAAGTCGTCGTCTGTATAGACGGAATGGAAGTCCTACAGGAGGAAATGAAAACCTTATTGTCGAAGAACATCCAGAAGATAGAATATGTACGTTCTCCAAGCGGCAAGTATGCTGGGAAAGCGGGCCTGATTAACATCATAACCAAGCCGAAGGATTTCGGAGGCAATGTATATGTATCCGCCAAGCAAGGATTTGTCTATAAAAATGGAGACTATACTGCATTTACTGATTTCACAAAAAACAAATGGAGTGTCTCTCTGACAGCTTCAGGTGACTGGTCGCGTTACTCCAGTTATACCGAGGGTAATGAACATTTCACATTTCTGGACGGGAAAGAGTTGTCGCGCAACACCGCCAACCAAAGTTCGTTGTATAAGGATAATAACCAGGCAATAAGACTGAAAGTGACATCTGTCGGTGATAATTACAAGTTCAATTCATATATCTCATTGAATAGACAGGAGCAGCCGGGTAACGAAGTTATACAAAATACATATTATACCGGTTTTATCGAAAGTCAGGCCGAAAAAAATAAAAATTTCTCCGGAAGAAATCTGTCTCCCTCATTTTATGCAAATTATTCTGTCGATCTTCCCCATAATCAAAGTCTGGGAATAACTGGAGCGGCTTCGTTTGGCAAGAATAAGTATTCAAGCCTGTATAATGAAAATAATCAGGTCATTTCATCCATGGTGAATGAAGACAATTATGGTATATCTGCAGATGCCATGTATGCCAAATCATTCAAGAATAATATGAGATTTGCGATATAAGGATGTCTATAGCGGTTCATCCGAAGGAACACAGAGATTGTCAACCGATGTAAGCCAGGGGCTTTTGGAGTTCAGTCATTCCGGTACAAAATATTATTATTATGTGTCTGCCGGTTTGGCAAATTCACATATTGTACTGAATGGCAAAGCCTATAATTATTGTAATCCGGTCGCCTTTTATGGCGGGAATTATGCTTTCAACAGCAATCATTCATTGAATCTGAACGGTTACTTCGTACATACCTTGTTCGATCCATCCAATAAAAACTCTATGACCGTGCCGGTATCCTTCTTTGAAAGTGTCCAAGGCAATCCTGATGCAGAGCCTTTGAAGGCATTCGGAAACATTGTTTCCTACAATGGCCAATTCGGGAACTTCACATTCAATGCCTCCTTCAACGGTTATGTGTATTTTGATAACATGGTTCACAAATATTATGCTGACAATGACATCATTTATAATACCACGGTCAATGACGGTACTTTCTATGGCAATATGTTGACAACAACACTGACTTATGGAGCATTCAACAACACTTTGCGGTTTAGTGCTACAGCTATTGAAGAATACAATATGGTGCGTGGGGATATTTACGACTTGTCAAAAAACATTCTAAGAGCAAAACTCTCTGCGACTTATCTCCTGAAAGACTGGAGGTTCAAATTCAATTATCGTACCCCATACAAGGCAATCAATATCCGGGGGCCTTATTTTGCAACAAACAAGCCAGTGTATGAATTGCAGTTAGGCTGGACCCATAAATCATGGGATATTGAAGCTTTGGTAAGAAACCCTTTCAGCAAATATTACAAAGAACATATAACCATGGATTACGGATGCTACAATCAGGATACCTGGACATTCAGTGAGCCAAACGGCTGTAATGTAGCATTAAAACTCACCTATAGTTTCAGTTATGGCAAAAAGACAAAACGGGGTGACATTACTATTGATAAGTCTACTAAAGATGCTATCTTAAAAGATGGTTGACAATGAGCGATTACAGTCCATGTTTTTATTACTCAGAAAAAACCGAATAAAAATAAAATATAAATATCACTATTATGCTCAAAAAAATTTGTACTATTTTCTGCTTGTTCGTTTCTTTGAGTATTCAAGCTCAGAATGTAGATGTACGAATAGGACAACTTATCAATGAAAGTAATTGGTTTGAATTGGAACATGAGTTGAAAGCAACTCCTGCTAATTCCATATCGCCATTTTTGCGACAGTTGGCTACAGCCATGACGCATCATTATTTTAACCGACCGGATTCGGCATGTACCGTACTCTCCGATTTGTTGACAAATCATCAGCAAGAGTTGGGAGAGCAAACCCTGAATATGGTTATCCTGTATAGTGTCAATTTGGCGAGAATCGGCCATTACAATGATGCTGCTGAACTTCTTCAGAATCTCTATGACCAACTGACCGCTATGGGAACTGATAGCACCCTAACTGAACCATATAAAGCTCAAGCACAGCAGTATCGTGCTCTGGCTACATGCGGTCCTCTTTATCAGCCACTTCACGAATTAGCTGAATACCGTATTCCGATGGTAATTGATGACAAAGATGAGCAACGCTCCATTGAAATGGATGGAAGTATCAATGGAAAAGAAGGACGTTTCCTATTTGACACAGGAGCCGGTGGAAACCTGATAACTCCCAAATTAGCAAAGGAATATGGATTGCGTCCTTTGGATACAGAAATTACCGTAGCGGGTGTTGGAGGCTTGAAAGAGGGTGGCTATGCCATTGCAGATACGTTGCGTATTGGTGGAATGACCTGGGTAAATGTGCCTTTTGCCGTAATTGATACCCAAACAGGGCATGAAGAAGCTGATAAGTTTAATGAAAAATACCAGCTTCCTCCTGTAATCGGACTCCCTGTCATGTTTTGTATGCAGGAAATTCAATTGGACTTTGCACGCCGAGAACTTGTTGTCCCTGCTACACCAACCCCGAATCTGCAGGGCAAAAGTAATCTAATGCGTACAGATACTGAAGGGTTGCAGTTGAAAACGACCGATGAAACCGGGAATCATGTCTATTTCCATTTTGATACAGGGTGTTACTACACCTATATGCAGCCTACTTGGTACAACCGTCACAAAAAAGAAGTGAACTCGGCCGGAGTGCCTGATTCACTCCGCATGGCCGGAATTGGAGGCGTATCAATTACCCGCACTTATAAGTTGCCACATATGAAAATCCGTATAGGAAATGGTATAGCAATGATTGATTCAGTCAATGTAAATACAGGTATCGATTTGCATACTGGACAACTGAAGACAACTTCCTTTTCCGATGGCGCAGAAGACGGTGTGCTCGGCTTAAACGCACTGGAAAATTTTTCTAAAGTGATTATCAACTTAAAGGATATGTATATGGAAGCTATTCCATATTTAGAGAAATAGTAAGCATGTTGATTATATTGACAATGGCATCATTTATAATGCTACAGTCAATAAATGTGTTTTAATTAGATATTTTTTATATCTTTGTTAAAAGAGAATCCTGCTGCGGGGCGGTGGGGTTTGCCTAACATAAAACATATATTATGGGCTTTGAACAAGTAAAACTGATAGAATTGCCAAAGATATGCGACCCGCGTGGAAATTTGTCGTTTATTGAGAACGGCGGGCGTCTTCCTTTTGAATTGGCTCGCACTTATTGGGTGTACGATGTGCCGGGCGGAAAAAAACGTTTCGGCCATGCTTTCCGCGAACAGGAGGAGGTGATTATTGCGCTTTCGGGCAGCTTCGACATTGTGTTGAACGACGGCGAGGAGGAACGCCGCTACCACATGGCACGCTCGTATTTTGGACTGTATGTGCCGAAAATGATGTGGCGCGAGCTCGACAATTTCTCCACCAATTCGGTGGCGCTGGTACTTTCGTCGACGGAATACAATCCCGCCGACTATATCGAGGACTTTGAAGAATACAGAAAGGAGGTCGGAAAATGAACAAGGAAAAACACCTGACTTCCGACATTGACGAATGCCGCTTGATAGAGCTGGACAAGCATCATCATGAGAACGGCAATCTGTCGGTGGTCGAAAACGGCAAACAGCTTCCTTACGATGTGAAGCGCGTGTATTATCTGTATGACGTGCCCGGAGGTATCGAACGGGGCGGACATTCCCACTGCGAATGCCATGAATTCATTCTCGCCGTGAGCGGCAGTTTCGATATTGAAATTTCCGACGGTGTGAAGTCGCGTGTGGTGACGCTCAACCGCTCGAACATCGGACTGCACGTCACTCCCGGCATCTGGCGCGTGTTGAACAATTTTTCATCCGGTTCGGTGTGTCTTGTGCTGGCATCCGACAAATATATTGAAGAGGACTATGTGCGTGAATACGACGAGTTCCTCGAACTGACTGCGAACAAACGAAAATGAAAAGATATCCCTTTCTCTCGCTGAAAACCAACAATCTCCCCTATGAGGCCGAACTGAAACAGGCGGCTTGTGAGGTGGTGGAGTCGGGTTGGTTTCTGAACGGAAAACATACGGCGGCGTTGGAAGAGGCGTTGCGCCTGCATTGCGGCATGCCTTATGCCGTGGCGTGCAGTAACGGTCTCGATGCCTTGCGATTGATTTTCCGAGCCTATATTGAGCTGGGCGTAATGAAGCTCGGCGATGAAGTGATTGTGCCTGCCAACACTTATATCGCTTCGGTATTGGCAGTGACCGACAACGGACTGGTGCCGGTGATGGTCGAACCGTCGGAGCAGACGATGAACCTTGATGTGAAGCGTGTGGAAGCTGCCATTACTCCGCGCACACGTGCCGTAATGGTGGTTCACCTTTACGGAGCGGCCTGTTGGGGACCGGAATTGAACGACCTTGCTGTCCGCTACGGACTGAAAATTGTAGAGGACAATGCTCAGGCTATCGGTGCACAGGCTTCGTGTGAGGGACTGAACGGCGGCTGTATCACCGGAGGACTGGGCGACGCTGCCGGTTTCAGTTTTTATCCGACGAAAAACTTGGGAGCTTTGGGCGATGCCGGAGCGGTGACTACTTCCGACGAGCAATTGGCAAAAGCCGTGAAAGCGCTTGCCAACTACGGTTCTGACCGCCGCTATCACAATATATATCAAGGTGTGAATTGCCGCATGGACGAACTGCAGGCGGCAATACTGTGTGTGAAAATGCGCCATCTCGACGACATTACCCGCCAGCGACGCGAGCGTGCCGCTGCCTATGAGCAGGGCATTGCCAATCCATTGGTGCGAAAGCCGCTTGCCGATGCGGGAGCCGTGTGGCATCAGTATGTGGTGCGCGTGGCCGAGCGCGAGCGTTTCCGTGCCTATTTGCTTGACAATGGAGTGGAAACCGACATCCATTATGCCGTGCCTCCTCATTTGCAGCCTTGCTATTCCCAATATGCCGGACTGCATCTGCCTATAACCGTAAAAATGGCGGACGAGGTGGTGAGTTTGCCGATTACCGAAGGTACCCCGGTGGAAGATATTCATGAAATTTGTCTGATAATCAACCACTTCAGGTAAGTGAAAAAACAAGACAAAAAATATTAAAATTTGAAATAAAAATACGTATCTTTGCATAAGACAGCAGGCGGCAGAACAGGGGGTGGAATCCGAATCTGTGTTCTCCTCAGCCTTGGTTCCCGTCTCAGTCGATGTTTTTAAAAAATACAGAATATGCATCTATCAAAACAACAGATTTGGCTGAACGTGAAGGACTGTCTGATGATTATCATTGGGTTGATTCTCTATGCGGTCGGTTTTTGCGGATTTGTGTTGCCAAAAGGTATCGTTATCGGTGGTCTGGCGGGTATCGCTTCGCTGATTTATTTCCAGTTCGGAGTTCCCGTTGCCATTTCTTTCTATGCCCTTAATATTATTCTTCTTGCGATTGCCTATCGCCTTGTAGGCTTGCAGTTCGTGTTGAAAACCATTTTCGGCGCCACTTTCCTCAGTTTCTTCCTGGGTATCGCCCAGCCGTTGTTTGAAGCCTACCCGGTTGTGCTGGAGGAAACATTCCTCGACTGCGTTATCGGTGCCGTGCTTTGCGGTACGGGTGTAGGTATCGCCTTTACGCATAACGGAAGTACGGGCGGAACGGATATTGTGGCTGCCATGGTGTCGAAATACCGGCAGATTTCCGTAGGGCGTATGATTCTGTATGTGGATATGATTATCATTTCGTCGTCCTATCTGTTGTATCACGACCTCGACCGTGTGATTTATGGTTTTGTCGTGCTGGTATTCCTTTCCTATATGACCGACCAGGTAGTCAACAACAACCGGCAGGCCATTCAGTTTACGATTATTTCCAAGCAATGGGACAAGATAGCGACCGTAGTCAACAAGGAAATGCACCGTGGCTGTACGGTATTGGAAGGTACCGGTTGGTATACGAAGCAGGAAGTGAAAATGCTCATCATTTTCTGTCGGAAAATGGAAGCGCTACAGGTTTATCGCATTATCAAGGAACTTGACCCGAAAGCCTTCGTCTCGCAGGGCAACGTGAACACCGTCTACGGTGAAGGGTTCGACCAGAACCGCGTCAAGGCCCGCAAGCGCATTGAGGCAATTGACAAGCTGATTGCCGAGGACACAAAAGACGAAAAGATACAGGCCTGAAAAAAACGGCCGGACCAAATAGAAAATCGGACTGGAAAATGCCAATGTTTCCAGTCCGATTTTTTATTGTCGATATGCGGATGTGTCTATCCTTTGAAGTCGTCGCCGAAATCGAGGGCGGAGGTGCGTTCCTGTTCGCGGCGTCGTTTGTGCCAGCAGCGGCGGCAGAGGGCTATGTATTTGTCGTTTCCTCCGATTTCTACCTGGTCGCCGTCGGTCACCACGTTTCCGTTGGCATCGATACGGGCATTGATAATGGTTTTTCGTCCGCAGGTGCAGGTGGATTTCACCTCGTCGATGGTATCGGCTATTTCAAAAAGCCGTCGTGAACCTTCAAACATTTTGCTCTGGAAGTCGGTGCGAAGTCCGTAGCAAAGCACGTTTACTCCGAAGTCGTCTACAACGCGGGCCAGTTGGTCGACCTGTTCGGCGGTGAGGAACTGAGCTTCGTCGACGAGAATCCATTCCATCAGTTTCTGTTCTTCGTTGAAAATATCGGTCAGCATCTTATACATGTCGGATTCCGGATAAATCCAGTGGCAGGTACGCTCGATGCCGATGCGTGAACGGATGATGCTGTCCTTCTCACGGTTGTCGATAATCGGTTTCATGCAGAGGAAATTCATCCCTCTTTCTTCAAAATTATAGGCTGTAGTCAGCAGCATGGCGGTTTTTGCCGACCCCATGGTGCCGTATCGGAAATAGAGTTTACCTCTTCTCAAAGTGTTTTCGTCCAGCATAGTTTTTTGCGTTTGAATTGCAAAGGTATTCAATTGCTCGTAATGGTGTCTGATTTTTCTTCAAAACTTATTAACAACTTTTCCCGTCTATGGCAGAATCCGCCGTGCGCCGATATAGCGTTTCACATAGTATTCCATGTCGGGGAAACGGTCGATGACCACACCCCGGTTGCTGGCATGGATAAATCGGAACGATTTGCCGTCCTTCGACACGTCGACCACGATTCCCACATGGCCTACGGTGTTGATGGCCTTGCTGCCGCCGAAGAATACAAGGTCGCCGGCACGAAGCTCGTTTTTCTTTACGGGTCTTCCCTGTGTGAACTGAACCTTTGACGACGGGTTCAGGTAATAGCCAATTCGGGCATAGACGTATTTTGTAAAGCCGGAACAGTCGAAATAGCCGTTGCCGCTATGTCCGTGGCGGTACTTGCAACCTAACTGGGCTTTCGCTTCTTCCAACAGGATACGGACAGGCTGGGTGTTGCCGAGCGTAATCCAGCCGTCGTCGGCAATGTGAAGTTTTGACAGCGGAAAGTCGAATTTCGACAGGTAGGAAATGCGTTTTGCACTCATGTTCTGCGGATCGGGCTGCGGACCTTTGCCGTATTCCTGTATGAAGCTGTAGATGTGTCCGATGCGGAAAGCTCCGTCGCTGCCCACTTCCACTTTCAGCACCGGGGCAAACTTGCTTGTACCTTCGAGGCTGACGCGATAGGGAGTGCAGAAATTTCCCAAGCTGTAGGCTATCAGACGGCCTTTGTAGAGTTCCATTCCCCTTACGATATGAGGGCCGTGTCCGAAAACGATGTCGGCACCGGCATCGACACAGCGGTGGGCAAAGGCATGAACATCGCCGCGTCGCTCACCGTGGAACATTTCTTCCCGGAAAGGAATGTGTTCGTGCTGCACGCCTTCCGCCCCGCCGTGGAAGGATACTACAACGATGTCCGACTTCCGTTTCAGCGAGTCGATAAGTTTCTCGGCAGTGTTAAAATCGAAAATGGACGGGCTCATCGAACTGTGGCCGAAGGCGCAGATGCTGATGGTAAGATTGTTTCGGACGACGGTCGTCACCATGTGTGCCTTGCGGATACCGGCATAATGGATGCCGGCCTTGTCGAGTGCGCCGACAGTTGATTTCAGACCTTTGGTACCGAAATCAAACAAGTGGTTGTTGGCAACTGTCAGCACGTCGATTCCTGCTTTTTTCATGATGCCGGCATATTGGGTAGGCGTGCGGAAAATATAGTTGTTGCCTATTTTCTTTTTTCGGGGCGAGGCATTGCCGATGTCCACTAGCGTGGATTCAAGATTGCCGATGGTCAGGTCGGCTCCCTTGAAAATATGGCTTGTTTTCTCGAACAGTTTTTCAGGCGTCCTGCTCAAAAAGGCAAGTGTGGTGGAGTCGGGATAGGTTGTGCCCGGCATGATGTCGCCCACTAACCAACGTATAGAAAATAAAGGAAACAATATCCGTAAAAAGAAATATTAAATACTGATTTATAGTCATTTATAAAATATGGATACTTTCCCATACATTCCTTAAAAATCGCTATCATTCATCATTTTTGTTACTCATTATGATACTCGTTTGAAATAACTTTTATACCTTTGTGGCATATACATAACCTCTTATCAATCATGGGAAGAAAAAAGAAATCATTGCTTGAAAAGACTCCTGTCAAATTGCGTCGCCGCAAGCTTGCGGACGGTAGGGAGTCCCTTTTTCTCGACCGAAGTGTTGACGGCAGGCACGAATACGAGTTTCTCAAACTTTATCTTTTGCCGGAATCAACTGCACTGATAAAGCGACAGAATGCACAGACGCTCCGCAAAGCTGAAGATATAGCCCGTGAACGTGCAGAGGCATTACTCAACACAAAGGTGGATGACCTGTCCGGCAAAGACAACCGGGATGTTCTTCTTTCCGACTGGATGCAGATTTGTATTGACAACCATAAGGAACGTGGCTTGAGGGACATGCATAGTGTGAAAAACGCCAGAAATATTCTGTATGCTTTCCGACCGGATGCCAAACTTACAGACATCGACAGGCAATTCTGTCTTGAACTTATCAATTGGCTGAGAAACACTTATATCAGCCCGAAAACCAACTCCACGCTTTCTCCCAAAACGGGCAATACCTACTGTCAGGTGTTCAGAACATCGCTCAATGAAGCGGTTCAGGCAGGAGTTATCAGCAAGAATCCATGGAATCTTATCGAAACAATCGAAAAAATAAAGGTTCCGGAAAGCAAACGTGATTTTTTGACCATTGACGAGGTCAGAAAGATGATAGTCACGCCCTGTCCTAACAGGCTTGTCAAACACGCCTACCTCTTTTCCTGCTTTACCGGACTGCGAATCAGCGATGTAAGAAAACTGGCATGGAAGGACATGACAATCTCTAACGGACAGACCTATATATCTGTTGTCATGCAGAAAACAACCAAACCGCTTTATATACCGCTGTCAAGGCAGGCCATGAAATGGATGCCTGAAGCGGATGATGCCAATCCTGAATCCCTTGTCTTTAAGGGTCTGGTTTATGACGGCAATGTAAACGAGAATCTGAAAAAATGGGCTGCAGCAGCCGGAATAACAAAAAACGTCTGCTACCACACGAGTCGGCACACGTTTGCGACGATGATGCTGACCCTTGGAGCGGACATTTATACCGTGTCCAAACTTTTAGGACACAGTTCGGTCAGGCATACACTGATATACGCCAAGATCATAGACCGGAAAAAGGACGAAGCGGTAAGCCTGATAGAAAACGTATTCTGAACAATGAAAGAATAGACGAATAATTAACCGATAAAACAACAGCAATGGCAACAATCAGCAGAAAACCCAAACTGAAAGAACCTGTAAAGGTACGTACCAAGAAACTTGCGGACGGTTCGGAATCATACTATCTGGATATATATGTTGACGGGAAACGTCATTACGAATTTCTCAAACTTTATCATCTTCCGGAGATAAACGCAAGAGTGAAAGAGCAGAACAAGGCTACACTTGCAGCGGTGGAAACCATCAAATCGAAAAGAATTATCGAAATAACCAATGGGAAAGCCGGACTGAAAAACATAAACGGCAGGTCAAAGATATTGCTGAACGACTGGATGCAAACCTATTTCGAGGAACAGAAACGAAGAGGTGTCAGGGGTGTCAAGCTGCTGGGGACTGTGGTCAACCTTATCTCTTCGTTTGTGGGTAAGGACAAGATCAGAATGGGAGATATTGACAAGGATTTCTGCCTCAAATTCATCGGGTGGATAAGGAATGACTATAAAACCACATGGGGAAAACAGCTGAGCCCCAAAAGCATGTCCGGATATGTCGGCTACTTCAGTACGGCACTTAATGCAGCCGTCCGCGCCGAAGTAATTCCGGAAAACCCGTTCATGTCCCTCACTTCATCGGAACGTATCAAAGTACCCGAGAGCAAGCGTGAGTTCCTGACTATTGACGAAATCAAGACACTGATTGCAACGGAATGCCCCAATGAGCTTGTCAAGCGTTCCTACCTATTCTCCTGTTATTGCGGCCTGCGTCTCAGCGATGTCTATGCGCTTAAATGGACGGATCTTTCACAGGATGGCGAACAGTGGAGAGCTTCCGTTATCATGCAGAAAACAACCACTCCCATCTTCCTGCCACTTTCGGGACAGGCGGTCAAATGGCTGCCGGAGCGGAAAAATGCAAACGACGAGGATAAAGTTTTCACAGGTCTGATAGCCGAACCCAATATAAACAAGGTATTGGCCAAATGGACGAAAACAGCAGGTATCACGAAAAAGATTACCTATCATACAAGCCGGCACACGTTTGCCACCATGATGCTGACCCTTGGAGCCGACCTTTATACGGTAAGCAAGCTGCTCGGCCATTCCAATGTAAAAACGACCCAGATCTACGCGAAGATTGTTGACAGCAAGAAGGTGGAGGCAGTAAATCTGGTAGACAGTGTGTTCGATTGATGAGTATCCCGAAAGATTACCGCCACAAATTCAAATTATTCAATCTTGGTAATTTTTTGTGCGAGTCATAGTCTGTTATCCAAATTTTAGAGTACCTTTGCACAAAAAACAATGATATGACAAACAGACTGATAGCCCGGCAACGGGAATGTGAGGAACTGCAAAGCTGCATGGATTCCAATGAATCGGAGTTCGTAATCGTATGCGGACGACGAAGGATCGGCAAGACCTTCCTTGTGGAGCAGTTTTTTGAAGGCAAATACGATTTCAAGTTCGTGGGAGGACACAATCTCCGCACCCGTGACCAGCTTAACAACTTCGCCAAGGCACTCAAGGCATATTCCGGAACGAAACCCGCCCCGTTCAAGGACTGGGTTGACGCCTTCGATGCCCTTGAGGACTATCTTTCCACCCTTCCCGATGACAGGCGCAAGGTCATCTTTATAGACGAAATGCCGTGGATGGATTCCCGCCGCTCCGATTTTGTGAGTGCCCTGGAATATTTCTGGAACGGCTGGGCAAGCAGCCAGTACAATATCGTATTGGTCGCCACCGGCTCGGCCACCTCGTGGATGACGGACAAGTTGATAAAGAACCGGGGCGGGCTGCACAACAGAATCAGGCACAGGATATACCTGAAGCCGTTCTCCTTGAAGGAAACGGAGGAATACCTTCAAAGCCGTTCAGTCCATTGGGACAGATACCAGATATTGCAGGGGTACATGCTTACCGGAGGTGTCCCTTTCTATCTCAAAATGCTTGAACCGCAACAGAGCTTTGCCCAGAACGTTGACCGCCTGTGTTTCTCGGATACCGGTGCGCTGAAGATGGAGTTCGACGAGCTTTACAACGCCATATTTCCCGGTGCGGAATCGTACGTGGAGGTCGTCAGGGCTCTGGCCGACAACAAATCCGGTCTGACAAGAACTGAAATCAGTACGAAAACGAAAATATCCGGGGCCTATCTCACACGCATTCTCACAAATCTTGAACGCTGCGATTTCATAGACAAGACAAACCTGTTCGGCAACCGTCGGACGGATGCGGTTTACAGGCTGGTCGATTTCTATACCCTGTTCTATTTCAAGTTTGTCGAAAAGAACCTTTCAAGGGACGACCAATGGTGGACGCACCATCTCGAGTCAAGCAGCATCCATTCATGGATGGGATTCACCTTCGAGCTTATATGTATGTTGCACCATGCGCAGATCAAGAAGGCGCTGGGCATATCGGGAATGGCTACATCCGTTTCCACCTGGCGATGTAGCGCTGACAAGGAAAACGGAACATCCGGGGCACAGATAGACATGATTATCGAGCGTGCAGACCGCATCATCCACCTTTGCGAGATGAAATTCAGCGAAGGAGCGTACAATATCACAGGTGAATACGAAGCCAAACTGCGGAACCGCCGGGAGCTTTTCAGGCTCAAGACCAAGACGAAGAAGTCCGTAGTGCATACCTTTGTCACGACTTACGGAGTCGGCGAGGGAAAATACCATAGCATCGTCCATAGCGAAGTAACCATGGATGACCTTTTTAATTCCTGACGACTATGATGATACAGCAAATTACACAACGGTTAAGTGAGGTAAACAGACATGTCGCCAACTGCAACCAGGATGGTTTCTCTTTTGGCCCGGCCTTGTCATTATCCCTGTTCTACCGGGATTTCAATGACACAAACAGCCTTGTCAAGGAAGCCGGGAATCTGGCAAGGGAGAATCCCGCCCGGTTATTGGAATGTTCCATTTCCCTGCTTTCGGAAACGGACGGATACCTGTCGTCGGACAGGTCGGGACTCTATGCGGCAGACTTCGAACGCATTTTCGAGGAGCACATCAAACCGTTTGAACTGAGGCACGAGGATGCGAAAAGTGCAGCCACCCGACTCTGGCGTGACTATTCGGCAAAGAGCAACCGTCTGGATTTCCTGCCGCTGGAGTCCGTGGAGTACAGACTGCTTGACAAGGAATGTGACGCTGCAAAAGCGGAATATGACAATGCCCACGCCCTTGTAAACCTGTTGTATCAGGAATGGCAGCAGGAACGCCAACGGTGTTTCTGCGTGTATTGTTTCAAGCCGCTGTTTCTTGACGTGCTGGTGGAACGCCTGAAGGGAATCGCGGGAAGCATTATTGCCGACATCAACCGCATGCAGGAGGGCAAGCCATGAACGGAGCGAACCTGTTGCAGGAGACATCCGCATGGATGGACACCGTAGATCTCGCCCTGTGCCTGTTCATTTACGAGGTGTGCAACGACTGTCAGTTCGAGTTCGCATCGGGCAGTGATTTCGTGAATTTCATGAACCTGAAGCCGACCTCACGCCCCGTCGCTGTCCGTCCTAAAGAGAACCTGCGTGTCTGCTATATGGTTTTGGCCGTATCACGGACAATCAGGCCGCACGAACGCGGGAAACTGTGGGCGGAAGAGTTCCTGAAACGCTGCGGCATATCCAAGTCATATTACGACAAGCACCGCAGCGATGTCTGCAGCGGCGGGACAACCGAGGAGAACCGTGAATACCGCAAATCCGTTGACAGGGCCATCGAAAACGCGAGGAAATTGAGAACGTCCCCATAGCAGCCCGCGGGTTCCCCATTCGGGATAACATACTTCTATCATGGCAGTGCGCCATACTGTTGAATATCAGCAGTATTGCGCACTGCTGCTTTATGCACTTTCCCCATTTGCTCCCCATTATGCCCCTTTAAGTCCAAAGTAACTTTGCAAACGAAACGGAAGGCAAATAAAGGCCAAAAGCCTGACTGTTCCGCATTGTTGCAACAAGACGGTAAAACGAGTATAAACAATAAACGAACAAGCGATATGGAAAGTGAACGCAATCTGATGAACACCACCGAAGCGGCCCGGTATCTCGGAGTGAAACCAAGTTATCTCTACAAGATGATGATGCGCCGCACAGTCCCTTATTACAAGCCGGGAGGCAAACTGTGCTTCTTCGCGAAGGAAGACCTCGATGCCTGGCTGAAACGGGTAAGGGTAAAGTCGCAGGACGAAATAGACAGCGAGGCCATGGGTTATCTCGTGAGCCGGGAGAGAAGCAAATGATTTCCACTTTATAAAACAAAGACAGTATGAATGATTCCAACATGACAGGTACAGGCTTCCCGAATGCCGTACCACAGGATTCCTCAAACAAGGGAACCGGCAAGAAGACGACACGCTCCGCTATCGGGGCCAAGGCGCAAACCATTCTGGATTTTCTCAGACAATGTACCCCTTACGAGGCCGATTCCATCCGTGTGATGGTCGGTCATGCTACCGGAAAGGGAGACACGGACACGATTGAGGCAACCGACTTGCTTGCCGTGAACCGCTTTCTCAACCACGGACTGACAAAGGAGAATGGAACGAGTAACGAAGCGGTAATGAGACACCGGCAGGAACGTGCGCAGAAACTGATGGAGGCTGTCAAGGAGTTCGTCAACATCGGCCAGCTATGCCGTGTCAGCATCGCGCTGATGAAGATCTCGTCCGATTTCAAGGTCGTGGAGGATGCACGGCAACGCCTGCAATCACAGCCGTCCAATGCTGCGGGCAGAAACAGTTAAAGGAGAATCGGAGTATCTGACAGTCTTGAAACAATATCCGTGAACCTCTGCAAAATAAGGGGAACAGAAATGCGAACAGAAATGTCAGACACTCCTGTCCTTCTTCCCTGCAAGGTTGCAGGCAAAATCTGACAAGAGTGGCGGCAGAAATGCAGTATCATGCCCGTAAAGGCTACCGATGACAAGGCTACATCCTTTGCTGCAAACCCCATCCTTTTATATAAAGCCATAAATTCCGAAAGACATTTATGGACATTTATCCGGCAGTGGATGCACGTTCTGTGAAGCCGGGGACGGTATTTCATTACAAGATATGCCGATGTATTACACTCCCTGGCGGTCATTCCATACACGGCACTCTTGCCATTGTCCAACTTGGACAATGGGGAACGCCGCTCGCAGGCTCGCACCGTAATCTGCCTTTTGTATCACTTTTATCCCTCTTTTTTATGAATACAAGACAGAAAACAGCCCGGCATGATGAAGAGTCCGGGATTCCTGAAAGCAAACGGGAAAGGCGTGATTCGACCATTTCATTCCGTGTCAGCAGGACACAACGGGAACATATCGGACGGCTGGCTGACAGGTGCGGTATGACAATCAGCGACTATGTATTGGCCCGGTCATACAATTACAGACCGAAAGAACGCATGACCCTAAGACAAGAGTCGATACGTGATGAACTCATCATAGCGAGAAGCGACTATGCCAGATACACGTCCATGCTCAACGCCATGCCGCAGGATGAACGCCGGGCGATGTTCCGCAATCAAACCTGGATGGTCGGTGCGTTGCAACTGCTCGGCAGGACTGCGGAAGCCATCACAAAAATCATAGACCGACATTTCGCACCGAACCGAATTCCCGAAAGCCCCAAAATACAGGAACAGACAGAAACAAAAGAAAAGACATGATAGGCAAGGCAAAATCCATAAGTCACGGAATAAACGCCCTCCGATACATCACCGGAGAGTCGAGGAACAAGAAACATCCCGAACTGATATACCACATCAAGGACAACCTGCTTCCGTGCAGACTCGATGCGCAGGGCGTATGGGATATGATAAAAGCCCATGCGCCGACGGGCAAGAACATGATCCGCATTGAAATCAGCCCGGCAAAAGAACACACGGAACATTTCACCCTGAAAGACTGGGAAAGGCTGTGGGACGATTTTGTCCGTGAATTTGACAGCATGGAGTTCAAGGACAGGCATGGCAACGTGTATTCACGCAGGACAAACCTTGCCGGAAGCATCTATTCCGTAAGTCTGCATCTGGAATCGAAGAGCGGCATTCCCCACCTGCACGCTGCGGTCTGCCGCAAGGACAAGGACGGCAGAACCAATAACGACCACAACATACATCTCCGCGCACAGTATGCCGCGGAGCATATAGCCCGAAAACGGGGCTGGACGACAGCAGCGGAAATCCGCAGGACAAACGCCGACGAGGTTGCCCGGGTACTTACGGGTATCCTGCGTTCCATGCCGTCATGGTCATGGAACGATTATGTTGCAAGGGTGCGGAAAAAGGGTTATACGCTCGAAGAACGGCGTGACAAGAAAGATGTGTTGCGGGGTTATACGGTCGGTATCGGAGACATTATCTACAAGGCATCGGAACTTGGCAAAGGCCGCACCCTGATGGCATCAAAGATTGAAACGACGTGGAACAGACTTCACAACCGGTCCGTGGCAGAGCTTAAGCAGGAAGGAAACAAGATTCCGACACAGACTGCAACGCGTTCCGATGCAAACTTGAAAACAACCGGAGACAGACTTATTGCAGATTATTCTTCATGGCACGACGGAACATCAAGGTATGAACTTACACATGATGGCAGGGATTACATGTTCTATATTCCCAACAATGTCATGCAACTGTTTGATGACGAGTTCGACTACCGGGAAACAGCAAACCACAAGGAGCTTACGGACTATGCAGTGGCTCTGTTTGTCGGCATGATGAATGTTCCGGTTGCCCCGTCGGGTGGCGGAGGCGGCACTTCCAGCGACCTGCCTTGGGGACGGAAAGAGGACGAGGACGAAATGGAACGTGCCCGACGTTGTGCCTGTGCAGCCATTGCAAAACATGGCAGACAACCTAAAACATCACGCAAACGGTAGAAAGGAACTTTATGACAGGCAGAAAATACGATTACAGCAATGAACTGGCGCAGGATACGCCACAGAGTGAGAACGATGAACGTAAGGCGGAAGCACGAACCCGACGGCTTGAAGAACGCAGTACTGCATTGGCTGACGAGTTCCGTGACCTGAAACCGGAAATCGGCAGGGCTTACAACCTTCTGCAAAAACTTGTCAATCAGACAGGCACGTTCGCCACCACCATGCTCAACCTGCATGACCTGCTCAAAACCGATTTGCCGATCCGCTTTTCGGAAGAGGACAGGAAAAGGTTGCAGGATGAGTTGAACAGTATCGTCAGAAAAGCCGCCGGGGAGATCCGTAAGAACGAGAAACGGGTCTCAATACCGCAGGCGGTTTTCTCTTGCATGGTTATATTACTGATACTACTTTCCGTATTCTTTGCTTTGGTCATTTTTGCCAACCGGAAGTTGATTCATTCCGACATACTGACCGAACTGGTGTTTTTGTATTCCATACTCATTGTCCTGACTCTTGCTGCCGTAGCCTATACATTTTATAGACAGAAACATTAAAAAAAGTACAGTTATGGCAACAGTAAAATTAAAATTTCGCCCGTCAACGGTCGTAGACCGTCCGGGCACCATCGTCTATTTTATAACTCACCGCCGTATTGTCAGACAGATTACGACTGGTTATAAAATTTACTCATATGAATGGGATGAAGAACGTAATGATATTGTCATGCTTTCTCAAGTCTCTCCGAATCGTTTAGATACAATCAAGTCAATTCGGGAGAAAATTACCTGGGAGAAAAAACGATTGGACAAAATAATCGTGGTCTTGGAAAATAAAGGACAAGTTTTCTCTGTAGATGATATAGTACAGGAATATCATACTTTGTCTTCAGATAAAACAACCGTTTTTGAATATATTAAGATTCAGATAGAACGCTTGAAAAATGCTGGGAGAGAACGTACAAGCGAGACTTATAAGCAGATGTTTATGAGTTTCATGAAATTTAGAAATGGAGAAGACCTGCATTTCGACATGATTGATGAAAACTTAATCAATCGATACGAAAGCCATATGCGTGCATTCAATTTATGCAGAAACACCACTTCGTTCTATATGCGGATATTGCGCTGTGTCTATAATCGGGCTGTAGAAGACGGTCTTACAGCTCAAAACACTCCATTCAAACGGGTATATACAGGAGTTGACAAGACGTCTAAACGCGCTTTAAGTATAAAAGAAATCAAAAAGATTAAAGATTTGGATTTGACTAATGCACCGACACTTGATTTTGCAAGGGACATGTTCTTGTTTTCTTTCTATATGCGGGGGATGTCATTCATTGATATCGCATACCTGAAGAAAAAAGACCTCTCCAACGGTTTTGTTGTATACAATAGACGTAAAACCGGTCAACAGATGATTGTAAAATGGGAAAAAAGTATGGAAGAAATTGCGAACAAACATCCTAATGAATACAGTACATTTCTGTTTCCAATCATAATTAGTCCAAATATTACAGAACGAAAACAATACTTGAATAAAATGTTGTTGGTAAATAAATATCTGAAAAAAATTGCAAAATTGGCAGGAATAAGCATTCCACTAACGATGTATGTTGCACGTCATTCTTGGGCAAGTATCGCTCAATCCCAAAATATTCCGATGAAAGCAATTAGTCTTGGTATGGGACATGACAATGAGGAAACGACACAAATATATCTTGCCTCTATCCAAACTAATATAATAGATAATGCGAATAGTAAAATTCTGAATCTTTTGAATAAACACAAATAAGGAATCGTATTCTCAAAACATATCAGCTATACTTTTGCTACAGTTAATGGTGAATGTTTATATTATGTGGATAATATTTCGCTGCAACAGATTGTTTAGCAAAAGTTTCCACTCTTACATAGAGTACATAGATCGCTTTCAAAGGTACAAATTTATTTGCAGATAGTATGCTTTTCTTTGCAAAAGTTTTACTTCCGAGAGTAAATGTTTGACAAAAATGCTCAAATATCTTACTTAAGTACCTGAAATTCAATGATATGAATACTTATACTAACTCTATGTAAGAGTGAGTACTGCAATGAGCAATA